>ENA-OQCN01000808-OQCN01000808.1-human-gut-metagenome-genome-assembly--contig:-NODE-808-length-16521-cov-3.809503_pt1 | contig 16521 bp, 21 predicted proteins | sample MGYA00242497_ERZ504576 | MGnify/ENA primary metagenome ERZ504576 (study PRJEB26092, sample SAMD00036296) | human gut metagenome | host: Homo sapiens | study: EMG produced TPA metagenomics assembly of... | reverse complement strand
GAGACTGCCAATACAGATATTCCGCAAAGGCCCGCTCCGTGAAGGTGATCTTACTCATGTTCCATAGCCTCAAGCTCTTCCAGCGTTCTCGTTACAGTCTTTCCCTGACGCATTTCCTCAATGCTGTCATTCAGGGCGGCCATATTGGATGCACTATAAAAGGGATCCATCGAGACTTCAAACGGAATGCGTTTTTCACGCGTCATCTTCTTGGCCAGCATGGTGATGGCTGTTGTCATCGAAAGGCCCAGTTCATTGCAGATCTCATCAAAATCCCGCTTCAGGTTCTCATCCATCCGGACACTTACCGTCGTCATACTCTCACGCTCCTTTGTCACTTTTATTATATTCATATCGTGCAACATTGTCAATACATCGTTGCACAGATTTGCACAAAAGAAACACCCTGTACATTTCTGCACGGGGTGTTTCTCATTACTGCATCTTAAAATTCAGATTTATGCGTTGGTCTCGCCGCCCTCAACGACCAGCTCATCCTCATAGTCAAGGCCATAGGTATCCACCAGCGTCTCCTCGTAATCTTTGTGGAAGAAGCTTTCCTCGCCCAGGCTCTTGATCTCGTCGTTGATCCAGTCCAGCAGGGTGGTGTTGCCCTTGCTCACAGCGGGGGCGATGGTATCCTGGCTGCCCAGAGAGGGGATGCCCACCGTGTAGCCGGAGTTCTGCTTTGCAAAGGCGATGACCTCGGTGTTGTCGTTGGCCCATGCAACGCCATTGCCGTTTTCCAGCGCGTTCTTGGCGGTTGCGTAGGAATCATACTTCTGCAGGGGAATGTCGGGATATTCCTTGGTCAGGTAGGTCTCGGCGGTGGTGCCGGAAATGACGATCATCTGATCGTCAGCGTTCCAGTTGTCCAGACTGGTGATGACATTGCTGTCGGGAGAGATGACACCCAGTGCAACGTTCATGTAGGGCAGTGCAAAGTCCACCTCCTCGGCGCGCTCGGGCGTAACGGTGAAGTTTGCCAGAATGATATCGACCTTGCCGGTCTGCAGATACTCAATGCGGTTGGCGGCTTCCGTGGAGACGAAGTTGGCTTCCACGCCCAGATCCTCGGCCAGGCGGCGGGCGAAGTAGACATCATAGCCCTGATACTCGCCGTTCTCATCCACATAGCCAAACGGGTTCTTGTCGGAGAAAACGCCGATGTTCACGGTGCCGTCCGCCTTGATCTCGTCCAGCGTGCGGAACACGTCACTGCCAGCAGCTGCGGCAGAGCCGGATGCAGCAGAGCCGGATGCGGCAGAAGAGGAGGATGCGCTGCCGCCGCAGGCAGAAAGCAGGGCGGCGGTGGAAACTGCGCCCAGACCCAGCAGGAAGGCACGGCGAGAGATCTTGTTAACTTTCATGGTAATAACTCCTTTCCTTTCTTTCCCATATAAAAACTATCCATGATCTGTGACATCATTTCACAGCATCAGACAAAAAGGTTCAAAGTGGAAATGGGCTGCTGCGCATTTCTCACTGCTTTGCAACCGCATCAAAGGTGAAGGTGCGCAGGAAGCGCTGTGCACGTTCGGTCTGCGGGTGGTCGAAGAAGTCCGCCGGGGGCGCTTCCTCCACAATACGGCCATCGTCCAGAAACAGCACCCGGCTGGCAATTGCCCGGGCAAACTGCATCTCGTGGGTGACGATCACCATAGTCTTGCCCTCACGGGCCAGGTCGAGCATGACATCCAGCACCTCGCGCACCATTTCAGGGTCAAGGGCGGCGGTCACTTCGTCGAACAACAGGATCTCGGGGTGCATACAGAGCGCGCGCACAATGGCGACACGCTGTTTCTGACCACCCGAAAGCTCCCGGGGGTAGCTGTTCTTTTTGGCCAGCAGGCCCACGCGGTCCAGCAGGGCCTCGGCTTCCTGCTGCACCTCAGCCCGGGGGCGTTTCTGCACCTTGGTGGGAGCCAGCAGGATATTTTCCAGCACGGTCAGGTGCGGGAAAAGCTCATAGCTCTGGAACACCATGCCGATGCGCTGGCGCAGGGCCGCCAGATTCTTGCCGCCGTAGGCGACCGTCTCACTGCCCAGCTTCACCCGCCCCGCCTGCACCGGCTCCAGACCGTTCAGACAGCGCAGCAGGTGCTTTTGCCGCAGCCGGAAGGGCCCACCACAACGATGACCTCACCGGGCTTGACGGCAAAGCTGACATTATCCAGAACATTGGTCTTGCCATCGTAGCTTTTTACCAGATGGTCTACAGTCAGGATCGGCTCTGCCATAACAGTCACTTCCATTTCTTTTCGAGGTAACCGGCCAGCAGGCTGATGGGCCAGCAGGCCAGAAAATACAGGATAAACACGGTGAGGTAGATGCCAAACGCCGCGTTGGGGCTGGCGGTGCGGTTGGCCTCAATGATCTGCTGGGCCACCTTGAGCACCTCCACCACACCGATCATCAACACCAGGCTGGTGGTCTTGATCATGCGGGTGATGAGGTTGATGGACAGCGGGATGAGCCGCCGCACTGTCTGAGGGATGATGATGTACCAATAGGTCTGCGCCCGGCTCATGCCCAGCGCCTCGCTGCTCTCATACTGATGCTTCGGGATGGCGATGAGGCACCGCGGACGAGGTCGCTCATCTCGGCCGTGCCCCAGAGCACGAACACGATGACCGCCGCCGTCTCATGCCAAGGCTCAGGGCACTTTCGGTCTGGATGGGTTCAATGGCTTCCAGCCCGCTGCGGAAAGCCTCGGCCATGTAGCTGCCGCCCAGAAAGGCAAGGCCTGCAATGCCGCAGAGCTCGGCGTTGGTCTTGATGCCGATCTTGGGCAGACCGTAATAAAGAAAGAACAGCTGGACCAGCAGCGGCGTGTTCCGGCTGAGCTGGATATAAGCGCCCACGATACGGCGCAGCACCGGCACTTTTTCGTACTGGAGTACGGCGCAGACAAGGCCCACAAGGATAGCCCAGAAGATACCGGCCACACCCAGACGCAGGGTGAGCCAGGCCGCTTTTTCATACTGCGGCAGATATTGCACCATCACATTCCAGTCCATGTCTGTTCCCCTCCTTTTCTCCTGATCTTGCGGATGTATGTTTCCGTTGGCCGTATGATATACCCATTTTCCTAGAATGTCAATATGTTTATAGGTTTTTGTTGCACAAATTCCGGTCAAATTGATAAACAAGCTATTCATCGCTGATTTTCGTTTCGGTTTTCCACGCAAAACGCCGTCTCCTGCCTTTTTGCACAAGAGACGGCGTTTGTTTTTGGTGGTTTAACTTTGGGTTGCAGTTAACAAGGCCTCGTTTTGTTCACCAATTGTCAGTGTACTCTTCTTTGCTTCCCAATCACCGTTATAAACGATCGTTTTCAAATTGCAGTAATCAAATGCATATTTCTCTACGTTCGACAATGTTCCCGGCAGAGTGATCTTTTTCAGGCCGCTATGTTCAAATGCGCCTTCTTCAATCCGGATCACTCCCTCGCCAAGCTGCACACTTTGCAGGGCTTTACACCGGGCGAATGTTTGTTTTCCTGTTTCGGGCATTCCAACAATTTCCGCCTGTACCAGTTGATTACAATCGGCAAATACTGCATCCCCCAGTTCTTTGACTGTCGCGGGAACAATTATCTGCCATAGGCCCGTACTTTTGAATGCTCCAAACTGGATTTCCGTCACATCTGCGGGAATTGTGACCGCCCTTAGCTTTGCGTTATTTTCAAAGCAGCTCATTCCAATACTGTACGGCTTTCCCGTCGGAAGGAGCACATTTGCCCCATTCGTAAACTCATAGCTGACCAATACCAGCTTGCCTTGCTCTATTTTCCACTCTGCCTTACAGCCTTCCGGGACGACCATGCCATCCCACGGTTTGGGCGGTTCCGGTTCCGGAAGCGGCTCCGGTTCACTGGAAGAAGCCGATTCCGAGGGGGCGGGCACTTCCTCCGGCTGAGAGGGAGCCGATACCTCACTGGAAGCGGGCGGTTCCGCAGGCGCGGGCATCTCTCCCCCGCCGCAGGCAGAAAGCAGCACGGTACCGTACAAAAACAGCGCTGTGCACAGAACGGTCCTCCATTTCATAGCGAGTCTCCTATTCTGCCCCGCAGGGGCCATCTTCTTTTTTTCAGAACACCTTGCGGCACTCCACCACAAGGCCGACCACCCGCACCTGCACCCGTTTCAGATCATAGATCTGGGGCTGGTGCACGGGGTTGAAGCTTTTGGGGGTCAGGACCACAAGGCTACCCTCCTGACGGAAATATTTCACGGTGGCTTCATCGCCGTTGACCATCACCACGGCAAGCTGGCCGTTTTCTACCTCCGGCTGCTCCCGTACCAGGATCTCATCGTTTTCCGAGATGCCCACGCGTTCATGCTGTCGCCCCGGACACGGAGCCAGAAGTACCGTGCCCATCCTTCCGGGTGATGGGGATGTAGCCCTCAATGTTTTCTTCCGCATACATGGGCAGGCCTGCACGCACCGTGCCCAGCAGCGGAGCCGTGAGAGCGGGATCGAACGGGACAGCTCCTTCGGGCAGCTTCCGCTCCTCCTGCACCGACGGGACGGCTTCGCCCAGCAGTTCCCCCACCGGCACGCCAAAATAGGCAGATACTCTGGCCAGCGTCTCGCCCGAGGGGGTCGCTCCGGTGTTTTTCCATTTGGTCACTGTGGAGTTGCTCAAGCCCATCTCCTGCGCTGCCCGGCTGCGGCTGATTCCTCTGGCCTGACACAGGGCCGTGTAGCAGTCATAAAACACAAATTTTGCACTCCTTCTTGTGCAGAACGCCGGTTTTCTAACCGGATTCAGATTTTCCCTTGACTTTCTGAATTTAATCAGATATTATAGCCTCACAAGCTGATTTTGGTTAGATTTCATCCACCAAACCTTCTGCGGTCTTTTCACAATCTTACCGGAAACTCTAACCAAAGTCAAGCTTTTTGAACGCAAAAACCACGACAAAAGGAGTGAAACTGTATGATCGAACGTCAGATCCATTTATCCTCGGGCGGCGGGGCTGCTTTGCAGGGGTACGATGGCCTGCTCCGCTTCGGCTACACCAAAAACCGGGGCATCTACGCCTGCGGGTGGAAGCCGACGGCGAGTGGCAGGGCATGACCCTGCGGGCCTTCTGGCACCTGCCAGGCGGGAACCCGCCCCCTCCACGCTGGTGGTGGACGGCCTTGTGGAGGTGCCCGCCCTCATCACGGCTGTGCCGGGGAGGGGCGCATTACCTTTGAGGGCACCGATGGCACCCGCACCCTGACCAGCGCGGACGTGTGCTACTGCGTGGCCGAAAACTCCGGCACTGAGGACAGCACCCTGCCCCAGCCCGGCACGCCCGCCTGGCAGGCCCTGCTCGACCGGCTGAAAGCAGCTGTGGAAAGCGGTGCATTCCGGGGCGAAAAGGGTGACCCCGGACCGCAGGGAGAGCCCGGTGCCGCAGGACCCACTGGCCCCAAAGGAGAGCCCGGCCCGCAAGGCCCGCAGGGAGAACCCGGCCCCCAGGCCCAAAGGGTGACCCCAGCGATCCCGGCCAGTGGGAGCTGCTGGAAAAGGTGTCCCTGAATGCCGCCGCTGCCAGCTTTGAGCGCACCTTTCCCACCGAACTGCAGGCGCTGAAGGTGCTGTTTCAGGCAGGCAGCAGCCAATCCAAGGGCACGCTGCACTGGGTTTGCAGCACCAGCGATGGTACCCAGCTGCTCAGTGCTTCTGCCCCCTGTGCTGCCAGCAGCTTGATGTCCAGCCCGCCCACCCGCACCTTTGCCAGCTTTCAGGCACTTCCCTGCTTTGGCAGTATCTCTGTTTTGCCGCATCCGGCACCACGGGTGCACCGCCTGCGGTCGTTCTGCCTGCCGGAAGCGGCGGCCAGAATGTGGATGCAGCCAGAAGCTCGGCAGGCTGACCCTGACCGTGGACACCAATGTCCGGCTTGCCGCCGGTGCCACGATCGAGCTATGGGGCGTTCCGGCCTGAGCGGGAACACCGAAACCGTTCCCGACAGAACTTTCGGTAAAATTTCTTTCACTTTCCATGAATTTTTTGTGTTTTGCCTTGATGCATCTTCCATATTTTGTTATACTGGTTAAAAAGCGGAAAGTGGGGAGTCGGCCATGGATGTCCCTGTTCGGTTTATCGATTCGATCATCAACAATCCCCTGCTGATGCAGTTTCTTGTGCATCGGTGGTTTTTTCTGTTGGAATATGACCCCCGTCTGGATCAGCTGCGGGTCTACGATACCCGGAGCCGCACGCTGGAGACACTGGATGCCTACCTTGGCTCCGAAAAGCCGGAGCACGCCACGATCTTCGCGGAGGACCGCTGGAAGATGCGTGCCCTGCTCACCGGTGAGCTGTTCGGCCCGCTGGAGATGCGTTTTGTCTCGCCGGAGGGGGTGTATTATTCCCGGGAGGTGGATGCCCGCCCGGTCGAGGACCCCGCCCGCGGCACGCTCTATGTAGGCTACGCTAAGGACATCACCGACCAGAAGAATCAGACCCAGGAGCTGCTGGAGCAGGCCCGCCACGATTCCCTGACCCAGCTGTATAACAACCGCACCGGCAAGGAGCTCATTGACCGCTATCTGCAGGCCAAAGATCCCTATGCCTCCTGCGGAATGCTGGTCATCGACCTGGATTTTTCAAGAATGTCAACGACCGCTATGGGCATCTGTTCGGCGACAAGGTCCTGCAGGAGTTTGCCCGGATGCTGCGCACCTGTTCCGCTCCAGCGACATTCTGGTGCGGTTCGGCGGCGATGAATTCGTGGTGTTTCTGAAGGATATTCCCAACACCACCCTGCTCCAGAAGACCCGCCAGCTTTCGGAATCCGTGCAGCAGGTGAAGTTCTGGGAAAACGATTACCGGATGACCTGCAGCATTGGTGCCTGCTTCCTGCCCGAAAACACAGCGGGCTATTCCTTTGACCAGCTGTTTGAAAACGCGGACTGGGCCCTGTATCAGGCCAAGCAGAACGGCCGCAACCAGTATGTGTTCTGCGATAATCTGCGGCGCTACGCCCAGGCGGTTCCTGCCGCCCCGGAAACGGCCGATATCGATGCACGCTACCTGCACAACGACCTGATCTCCACCGCCTTTGAACTGTTTGAGAAGAACAACAGCTTTGAGACTGCTATCCCCCTCTTCCTGAAGATCGTCGGCATCCGGCTGCAGCTGGACCGCATTACCATTGTGGACACCTGCATCCGGGAACGCAGCGTCTCCCGGCAGTTCCAGTGGACCTCTCCCCACGCGGAGCCGGTGCCTCTGAACGGCAACTCCTTTACCAAGGAGGACTTCCTGACCCTGTTCCACAGCTACGATGAATACGGTACCACCGTGCTGCAGGCCGACAACATGGGGATGTACTCGCCGCAGGGGCGCGCGCTGCTGATGCAGGGCGGGGCCCAGACAGTGGTCTACGCTGCCATGTACGGCGAGGGCGAATATCAGGGTGCCATTGCCTATGTGGTGTGCGGCAGCAAGCGGTACTGGACACCCCAGAACCGCCGGGAGCTGGGCGAGATCACAAAGATCATCAACGCCTACCTGAGCAAGCATCTGGCCGTGAACGATGTAAGCCGCGGCATGACTTCTGCTCCTGAGTTTGACCGGCTGACCGGTCTGCTGGCCTTTACCCGTTTCAAGGAGGAGGTCTCCCACAAGATCATCGGCGGCTATGCCGAGGGCTACCAGATCTTCTACTGTGACTTCGAGAACTTCAAATACTTCAACGAAAAATACAGCTACGCCACCGGTGATCAGCTGCTGAAGGAATTCAGCGATTTCCTCATCGAGGCGGCCCGCCACTGGGGCGAGTGCTACCTGTGCCGGGTGGTAGGCGACCAGTTCGTACTCTACCTCTCCTGCCGCGACGAGAAAGGCCCGCTCCACTATGCAGACACGCTCTGCCGCCGGTTTGAGCAGTATCAGGCCCAGCATTACCCGGAGGTACGCCTGCGGGTACGGATGGGTGTGTACGCCATTGAGCGGCTGCCTGAGCGCATCTGCCGCCATCGACAAGGCAAACTTTGCCCGCAAGCAGGTGCACAGCAATACCCGCGTGTCTGCTGTCCAGTTTGACAAAAAGCTGGAGGTCAAGCAGACCCTGACCGGTGAGCTGCTGAGCGGCCTGCCGCAGGCGCTTGAGAACGGCGAGTTCAAGCTGTACCTCCAGCCCAAGTTCTCGCCCAAGGATCTCTCTGTCATCGGGGCCGAGGCGCTGACCCGCTGGATCAAGCCGGACGGCACCGTGGTCTACCCCGACCAGTTCATTCCCATTCTGGAATCCACGGGCCACATCGTGGAGTTGGATCTGTACATCTTCGAGCAGGTGGCCCGGTTCCTGCAGCGCAATGCACAGGCCGGGCATCGGCTGCTGCCCATTGCGGTGAACGCCTCGGCGGCGCTTGCCCGGGAGGATGCCCCCACCCAGGAGTACAGCGAAATTCTGGAAAAGCACAACATCAGCGCCCGGATGTTGGAGATCGAACTGACCGAGACGGCGGTGGTCTCGGAGTACGACCGGGTGAAGCGCCTGCTTTCCTCCTTCCAGAGCGATGGAATGCAGACCTCGCTGGACGATTTCGGCGCGGGCGGTTCCCTGCTGAACAACATGGTGGATATCCCCGTGAACACCATCAAGCTGGACAAGCTCTTTCTGACCCGGTGCAGTTCCAACGCGCGGGGCACCGATTTTCTGCGGGAGGTCGTACATCTGGTCAAACGGCTGGGCTACAACGTCATCTGCGAGGGCATCGAGACCGAGGAGCAGGTGCAGCTCCTCCGCTCGCTGGACTGCGACGGCGCGCAGGGCTTCTGGTTCTCCAAGGCCATCCCGGCTGAGGAGTTCGAGCGGCGGTATCTCTGCAGCTGAGACAAAAAACACTCCCCTTCGGTGGAGCCGTGCGGCACACGGTCCTGCCGAAGGGGAGTGTTGCTGTTTAGAAAGAATTATACCGTGGTCTCGACCCGGGGAGCCCCACCGGCGATCTCTTCTGCCGTCAGGGGGGCGGCCTGCGCCGGGGCGTTCAGGCGCTCCTTGGCGACTGCCAGCATCAGCTTGATGCGGTTTTCCTGGTTGACCCGGGTGGCGCTGGGGTCATAATCGATGGGGGTGATATTGGCGCTGGGATACAGGGCGCGGATCTTGTTCACCATGCCCTTGCCCACGATATGGTTGGGCAGGCAGCCGAAGGGCTGGGCACAGACGATGTTGCCGTAGCCGCCCTGCACCAGCTCGATCATCTCGCGGTCAGCAGCCAGCCCTCGCCCATCTTGGCCCCCAGCGAGATGATGCCCCGGGGCTTTCCACCAGCTCCTTGAAGGGGCCGGGGGCATAGAACCCGGCATCGGCTGTGGCCTTGAGCATGGCACGCTCCACGCTGTCCAGCCAGTTGAGCAATTGATCCGTGCCCATCTTGACGGCCAGCTTGCCGCCGTAAAGAACATGATCCTCGCCCATATTGAAGATGCAGTACTGCACAAAGCCCATCAGGCCCGGGAAGTTCACCTCACAGTCCTGGCTCTCCAGGAACTTCTGCAGGTCGTTGTTGCCCAGGGGGCTGTACTTGACGTAGATCTCGCCGACTACGCCCACCTTGACCTTGGGCACCCGGGTCACGGGGATGGCCGCAAAATCCTTTGCAATGAGCGGGAAGGTGTGCTTCATTTCCCGGGCAGTAAAGCCCTTGCCGGCCAGCAGAACGCGGCCCAGACGCTCGACCCACAGATCGACCATCCGGTCAGCGGCTCCCTTTTCGTTCTCGTAGGGGGCCACCTGATTGCGCAGGGCACAGAGCATATCGCCGTAGAAAATGCAGGCCAGCGCGCGGCGGGCCAGCGGCAGGGTCATCTGGAAGCCGCTGTCTTTTTCCAGACCGGAGAAGTTCAGGCTGGCAACGGGGATCTGGGGATAGCCCGCCTTGACCAGAGCCTTGCGGAGCAGGTGGATGTAGTTGGAAGCACGGCAGCCGCCGCCGGTCTGGGTGATGAGCAGGGCCGTATGATCCAGGTCATACTTGCCGCTGTTCAGGGCGTCCAGAAACTGGCCGATGACCAGCAGGGCCGGATAGCAGGTGTCGTTGTGGACGTATTTCAGGCCAAGCTGTGCCACGGCGCTGCCGCAGTTGCCCAGGATCTCGCACTTGTAGCCGTCGTAGCGCAGGGCGTATTCCAGCAACCGGAATTGGGTAATGGCCATGTTGGGGATGAGGATGGTGTGGGTCTGCTTCATCTCCGGGGTAAATTTGGGATAATTGTATTCCATAGGTTCCTCCTATGTATCAGGCTTCTGCCTTGGGGGCGGCCTTTTCCTCTGCCGCCTCGTCGCGCTCCTCCAGAGCGGCGAACAGGCTGCGCAGACGGATGTTGACCGCACCCAGATTGGTGATCTCATCGATCTTGAGCTGGGTGTAGAGCTTACCGCCTGCCTGCAGGATCTCGCGGGTCTCATCGGTGGTAATGGCATCCACGCCGCAGCCAAAGGAGACCAGCTGCACCAGATCCATATCCTTCTGGGTGGTGCAGTACTTGGCCGCCGCATACAGGCGGCTGTGGTAGGTCCACTGGTTCAGCACACTGGTGGGGAACTTTTCCACCCGGTTGGAGATGCTGTCCTCAGTGACAACAGCCGCGCCGTGGCGGGTGATGAGGTGGTCGATGCCATGGTTGATCTCAGGGTCAACGTGGTAGGGGCGGCCAGCCAGCACGATGATGCGCTTGCCCTGACGGCGTGCCTCATCAATGATCTCGCTGCCCTTGACCCGGATCTGGGCCATGTGGGCCTCGTGCTCGGCGTAGGCAGCATCGGCAGCGGCCTGCACTTCCTTTTCGGAAATGCCGCCGAAGTATTTGGGCAGGACTTCCTTTGCCATCTTGCGGACAAAGTCCTTGGGGCGGTGGATGCCCACATAGTCATAGATAAACTTCTGGCCCTCCAGCTCGGGGCAGTTGCCTGCCAGAACTTCAGGGTAATAGGCCACCACCGGGCAGTTATAGTGGTTGTCGCCCAGACCCTCGTCAACGTTGTAAGTCAGACAGGGGTAGAAGATGGCATCCAGGTGCATCTGGCTCAGGGCCTTGATGTGGCCGTGGCTCAGCTTGGCCGGGAAGCAGGCGGTATCGCTGGGGATGGTGGCCTGACCGGCCAGATACAGCCCCCGGCTGGACACCGGGCTGGTGTGCACGGCAAAGCCCAGCCTGGTCCAGAAGGTGTGCCAGAAGGGCAGCAGCTCGTACATATTCAGGCAGAGCGGAATGCCAATGGAGCCGCGCTTGCCGGGCACGGGCTTGTAACCGGCCAGCAGCTGCTGCTTGTAGGCGTACAGATTCAGGCTGTCGTCCTCGCTCTTACCGGTCACGGGCTTATCGCAGCGGTTGCCGGAGATAAACTTGCGGCCATCGGCAAAGGTGTTGATGGTGAGCTGGCAGTGGTTGCCGCAGCCGCCGCACTTGACGCTGACTACCTTCTGGTCGAAGGCTTCCAGCTCGGCCAGACTCATCATGGCGGAGGTCTCCCGGTGGTTCTTATGGCTCTGGCGCAGGCCGAACAGGGCCGCGCCGTAGGCACCCATCAGGCCCGCGATGTCGGGGCGGATGACCTCCACGCCCATCTCTTTTTCAAAGGCGCGGAGAACAGCCTCATTGTAGAAAGTACCGCCCTGCACCACGATCTTGCGGCCCAGCTCCTCGGGGCTGGATGCGCGGATGACCTTGTACAGCGCGTTCTTGACCACACTGATGGACAGACCGGCGGAAATGTTCTCGATGGAAGCGCCGTCCTTCTGGGCCTGCTTGACCGAGCTGTTCATAAACACGGTGCAGCGGCTGCCCAGATCCACGGGGCGGTCTGCGAACAGGCCGAGAGCGGCGAACTCCTTGACATCATAGCCCAATGCCTGCGCAAAGGTCTGCAAAAAGCTGCCGCAGCCGGAGGAGCAGGCCTCGTTCAGGAAAATGTTGCTGATGGCACCATCCTCGATCTTAAAGCACTTCATGTCCTGACCGCCGATATCGATGATGAAATCCACATCGGGCATAAAGTATTTGGCGGCGGTGAAATGAGCCACCGTTTCCACCAGACCATAATCACAGCGGAAGGCGTTCTTGACCAGTTCCTCGCCATAGCCGGTGGTGGTCACGCTGGCCACCTGCAGGCCGGGGTGCTCCTGGTAGATCTTGATCAGCTGTTCCCGGATCAGGGGCAGCGGGTTGCCAAGGTTGCTGGTAATTGGTGTACAGGATCTGACTCTTCTCGTCCACCACCACCAGCTTGACGGTGGTGGAGCCGGAGTCGATGCCGATATGCACCGGGCCGCACTGGGCGCTGAAGGGCACATGGGGCACGCTGTGGGACATGTGCCGGGCATGGAATTCCTCGTACTCCTGCTTGTTGGCAAAGAGCGGAGGCTCACTGGCATAAGTAGCGGTGGCGGCGTACTGGTCCAGCGCGTTGGCCACTGCGGAGAGTTCGAACTCCTTATCCGCATAGAGGGCGGCACCCAGTGCCACATAGAGCAGGCTGTTCTCGGGGCAGGTTCCGGTGACCCCCAGCGCCTCATCAAAGCTCTTGCGCAGCACGCTGCTGAAGGTCAGCGGCCCGCCCAGATACAGGATATTGCCCTTGATGGGGCGGCCCTGTGCCAGACCGGCAATGGTCTGGTTGACCACCGCCTTGTAGATGCTGGCGGCGATATCCTCCGTGCGTGCGCCCTGATTGATGAGGGGCTGCACATCGCTTTTGGCAAACACGCCGCAGCGGGACGCGATGGTATAGGTGCGCTCGGCCTTTTCCGCGGCCTTGTTCATCTCGTCGGCACTCATCTTCAGCAGGGTGGCCATCTGGTCAATAAAGCACCGGTGCCGCCGGCACAGCTGCCGTTCATGCGGACCTCGGTGCCGTTGGTCAGGAACAGGATCTTTGCGTCCTCGCCGCCCAGCTCGATCACGCAGTCGGTGGCGGGCACAAACCGCTTGACTGCAACACGGGTGGAGAACACCTCCTGCACAAAGGGCACGCCGCAGCTGTCGGCCAGACCCATGCCGGCAGAACCGGAGATGCTCAGCAGAGCCTTGTTTCCGTGCAGGTGCTCTGCATCGATACGGCGCAGCAGCTCCTGCGCCTTTTCCAGAATATGGCTGTAATGACGCTCGTATGTTGAATAAATCAGCGCATCATGTTCGTCCAGCACCGCGCACTTGATGGTGGTGCTTCCGATGTCAAGACCTACTCTCACTTGCTTTTCCTCCTGAGGAACAATATAAAAATACAGTTGTATTATACTCAAAAATCGGGATACAATCAATCCAGTCACCATATTTTACACGCAAAAAATAGTATTTTCCGCTCAAAAAGTTAAACATTTTGTTAAATTCACGAATACAGCTCCCCTGTTTTTCTACATTCCGGTTAAGATTCTTTACTCAGAGTGATTTTTACACAAAAACGCTGCCCCGGAAAAGCCCGGAGCAGGGCGCTGAACATCGTATCATTCCATTTTATCGGACAACAGGGCAAGCTCCCGCAGGATCTGCCAGCGCAGGCCATCAGCTGTGGTGAGTGCCGGATGGATGGTGTGCAGTTCCACACTGCCCTCAATGGGAAACATCGTTCCGGCCAGCGGGATGCGCACCTCTGCCCGGGTGCCGCTTCCGGCACGCGCGGCGTGAGGGAAAGCACCCACCCCATGTGGGCGCAGTAGCGGCGGCAGAGCAGCAGCCCTGCCTGCACACCGCCCAGGAAGCGGCGGCGGTTCTCCATCCAGTTTTCACCGGTGGGCAGGCCGCAGCCGTCGTCCTCCACGATCAGATACAGATCCTCGTCGTCCCGGGTGAGCCGGATCTTGATCTGCCCGCCGGGGCTTACCGCCCGCAGGGCGTTGGAAAGCAGATGAAACAGCAGCTGCTCGGCCTCCTGGGCATCCGCCTTGACATAGCAGCGCCGGAACGGGCTGTGATCCACGGTCAGCCGGATACCCAGCTGCTTCTCGATCTCCGGGGCTATCTGGGCGGCTCCATCAGGATCCAGCACAGGTCTACCGGCTTCATGGACGGCTTGTCGTTCATCTCCACTTCCAGCAGGCCCATCATCTCCCGCAGGGTGCGCTCCAGGCGGATGCTCTCCTGCCCCATATCCTCCAGCGCCTGCCGGGTCCTTTCGTCTCCGGTCCGGGCCAGATGCATCTGCAGGTATTCCCGGTTCTGGTCCATGATGCGCAGGGAGTGCAGCAGCACGCTCTCAAATTGTTTGCGGGGGAAATCCCCCATCCCGCTCTCTTTTGCCATTCCGTTCTCTCTCTTTTTTCTCATCGTCCAGCCTTCCGTCCCTGCGTTCCGCTGTCGATCAATTTCTGGCGGCCCGCATAGATCAGCTTGCCCAGGGTAACGCTATGCCCCATCAGGCCGTAATCCTGCTTGAATTTCTGCCAGGCTTCGGTGTTGTATTTTTCCACCCCGTCGATCAGGCGGCGCATCCCGCAGTCCACGGCGGCCACCGTGGTGTGGTGTTCCTCGGCCACAGTCTGCAGGATCTCTTTGCGCACGGCCAGCTTCCGCTCCGTGCCGCATACGACCTGCAGCGCAGTGGTCAGATATTCACAGTTTACATCCGGCTGCTGGATGCCCCACTCCGCATAAAGCTGCTTGCAGAACGGCAGCACCCAGAAGATGCCGATGTCCGTGGAGCTGCGCAGATCCAGCAGCAGATCCAGCAGGCTGCTGCGCTCCGGCAGGTACTGCCTGCCGTCCGGCCGCAGGAACGATGCCGTGGCATCGCTGTACCAGTCATCCCCCTGCAACAGCAGCAGCGGGCGGTTATGCAGGCTGTTGAGCCGCTTGAGGAACTCATACCCGTCCATATCCTCCAGCTGGCTCGAAAGCACCACGATATCCACACTGCGCTGCTGGCGCAGCTCCCGCAGCAGATCCTCGCCGCTGTGGAAACAGACACAGCAGATCGCAGGATTCTGCTCCTCCAGATAATTTTTCCGGACGCGGATCTCCCGCTCGTCGTAGCTCAAAAGCGCGACATGCAGCTTTGAAACGAGTCGTTCCGTCAATCCAACCTTCCCCTTTGCCTTAAAATTGCCGCACTTTTCTTCCGTGCGTACTGTATGATACTATTTTATAAGGCCCTGCGGAAAGATTCAATCCCCGAAAAAACGTCACTATGCGTCGAGCCGTACAGGAATGGCGGCTTTTTGCGTCTTGATTTTTGGTAATTTACGTCATAAAGTGTCGATTTTTGTTTCTTTCACCTTCTTCAGCATAACACCATCTTTCCCGAAAAGCAATGGTTTGTTCACATTCATCTGATACTATATCTACGTTATTTTGTTTTTTGTCCGGCATTTCCCACACGCCGCCGGGCACGCATAAGAAAGGCCTGCCTATGCTACAACTGAAAAAGATCCGCAAGGAATACAAAACCGGTGACCTTGTACAGACCGCACTGAATGATGTCAGCCTGAACCTGCGCGACAGCGAATTTGTCGCCATCCTGGGCCCCTCCGGCTCCGGCAAGACCACCCTGCTGAACATCATCGGCGGCCTGGATCGGTACGACAGCGGTGACCTTGTCATCAACGGGATCTCCACCAAAAAGTACACCGACCGCGATTGGGACTCCTACCGCAACCACACCATCGGCTTTGTGTTCCAGAGCTACAACCTGATCCCCCATCAGACCGTTCTGGCCAACGTGGAGCTGGCCCTGACCATTTCCGGCATCTCGGGCGCAGAGCGCAAGCGCCGCGCCACCGAGGCGCTGCAGAAGGTGGGGCTGGGCAATCAGCTGCACAAGCACCCCAGCGAAATGTCCGGCGGCCAGATGCAGCGCGTTGCCATTGCCCGTGCGCTGGTCAACAACCCGGAGATCCTGCTGGCAGACGAGCCCACCGGCGCACTGGACAGCGAGACCAGCATCCAGGTCATGGAGCTGCTCAAGGAGGTGGCAAAGGACCGTCTGGTGGTCATGGTCACCCACAACCCGGAGCTGGCCCAGCAGTACGCCACCCGCATCGTGAACCTGAAGGATGGTGTCATCCGCTCCGACACCGCCCCCTACAAACCTGACACCACTCAGCTTGCCCCTGCCGTTCACAAGAACATGGGCCACTCCTCCATGTCGTGGTGGACCTCGCTGACCCTGAGCTTCAACAACCTCTGGACCAAAAAGACCCGCACCTGCTCACGGCCTTTGCAGGCTCTATCGGCATCATCGGCATTGCGCTGATCATCTCCCTGTCCACCGGTGTCAACCAGTATATCGCCGATATGGAGCGGGACACCCTTTCCGAGTACCCGGTGCAGATCCTGCGCAGCGGCATGGATCTGACCAGCCTGCTGTCCGCCGACCTGCCCGGCCAGCCCGCCGCCCCCGGCGAAGGGATGGTGCCGGTGCGCCAGCTCGTGACCCAGATGGTTTCCGGCATCACCTCCAACGACCTGAAGAGCCTGAAAACCTACCTCGAGAGCGATGCCTGCAGCATCGGGGAGAGCGTTTCCTCGGTGGAGTATTCCTATAATGTACAGCCTCAGATCTACGCCAGGACCGG
>ENA-OQCN01000807-OQCN01000807.1-human-gut-metagenome-genome-assembly--contig:-NODE-807-length-16552-cov-1.787458_pt1 | contig 16552 bp, 19 predicted proteins | sample MGYA00242497_ERZ504576 | MGnify/ENA primary metagenome ERZ504576 (study PRJEB26092, sample SAMD00036296) | human gut metagenome | host: Homo sapiens | study: EMG produced TPA metagenomics assembly of... | reverse complement strand
AACTGGAAAGTATCTGCACGGACGGATCAGTGGATGGTCAATCTCTATGATTCCACATCTGCACAGGAAGTGGTGGTTTTGCTGGATGTAGAAGACGAGACCATCTGGAAATTTGATGCGATCCACGAAGAGGGGATCCGGCTGGCAGCAGCCCTGGTTTCCCGCCTGTTGCAGAATGGAATTCCTGCGGGGATCCGTACCAATGGACGAGATCTGAAGACAAAAGCATGTTTCAGCCTGGAACCGGGTACCGGATCACAGCAGGTGCGTGCGTTGTATGAAGGACTGACACGGCTGGATCTGGATCAGAAAGCAGAACACATGGAAGTGATCCTGGATCGTCTACGGGAAGAAGCGAACAGGGGAAACCGGACCTATGTGATGATTTCCAAAAATCAGAGAGAGAGCTGTTATGACGGATTCAGCAGGCTTCTGAACGAAGGAGGAACCGGTGTATGGATCGCTACCTTATATGAGGATATGGAATGGAAACTTCCGGACAGCCGAAATATGACAGCACTTCGATGGGAGGTGGCAAAATGAAGCAGTTGAAGATAACCAAACGACAGGCGGCACTGATGCTTCTGGAGCTGTGTCATGGATTTTTGATCTTATTTGCCATCTATGCGTGTGTAGTGGTAATATCCGGGCATGGAAGCGAACCGTTTGTACTGGTGGGATGTCTGCTGTTTCCGCTAAATGCAGGCCTGTTTCTGGCAGAGAAGAAAGCAACTCATTTCTGGCAGTTCGGAATCGTTACGTTGCTTCTGATCGGAGGGTCTGTGATGCTTGCAGGAAGTGGTGTTTGCGGAATCTGGACAGGAATTCTGGGAGTTATTGCGGCATTTTCCTATTTTTATGGGAGGGCATCAAAGAAAACCTGTTGGTTGAAGATTCCGTCGTATCCATGGCTTGGAATTGCTCTGGTTCTGTATTTTCTTGGTCAGCATTTTGTGTCGGATACGGCGATTCGGATTGCTCCGGTTCTTGCGGCATTATATTATCTGCTCTGTAATTTCCATATCAACCTGAAAGAGGTGGATTCTTTTTTAAAAACACATGCATCTCTGGAAAGACTTCCGGTACGGCGGCTAGCTAAGATCAACCAGGGGATGATGTGGCTGGTTTCCGCAGTTACGGCGGTGGCCATGATCGCAGCTCCTTATCTGGGTATTGATCAGCTGATCCGGAAGGGTGGTCAGGCGTTAAAAACTGTGATACGCTGGCTGCTGCATCTGATTCCGAATTCACCGGCGCAAGAGGGAACGATGGCAGCAGAGCAGACGAACCAGATGATGCAGGCGACTGCCAGCAGAGAGATTCCGTGGCTTTTGGAACTGTTGTACAAATTGCTGGATCTGATCGGCTGGATGATCGGTATCAGTCTGGTGCTTGTGTGCGTTTTTGTTGGAGTGCGGGCGCTGTATCGATTGTATCTGCATTTTAATGAAAAGACCGAGGAAAACGGAGACAAGATCGAACGATTACTGCCACCACCGGCAGCTGAAAAAAAGAAAAATCTGAACCGGAAAAAGAAGAGCATCTTTTCTGGAATCGATCTGCAGATGGAAGGATCCGAAAGCACTATCGGAAAAAGTTCTCGAAAAACTGAAAGGATCCCCGGACAGTGCCTGGACACCAACCCAGACTGCAGGTCACATGGAGCTAGAGGATGCCGATGCGAAAGTATTTGCACAGATTTATGAGAAAGCGCGATATGCAGGAACATCCTGCACAAAAGAAGAGATGGAGAAGATGCTTCGGATACGATAAAACTCTTGTGGAGCAGAAAAAGCTGAAAGTACTGTAAACTTTCAGCTTTTTCTTTTTATGGCTTACTTCTTTGTACTTCTGTGGTACAATCGTGTGTGCATGTCCATTATGGGATGTAAAGATAAAATGGAGGGATACTCAAGTATGAGCAAGAAAAAAGGAGAAGGCCTGAAATCATTTAACAAAGGGTTTAGCGTTCCGGACACTTACATTATTATTTTCTTTGTGGTTGTCCTTGCCGCGATCGTTACGTTCTTTGTTCCGAAGGGCTACTACGAAACACAGGATGTTACGTACATGATGAACGGGGTGGAGAAGACCCGTACGGTAATTAAAGATGGAAGTTTCCAGTATCTGACAGACGATGCGGGAAAAGCAGTCACAGAAGGGGTTACCTTATTCAGTGGTGACGGCGAAAGTGGTTTCTTTAATTACATGTTTAATGGAATTGTCAGCGATTCTGCGATTCAGATCATTGCATTTTTGCTGGTAGTGGGTGGTGCGTTTGGTATCATGATTCGGACAGGAGCCATCGAAGCGGGACTGGTCGGACTGATCCGCAAGGCAAAAGGGGCAGAAAAATTGCTGATTCCGGTTCTTTTTTGTACTGTTTTCTCTAGGCGGGGCTGTTTTTGGAATGGGAGAGGAAGCACTTCCGTTTACCATGATTTTGTGTCCACTGTTTGTTGCGGTTGGATATGATACGGTCATTGCAGTTCTGGTTACTTATGTGGCAACACAGATTGGTTTTGGTGCTTCCTGGATGAACCCGTTTTCTGTGGGTATCGCACAGGGAATTGCCGGTATTGATGTGTTTTCCGGTGCGGGATTCCGTATGGCGATGTGGGTGGTATTTACTGCACTCGGCTGTGGAATGACCATGTTCTATGCAGCGAAAGTGAAAAAAACACCGACGATCTCGGTTGCTTATAAGACAGATCAGTATTTCCGTGAGCAGAACGAGAAAACAGGTATCGATGATGGTCATTCTTTCGGGATCGGACACATTCTGGTTCTGCTTACACTGGCTGTTACCGTTGTATGGGTAGTCTGGGGTGTTATGAAAAAAGGGTATTATATGCCTGAGATTGCGACACAGTTCTTTATCATGGGTATCGTTGCAGGTGTGATCGGCGTGATGTTCCATCTGAACGATATGAAGATGAATGATATTGCAACTTCTTTTAAAGATGGTGCAAAGATTTGATCGGAGCGGCTCTGGTTGTAGCCATGGCGCAGGGAATCATGCAGGTACTCGGTGGTTCCGATCCGACAACTCCAACCGTGATCAATACGATCATGTATGGAATCTCTAAAGCACTGGCAGGACTTTCCGGTGCGGCAGCAGCTGTGCTGATGTATCTGTTTCAGTCCGTATTTAATTTCTTTGTGGTATCCGGATCCGGACAGGCAGCAGTCACGATGCCAATCATGGCTCCGCTGGCAGATCTGCTGGGAGTTACCCGTCAGACTTCGGTACTTGCTTTCCAGCTGGAGATGCATTTACCAATCTGATCGTTCCGACTTCCGGATGTCTGATCGGTTCTCTGGCTATTGCCAGAATCGAGTGGTCCAGCTGGATCAAGTTCATGTGGAAATACCTGGGTGTGCTGATGATCGGTGCTGTGATCACGATTTTGATTGCGGTTGGAATCGGATTCTGATGATGGTATTGTTCACGGAAACAGATTGAAGGAAAAGGGAATCTATTGTAAAATAAAGCGTGTAGATGGAAAATTTATTTTCCACTACACGCTTTTTTGTTCTTTTTTGTTGAAAGGAAGCGTTTAATATTTATGTTGCAGGAAGGATTACAGACGTATGAAATTAATTAAAAAATATCAATGTATATGCACCGGAACATCTTGGAAGCAAGGATGTGCTGATCATCGGAGATAAAATTGCAAAGATAGAAGAGGCAGGATGCATGCCAGAGATACCGTATCTCACAGCGGAGGATATTATTGACGGCAGTGGAAAGATTCTGACACCGGGTTTTATTGACTGCCATGTGCATATTCTTGGCGGTGGCGGAGAGGGAGGTTTTGCCAACCGCACGCCGGAAGCGACGGTGGAAGGGCTTACAAAGTTCGGTGTCACCACAGTGGTCGGATGTCTTGGAACGGACGGTATCGGAAGAGATATGTGCGCGCTGGTGGCAAAAGCAAAAGGGTTATGTGAACAGGGAATGTCAGCTTACTGTTATACCGGAAGCTATCAGATTCCGGTGCACACACTGACGGACAGCATCACAAAAGATATCATGATGATTCAGGAAATCATCGGAACCGGAGAAATCGCCATTTCCGATCATCGTTCTTCCCAGCCGACGTTTGAAGAATTCGTTCGTGTGGTGGCGGATACGAGACTGGGCGGTGTTCTTTCAGGAAAAGCAGGTGTTGTCAATGTGCATCTCGGGGACAGTCCGAGATGCATGGATCTGATCGAGCGCGTGGTGGCAGAGACCGAGATACCGGCCTCTCAGATTCTTCCGACTCATATCAACCGGAACGAGAAACTGTTCTGTAAGGCCACTGAATATGCAAAGAATGGTGGAAATGTTGATTTTACCGGCAACGAAGATATCGATTACTGGGAAACTATCTGTGATGAAGTCAGAGTATGCAACGGGATCCGGCGGATGATGGAAGCAGGGGTGGATCCGAAACACATCACCATTTCTTCCGATGGTCAGGGAAGCCTGCCCATGTATACGGCCGGAGGAGAATTCCTTGGAATGGGCGTCGGACAGTCCAGTTGTCTCCTGAAAGAGGTCAAAGAGTGTGTATGTAAAGCAGACATTCCTCTGGAGATTGCCATCTCCACCATCACGGCCAATCCGGCGCGGATTCTGCAGTTGAAAGATAAGGGAAAGATTGAGGAAGGGTGCGATGCGGATCTTTGTATCCTGAATCAGGAACTGGATCTCGTGGAAGTGATAATAAGAGGAAAATGCAGAGAAAGCATCTGCTGACAGGAACTCCCCACTTGCGGGAAGTTTCATAAAGTGCTATAGTGTGAAAAGCAAAAAATAAAGGAGTTTAGAGAAAATGAGAACAGCAGATTTTTATTATGATCTTCCCCAGGAATTGATTGCGCAGGATCCGTTGGAAGACCGTTCTTCCTCCAGACTGATGCACCTGGACAAAGAGACAGGGGGAACTGGAGCATACAGATTTTAAACATATTCTGAATTATCTGAAACCGGGCGATTGTCTGGTGGTAAATGATACGAAAGTAATCCCGGCCAGACTGTACGGACATAAAAAAGAGACCGGAGCTGTGATCGAGATTCTTCTGCTGAAACGCAGAGAGAATGATATCTGGGAGTGTCTGGTAAAACCGGGAAAGAAAGCCCGCCCGGGAGCTGTGATCGATTTCGGAGAAGGATTACTGACCGGGGAGATCATCGATGTGGTAGATGAGGGAAACCGTCTGATCCAGTTCCATTATGAAGGAATCTTTGAGGAGATTCTGGATCAGCTGGGGGAGATGCCGCTGCCGCCGTATATCACACATAAGTTACAGGATAAGAACCGCTATCAGACCGTATATGCAAAACACGAAGGATCTGCGGCCGCACCCACTGCCGGATTGCATTTTACACCGGAACTTCTGGAGCAGGTAAAAGAGATGGGTGTGAACATCGCACATGTCACCCTTCATGTAGGTCTTGGAACTTTCCGTCCTGTTAAAGTGGATGATGTAGAGAAACATCATATGCATTCTGAATTCTATATTGTCGAGGAAGATCAGGCAAAATTGATCAATGACACAAAGAAAAATGGTGGCAGAGTGATCGCGGTGGGAACTACCAGCTGTCGTACACTGGAATCCGCAACAGGAGAGGATGGAATCGTAAAAGCAACAAGCGGCTGGACCGAGATATTCATCTATCCTGGATACAGGTTCAAATGTATCGATGCCCTGATCACAAACTTCCATCTGCCGGAGTCCACGTTACTGATGCTGGTATCTGCGCTGGCAGGGAAAGAAAAAATCATGCATGCATATGAAGTGGCAGTACAGGAACGGTACAGGTTTTTTAGTTTTGGGGATGCCATGTTTATCAGCTGACGTTTTCTTTTCCTGATGATTGATGATGATGGGAAGCAGTGATTTTGATTCCGCGGCCAAGTGAATGATACAGTTATTTCAGACACGATCTAGAGCGTGTCTGAAAAATCATTTCCGCAATCTGCAAGCCCCACTTTGCGGTATATTTTACCCTCATTCGGTTGCCGTAGCCCGCTACGCCGCCCTCATTCGGATAAAATCTCCACAAACTGGACTCGCAGCTCACGAAAAGCCTTTTCCAGACACGCTCTAGACTTTCCCTTACGAAATTTTTGTGGAGAAGTTCCGTAGAGTTTTCGAAAAGTCCGGAGAAAGACCTTATAATTGGTAAGACCGTGTTTTTCCATCAGTGAAGTGATGGTATCGTCACAGGCAGAGAGATCTTTAGCCAGGTGAATGGTGCGGACATCGTTCAGATATTCCAGGAAGGTCTGACCAGTGTATTTTTTAAAAAGCCTGCAAAAGTATTCCCTTGAGACTGCGAGCAGGGAGGCTGCGGTATCCAGTGTCAGATTTTCCTGATAATGTTCCCGGATCCATTGCATGACACGGGTAATCCGCAGTCGGTCACGATCACTGTCGGCTGTGACAGTGGAAGCAGTAGTGGTGCAGTGATCCCGACAGAGAATATATAAAAATTCATATAATCTTGCGGTGAACAGCAGCTCATAATGGTGCGGCTGCTCCTGAAAAATAGTTTCCATGGCATGAAGAGCAGAAAAGAGCTGCGCGTTCTGCTTACTTTTTGTGTAAGGAATCAACGTATCAAATCGTAACTGATCAAAGTCCGGCAGATAAGAGCGAAGCTGTCTGGCAGAAATCTGGAGAATCAGATAGTGACAGCCCGGTGTTCTGGTCATGTGAAGATCTCCGGAGTTGATGATCATGAGATCGCCTGTATGAAGTTCATATTCCACGGCCTGTACAATAGCAGAAAGAACACCATCTTTAATGTAGAGAATTTCCACATATTCATGCCAGTGAGCCGGGAAGACTCCGGCGGGAGAGAGTACCGGCTCAAAGCGCACCTGAAGATGACCGGTTTCCCGAATCGTTTCATAATATTGCAATTCCATAAAACCTCCTGTTAAAAATGTAATAAGTGAATATATAATTCGAAAATATCAAATAAGAAACAAAACTTTGAAAAAATCATATCAAAAAATATGAAAAATATCAATATCGACCTAAAACAAGATAAAAAGATACTAGTATATTTACAGAAAATAAGCGATAATAACATCAGAAGTCTGTGTCACAGAACATGGAGATTGTGACGAAAACAAGATAGAGTAACGCAGGAAATTGGGAGGTAAGTAACAGATGAAAGTAAAAGCTAGAACATTCAGCGGAACAACATCCAACGAGGTAACACAGCGTGAGATCGCTAACCGTGCCCTTGCAAGAAAAGCGGCAGCAGAAGGATTTGTCCTTCTGAAAAATGAGGGACATTTTCTTCCGGCTCCAAAAGGTGGAAAGATTGCACTGTATGGTGCGGGGGCAGTCAAAACCATCAAGGGAGGTACCGGTTCGGGTGATGTCAATGAGCGTGATTATGTGACCATCGCACAGGGAATGAAGAATGCCGGATACGAAGTAACTACAGAGGCTGGCTGGATTCTTATGTGAAGATCTATGATCAGGCAAGAGAAGACTGGAAGGCAGCGATCCTGAAAAAGGCAGAAAAGATGGAAAGTCCAAATGCGTTATTTGAGGCCTATTCGTCCACCCCGTTCTTCATGCCGTGTGGAGAAAAAATCGATGTGGATGCAGCGAAAGCAGACGGTGCAGATACTGCTGTATTTGTTATGGCACGTATCGCAGGGGAAAACAAAGACCGTTTTGATAAAGAAGGAGATTATTTTATCTCCGAAGAAGAAAGAGTATTACTGGCACAGGTATGTGAGAGCTATAAAGATGTGGTGCTGGTGATCAATACAGGCGGTCTTATGGATCTCGCGTTTGCCGATACATTTGACAATATCCGTTCCATCGTACAGTATGTACAGGCCGGACAGGAAGGCGGCAATGCATTTGCCGATGTGTTTACCGGAGCGGTGACCCCGTCTGGAAAGATGACAGATACCTGGGCGAAAACATACAATGATTATCCGGGTGCCGAAGTATACAGCTACAAGAGTGGCGATCTGACGAAAGAACGATATGAGGAAGGAATCTTTGTGGGATATCGTTACTTTGATACCTTCCTGGTACCGGTTCGTTATGGCTTTGGTTATGGTATGTCTTATACCGATTTTGTGATCACAGCAGGAAAAGTAAGTATCAGTAATCCGGGAACCATGGATCCGAAGGTTTCTGTGGAAGTTACTGTGAAAAATACCGGTGATACTTATGCAGGAAAAGAGGTTGTACAGATCTACGTATCCTGCCCGCAGGGAGAACTGGTGAAAGAATTCCGAAGACTGGCAGGATTTGGCAAGACAAAACTGCTGGCACCGGGAGAAGAACAGCAGATGACGATTACGTTCCCGCTGTACCAGCTGGCATCTTACAGTGAGGATCAGGCAGCATGGATCCTGGAACCGGGCAAATACGGTATCTGGGTTGGTAATGAGTTAAATACTTCCGTACTCAGTGGTGCATTAGAACTGGATCAGGAAGCAGTGATGGTACAGTGTGAAAATATCTGTCCGTTAAAAGAAGAGTTAAAAGAGATCATGCCATTTGCAAAAAAGGTACAGGCGAGAGAACTGGCATGGCATGAGGAACTGAAAGCAAAAGGAATCGTGCCGGTTGCAGTGAAAGCAGCAGACATTCCGACAGAAAAAGTGGATTATCAGAAGATTCCGGAAGTGCTGCCGGGAAGAGCCGGAGAGATTGTTGAACAGATGTCCGAGGAACAGCTGGTGCAGATGGCTACCGGAGACCCTGGAAAAGATCAGGGTAATGCGCTTGGTTCAGCAGGTATCTCCGTACCGGGTTCTGCTGCAGAGACACCTCTGGTGGCAGCAGAAGAACCATGGAATGTGGCAAGTATCGCACTGGCTGACGGACCTGCAGGCCTGCGTCTGAAAAAAGAATATCAGGTAGAGAACGGCCGTATCGTTCCGACCGATTTCCTGTCTGCGCTGGAGGGCGGATTCTTCGCAGCATCAAAAGAGAAGAGAGGAACTTCTTATTATCAGTACTGTACCGCGATTCCGGTAGGAACTCTTCTGGCACAGACCTGGAATCTGGACCTTGTTCGTGAACTCGGTGAAATGATCGGCCACGAGATGGAATTGTTCGGTATCACCCTCTGGCTGGCACCGGGTATGAACATTCACAGAAATCCGCTATGCGGAAGAAACTTTGAATATTATTCCGAAGATCCGCTGCTGGCTGGTATGATGGCTGCTTCCATGACACTGGGTGTACAGAAAGTACCGGGATGCGGAACAACGATCAAACATTATGCATGCAACAACCAGGAAGACAACCGTATGGGTTCGGATTCTATCCTGTCCGAGAGAACCTCCGTGAGATCTATCTGAAAGGATTTGAGATTGCGATCAAGGATGCACAGCCAATGTCCATCATGACATCCTACAACCTGATCAACGGCGTACATGCTGCGAACTGTTACGATACCTGTACGAAAGCCGCAAGAGACGAGTGGGGATTTGCCGGAGCGATTATGACCGACTGGACCACTACCAACGTACAGATCCAGGGCGAGTGCACCGCAGCAGGCTGTATGAGAGCCGGCAATGACATGGTTATGCCGGGAATGGAAGAAGATCATGAAAACATCCGCAAAGAGCTGAAGGAAGGTACACTGGATATCCGTGAACTGAAGAGATGTATCTATAATACCGTAAATATCATCCTGCAGTCCAACCAGTATGAGGAGGCCGTAAGCTATGAAAATCAGTTTGACGGACTGGGCGAGTGGATGACAGTAAAATAAATATGGAATAAGATCACGGGGTGGTAATCTGTGATGTGATGAAAGTTCGCCGGAGTCAGTAGGTTCCGGCGGACTTTTTGCGGCCTGTAGGGCAATCCTTGTTTTCGCAGTAGCCACAGGTAAGGACGTTATGATATAATGAGCGTTAGCGAGCGGGAACAAACTTCGTTTGTTCATCGGGAGCGGCGAATGGCGATCATGATAGCTGCGAAAGCAGCGTCAAGCACCGCAGGTGCGAATCATGATATAATGAGCGTTAGCGAGTGGGAGTTATATACGGAGGAAACTGGATATGATGAGAAATAAAGAAGTACTGAATGAAATAAGAAAGCAGAGCCGGACTCTGATCGAAGAAAAACGTGATAAATTTGTCAAACAGAGCCTGCTTTCAGATGAATTCATCGATATGATGCAGAGAAACCGGAAACCGTTTGATCTTTTGATGTCCTATTATCAGTGTGCGATCATGGAGATCGAGACAAAATTTAAGGTGTTAAACGAAGAGTATTCTCTGGAATACGATAAAAATCCGATCGAAGGGATTAAAAGCAGAATTAAATCCTACAACAGTCTGTTAAAGAAGATCCGAAGAAAAGATATTCCGATGACACTGGAATCCATTGAGAAAAATATCACAGATATCGCCGGTGTGCGGGTCATCTGTTCCTTCCCGGCCGATATTTATGAAGTGGCAGACAGCTTTTTGCGACAGGATGATATTACGCTGTTAGAGCGCAAAGACTATATCCAGAATCCGAAACCAAGCGGCTACCGAAGTCTCCATCTGATTGTACAGGTTCCCATTTTCCTGCAGGATGAGAAAAAACCGGTGACGGTGGAAGTGCAGTTCCGTACGATCGCGATGGACTTCTGGGCCAGTCTGGAACATAAGATGCGTTATAAAAAGAACATTCCGGCTGAGCAGATGAAGTACTTACAGGACGAACTGTACGACTGTGCCGAACAGAGTGCGACACTGGATAAACGAATGCAGAGTATCCGTAATCTGATCGCGGAGAACAAAGAAGAAGAGGAAGAAACGAAGGGATTTTTCCTTCCACTCTTTTAAAATTTCCTGTAGCAGACCGGTGAAAAATCTGAAAAAAACGTGAACTTTATGAAAAGCGTGTGAAATTGCTGTCAGCCGGGAAAAATTATGGTAGAATAAGTGTCAGTGAGTGAAAAGAAAGAGGGAATACTATGCCATATTATTTTTATGATGCAACTTATATACTGGTACTGATCGGTGCGCTGATCAGTATGTTTGCTTCCTGGAATGTGCAGAACACGTTTCGGGCGTACAGCAGAGTCTGGAACAGCAGAAACATCCCATCGCAGGATATTGCACAGATGATCCTTCACGATGCCGGAATCTACGATGTAAGGATCGAGCGGATCCGCGGCGATCTGACCGATCATTATTCTCCGAATGAAAAAGTCCTTCGACTGTCCGATTCGGTATACGGATCGACATCCGTAGCGGCGATTGGTGTGGCAGCTCATGAGTGCGGGCATGCGATCCAGCACCAGGAAGGATACGCACCGTTAAAGCTGCGTTCTTTCTCTGTACCGTTGGCCAATATCGGCTCCCGGCTTTCTTGGCCGATCATCGTACTGGGACTGATCCTGGGATGGTCCGGGTTACTGGAGATCGGTATTCTGTTATTTGTATTTGTGGTAGCTTTCCAGCTGATCACACTTCCGGTGGAATTCGATGCTTCTCACCGTGCCATTCGGATCCTCGAAGCAAAACAGCTTTTTGGCGATAAGGAATTACAGGGTGCGAAAAAAGTCCTGACAGCCGCAGCACTTACTTATGTGGCAGCACTTGCATCGGCGATCCTGCAGCTGGTTCGACTGATCCTGATTTCCAGACGGAATGATGACTGAGAAAAAATGAAAAAAACAGGAAAAGAATAAAACGGAAATATGAAAACAGATACGCCCGTTCAGACAGGCAGGTAACAATGGAAACCTGGAATGTCTGAGCGCGTATTTGTTGTTCGTCGAAGTCTGTGAATGTAGAAAATAGCGAAGAGAATTTAAAAGAATATAGTAAATATATCTTGAATTTCGAAAAAAATATATGCATAATAATCAATAAATGGTAACCAAACAATTGACAAAAGAGACAGGTACAGGAGGCAAAATTCGAGTGACGACGGAAGAGCTTGTAAAACAGATCTGCAAAGAGCAGGGGATAAGTGTGGCAAAGCTGGCGGCTGCATTGGGGCAGTCACGACAGAATTTTTATAAAAAGTTACAACGGGATACGCTGACCGCGCAGGAATGGCAGGAGGCAGCGAAGGTACTGGGAGTGGAATTTGATCAGGGCTTTGTGCTTCCGGACGGAACCAGGATGGGAGTTTCCGAAAAGAGGGAGAAACGCACGGTACTGCCACTGATGGGAAGTGCATTTTTACCGGGAAAAGCAGAAGAGACGGTGAAACAGTTTGAAGATCCGGAACTTCAGGAAATTGCATGGGGAGAACTGTATTTTTTCAGGGCACAGGCAGAATCCTGCATTCAGAGTGTGGAAAAATACCAGACCAGTGAAGATCCCATACTGCGTCTCTCTGCAGATATGCTTTCTACTTTTGCGAACTTTACCTCGGGAATGGAAAGGAAGCGCAGATGGCAAGGAAAGATGTGCACAGATTCTCAGAAAATATCTGGAAAAAGAAGAAGATCCGGAAACCATCGCCTCCTGTCTGTTCGCATATTACGTGACCAGTGTTCTGATCCATATCCTGCCGGAAGAGGGAACACCACCGCTGGATCGTTATCTTTCGTATCTTCCGGTCGGCAGCGGTTGTTCGCGATCAGTATGCTGGGGCATGTCGCCTATCTGAAGGGAGAATATGCCAGAGCGCAGGGAATGGTGCAGACAGCGATGGCAATGACAGAAAAAATCTATCCGATCCCGATGATCTATCTGTATTGTGTGGCAGCCATGTGTCAGATCAATCAGAAAGATCAGGAGGGCGCAAGAATCGGTAACTGAAGGTGGGAGATGGCGAGAAAAGACAAATTCCTGGAACCGTTTATTGAATATCACGGATTGCTGCAGGGGGTACTGGAAGGCCAGCATAAGAAAAAGTGAGCCGGAGGTCTATAAGAAACTGGTGGACGGAGTAATCGCTTTCAGCCGCGGCTGGATGAAAATCCATAACCCACAGATGCAAAAAGCAGTGACGGATCTTCTGACACCGCTGGAATATTCCATCGCGATGCTTGCCTGCAGGGACTGGACAAATCAGGAGATAGGAGAACATCTGGGACTTTCGGTGAATACGGTAAAACATTATGTATCCGGGATACTGGAAAAGTTACATATCGACAAAAGAGAGAAAATAAAGGAATTTGTAAATCAATAAGTGAAAAAAAGAAGTGTCTGTTTTTGAAACTATATAGAAAAACAGGCACTTTTTTTCGATTGAACGGGCATGTTATGGCACTTCTGATTTTGCTAAAATATAGAAAAATGTGAAACTGTCAGATGCGAAAAGTGTTATCAGATACAAATTAAGCGCGAATATGGCAGTGAGGAAAATGCAAAAAGGAGAGGAAGTGTACATATGAAAAAACGTCTGATCAGTCTGTTACTGAGTGTGGCAGTACTTACGACATCCGTTCCGGTGTCGACATTCGCTGATCCTTCTGCCGGACAGGAGCCGGCGGTCTCATCGGAGGAGAGTCAGGAGAGGGGAATTGACTATAAGAAAACGGGGAACTTTCAGGAGAACTATCAGGCTCCTTCGGAATATCCGACTGCTGAGCTGCCGGGAGCGGAAGACATCAGAAAACCGGGGTATGAATTCGGTGGATGGTACGACAACCCGGAACTGACAGGGAAAGCGGTTACCGGTCTGGATACGGAAGATTATGAGGGGAATGTAGTTCTGTATGCCAGATGGATCGAACGGTATTATCAGGTGGATATTCCCAGTGAAGTATCTGTGGGGCAGGATTCTTTTACCCTGAAGGCAAGTCCGGAGGTTTTTATGAGAACGATCAGCTCAGTGTGGCGGTACATTCGGAAAATGACTGGAAGCTGAAGTCCGACAACCATGAGGTGAGCTATGAGCTTCGCGATAAGGATACCAATAAGATCGTGGAAAATGATGCGGTTATCGCCAGCTTAAGTGCGGATACGAAGCAGACCAACAGAACGTTTGCTGCGGAACTGACCCAAAAAGCCAACTATACCGGTGATTACAGTGATCAGTTGAACTTTGATATTTCATTCAGGGAAACAGAATATACGATCCAGTATGTAACGGACGGAGGCATGGTTTACAGGGATAATCCGGATAAGCCCGGGGAAAGTATGGAGATCACCCAGCAGAAACTTCCGGCGGGAACCACGCTGAATGATCTGCCGCTGGCAGTCCGAAAATCCAGTACCTTTGTCGGCTGGTGTTACGACCGGGAATGTACGGATTATGTGGACAGTGAAGACAGACTTCTCGGGGATCTTACGTTATATGCAGCGTATACCGATATGCAGCCGATGGAGTCCGTCACCATGGATACATATGCCCGTGCCTATGATGTGGCAACGGATTTTGCCATCGGCATCACCAATACCGGGGATGCACTGGATGATGCAGAGATTCTTGCGGCATGTAAGATTAAAAATATCAGCGATCCATCGGAAGAGATCATGCTGGCAGTTACCAGGGGAGAGGACAATACCTGTACCGTCAGCAATCCGAAAGGCTGGCAGCCGGGCGCTTCCTACAAACTGACGCTGAAAAATGATCAGCTGTATTTTACCGGATTTGACAAAACGATCCGGGAATATGATTTTACGGTTTACCGGGAAGAAACAAAGAATGTGGAACTGAACCGGGAGATCCGGTATATCCATACACGGGAACTGAGTAACCTGACCGTCAACGGAAAAGCGGCGGATTCCGTTTCTGTGGCAGTCATGACGGTAGGTGTAGACGGAGAGATTCAGGGAGAGGGAAGCGATACGACCGGTTCCTTTACCTATACAAAGGATTCGTTACAGACGGGGGATATCGTCGGTGTCTATTCCGGCGATGTGATCCCGTCCATGGATCTGGCAGCAGGTGACAACAGTGATGTCTCTTACTTTGAGATCACTGGATGCAACGACAATCAGTACGAATACCGGGGAGCAAAGGCGGAAGATGTTTTATTTACGCCGGACGTATTTCCACTGGAAAAAAGTAAAGATCGGGATGGAGATCCTGACAACCATTCGGTTACCGTGCAGTCGGTGAACTGACTTTCGGAGATGACGAGATGAGTCAGGCACTGAATCTGGATGAAAGCACCACCGTGGATCCGGGTGACTACCTGGCACTGTATACCAATCTGAACAGCGGAACGCCGGAGTACGGAGAGATCACAAAAGTAGAGCAGAGTGGTACGAATTATATCCTGGCATATCAGACGGTTTCTTTCGAAGAGATGCAGGTGGCTATGGATGTGTATCAGAAGGACCAGGTGGAAGGAGATGATCTGTTAGAAGAAACAGACCGGGAGAACCTGGAAGAACAGATTCAGGTTCAGGCGATGGAGAGCGGATTCGCACAGGATGTGGCAGACCGGATCGGTGCTGCGGCGATCGCTACCGATTCCTTTGAAGAGCTGGAAGCCTCTCTGGAGGAAGAACTTGGTGCGGATGTTTCTGTGGAATATACGGACGAAAATCAGAGTTACGAAACAGAAGAAAGAAAATACTCTGATCGGGGATATCGCACCACAGAGTCTGCCGGAAAGTGACAGCCTGATTCCAAAAACTTATGCAAGAAAACCGGGAGGAATGGGAACCGGCAAACCGATCGTGACAGTCAGCCTGGGAACGGTCAGAGCCAATCTCGGTACAACACTGAAACATTTTGACGGAGATGTCAGCGGCGTGCATCTGGCACTGGAGATTCCGGTGCTGGTAAATATCCAGTTGAATGCCAAAGCAAATATCCAGATCACTGTAACTTCCACCTTCGAGCAGGAAGTCCGGGTGGATATTAATGTAGACGGAAAAGCGGTCTGGAAAGTATGGAAGATTTTCCCGTATATCGCAGATTATAAGGTGACAGCGTCGCTGGATCTGTATGAGTACACCGGCATTGCTCTGGATGTGAACTTTAAGACCGTGGAGGGCGAGGGCAGCTCCGGAGGTTCCAACAAAGGCTCCAAACTGCGAAAAGGTGTCAATAAGATCGCCGGAGAGCTGAAGAGCATGATGGAAAACGGAGAAGAGTATATCACGGACAAGACGAAATTCTCTGGAAGCCTGGGCGATGAGGAAGAGGGAGAAGAAATCTCCGTTTCCAAGAGCCTGGCACAGCGGTACTCGGAACTTCTGGCAGATGAAGGCGACTGGGTGGAAATCTATAATCGCCTTCTGGTAGATAATCATTTCCGTGTGCTGGCGATTATCGATATTGAAGTGAAACTGGAATTTGTGGTTTATGCCAATATGAACATTTCTATCGGAATGTCCTACTGGTATAAGAACGCAAACGATACGTATTCTCTCTGAAGTGATGGATCGGACAGCAACCAGCGATACGATCGATCTGTGTGAAGAGCAGTATGAACTGACTGCCTATGCGATGGGTACGCTGGGACTGAAAGCCGGTGTGCGGCTAACGGTAGCGGTGGGACTCCTTTCCACTAGACTGGCAAGTGTCGGTATCACGGCAGAGGTAGGCGGCTATGCACAGCTGTGGGGCTATCTCTACTACGAACTGAAGTACACCGCATCGAACGGCAGAACGACAAGAGCCATGGGAGCGATGTATCTGGAAC
>ENA-OQCN01000806-OQCN01000806.1-human-gut-metagenome-genome-assembly--contig:-NODE-806-length-16557-cov-3.762142_pt1 | contig 16557 bp, 19 predicted proteins | sample MGYA00242497_ERZ504576 | MGnify/ENA primary metagenome ERZ504576 (study PRJEB26092, sample SAMD00036296) | human gut metagenome | host: Homo sapiens | study: EMG produced TPA metagenomics assembly of... | reverse complement strand
AAGCGTGAGTTTTCCAAACTTATCGGATTCTTGGTAGTTGCCTTAGTAGCCGTTGGTCTTGTATTCAATGCGTCCGGCGTAAAAGACGTATTGTTACAGTTATTCAATAAGATTATTGGAGCGTAAATTTAGTATTGTTATTGTGCGGACATTTGCATATAATAAAGATAAAAGCGTTCAAATGGAGAACAGTGATTCCGAAGGAGGGCTTGTAGATTATGACAGATGAAAAAATCAAAAATTCCAGTGAGCTGGAGTTTGCTGTTTTTTGCATTGAAAATGTAGCGGCAAAGCTGGGTGTGAATGCAGAGCGTGTTTATCAGGCATTTACCGAACAGAGTAATATTTTGAACGGCTATATTGTGCCGGAATATGAAATGTTGCATACCAGAGCAGGGAATATATTGTTGATGACCTCCTTGACGTGATGAAAGAAAGGGGTGTAGAAGTATGATTCTCTATCATGGTTCTTTTTTTAGAGATTGCTAAGCCAGATTTAGCTCATTCCCGCCCCAATGTGGATTTCGGGCGTGGCTTTTATGCCACGCCGCTATATGAACAGGCTGCAAAGTGGTGCGGCAAGTTCAAACGTCGTGGGAAAGACGGTATTATTTCCCGGTATGAATACGATGAAAGCCGGGAATCTGAACTGAAAATGCTGAAATTCGATTCTTATTCCGAAGAATGGCTGGATTTTATTTTGAACTGCCGCAGCGGGAAAGATTCGACCGATTACGACCTGGTTGTGGGTGGTGTTGCCAATGATAAGGTGTTCAATACTGTGGAGCTGTTCTTTGACGGGCTGATTGATAAGACGGAAGCTATCAACCGCCTGCGTTATGAAAAGCCGAATCTGCAAATAAGTTTCCGCACAGAAAAAGCATTGTCTTTATTGCATTTTGAAGGGAGTGAACATTATGACAGCGAATCCGATTTTGCTTCAGAAAAAATATAGCCGTGTTATTGAATGCTTTGCTAAACAGCAGGGGCTCTCGCTGGATGCGGCATTGGATTTCTTTTATCATTCCCAGGTTTATCAGCTGATTCGTGACGGTGTTTCTGATATGCACTGCATGAGCGATGCATATTTGGCAGAGGAACTGGAACAAGAATATGCCGGGAAAGTGCCTGTAAATGTGGTAGTAAAGGATATGATTTAAAGCAGTCTTTCATTTAGGATCGACTGCTTTTTTCATATTCAAAATTAAAAAGAAAGGACTGAATTACGATGGAAGAGAAACTTCCTTTTGCTGGCGACATTGTAAGGACAACTTCTGTCAGACGATTAAACAAGCTGTACTTTGCTTATATGAATTTATCGCCAGAAGTTCAGCAGGCTTATAAAGAGTTGATTCTCTATTGTGGCGGTGTTGAGGATTTATTGCAGAAATCAGAAATATGGATAAAGAATTCTGGTCATAATTCCAATACGGACCAGCCGAATGAAGTAAACAGACTGATAGAAAAATTTATCAGCGAGGTAGATAGGAGAGGAGTTGAAAAAAATTAGCACTCACCTATTGACAGTGCTAACAACGTGTGTTATATTACATGCAGAACAAAGAAAACAACATATTTCTCCTTCGGGAGAGATATTTCTCATACAAGAGGAGGGTTAGCCTATGAATATCAGTAAATTTACACAGAAATCCGTACAGGCTGTCCAGGATCTGGAGAAGGTTGCTTATCAGTTTGGCAACCAGGAGATTGAAGAGGAGCATCTTTTATATGCTCTGCTGGAACAGGAAGACAGCCTGATTCTTAAACTGATCGAGAAGATGGAGATAGATAAGGATTATTTCAGAAATTCTCTGAATCAGGCACTGGATGCCAGGGTTAAGGTATCTGGCGGTGAGCTTCGTTTCGGACAGTATCTGAACAAGGCTCTGGTCAGTGCAGAGGATGAAGCCAAGGCAATGGGAGATGAATATGTCTCTGTAGAGCATCTCTTCCTTGCTTTATTAAGATATCCAAGTCCAAGCATGAAGAAGCTGTTTCAGGAATTTGGTATTACTAAGGAACGTTTCCTGCAGGCACTTTCTACAGTACGAGGCAATCAGCGTGTAGTCAGTGACAATCCGGAAGCTACTTATGATACTTTGAATAAATATGGTGAGGATTTAGTCGAAAAGGCACGAAACCAGAAGCTGGATCCTGTGATTGGACGTGATGAAGAAATCCGTAATATCATCAGAATCCTTTCCCGTAAGACCAAGAACAATCCTGTACTTATCGGTGAGCCTGGTGTAGGTAAGACTGCAGCAATCGAGGGCCTTGCACAGCGAATCGTGGCAGAGGATGTGCCGGAAGGTCTGAAGGATAAGAAGATTTTTGCCCTGGATATGGGTGCTCTGGTAGCAGGTGCCAAATACAGAGGTGAGTTTGAGGAACGTCTGAAAGCAGTCCTTGAAGAAGTAAAGAAGAGTGAAGGAAACATCATTCTTTTCATTGATGAGTTACATCTGATTGTTGGTGCAGGTAAGACTGACGGAGCCATGGATGCAAGCAATATGCTGAAGCCTATGCTTGCCAGAGGTGAGCTTCACTGTATCGGTGCCACAACTCTGGATGAGTATCGTCAGTATATTGAGAAAGATGCCGCTCTGGAACGTCGTTTCCAGCCTGTTATGGTAGATGAACCTACAGTGGAGGATACCATTTCCATCCTTCGTGGTCTGAAGGAGAGATATGAGGTCTTCCATGGTGTTAAGATCACAGACAGTGCGCTGGTTGCAGCAGCTACACTTTCACATAGATATATCACAGACCGTTTTCTTCCTGATAAGGCCATTGACCTGGTGGATGAGGCCTGTGCCCTGATCAAGACAGAGCTGGATTCCATGCCTTCAGAGCTGGATGAACAGCGCCGTAAGATCATGCAGCTGGAGATTGAGGAATCTGCACTGAAGAAAGAGACAGATAACCTGAGTAAGGAACGTCTGGAAGCACTTCAGAAGGAGCTGGCAGAGCTTCGTGATACCTTTAATACACAGAAAGCACAGTGGGATAATGAGAAGCATTCTGTAGAGAAATTACAGAAGCTTCGTGAGCAGATTGAGGATGTGAATAAGCAGATCCAGAAAGCAAAACAGAACTATGATCTGGAGAAGGCTGCACAGTTACAGTACGGCGAACTTCCGAAATTACAGCAGCAGCTGGAAATCGAAGAGAAGAGTGTCAAAGAAAGTGACAGAAGTCTGGTTCATGAGGCAGTTACTGATGATGAGATCGCAAGGATCATTTCCAGATGGACCGGTATTCCTGTAACAAGACTGACAGAAGGCGAGAGAGCCAAACTCCTCACTCTGGAAGATCAGCTTCACAAGAGAGTTGTAGGCCAGGATGAAGGTGTGAAGAGGGTTACAGATGCAATCCTTCGTTCCAAAGCCGGCATCAAGGATCCGACCAAACCTATCGGTTCCTTCCTGTTCCTTGGTCCTACAGGTGTAGGTAAGACAGAGCTTGCCAAAACTCTGGCAGAGAATCTGTTTGATGATGAACAGAATATGGTCAGAATTGATATGAGTGAATACATGGAGAAGTATTCTGTATCCAGACTGATCGGAGCGCCTCCGGGATATGTAGGATATGAGGAGGGCGGCCAGCTTACTGAGGCAGTCCGCCGTAAACCATACAGTGTTGTACTTTTCGATGAGATTGAGAAGGCACATCCGGATGTGTTTAACGTACTGCTGCAGGTACTGGATGATGGCCGTATCACAGATTCTCAGGGACGTACTGTTGACTTTAAGAATACAATTCTTATCATGACTTCCAACATCGGTTCTCCATATCTGCTGGATGGTATTGATGAGAATGGAGAAATCAAACCTGAGGCTCAGAGCCAGGTTATGGATGACCTGAGAGGTCATTTCCGTCCGGAATTCCTGAACCGTCTGGATGAAATAATTATGTTTAAGCCCTTGACAAAATCCAATATTGGTAAGATAGTAGACTTGATGGTCGGCGAGCTTGACAAACGTCTTGCAGACCAGGAGCTTTCCCTGGAACTGACAGATGCAGCCAAGGATCAGGTTATTGAGAATGGCTATGACCCGGTATATGGTGCACGTCCGCTGAAACGTTATCTGCAGAAATATGTGGAGACTCTTGCGGCACGAAAGATTTTGTCCGGAGATGTTCATGCAGGTGATACTCTGGTGCTGGATGTTCAGAATGGGGAATTCATTGTTACGGTAAAGGACGGAAACTAAATGATACCCAAAGATCCAATGATTCTGCTGAGTTATGTAAATACTCAGCTCAGGGATTACTATGATTCCCTGGAAGCACTCTGCACATGCAGAGGATTGAAGAAAGACGAACTGGTGGCGAAGATGCATTCCATCGATTATGAGTATGATGAGGCAACCAATCAGTTCATATAAGAAATATGTGAAATGCTCTCTGACAGCGGGAATTGCTGTTGGGGAGCATTTTTCGTATTGCATATAAGAAAGATCCCTGCTTTAATTGCCCAAAAGTGATAAACTGCGGAGCAGTTATTGGGTCATGTGTTTCAAAATCAGTACAATCTTAAAAAATAGATAAGGCAGTACAAAAAAATGTCAGTAATAAAGATTAAATCGTTAAAATATAAACGAAAATAATCAGGGAATATGTAAAAAATGTATAAAAAAACAGGAAATAAAGTATAAATATTCACTATCCACACAATTGATTTTTGTATGCTGTATGATATAATTGCATCTGTAAAAAACAAGCGCATATTAAATAGGAAGAAACACGTATATGAAAAAAATCTCCTGAATGATAATCGCGCTGTACGAAAATACAATATGGAGGTGGCAGTTTTGAAAAAGTTGGTGACCGTACTGGGTGCTTTTTTTGCAGTTCTTCTGGCTTGTCCATTGAGTGTATTTGCGGCAGAAGGCAGTAAAGCACCATCTACAGTACCTGTATGGCTTTGCATTCCCTTTGCAGGGCTTTTGTTATGTATTGCAGTGATGCCTCTGGTGAAAGCGGAGTGGTGGGAGTCTCATCAGCCACTGGTTGTTGCCTTATGGATCATTCTGATGGTGGTTCCATTTGCTTTCGTTTATGGAGCCGGAAAGACTGCAGAGACAGTTCTGGACTGTATTGTGAATGATTATCTTACATTCATCATTCTGTTATTCGGCCTGTTCTGCGTATCAGGTAATATTACCATGGAGGGTGATTTCGCAGGTTCCCCCCGTGTTAATGTAGGTCTGCTTGCACTGGGAACTCTTCTGGCAAGCTGTATCGGTACCACCGGTGCCAGTATGCTGATGGTACGTCCGGTAATTAAAATGAATTCATGGAGAAAGAGAAAAGGACATATTATGATCTTCTTTATCTTCATGGTTTCCAATATGGGTGGATGTCTTACACCAATCGGAGATCCGCCGCTGTTAATGGGATTTATGCGAGGCGTTCCTTTCTTCTGGAGTCTGCATCTGTTCCCTGTACTGATCTTTAATATGGTCATTCTGCTGTTTGTATTTTATCAGATTGATAACGTTCCTACAGAAGGATATTGCAAATGGACGTAAACCGGATATCCGTAAACCGGGTACTCAGTTCCGTCTGGATGGACTGCACAATATCATCTTCCTTGTGATGATCGTTGGCGCGGTAATCTTAAGCGGTGTACTTCCGGGAATGTCCGCATTCCAGGATGCCGCAGGCAATGTAAGAGGCATTCATCTTTTTGGAGAAGTAACCCTGACATTCCCGGCACTGATTGAGATTGTAATCATATTGCTTGCTGCTTTTCTTTCCTTTAAGACAACAGATAAGCAGATCCGTATCAGAAACCATTTTACCTGGGGTGCGATCCAGGAGGTTGCGGTTTTATTCATCGGTATTTTTATCACCATGCAGCCTGCATTGATGCTTCTGAAAGCGGTAGGACCGAATCTGGGAGTTACTGAACCGGCAGAGATGTTCTGGCAACCGGTGCGCTTTCCAGTTTCCTGGATAATACACCGACGTATCTGGTATTCCTTACAACAGCAGGAACGCTGGCATTTACCAATGGAATCACAACTACACTGGGAACAGTACCTACCAAGATTCTGTCTGCCATTTCCTGTGGTGCGGTATTCATGGGTGCCAACACTTATATCGGAAATGCCCCAAACTTTATGGTAAAGGCAATCTCTGATGAGAATGGTGTGAAGATGCCGTCATTCTTCGGATATATGCTGTGGTCTGTTGCATTTCTGGTTCCGGTGTTTATTATCGATATGTTTGTATTCTTTTTATAAGGAGGGAGGATCATTATGCAGGATAATCAGGAAAAATGTAAAGAACTTGCAATACGCATTTATAACCTGGACGAAGAAGTTTATAAATGTGTGGGTTCCTCTCTGGGACGTACATTTACAGGACAAAAAGAAACAACTCTCCGTCATCTGGCAGCACTGATGTATACCAAGCCGGACGGACATCTGCTCAGAAGTGAACTGGCGCTGATCAGTAACATGGCCCGTACCATCAGGGATAAGAGCGAGAGAAGACGTCTTATGATAGAGTATGACAGTATTCTGAAAGAGATTGAAAGTCTTCCGGATACATTTGGACAGACAGATATTGTAGATAAAGAACGTATCAGTCTGAATAATCTGATCGCAAGACGCCAGAATGAGATTTCGGAGAACGACCATCTGATCATTTGTATCAGCCGTACACAGGGAAGCGGCGGTAATGATATCGGCTTTGAACTGGCAGATCAGCTTCAGATCAACTATTATGATGCAGAGATTTTTGATCAGGTTATGAAGCGTCTGCAGGCAGATAAAAATGCAGTGGGTGATGCCGGCAGTTTTGAGGGATTTGATAAATACAGAAAGAAAAAACATACAGATCTGAAAACCTGGTTCAGGGAATTTAACCGTTATCACGGACTTCCGAAGCAGGATGCCGTATTTTTCAATATGAGTGATCTGATCTGTGAACTGGCAAAGAGTGAAGACTGTGTGATCATGGGACGCTGCGCAGACACGATTCTTAAGAATAATCACATTCCGCATATCAGCCTGTTTATCAGTGCTCCCTTCCAGGTTCGTGTACAGCATGTTATGGATATCCGTAATATGAATCTGAAACAGGCAGTACGTTTTCTGAAGCAGATGGATAAGCAGCATAAGAAATATTATGAATTTTATACCGGTGAGAAATGGGGAAAACCGGAGAATTATGATTTGTGTATCAACAGTGCCAACTATGGACTGAAGGATACAATTGAGCTGATCCGGAGAATGCTGGATCAGAAGGTTCACTAAAATTAAAAATGATGGTTGGATAAAAAATAAGCTCTGTGGATAGAAGTTTTGATCCACGGAGCTTATTTTTCTTTTTTATTTCCAGTTGAATGTGAACATTCCATAAATATAGATAAAGGCAATCATAATCGGAAGTACAAACCGGAAGAGCGGTTTCATCCAGCTCTGTACCTTTAAGCCCTTACCTGTATTGCTCTCTTTGATAAAGTTATCCCATCCCCAGCCGAACTTATTACAGCAGAAGAGTGCAAGGATGAGAGAGCCAAGGGGTAAAATATTGTTGGAAACAATAAAATCCCAGAAATCAAGCCAGGTAGTTCCTTCGGCAAATGGCTGGAAGTGGAAAACGCTGAAACCAAGGGCTGTGGTAAGTGCCAGAAGAAAGACACCTGTGCCGCAGACCACACTGCCTTTTGGACGGGACCAGCCGGTAAGCTCACGTATCATTGCCAGGATATTCTCGCACACACCAAGGACAGTTGACATAGCTGCGAATACCATGAACAGGAAGAATAAGGATCCCCAGATACGTCCTCCGGACATGTTGTTAAAAACTGCTGCCATTGTATCAAACAGAAGGCTCGGACCTGCATTTACTTCCAGATTAAAGGTGAAGCATGCAGGGAAAATAATAACTCCTGCCAGAAAAGCAACCAGTGTGTCCAGTGTGATCACATGAATAGCTTCCCCCATTAGAGAATGCTCTTTGCCAATATAGCTGCCAAAGATAGCCATGCCACCCATACCTGTAGATAAAGTAAAGAATGCCTGGTTCATTGCCCCTACGATCACCGAACCATCAATCTTTGAGAAATCCGGTTTCAGATAAAAGGTCATTCCCTCACCAGAGCCTTTCAGAAAAAGACTGTGTACAGCGAGAGCAAGCATTAGCACCAGCAGTGCAGACATCATATATTTTGTCACACGCTCCAGTCCTCCCTGAAGATTGAAGGAAAGGATGAAAAATGCAATGACTACAGTGACCAGTAAGAAGAATACATTCACAGAGGGAGAGGAGATCATGGCTGAAAATCCCAGTGAACCATTTTTACCTCTGAGAAACTGTACAAAATAATAAATGATCCAGCCGCAGACAACAGTGTAAAATGCCATCAGGCAATGTTGCCAAGCAGACAGAACCAACCGAAAATCCCCCATTTCTGTCCTGGCTTTTCCAGCTTACGGTACATGAAAAGGGGACTTGTCTGAGCCGCTCTTCCGATGGAAAATTCCAACACAAGAGCCGGGATTCCCAGGATGACCAGACACAGAAGATAGATTAGCATAAAGCTGCCGCCGCCATTTTGCCCGCACATCCACGGGAATTTCCACACATTTCCGCAGCCAATGGCGCAGCCGGCGGAAAGCATAATGAAGCCAAGCCGGCTTCCAAGCTGTTCACGTTTCATAAGATAACGCTCCCTTCAGAAGTTCATATAAGGGATATTATAAGATAAAAACAATATTTGTAAAATTGATTGTTTTGTTGTATATTATTGAAAATATCGTTTGTATAAGAAAAATAACGCTTCTACGTTTTGATGGGAAAATATTGAAAAAAATATGGGAAAGGAACGAGAAATGGATACAAATGTGTTAAAAACTTTTATTGCAGTATGTGAATATTCCGGATTTTCGGCTGCTGCAAAGGAACTGGGATATACGCAGTCTACAGTTTCTTCACAGATTAAACAACTGGAAAAGGAACTTGATGTCAGGCTGTTTGACCGTTATTATCATAAAATCAATCTTACGGAAAAGGGAGTTTTAGTTTTGCAGCAGGCTCGAAACATTCTGAAGGCACAGGCAAAAATGCTTGATTCGCTGAATTCGGCTGAAAGCATTGAAGGCGAGATACGGTTGTCTATGTCCAGTTCTGTCTGCAGCAGATATTTTAAAAATGATTTTCTGCGTTTTCATCATCAGTATCCGGAAATAAAAGTGGAGATAACAGAAAACGGTACAGAGCAGATGTTTGATAAATTGCGGAAGAACGAAACAGATCTGGTTTTTACTCTGGACAGGCATATTTATGATTCGGATTTTATTATTTGTGCGGAACAGGAAGAACAGGTACATTTTATTGCAGCGGCTGATAATCCTGTTGCAGGCTGTTCATGGAAATTAAGTGAAATTTCTCAGAATGAGTTTGTGTTAACAGAACAAGCCATGAGCTACAGAAAAATACTGAATGAAATCCTTGCGTCCCAATCACTGGAAATCCGTCCGGTTCTTGAAATCGGAAATCCGCTTCAGATATGTGAACTGGTAAAAAACAGCAGCCTGCTTTCCTTTCTTCCGGATTTTATTTCGGAGAAATATGTGAAAGACGGACAGATTAAAAGACTGGATGTTGCCGGCTGCCCGGTAACTGTATGGACACAATTGCTGCTCCACAAAAATAAATGGCGGTCTCCGGCAATTAATGTGTTTATAGAATTTTATAAAGAAGTCATGCAGAGATAGAAAAGAAATATAAAATATTAGCCGGACAAAATAAAATTGAAGTTTACAAATTAGAAATATCAAGTTAAATCTAAAATAATTATAAACTGCACAAAAAACACTTGCATTTTTTGTCTAAAGTATATTATATATGATTAGTCAGGCTAATTAAAGAATAATATCAGACCTGAAAGAGGACAGAGGCCGGAAAGGAGTGAAGTTATGTGGTGCCCGGAAGAGGAGAAGAAAGAAAAACGAGAAGAGAAAAGCATGCCTGCGCTCTTTATGGAGATCAACCGCCAATATGGTATGAGATGTATGCAGCGTATACGGGAAATCGGTATCCAGCAGGGACAGATGCCGATCATTATGATCGTATACAGAAATAACGGCTGCAGCCAGAAGGAGATTGCAGAGTGGATGGGTGTAACACCGCCCACTGTAAATGTAAGTATCCAGCGTCTGGAGAAAGCAGACATTGTCTGCAGGAAACGTGATGATAAAGATCAACGCATCATGCGTGTATATCTGACAGAAAACGGAAGAAAAATCGTGGAAGAGCTCCAGCAGGAAAGCAAAGCTGTGGAGAAAGTGATGTTCAGCAATTTCAGCGAAGCGGAGCTATGTCTTTTACGAAGGTTTTTTGGGCAGATTCTGGATAATATTTCGGAGATACCTGTCAACAGGTAGAAACTGAAAAATACATGATGGAGCAGATTGAGAAAACTGTATCAGCATGTTCAGATAAAAAATAATATTGTCTGTGAAAGAACTGACACGTGAGTTTAAACAGACATACATATTAAAAATAGGAAAAGAGGGAATCAAGCAATGATTAAACTGATGAAATATCTGAAGAAATCAGCGGGATACATTGTCCTGATCATAGCACTTCTGTTTCTGCAGCGTACTGTGATCTTTCCCTGCCGGATTATACCTCCAAGATCATTAATGTAGGTATCCAGCAGAAAGGTATTGAAGACAGTGTGCCGGATAAGCTTCGGGATTCAACCCTGCAGAATCTTCAGATTTTTATGGATGAGGATCAGAAAAAGGAAGTTTCACAGAATTATACACAGGAAGATGATACCTGGTTATTAAACGATGATATTTCCAAAGAAACCAGAGAGAATTTAAATGAGGATTTCTCAAAGGCAATGATGATGGTAGCTGCCTTTTCCGAAGACAGTGAGCAGGGGCAGGCAATGGCTGCACAGATGGGCCTTCCGGAGGGAACAGACCCGTTGACAGCACTGGCACAGATGCCGGAAGAAGCAGTACAGCAGATTATGAGTCAGATGGATGAGAAGCTGAAAGATATGCCGGAGTCTATTGTGACACAGGCTGGTGTTTCCTTTGTTGCTTCAGAATATGAAGCACTGGGGAAAGATGTGGATGCCATTCAGATGCATTACATCCTGATGTCAGGTATCAGAATGCTTGCTATGGCTCTGGTGATCATGCTGGCAGCGATCAGCGTCACATTTATTTCGGCCAGAGTGGCAGGCAGACTTGGTCATGACCTGAGAAACAGCATTTACCGTAAGGTTATGAGCTTCTCCAGCAGAGAATATCACAAATTCTCCACAGCATCCCTGATCACACGAAGCACCAATGATGTGCAGCAGGTACAGCAGGTTATGGCAATGATGTTCCGTATTGTTCTGTATGCGCCGATCCTTGGTATTGGTGGTGTGATCAAGGTATTGAACACAGATTCTTCCATGACATGGATCCTTGGTGTGGCAGTTGGCCTGATCCTGATTGTGATCTTTGTGCTGTTCCAGGTGGCAATGCTAAATTCACTATCTTACAGACTCTGATCGACAGACTGAATCTGGTATCCCGTGAGATCCTGACAGGTATCCCTGTTATCCGTGCATTCAGCCGTGAGAAGCATGAGGAAGATCGCTTTGAGAAAGCAAACCTGGATCTGACAAAAACAAACCTGTTTGTCAACAGATGTATGACTTTTATGATGCCCATTATGATGTTGATCATGAACGGAGTATCTGTACTTATTATTTACAGTGGTGCCCATGCAGTAGACAACGGAACCATGCAGGTTGGTAATGTTATGGCATTTATCCAGTATGCAATGCAGATCATTATGTCCTTCCTGATGATCACTGCAATGTCTATTATGCTCCCGAGAGCAAATGTTGCAGCGCTTCGTATTGATGAGGTTCTGAAAACAGAGGTTTCCATTCAGGATCCGGAAACTCCGGTACATCCGTCAGAAAGTGTGAAAGGTGAGATCGAATTTGACCATGTATCCTTTGCTTACCCGGAAGCAGGTGAGAATGTACTGACAGACATTTCCTTTAAAGCAAAGAAAGGTCAGACGATTGCAGTGATCGGAAGTACTGGAAGTGGTAAGAGTACCCTGATCAATCTGATCCCAAGATACTATGATGTGACAAAGGGTTCTGTTAAAGTGGATGGTGTGGATGTCCGCGACATGACTCAGAAAGAACTTCGTGACAAACTGGGATATGTGCCACAGAAGGGTGTACTTTTCTCAGGTACCATTGATTCCAATATCCGCTATGGTAAGCCGGAGATCACTGATGCACAGGTAAAAGAAGCAGCAGAGGTTGCACAGGCTACAGAATTTATTGATACAAAACCGGAGAAATATGAATCCCCTGTATCACAGGGAGGTACCAATGTTTCGGGCGGACAGAAACAGCGTCTGTCCATTGCCAGAGCCATTGCAAAGGATCCGGAGATATTTATCTTTGATGACAGCTTCTCTGCTCTTGACTTTAAGACTGACAGTCAGTTAAGAAAGGCATTGAAGGAGTACACCAAGGATGCAACTACTGTGATCGTTGCCCAGAGAATCAGTACTATCCTTGGTGCAGACCAGATCATTGTACTGGACGACGGACATATGGCAGGTATTGGAACTCATAAGGAACTGATGGCAAATTGTGAGGTATATCAGCAGATTGCAAGATCTCAGTTATCAGAGGAGGAACTGGCATGAGCGAACAGAGAAGAAGAGGTCCTATGGGAGGACGTGGACGTATGATGTCCGGCGAAAAGGCGAAAGACTTCAAGGGCTCCATGGCTAAGCTTTTCCGTTATATGGGACGATATAAATTCCGCTTTATACTGATGTTTATCTTTGCAGTAGCGGGAACTGTGTTTAGTATTGTAGGGCCTAAGATTTTAGGTAAGGCGACCACAGAGCTGTTTAACGGCCTGGTTGCAAGGTAAACGGAACCGGTGAAATTGACTTCGGAAAGATCGGGATGATCCTGTTATGGACACTTGGATTATATGTGTTAAGTGCATGCTTTTCCTTTGTACAGGGATTCGTAATGTCAGGGATCTCCAATGATGTCACCTATAATCTGAGAAAAGATATTTCAAAGAAAATCAACAGACTGCCTCTGAACTATTATGAGAGCAGAACAAACGGTGAGATCCTCTCCCGTATCACCAATGATGTGGATACTCTGCAGATGAGTCTGAACCAGAGTCTGACACAGCTGATCACATCAGCGACAACCTTGATCGGTGTATTTATTATGATGCTTTCCATCAATGTGTGGATGACTCTGGCAGCACTTCTGATCCTGCCGGTTTCCATGTTCATCATCCAGACTGTCATGAAGCATTCCCAGAAATACTTCCAGGATCAGCAGAGCTATCTGGGTAAAGTAAACGGTCAGATCGAAGAAAACTTCGGTGGTCATAATGTGGTCCGGGTTTTCAACAAAGAGAATGATGTAGTAGAAGAATTTGAAAAAGACAATCAGAAGCTTTATGAATCTGCATGGAAATCTCAGTTCTTCTCAGGAATGATGATGCCGATCATGCAGTTTGTAGGTAACCTTGGATATGTAATGGTAGCTCTCTTAGGCGGCGTGTTTGTAATCAAAAAAAGTATTGAAGTCGGTGATATCCAGTCCTTTTTCCAGTACATCCGTAACTTTACACAGCCAATCCAGCAGATCGCACAGGTTACAAACCTGTTACAGTCCTCAGCAGCAGCTTCCGAACGAGTATTTGAATTCCTGGAGGAGCCGGAAGAAAGTCAGAATGAGAAGAACCCTGTAGATGTTAATACACTTACAGGAGATGTACAGTTTGAACATGTAAAATTCGGTTACAATCCGGATAAGATCATTATCAATGATTTCTCTGCAGATGTGAAGGATGGCCAGAAGATTGCCATTGTAGGTCCCACAGGTGCAGGAAAGACAACTATGGTGAAACTGCTTATGAGATTCTATGATCTCAATGGCGGAAGTATTAAGGTAGACGGTTATGACATCAAAGACTTTAACAGAAGTAGTCTGAGAGAGATGTTTGGTATGGTGCTTCAGGATACCTGGCTGTTCTCAGGAACCATTATGGAAAATATCCGTTACGGACGTCTGGATGCTACAGATGAAGAGGTGATCGCAGCAGCAAAGGCAGCCCATGTGCACAACTTTATCATGCAGCAGCCGGGCGGCTATGACATGGTTCTGGATGAAGAAACCAGTAATATTTCCCAGGGACAGAAACAGCTTCTCACTATTGCCAGGGCAATTCTTGCTAATAATAAGATCCTGATCCTGGATGAGGCAACCTCCTCTGTAGATACCAGAACCGAAGTGCGTATCCAGAAAGCCATGGACAATCTGATGAAGGGCAGAACCAGCTTTGTGATCGCACACAGACTTTCTACCATCAAGATGCAGACCTGATCCTGGTTATGAAAGACGGTGACATTATCGAGCAGGGTAATCATGAAGAGCTTCTGGCTAAGAAAGGCTTCTATGCAGACCTGTATAACAGCCAGTTTGAGAATAAGGCAACTGCCTAAAATATAAAGTTACAATCCCTCAGGGGTATTTGTGAAAGAGAATATATCCGGCTCCAGGCTAATGCAGATATTTCCTTCGCCAGGAAGATATAGGATCACACAGATACCGGCTGAGGGATTTTTGCCGGATTTTTGTCTTTTCTGTAAGAGGGGAATATGTTATAATTAAAAACCAATCTACGAAAATTGATATATTTTATCATCATAATAACAAGAGAAAATGATAACAATAATAAGGAGTATTGTAACTGTGAAGTTGCTGAACAGTTGCAAATATCAGAGGATATCAACAATATGACAGATAAGAAAAACGGCAGAGAATATCTGGGCTATGTGCTGGAAAAATTAAAAGAACGTATCACAGAAATTAGCCTTTCTCTGGTGGAAGGCCAGAAAGAGATTGAGGGAATGCATGAGTATTACTGGGAAAATTATACAGAGATGGACCAGTATGGTTATGAGAATTATGATAATCAGCAGGCATTGTTCCGCCAGATTTCCGCAAATGAAGAGCAGCTGATCCTGAAACAGAGATTTCGCAGAATGGCAGATTCTCCATTCTTCGGAAGAGTGGATTTCATTTACGAAGGAGAGGACGAACCGGAGATCTTTTATATTGGAATTGGAAATTTCGCAGAGAAAGCAGGGCATATTCCATTAGTATACGACTGGCGTGCTCCGGTAAGCGGTCTGTTTTATGACTATGACAAAGGACCGGCTTCTTATGAGGCTCCCATGGGTGAAATCCATGGCGAGGTTGCTTCGAAATGGCAGTATAAGATCCGCAACGGAAAAATGATCTACGAATTGAGAGTAATGTGAAGATCGATGATGAGATCCTGAAAGCAGAGCTGGGAAGTAACGGTGAGGTACAGCTTAAGAACATTATCCGTACCATTCAAAAGGAGCAGAATGCCATTATCCGAAATACCAAAGACAGGATCATGGTGATCCAGGGTGCAGCAGGAAGCGGGAAAACTTCCGTGGCGCTTCACAGGATCGCCTATCTTCTCTACCATGACAGACAGAATCTGAAGTCTTCCAATATTCTGATCCTGTCGCCAAATGGAGTGTTTTCCGATTACATTTCCCATATCCTTCCTGAACTGGGAGAAGAGAATATTAAGGAAATGAGCTTTGATCTTTTTGCCTATAAGCAGCTTAGGGATACAGTTTCTGACTGCGAAGACCGCTATGATGAAATTGAACGCAGAATCCGTTTTCCGCAGAAAGCTTCTTTGGCAGAGGAAAAGCAGTCCATGGAATTTATAAATCTTATGGAACGCTATCTGGTGGAACTGGAAGACCGGCTGATGAATTTTAAAGATGTGGAATATAAGGGATTTGTAAAGAAAGAATCAGAGATTATTGAATTGTTTTATTTCAAATTCCAGGATTTTCCACTGCTCTCAAGGATGGATGCAGTTGCAGATTATTTCATTGACGAGGTGGAAACTCTGCGGGATCGTGATCTGGCAGATGATGAGAAAGACCTGATCCGTGAGAAATTCATGAAGCTGTATGTGACCGGAGATCTTTATGTGATCTACAGTCAGTTCCTGAAAGAAAATGGATACAAAGGACTTCCGCGTGTTTCTTATGAGAAAAGAAAGCTGAAATATGAGGATGTTTATCCTGTTCTTTACCTGAAATATCGTTTGCAGAGCCAGCAGGGAAGAAGCAATATCAAGCATCTGGTGGTAGATGAGATGCAGGATTACTCAAGGCTTCAGTATGAAATTCTGCAGAGGATTTTCTCCTGCAGAATGACGATCCTGGGTGACCGGGCACAGACTATGGATGATAAACAGCAGGATGTGCTGAAATTTCTGCCGAAGATTTTCGGGAGGGATATCCACAAGATCATTATGAATAAGAGTTACCGTAACACCATAGAGATTGCGTCTTATGCAAATCAGCTTGCGGGTATTGAAGATATGGAACTCTTTGAACGTCATGGTGCTCCGGTGGAGGAGAAATATTTGCAATATGAGCCATGCTGCAGGAAGAGATTGCAGA
>ENA-OQCN01000805-OQCN01000805.1-human-gut-metagenome-genome-assembly--contig:-NODE-805-length-16577-cov-2.318237_pt1 | contig 16577 bp, 19 predicted proteins | sample MGYA00242497_ERZ504576 | MGnify/ENA primary metagenome ERZ504576 (study PRJEB26092, sample SAMD00036296) | human gut metagenome | host: Homo sapiens | study: EMG produced TPA metagenomics assembly of... | reverse complement strand
AAATACGCCGGGCATATGCCCATACGTTTTTATTATACGGGAAAAGCAAAGGAAACGTCAAGTCATCCGCAATCCTCTTTCATGTTTCATTTTCATTTATTAACAATTAAAATACAAAAATTCACAATATGTTCACTGGATTTTTAGTACTTTTGGGTGCATAATAGACTTGCTGTTAAATATTTAACAGCTGGGTTTCTATCGTCAATATGACAAAACCCCCTTCTTAATATGAAAATCCCCCACGCAGTGGCTGCAAACACTGCGTGGGGGATTTTTTATATCATGTGCAAAACCAGCACATGATCGTGATCTACACTTGCTTCACTCGGCTATCTTATTATTTCATTGAACTCTTACTTTTATTCATAAATCGGATAAGAGATTCCCTCTCTCATAAATACCGGAATCACATCGATCGGTGCCGGTACTGTCACATAATTTCCGCCCTCGTATACCTTTTTCGTGTAGGCATCCGTCCATTTTATACCTGCTGGGAGATATACCCTGCGCTCTGTCGCACCTGCCTCCATGACCGGTGCCACTAAAAGATCCGGTCCGAACATATACGCATCCTCTACGTTCCAGCTCTCTTTATCCTCCGCAAAATCAAAGAACAGCGGACGCATCACCGGTGTACCTGTTTTACTTGCCTGTTCCATGCAACTACGGATGTATGGGCGCAGACGTTCACGGATAAACAGATATTTTTTCAGGATCTCATAATTGTCCTCCCCAAAACTCCACACTTCATTATCCTGACCGGAAGTAAGCTGGCGCACACCATCGATAAACTCCTGCTCTCTCTCGTACCAGGGAGAACGCTCCCCATGCATACGGAATACCGGGCAGAATGCACCCCAGGCAAACCAGCGCACCAGAAGTTCTTTAAATGCCGGATCTTTGATATCCCCGCCAAGAAAGCCTCCGATATCCGATGTCCACCACGGAATACCAGCCACGCACATATTAAGTCCTGCCTGCAGCTGCTCTCTCATGGAGCGGAAGGACGAGTACACATCCCCGGACCAGGTAAGAACGCCATATTTCTGGCTGCCTGCCCATGCACAGCGCACCAGACTCATGATATCTTTTTCTCCCTCCGCTTTCAATCCGTCATAAAATCCTTTCGCATAGCCAACCGGATAAACGTTGCTGCACTGCAGTGCCGGTCCCTCATAATAGCGGTAATTATCAAAATCATATGGTCCATACTCCGGTTCCGCTTCATCTAACCAGAAACAGCGGATTCCGTTTTTATAGTAATTTTCCTTACATTTTTCCCATACAAATTTCTGCGCGCACGGATTGGTCGCATCGTAAAATACGGTATTTCCCATCCAGCTCATATGATAGGAAAGTCCACGATCCGGTGTGACAAGATATCCGCGGTCGTTCATCTCGCCATAGTTTTCGCTGCGCTCATCCACGGTCGGCCAGACAGAGACAACCGTCTCGATTCCCATGCTCTTTAACTCATCCACCATCGCTTTCGGGTCCGGCCAGTCTCTCGGCTCAAATTTAAACTCGCCCTGCATTGTCCAGTGGAAAAAGTCGATCACGATCGCATCCATCGGAAGTCCGCGCTTTTTGTGTTCTCTGGCAACTGCAAGGATTTCATCCTGGTTGCGGTAGCGCAGTTTGCACTGCCAGTATCCCATACCATATTCCGGCATCATCGGAGTCCTTCCGGTTGCCGCAGAATACTGTTCCTCGATTTCAAACGGTGTATCTCCTGCCGTAATAAAGTAGTCCAGTTTTTTTGTGCTCTTTGCGTACCACTCTGTCTTGTTTGCACCAAAAACTGCTGTTCCGATTGCCGGGTTGTTCCAGAAAAATCCATAGCCTCTGCTTGAGACCATAAACGGCACGCTCGCCTGACTGTTTCTGTGCGCCAGTTCTAACATTGCACCTTTTTATTCAGATTTTTCTCCTGGTACTGTCCCATACCAAATATTTTTCATCATCAAACGCCTCAAAACGCATAGTCAGTTCGTAATCCGTACTGCCCGGGATCGGTTTTAACTCTCTCGCATCAATGCGCAGCGGCACACAGTAGCGTTGATCCGGTTTCTGTTTCTCCAGTACTCTTCGGTCAGAAGTTCTCCCTTCTGATTATAATAGCTGATCCATCCCTCCGGGGAGATCACGGCCGTGATTTTCCATTTTTAACGGTGTAAACTTTTCCGGTCTGATGATATTTTGCAAACTCCTCGCCTTTGTACCATGGATCCGTCGTATCAACTTCTTTACACTCCACCTGAAGCGGACACATTTTTACCTCCTCGGTCAGCGCCCAGTCATGTGCATCCATCTGTGCCTCTTTGGTCATGCGCACACGGAAGGAATTTTCTCCCCATGGTTCTAACCATAATGTCAATGTTCCATCTGCAATTACAAGTCTGTTGTTTTCTTCGTAAACTCTCATCTAACTTTTCCTTTCTTAATATATAGATATATTCTTACGTTTGTCTTTACACCTGATAAATCCGGTAAATGAATTCTTCTCTCCCAAAATTTATCTTTCTGCTATATTATATTTTCCGACTCTAACGTTTCATCTCCCCATACAAAACACCGCGTGACCCGGTCGCCAGAAAAAATCTGCCAAACTTTCTTTTATCCCCATCGATACTGTTGATCTCGCCGTACATCTGGTTATCCTGATTCAGCCGCTCATACGATTTTCCCTCATCAAACGTGCGGTAAAAACCATATTCCCCTTCAAGCGTCCGCAGAAATAAATTGCTTTTTCCTCTGTCAGATAATCCCTGTCCTCTCCGATCACACCAAGTCCCATCCGGTAGCAGGCATCCCCTGTGTCCGTCAGGCGTTTCACATGGATTTCTTCTGTTTTCGTGTCATAACAGAGTTTATAAAGTCCTGCATCGCCCAATGCCAGGTAAAATATGCCAGTCTTTCCGCCCTCACCGCGCACTTCCGTCTTATTTGCAGTATCAATATAGCCAAAATCACAGACCGGAAATGCCTCTTTCGGCTGTTTCTGATAAAAGTTTCTTCCTCCATCCCTGCTCACATAGATTTCGGACGCACCGCCAAAACCATAAAACAGATCTTTCCTGCTGCGGTCGGAAAATACTTTCAGATATCCCGTCTCAACAGGCTGCCCCGCCAGATCAAACACTCCTGCTTTTTGAAAACTGTGTCCTCCATCATTGCTGACAAGCACCAGTTCCACCGGAAGCCTTATCCCATCCGCAACCGACCATACAATATTGACGCCATCCGGTGACACTGCCACCCATCCGGCATTGACATTCGGGTTTTCGATCTCATGCAGTTTCTTGTCGATCTCTGCATTGATACCAAACGGCATGCCGATCCGGTCAAATGTTTTAAAATTATCGCACGTGCGCACCAGACCGCCTTTGGTTTTTCCTTTCCAGTTTCCCCGCGCCGTCACAATGCCAAGATTACTGTCCGCATCGGAAATATCTGCGTTGATACAGGTAATGTAACGGTTGCCCTCGCTGTCATCAAAAGAATTTTTACAGGGTTCATCAAGATTCCGGAATGCAAATCCGCCGAGGTCTCCAACGATATCCACAAGCTGTACCTCTCCATCAACCGGCGCATATACATTCAGATGAACGGTCTCCTCGATTCCGGTACACGCATCATGATAGCGCGGATGCTCACTGAGCAGCGCATCCGTCATAAAAACGCCGGTTCCCGAATTAAACCATACCTCATCCGGATCAAACGGATTGATCTTAATATCACTCAGCCAGTGCAGCAGACAATGGTTTCCGTTATACTCCGGTTTCATGTAGGAAGTATTAAAATATAAATCCCCCTTTTCCAGTCCGCAGAGACTCACGCTCCAGCTGCTGCCATAATCTTTCGAAAGATATACGATTTCATCGCTCTCTTTTTCCCTGCAGAGCGTTGAACACACCAGAAGTCCCGGCATTGTTTTACAGGAAGAAATACCGCCAAAACCATAATTTAAAAATTCTGCTGTCAGCGTGCCATCCGCATCCGGTGTAATGTCATCATACCCTGCAATTTTCCCGTCTGAAAAATAATACCGCAGCACTTTCCCGCCGATCACATCCCCGGAATCACAGCTATATCCAAGGTCGACCACATAATTCCATCTTCCGGTGACATTCATCGTCACATAAAGGTATGTTCCATCATAGTCATAGCGCGATGCCACAAGACCGTTCATTTTACTGTCATGAATCATGACATTTTCCGGCTGCATCAGTTTTTCAAACGTCTGCCCTGCATCATAGGAAACATACAGGCTGTGACCGCGAAGCGTATCACTCTCCCTTGTCGTATATCCTGCGGTTCCTGCAACAATTGTTTTCGAATCATCCGATACCCAGACACAGGTCATGTAATTTTCCTCTAAAGGAAGCCGTTCCCAGGTATCTCCTCTGTCCGTGGTTTTCCAGAGACCATCTAACTGGCTTGCAAAATAAAGTGTGTTTTCATCTTTTTTATCTACCACCAGACGGTATCCGGTTCCTCTTCCGCAAAGATTGCCATGAACGGTCACCGGGATTTTTTTGTGAATAAATGTCTCTCCATAATTCTCTGAAATTGAAATTTTCCATAGCCCTGTCCGTTAATGCCGCTCATGATGTACAGGCGCTCCGGTTTCTTTTCATCGAGTGCGCATGCGATTGGAAATGTTTCGGAGATGTCCGCCATGCTCACACTGTCGATGAGGCTTTTCCAGCACTTTTTTCGTATTCATACCGGTAAACGCTCCGATGTCTGTTCTGGCAGTAGAGGATGCCGGGCTGTTTTGGGTGGTACAATAAACCGGTGACGTAGCCGCCGCCGGGGATTGGGGCGTTTTTGTATTCGTAGGTGATTGTTTTGTGGGCTTTCATTGTATAGGTGAACTCCTTTCGTGGGTGGTTTTCGGTGTAAGTGGATCCGTTTGTGTGCGAAGGTGAACTTTTTTTGTGCGTTCTTTTTTTGGGGGAAAGATGGCGAGCCTGAGGGCCCGTGGGTGGGCTGTGCAAAGCTCTGACGCTTTTTGCACAGCCCGCCCGCGGCATTGAGGGGACCTGCACCAAAATCTTCCCAGAAGATTTGCAGTGCACCGGTGCGCCACAGTGTAGCGTCTGTCAGGGGGCGGCAAGTCCCCTGCCGGCGCCCTGACAGCCACCACACCCCCACGCACCGCTTCACTACAAATCCTCCACGCAAAAAAGGAACCCCGCAACGCAGGATTCCTTTCTCAACACCAAACGAATCCCTACTTAAAAGTAAGGATTTTCGCCTCGATTTTCTACCATATTTATTCGCCCACTTTTACCCGAAAAATCCGCTTTTACTCAGCATCATAATTATCCAGGAAATTGTGATACTCTCCATCTTTCTTATAACCAATGATGGTCTTTAAATTCACATTGCTGACACTATTGAAAATATTACTGTCGATGAACTCACTCTTTTTGCGAAGTTCCGTCACAAGATCTTTCATCTCCTCACGTTTCGAACCTTTTGCCCCGCCACAGCTTGTACAGTTTTCAGTAAAACGGCATGCACACTGGATAAACTGCAGGCGGTTGTAATCACGCCATGCCTTGATATCCTCTTCTTTGACAAGATACAGCGGACGGATCAGTTCCATGCCCTCAAAGTTCTGGCTGTGAAGTTTTGGCATCATGGTCTCCACTTTGCCGCTGTACAACATTCCCATCAGGATCGTCTCGATCACATCGTCAAAATGATGTCCCAGCGCGATCTTGTTACAGCCTAACTCTTTTGCCTTGGAGTACAGATATCCTCTTCTCATTCTTGCACACAGGTAACACGGATTCTTATCCACCTCCGCAACAGAATCAAAGATCTGTGTTTCAAATGTCGTGAGCGGAATATCAAGAAGTTTTGCATTTTCCTGAATAATACGCCAGTTTTCCTCGTTGTAACCTGGATTCATGCACAAAAAAACAAGTCCAAAATTGCGTTTTCCGTGTCGGTATAATTCCTGAAACAGTTTTGCCAAAAGCATGGAATCTTTTCCACCGGAAATACACACTGCAATCTTATCGCCGTCCTTTATCATTTCATAATCATGCAGTGCTTTGGTGAAACGGCTCCAGATTGGTTTTCTGAATTTTTGATCAGGCTTTTTTCAATCTGCTCCGTGCGCTCTTTTCTTGAATCGTCCTCCATTGTCACGCGCGTGAGCTGATATCTTAACCATGTGCGGTAACCACCCTCTAAGTTGACAGTCGTAAACCCATCGTCCTCTAATATTTCAGCTGCATCACGGCTGTTTTCACCCACATGGCAGTACAGATAAACAGGCTGATCTTTTTTTAAAATAGCTGTCTCACCCGCTTCAATCTTTTCTAATGGAAGATTAACAGCGCCCTCGATCGCTCCGTGCGAGAAATCATTTTCCGGACGGACATCTATAAGCTGCAGTCCCTCTGTTCCGTTCTGTGCCAGTTCTTCTACAGTAATTGTATTCAAAATATTTCCTCCAATTTCGTTCACTTCGTGTGGTATTACAATAAAATATTTTCCCGCTTTTCGGGCAAACCCGTTGTTCCAATCCATCGATTGCATGTTCCACACACTTCCTGTTATCAGCAATTACACCGTGCGTACACGTTTTCCTTCTTTGATCTCCTCTAAGATCTCAGCCACTGCCTCACGTTCATCAAAATGATACTTCACGCCACGGATTTCCTGATAATCCTCATGCCCTTTTCCGAGCAGTACGATCATATCTCCCGTCTGAGCATTTACCATGCAGTAAGCGATTGCTTCTTTTCTGTCGTCGATCTCGATATACTTTCCATTGCTCTTTGCCAGTCCGACTTTAATATCGTTATTGATATCACGGATTTCTTCGTCTCTCGGATTATCGCAGGTCAGTACACAGAGATCCGCCATCTCACCGGTCACCTCTCCCATATCATAACGGCGCAGTTTGAACGGTTTCCACCGCCGCCATACACACAGATCAGGCGTTTCGGATGATATTCCATCAATGTTGTAAGCACGCTTCTGGTGCTGACTTCGTTGTGTGCATAGTCAATAATCAGGTAATAATCTTTTGATACCGGAAGCATTTCCACACGGCCTTTAACCTGTACCTTGTTTAAACCATCTAAGATCGCCTGATCCGAAATTCCTGCCAGATGACATACCAACATGGTCACCAGTGAATTGTATACCGAAAATCTACCCGGAATATGCACTCTTGCCTCACAGTCCATGCAGCCTTTTACATGAAAATGCATACCGAGTTTTCCATTCTCCTTGATAAATCCAAGATCCGCTGCAACCAGATCAAGCGGCTTCCCAAGAAATGTTTTTTCATTATTATCCTCTACGCCAAAACTGTGGATCTCACAGGTATGGTTTGCTGCAACTGCCTCGCTATGCTCATCATCCGCATTTAAAATACCAATCTTGCACTGGCGGAATAGCATGCTCTTACATTCTAAATATTCCTCAAAAGATGCATGTTCATTTGGTCCGATATGATCTGGGGAAAGGTTGGTAAACACACCATAATCAAACATGATTCCCGCTGTACGGTCCATCTTAAGTCCCTGGGATGATACCTCCATCACCGCATACTCACAGCCTGCCTCCACCATAGATGCAAACATGCGGTGCAGTTCGTAGGATTCCGGCGTTGTGTTTTTAGACGGAATCTTTTCATCTCCGATCATTGCACCGATCGTTCCGATAAGTCCAACTTTTTTGCCGGCCGCTTCCAACACATTTTTGATCATGTATGTTGTGGTTGTCTTTCCTTTTGTACCGGTCAGTCCGATCGTAATCAGTTTTTCTGCCGGATAGTCAAACAGCGCTGCTGACATCAGTGCCAGTGCATAGCGGGCAGACTCCACTTTTAACACCGTGATCGTACCCGGGATCTGAGCAGCTTCTTCATCACGCTCCACAACAATGACGCTTGCCCCCTTTTCCACCGCATCCGGAATATATTTATGACCATCCGTCACTGCTCCCACCATGCAGACAAACATGGTTTCTTTTGCAATCTTTCTCGAATCATAGATGATGTCCCTGACCTCTGCATCCATGCTTCCCTGTAAACATTCATATTTTATCTTTTCACAAATCTTACTTAATTTCATTTTTCCTCCGGTTCCGGACAATTAAAACTGCAAAGATATCATTTTTTAATTTTCATTTCCGGCAATCATTATGATAAATCGTCCTTATTCTTAATGTACAACTTCAAACCATGAAAAGCCGCCGTACATTCTGCACGGCAGCCCCGATATCAAATTTCTGCTGCTGTTCACAAAATTCAGTCTCTGGCGCACAACCTGACAGCAGATGCCAAGTCCCCGCGTGAACAGTAACAATTTCTTTTATTTTTCTAAAACATGTGACGCATCAATCTCCGCTTCAAATACGGTGTGTGATGGTCCCGTCATAAACAGATGGTTCGTTTTTTCATCCCACTCGATCAAAAGCGGTCCGCCGATCTGCTCCACAGTAACTTTGCGGTCTGTTCTTCCAGTTAAAACACCTGCGACAACCGCTGTCGAACAGCCTGTCCCACATCCGATCGTCTCGCCGGTTCCACGCTCCCACTCACGGATCTTGATATAATCACGTTTTACAAACTCAGCAAATGTGACGTTCGTCTTGCTTGGAAACAGGGATGTCATATGTTCGATCGTCTTTCCGTAACGCTCCACATCAAGGTCTGCAACAGAATCCACAAACATTGCACAGTGTGGATTCCCCCAGGATACTGCTGTAATATGGAATGTTTTATCTAAGACCTCCACCGGCTGTTCCACGAACTGATCTAAATTTGTATTTACAGGAATTACTTTCGTATTCAGTCTCGGCTCCCGATATCCGCCCGGATATTAGATACTAATCCATCCGTCACAGTCAGGTTCAGATGCTGCATTCCACCAAGTGTTTCGATCACAAGTTCTGTCTTATCCGTCAGTTTATGGTCATAGACATATTTCCCGACAGAACGAAGTGCGTTGCCACACATTTCGCCTTCTGAACCGTCCGGGTTAAACATCCGCATCCGGAAATCTCCCTTATCAGACGGACAGATTAAAACCATACCGTCCGATCCGATTGCAAAATGTCTGTCACTGACAAAACGTGCCAGCTCCGGTAAATTTGTAATATTCTGATGAATGGCATCAATATATACATAATCATTTCCAAATGCCTGCATTTTTGTAAATTTCATGGTAATCCTCATTTCTGCGCCGCGTTTTTACGCATTCATTGCACGGTCAAGATCTGCGATGATATCATCTGCATTCTCGATTCCGACTGACATACGAAGGAAACAATCTGTGATGCCAAGTTTTTCCTTGATATCAAGTGGTGTATCTTCATGTGTCTGCGTGGTCGGATAAGTGATCAGTGTCTCTGTTCCGCCAAGGCTCTCTGCAAACATGATCATATCAACACCCTTTAAGATTTTCTTTACTGTTTCAAAGCTGTCAACGGTAAATGAGATCATTCCGCCAAAACCCGTCGTCTGTTTTTTGGTCACTGCATAATCCTTGTGATCCTCAAATCCCACATAATATACTTTCTGTACTTTCGGCTGTGTTCTGAGCCACTCCGCAACTTTCTTTGCATTTTCATTATGTCTGTCCATACGGACTGCCAGAGTCTTGATTCCTCTTAAGATCAGCCAGCTGTCAAGCGGTGCAAGCTGACTGCCATGGGATTTAATGTGAACATGGATCTTTTCTGCGATCTCCTCGTTATCCTTTACAACTACGATACCGGAAATCGTATCATTGTGTCCTCCTAAATATTTCGTGGAACTGTGTGTTACGATATCTGCTCCAAGCTGTAACGGTTTCTGGAAATACGGTGTCAAAAACGTATTATCTACAACCGTAAGTGCTCCGATACCCTTTGCGATCTCAGAAAGTGCATGGATATCTGCCACCTTCATCATCGGGTTGGTTGGTGTCTCAATGAAGAACATCTTTGTATTCGGGCGGATTGCTGCCTTTACCTCATCAAGTTCCGACATATCCACATAAGTGTGCTCGATTCCGTATTTTCCAAAAACATCGCCGATGATACGGAATGTTCCACCATAAATATCGTCAGATAAGATCACATGATCTCCCGGATTTAACAGGGAAAATACTGCCATATTAGCTGCCTGTCCGCTGGAAAATGCAAATCCTTTGATACCTCCCTCTAAAATCGCCATAGTACGCTCTAATTCCTGTCTGGTCGGATTCTCAAGGCGGCTGTATGCAAATCCTGTGGATTCTCCAAGTTCCGGATGACGGAAAGTTGCCGTCTGAAAGATCGGCATGCTGACTGCTCCGGTAAGCGGTTCCGTTCCAAGTGCTCCGTGTACTGCCTTTGATTCAAAATGTAATTCTTCTTTTGTACTGTAATCATTGTAATTGCTGAAATTCTTCATGCCGTTCTCCTTCTTTTCTATCTTATTATTTCAAGTTTATAAAACATTTATTTCCTGTAACTGGTCTCTTTCATATGTTTCTATTATATAAAACACTTTTTAAAATATATACTCGTCCAGTGCTGTGTATATTGCAAATTGTGCTTTTTTATGTTAGGGTTGGATTGATGTCAGGGGAAAAGGTGGATTAAAGTTCCCTGAATGGCAGTTTGTTTTTCCTGACAGCATTTTATTCATCTAATTCGGAAGGAGTGCCTATATGCCGGAATATAAAAAAGTCGGTTATCTGACATCGAGTTTTAAATTATTTCACTTGAAAGATCAGAATAAAAAGGAGTTTTCCTATCACTATCACGATTTTCACAAGATCCTGATCCTGTTGAATGGTGATATCACTTATTGTATTGAGGGACGTTCTTACCAGCTTGCCCCGAATGATATCGTGCTGGTTCACGCGGGGGAGGTGCACCGTCCGATCATCCAGTCGGAGTCTCCTTATGAGCGTATTATCATCTATGTTTCGCCGGACTTTTTGAAAAAATACAAGGAGCCGGACTGTGATCTTTCACATTGCCTGAAACAGGCTGCTGCGGAGCAGTCCCACGTTCTGCGTTTTCACGGCTCGCGTGCTGCAAAGTTAAAGACAACGATACAGTCACTTGACCATGCTAAAAACGATAAAGATTTTGCAGCTTCCCTGCATCAGGAGATTTTATTTTTGGAATTTATGATACAGTTAAACCGTGCCGCCATGCATGATGGCATTGAATTTATCAATGATTCTGCCTCCGACGAAAAAATTATCGCTGTGTTAAATTATCTTGGCGAACATCTGACGGAAGACATCTCCATTGATACTTTGTCTGCGCATTTTTTCCTAAGCCGCTCTTATCTGATGCACACATTCAAAGAGCAGACCGGCTACACGATCGGCAATTATCTCTCGACCAAAAGACTGCTTCTCGCAAAGGATCTGATTGCGGAAGGGGCACCGATCACCGAGGTCTGCTATGCATGCGGTTTTAAGAATTATTCGACCTTTTCGCGCGCATACAAAAAAGTTTTGGAGAGGCCCCACGCGAGTCTCTCCAAAACCTGAAATCCTAGCATCTAACTTTTTCTCACACTTATCGTGTGAACAACAGCGTTTGCATCTTACTGGCGCTCTGCCATCTCATTCATGAGCGTCGGTATGAACTGTTTCTTTCTTGAAACGATTCCCTCTAATAAAATGCCCTCACTGCGTTCTTCTTTGCGGAACGCAGCTCCTAAAATTTGCCTGCATTTTCCCCGTCAAAAATAATCTTTGAAGATTCCTCTAAGATATCTGTCAGCATAACATAGACCATATCGATCTTCTTTTCTGCAAGCACCTGCACCATAAACGGACGTATCTGCTCTGCTACTTTGTCTAACTCTTCCCGGCTCATGGCACTGATCTGCGCTACGCCAAAATCACAGTCATCGGTATGGAAAATTTTGAAATCCTGATAAAAAATCTCTTCTGTCGTTTTCCCACTGAAATTACTGCCCGCCTGGAACATATTTTTCGCATAAGTCTCAATATCCACTTCCGCGATCACTGCAAGAGCCTCCGCAACTGATTTATCTAACGGAGTACATGTCGGTGAACGGAACATCAGCGTATCGGAAATAATTGCAGACAATAAAAGACCTGCGATCTGTTTCGGCACATCCACACTCTTTTCCTGATACATCTGATAAATGATCGTAGATGTACATCCAAGCGGCTGGTTTCTAAAATATACCGGTGAAACTGTCTCAAGACTGCCGAGACGATGGTGATCAATGATCTCTAAGATCTCAGCCTCGTCAATCCCGTCTACCGCCTGCGCCTTCTCATTATGATCAACAAGTATCACCTGTTTTTCTGCATATTCATCAAATTACGGCGTGAAACCATTCCGGCATAATTACCGTTTTCATTTAAGATTGGGAAATCACGGTGTCTGATTTTTGACATCGTCTCCCGCACTTCATCGACATAGTCTTCAATTCCGAATGTGATGATATTTTTCTGTGTCATAAACTGTTTGATCGGCATACTCTGATTAATAAGACGTGCCACAGAAAAAGTATCAAACGGTGTCGTAATAATGATGCAGTCATGTTTTTCTGCCAAAGTGCGCACGTCCTCGCCGACTTCGATTCCTCACCGATGATCAGACAGCTCGCATTTGACTCGATTGCCTGCTTCTGCGCCTCTTCCCGGTCACCTAAGATTACCATATCATCATCCTCGATATAGTCTGCCATATATTCCGGATTTGAAGTAGCTACCACTACCTTTCCCTTTACAAAATAGGCATGTTCATTTCCTACAATAATCGTTCCATCTAATGTTGCGGCAATATTTTTATACTGTGTTCGTGCCTGGGATAACACATGATTATCAAAAACGTCCATGTAAGACGTTGCAATATCCTTCGTAACAATGATTCCTTCGAGTTTTCCAAACTGATTGGTTACCGGAAGTGTTACAACCTCTAATTTTTTCATGGTCTCCCATGCACGTCTTAAGGAAATCTGGCTGCTTACGCCTGCCGTTCTTCTGAAATTGATATCCTTAATCTGTGTTCCCGCATAGGTGACTAACTCCGGCTCCTGTGCTCCAAAATAATCCAGCACATAATGTGTCTCCGCATTTACTGCTCCGGCACGTTTTGCCACATAGGTTTTATCGTTTTCTGTCTGATTTTTTAAATATGCATAAGAGAGAGCTGCACAAATAGAATCCGTATCAGGATTTTTGTGCCCTACAACCCAAACTTTTCTCTTTTCTGCGCTCATGAAATTCCTCTCTTTACCTAAAAATTAGCAGCTATTATATAGATTGCTGCAAAATTCACTTTTCTTATTTTAAAAAAAGAAAGAAACAGACGCTGGCAATGCCGGCGTCATGTTGTATACCATTAAAAGTGAAATACTCCCATAGAGTATAAAATAAAAATAATCAATACTACAAAATTTAAGATTGAAAACCAGGACAACAGCTTCACATAACCTTTGACAGAGTCCACACCACCCTCCATCTCATCCATTTTTTCAATTTTAGAATCAAACTCATTGAACAGATCCTGTATGTTACGATAACATTTGACATTTTCCGTGTGTACTTTTTCAGAAAGATCCGTCTTAATAGACTCTAACTGTGACGTTGCATTCTCTAACAGTTCTTTGACCTCCGCAATCTGTCCCTCGCTGAGCTTCTTATTTGCAATCGCCTGTTCCTCTAAGAACTGTTTGTTCGCAGCGATCTGTTCTTCATTTAATTTCCGGTTAGAAGCTGTCTGTTCCTCATTCATCCTGCGATTTAAGGCAATCTGTTCCTCACTGGTCTTTCGGATATCAGCCACCTGTCCGCTAAGACCTGCCTCAATCTCAGCCATTTTCGTCGTCACTTTATCCGCAAGCGCATCTACCTTTCTTCCAAACTCAGTAACGATCTTGTCCGCCTCTTCCTGACGTTCTGTTAAAATATGTTCTAACTCCTGTGCTTTGCCGGCTCTCTCATCCACAAGTGACTGCAGTTCCGCTGCCTTGCTCTCCTTTGCCTCTAAAAGCACCTGAAGCTGTTTTGCTTTCTCGCGAAACTCATCGATCTGATTGATCAGTAAATCTTCATTTTCCACGTCCTTTTGTGTCCTTTCCTGTTCCTGCGTGTGCATCTGTCCACTCTCTTCCGGCTTATTCCGGTTCAAAAGTCGTACATTCTGCGGCACCATCCGCTTTTTCCGGGGTTGAAGCTGTCTGAATACCATCTGCCATAAACCAGCCATCTGTGTTCACTTCTTCCCCCTTTCTGATTTTTCTGCACTACATCCCAGTATACTGACCTGTTGATATTCCATTAAATACCAACAGTCAGTATACTATGGTATTCTATCATTATCATTTTTCTTTGTAAACAATAAATTATTTTCCATTATGTTAAACATGTGGACTGTGAAACTTTATATTTTCATTAAGGATCGCATAGATGACAAAGAAGCGATTCCAACTGGAACCGCCTCTGTCAAAAAAGGGATTATTTTTTCTTAAATATGATTTCATTTCACAAATATTATGTTTTTGATTATCTACATAATTTTTGAACTCATCAGCTACGAACTGGACTTTTGTTCCAATGACAACCTGAACAGCTGTTTTACTTGGTCTGATAACACCAGCAGCCCCTGCTGATTTGATTTTCTTCTCATCTACTAAAGAACTGTCTTTTACTTCAAGCCGAAGTCTTGTAATACAGTTATCAATACTTTTAATATTTGCTGCACCACCAACGCCTTCTAAAATTGCTGCCGCTACAGTTGTATAATCCACCTGCTCCCAAGGTCGACATTTTTCTCTGCTTCCACATCATCGTCTTCTCTACCAGGAGTTTTCAGATCAAACTTTGTGATAGCGAAACGGAATACAACATAAAATACAATAAATGCTGCAATACCAAGTGGAATGATCATCCAGGTATTCTTCGCTGCCGGAAGGGTTGCAGAGAAAAGAAGGTCTGTTGCTCCAGCAGAGAAACTAAAACCTGCTCTAAATCCAACTAATACCGTGATCACTGTGAAGATACCATATAATAATGCGTATACAACATAAAGTGCCGGTGCAAGGAACATGAACCCAAACTCAAATGGCTCTGTAACACCACAGACAAATGCACAGACAGCTGCGGAGGCAACCAGACCGATTGCAACTTCTTCTTATTACTCTTAGCCGTCTGAATCATAGCAAGAGCTGCACCCGGAACACCGAACATCATACATGGGAAGAATCCAGACATATACATACCTAAATCCCATGTTACATCTGCAGACGTCTCGCCTGCCCAGAAATGTTGTAAATCCCCAAGTCCGATCGTATCAAACCAGAATACATTGTTCAGTGCATGATGTAATCCGGTTGGAATCAGCAATCTGTTTAAGAACGCATAAATACCTGCACCAACAGGACCAAATCCAACAATTCCTTCACCGATTGAAACTAATGCTCCAAATAATAAAGGCCAGATGAATAATAAGATTGCGGATACAATGATAGAAACAACACCTGAAACGATTGCTACACAACGCTTACCACTGAAGAATGATAACCAGTCAGGTAATTTTGTACCTTTGAATTTGTTGTAGCATGTTGCACCGATGATACCGGCAAGGATACCGATAAATGGGTTTGCAATCTTACTGAATGCAAGCACTTTTGTCTCATTCTCTGCAATTACCGGCATTAACGTTGTAACAACCCCTGTAGAAAGAAGGTTTGTCATCATTAACCATGATGCCAAAGCTGCAAGAGCTGCTGTACCATCATTATCATCTGCCATACCAACGCCGACACCGATAACAAAAAGAATTGCCATGTTATCGATCAAAGCTCCTCCTGCTTTTACAAGGAAGAAACCGATCATCTGAACGATACCGGAAACATCGCCCCCCTGCATGGTAGATGGACATAGTGCATATCCAATACCCATTAAGATACCACAGATTGGAAGACACGCTACAGGAAGCATTAATGCTTTTCCCAATTTCTGTAAATACTTCATCATAATAAAAGCTCCTCCTTTTTTTATCCCTTTTCGTTTTATTTTATGCCGTTATAAGTACGGCTAAAATACATTTTAATCTCCATTCTTGCGTGTGAAAAATCTTATTTTTCACACTAACAACTGTATATTGCGCTTTATTTATTTAGAATCAATACTGTGTCGCCAGGTTCTACTTCCTGATCTGTCACTGTTTCCACTGTCTGATAATCTGATGTATTGCACACAACCACAGGCGTGATCACGTCATAACCGGCTTTTTTTACTGCATCAAGATCAGCCTCTATCAACAGTTCTCCCTTTTTCACAGAATCACCATTGCCTTTATATGCAGTAATGTTCTCCCTTTAATGCAACCGTATCAAGTCCTATGTGTATGAGCAGTTCTACACCTTCTGAAGTCGTCATACTTACTGCATGCATCGTATCAAATAACATCTCAATCGTACCATCGGCCGGTGCATATATCCTGCCTTCCGCAGGAATAATTGCAACACCTTTTCCTAAAATCTCCTCTCCAAAAGTTGGATCACTTACATTACTGATCGCAACCGTTTTTCCTTTTACTGGTGAACTATCTCAATCCCTTTTTCT
>ENA-OQCN01000804-OQCN01000804.1-human-gut-metagenome-genome-assembly--contig:-NODE-804-length-16584-cov-2.969800_pt1 | contig 16584 bp, 24 predicted proteins | sample MGYA00242497_ERZ504576 | MGnify/ENA primary metagenome ERZ504576 (study PRJEB26092, sample SAMD00036296) | human gut metagenome | host: Homo sapiens | study: EMG produced TPA metagenomics assembly of... | reverse complement strand
TGGTCTTGAAGTCACATCGTAGCCCAGCTCCTGAATGTACTGCAGCAGCAGCTCGTTCCGGGCGGCACCACTGGAGCGATCATAGGTATACTCGATCTCGGGGTACATATAATCGGTGTTGTGCTCGGCGTTTTCTGCAGGCCATTTGGCCTCGTCGCCGTAGGTGTAGATCATCTTCACGCCGTACTTGTCCTCCATGATGGTGCGGACAAATTCGATCATCTCGGCAGACTCGTTGATCCAGGTCTTGACCACGCGCTGGTCGCACTTACCGGAGGCGTAACGGGAGACCTCGCTCAGCAGCTTGGCACGATCCATCTTGATGCCCTGTTCCTGAGCGCCAAAGCCGTCCACGGCACCCACCCAGTGACGGGTATCCTGCACATTGCCGTTCTGCTCGATGACACGGAAGTTCAGGCCCTTGGCAGCGGCATAAGCAGCAGCGAACATACCGCCGTTGCCGGCACCCACGATGAGGATGTCAGTGTCCACGGTCTCGGTGATGGCAGCCTCGTCAATGTCAGGCTCCTTGCCCAGCCAATCGGTCTCGTCACCGGTGGGCAGCTGAACGGAAGTTACAGTTGCCTCTCCCTTTGCCTGTGCAAAGCAGCTCTTGGCAGCCTTCTTCACGGCATCGGAGGTGATGGTGGAACCGGACACGCCGTCGATCTCGTCAGAGCCGGCGTTCAGCAGCTGGTTCTTCAGCTCCTCGGCAGCAGCAGCGCCGTAGGAAGCGGTCTCGCCGGAGGTATCGACCACAACGTCGGTCACAGCACTGTCAGAGAAGGTCATGGTGACCTTGACGGTAGAGGAAATGCCCTCAGCAGTTCCGGTGTAGGTACCGGGGGTGTAGCTGCCTGCTGCACCGGAGGAGGCGGCGGTGGAGGAGCTTGCAGCGTTGCAGGCAGCCAGTGCACCGGCGGTGACACCAGACATGGCAGCGGCAGCGGCGATCTTCAGAAAGCTTTACGCGAGATCTTATTCATGCTTGGATGATCCTTTCTTCTCTTTTCTGTTCTTATTCTTCGATTTTCCTTCTTATCCGAGATGCACCGCCACAATACGGTGCAGACTTCGTTCGATAATAAATTAACACAAAGTCTGCCCGTTGTCTTTTAAGAATTCTTAAACATCTTTGCCGTTTCTTCGCTGGAAAATCCCCGTTTCGCACTTTGTCTGATAAATAACGGTCAGATCAAGGCAGGAAAAAGCACCCACGGCTTAAGTTTCCTTAAGAAGTGGGTGCTTTGAGGATCAACGATATTTAAGTCAGCAAAACCATTTCAGGCTTCCGTCTCCCCTTCCGGGCGGAAAATATAACCTTTGCCCCAGACATTTTTGAGGTAGATGGGCTTTGCAGGGTCGGGCTCGATCTTACTGCGGAGGTTATGGATATGCACCTGCACCGTGCGGACATCCCCCAGGCTCTCCTTCCCCCAGATCTTCCGGTAAAGCTCGTTTGCGGTAAAGAAAGTGTTGGGATACCGGATGAAGAGGGTCAGGATGCGGTACTCCATGTCGGCCAGATGGATGCTCCGGCCGTCCTTTTCCACGCAGTGGCTGTTGGGATCCAGCGTAAAGGCCGCACAGTGGTAGCCGCTGACGCTGGGCTCTGCGGCATCCATCTGGACACGGCGGATGTTTGCCATGATGCGGGCCAGCAGAACTTTGTGGTTGTAGGGCTTGGTCAGGAAATCATCGCCGCCCAATTCCAGCGCCCGTACACTGTGTCTGTATCGTCCAGACAGGAAGTAAAAATGATGGGGCAGTGGTACCAGCTGCGCAGGCGCTGGCACAGTTCCATGCCGTTGGTGTCCGGCAGAAGGATATCCATCAGGATCACATCGAACTTTTCCCGGGCGTGGCTCAGCGCCTCGCCGCCGGTGTCAGCGCAGACCACCTCAAAATTCTGCTGACAGTTCAAGAAATAGCTGGTAGTGTCCCGGATCACCGGATCATCTTCCACCAGAAGAATGCGGATCATGCGGTTTGCCCTCCCCTTTTCGGCGTGAATTTGCTATAATATCTTTATCTAGTATACCGTATTTCCGGGCTGTTCTCAACCGGTTCTCCAAAGTTTTGCAGGGGGTCTTTTTATGATAAAAAAGCGATTTCTGCTTCCGGCTGCCGCCGGGGCACTGGCACTGGCCATTGGGTTGGCAGGGATCTGGTTCAACCAGCGACTGCCGGCGCTGGCGGATTTTGGGGTCCCTGGCATGGACCCCGAAGCCCAATTGATGGCATGGGCTGCCCTGTTCCCGGAAAAAGGAGTGGCTGCCCTGACCTTCCGCACGGTGCTGCAGTGGATGGCCATAGCGGTATTCTGCACTCTGGGGGCGGTGGTGCTGGCCCTGTACCGATACAAGCCTCAGAAGGAACTGGGGTATTTTCTGCTGTATCTGACGGTGCTGACCCTCTGGCTCTGGTGATCATTCTGGCTCCGGTGGGAAGTTCCGGCTGGAGCGTCTTTTTCCGCCGGGGATTCTTTACCGTCACGGTTCTGGCAGGCATTCTGCTGTGTGCCGCCTGACAGGGGCTGTGCCGGTGTCTCACGGGCAGCGGCTCGGTTCCCTGCTTCTGACGCTGGGGTATCTTGTTCTGACGCTGATTCCCCTCAGCCGTGTACGGGCGGTGGGGCTGCTTTTGGGCATGGGCTACTGTCTGGGCATCCTGATGGTGATGTATGCCCGGGGCTCCGACGCTGCCCTGCTGATGCTGTTTCCCTGTGCCATCACCATTGGCTTCCGGGTATGGGTGGTCCTGCCGGGCATGCACGTTCCGTTTTTTCAGGAGAGCGTGTTTTTCTACCTGTTCCGGTGTGCCCGGATCTACGATGCTCCTTTTACTCTGGGCTCATGGCCTACGTCTGCCGCCGGTATGCCCTGCAATTTGATCGGGCGGAGCAGCTGGCCCGGGAGCTGGATGCCCGGGTCATTCAGCGGACAAAGGCCCTGACGGAGGAGACTGAGGCCCGGAAAAGCATGATGCTGAACATTTTCCACGACCTGCGCAGTCCCCTGTTTGCGGTCAGCAGTGGACTGGACACACTGGAGCTGCACCGGAGGCCCTGCCGGCCCTGCTGCCCGCCTTACAGCAGCGGACGGCCTTTCTCCGCCGCCTGACGGAGGATCTGTTTCTGGCTGCAAAGCTGGAGCAGAAACAGGTGATGCTCAACGAGGACCGGGTATCTCTGGGGGAGGTCATCGCTGCGGTCTGTGACAGCTGCCGGGAGGAGGCTGAGAAGAAGGGCGTGGTGCTTCAGGCTCCCCCGGCTCCGGAGCTGCCGGTGTGGGGCGACCAGATCCGGCTGCAGCAGATCCTGCAGAACCTGTTGACAAATGCCATTCACTACACCCCTGCAGGAGGGAGCATCACCGTCAGCAGCCGGGTGGAGGTCGGCGCTGCTCTGGTGAGCGTCCGGGACACGGGCTGCGGCATTGCGCCGGAGGATCAGACCGCCGTATTTGACCGGTATTTTCACACCACCACCTCTTCCAAGCACGACTCCACAGGTCTGGGACTGACCATTGCGCAGGAGCTTGCCCACCTGCACCACGGAGAAATCCTATTGGAAAGCGAAGTGGGCAAAGGCAGCTGCTTCACGTTGAAGCTTCCCCTATTATCCGCTTAACAGAGAAATCCCCCCGCCTATGGCAGGGGGATTTCTTTATAGCATCTATTTGAATTTAAGCCAGCGGGTCCCACAGCTTCATGGGCAGGGGCTCCTGATCCAGCAGGGCGCGCTGGGCATCGCTCAGCAGGCTCTTGCGAACGGTGATCTGGTAGACATTGGTCTTGAACCATTTTTCGCTTCCGATGTAGTAGCCCTTCTGGCCGGAGGCATCGCCCCAGCTGTTCTCGATCTTCCAGCGGTCAGCCTTGCCGTTCTCGTCCAGATTGACACCGCAGAACATCATACAGTGGTTCATGGTGCTTTCACGGGTGAGCAGCGTTCGGCCTTGGTCATGCCAAAGGTCAGGCCGCCCAGCACCTCGCCGTACTGGAAGCAGTCGGGGTCCAGTAACCGTTGGCGCGGTCGCCGTCAGGGTGGCAGTCGCAGCTGAACATGACCCCCTCCCCTGCCTGCAGCTGACGGATGGTCAGATCCTCCAGCTCCTCCTGCGAGAGGTTGAGCCAGAACATATTCTCCTCCACCACGTCCCCCATAAAGGGCTGGCAGTAGGTGCGGTTCAGCGCATGGATGGGCGAGGAGATGATGACGACGTAATCATCCAGATCATTGCCCACATATTTCTCAAGGAAGGTGTGCGGGGTCAGGTTCCGGTCGCAGTGGTAGTGCTCATCCTTGTCGGTATACTCAAAGTCAAAGGCTCCTGGGGGGCTGGCCGTAGAGGATGCACAGGCGTTGTAGATCTCCGCCAGCATCTCCTCGCGGCGGGCGGCCGTGTCCTTTCCCTCTTTTGCCATGGCCCGCAGTTCCAGCGCATCCTCCCGCAGCTTGCGGTTCAGGATGGGCAGATACTTGGCCGTGCCGGTGGAGTGGACTGTTTCCGGCATGACCCAGGAGGCACCACGCCGTACTTTTTGATCAGGCTGATGGCATATCCACTGGCCGCCGTCGGCAGCGGGCTGCCCAGCAGGGTGTAGGTCTCACGGTCGGTCAGGTCCTGATCCGCAAAGTGGAGGATGTTCTCAAGGAAGAGATTTGCCTTTTCCAGCTTATCGTAGAACGCCAGATAGGTGGGAGAGAAGGAGAAATCCTCCAGATCGCACTTGGCGATCACCCGCTGGCGCAGGACGTTCAGGGTGGAGAACATCCAGCAGCGGCCGCTCTGCTTCTGGTTGGTGATGTTATTGGTCTTGACCAGCACAGAGAAGTCCATCCGCAGCTTGGCAGCGGCGGCGGGCACAAAGGCCGCGTCCGGCAGAGCCGTGCGGGAAACTGCATTGGACATCACATTCAGCTCCGGGCGGCAGCATAGCCCTGCTCAAAGCGTTCCAGCATCCGGGCATCAATGGGAGTAACACGATTCATTTGATTCACGCTTTCTTTCTGAAAAGATCAATCCTTGAAATAAGCATTCTGAACGGCCAGCAGGACACCGGCACGCTTGCGGCAAAGTTCAGGCCGCCCTGCAGGTAGCAGGTGTAAGGCTCACGCAGGGGGCCGTCGCAGGAGAGCTCGATGGTGCTGCCCTGAGTAAAGCTGCCGCTTGCCATGATGACTTCATCGGTATAGCCCGGTTCCGGAGAGGGTTCCGGTGCGGCATAGCTGTCCACGGGGCTGGCGGCCTGAATGCCGCGGCAGAAGCCGATGAGGCATCGGCGGTATCGGCATCGAAGCAGGTCACGATATCGTTGTGGTCCTCGCAGTAGCGCGGGATGGCTTTTTGCCCACCAGCTCCAGCAGGCACTGGGCATAGATGGCGGTCTTGATGGCCTCACACACCACGCCGGGGGCATAGTAGAAGCCAAGGTACATATCACGGGGCGTTTCCAGCGTACAGCCCAGCTCCTTGCCCAGACCGGGGGCGTCAGGCGGTAGGCACACAGCTCCACCAGATCCTTCCGGCCCGCGATATAGCCGCCGGTGGGGGCGATACCGCCGCCCGGGTTCTGATGAGGCTGCCCACCACAAGGTCCGCACCTGCCTGGCAGGGCTCCTTCATCTGGGTGAACTCACCATAGCAGTTGTCCACAAAGATGATGATCCGGGGTTGGCGGCACGGGCCGTGTCGGCGATCTTCTGAATGGTATCCAGATCAAAGGCATTGCGCTGCAGGTAGCCGCGGCTGCGCTGGATATGGCAGACCTTTGCCCCCGGGGCCTTTTGAGCGATCAGCGCGTAATCCGGGGTGAAATCGGCCTTGAGGGGGGCTTCGTCGTACCGGATGCCGTAGTCCATCAGGGTGCCGGTACCCTTGCCCTTGCCGTCCAGACCGATCACGCCCTCCAGCGTATCGTAGGGGCGGCCGGTAGCAGCCAGCAGGGTATCCCCTGCCCGCAGCAGGCCGAACAGGGCCACCGCCAGCGTATGGGTGCCGCTTTGGAACTGACTGCGCACAAGGGCATCCTCCGCGCCCATCACCTGGGCAAAGATCTGCTCGAGCTTGGCGCGGCCGGTATCCCACAGGCCATAGCCGGTGGTACCCAGCATATCGGTGGAGGACATCTGGGTATCGGCAAAGGCCTTGAGCATTTTCAGCTGGTTGTAGTCCCGAATCTCCTCCATGTGACGGAAATAGGGCTGGCAGAGTTCCATGGCTTTTTCGTCCAGCGCCAGAACTTCGGGTTTGTAATCAAAAAAGTGGTTCAGCATTGACATTTTGGTTCCTTAATCTTTTTGTAAGTTTATGCTATGATGACCCGTCGGCAGCTTTCTCCTCGGACACGAAACGGGCCATTCCATCGCCCGCCCTATTGCCTGCGGCAACAGGGTCCCACCCCAGCGGACGGTCCTCAGAGAAACTCCCGCCGTGTCAGACTGTGGCTTCGTACCGGGCATACTCTCCCAGCTTTTCAAAGCCGAGGCGGGTATAAAAGTGCACCCGTTCCGGGGAGCAGAGGAAAAGGGGCTGCAGGCCCTGCGCCGAGAGGGTGTTGGCCAGCCGGACGATAAGCCGCCCGCCGATGCCGCGCCCCCGCAATGGCTCCGCAGTCTCGCCGCAGGCATGTAAGCCTGCTCCGTTCCAATGGCGTAAGCGCCCACGGTGCAGGCAAGCTCCCCTCCCTGCTCCAGAGCCCAGACCACAGCCCTGCCGCGGGCGCGCTTTGAGCAGAGCTCAGAATAAAAATCATCCCGCCGCGTGGGGCGGTCCGGAAACAGCATCTGTGCAACGGGGCCCGCCGGGGGCTCCGGGTCAAAATGCAGGGAGGCCCAGAGCGTTTCTTCCACAGCGGGTTCCGGCAGCTGCTTTCCCGGCGCCAGGCCAAAGACAAAATGGGACTTTGCACGGGCCCAGCCGGTGGGCGGCGGCACTCGGCTTCGTCCAGGATGACCGCCTTACAGCCGCAAAAATGCAGGAAGCTGGCCAGTTCGTCCGGGTTGGCGTGGCCCGCCAGCCAGGCGGTGCTGCGCCCACATCCAGCGCCAGCGTTGGCCCGGCGAAGAACCGGCCCGGCTGGCTTTTGCCGAAAAGCTCCAGCGCCTGCGGCATCGTGACCCCAAGGCAGAGCTTTCCGCGGCAGGCGCTGCGGAACCGCTGCCTCTGGCGGGGCGTTCTGACCTGCGTGATCATTTCAGTGCGTTGACGATGTTCTTGAACTCGCGGCCGCGCACCTCAAAGTTGGGGTAGAGGTCGAAGGAGGCGCTGGCGGGAGACAGGATGATGATATCGCCGGGCTTTGCGGCAGCACGGGCCAGCTCCACAGCGTGCTGCATATTGTCCGCGTGCTGGATGGGCAGTGCGGCCTCGTTGAAGCCGGGGTCTTCCCGCAGGGCCTTTTCAATGCGGGGGCCGGTGGCACCCATCAGCACCAGATCCTTGACGTGAGCCACGATCTCGGGGGCCAGCGGCTCATAGGGGATGTGCTTATCATAGCCGCCCGCAATAAGGATGACCTTCTGGTCAAAGCTGCGCAGGCCCGCAATGGTGCGGGTGGGGCTGGTGCCGATGGAATCGTTGTAGTAGAGCACACCGTCCAGCGTGCGCACCGGCTCAATGCGGTGCTCCACGCCGGTAAAGGTGCTGCCCACCTTCTGGATGGCCTCCACGGGAACCTCGCCCCAGACTGCGGCGGCAGCAGCCAGTAGATTCTCGATATTGTGCAGGCCCCGCAGCTTAATGTCCTTCTGGGCCAGGAAGGGCGTTACCACGCCGTCCTCGGCCATGCAGAGCATGTTGTCCTCTTTGCGCAGGAAGGCACCGTTGTCGGTATCGTGCAGGCGGGTGAACCAGACCTGCCTGCCCTTGCAGTCCTTCTGCATGGAGCGGCTGATCTCGTTCTCGTAGCCCAGCACGGCACGGCAGGGCGGGTTCTGGTAGAGCAGGATGTTGCGTTTTGCGTCGATGTACTCCTGCATATCCTTATGGTGATCGAGGTGGTTGGGGGTGACGTTGGTCACCACCGCGATCTTCGGGCTCTGGTGCATGCTGATGAGCTGGAAGCTGGACAGCTCCACCACAGCCACATCCTCCGGCCGGACCTCGGGCAGCATGGGCAGCAGGGCCGCACCGATGTTGCCGCCCAGATGCACCTTGCGGCCTGCGGCCTCGTAGAACTTGGAGATGAGGGTGGTGGTGGTGGTCTTGCCGTCAGAGCCGGTCACGGCCACGATCTCGCAGGGGCAGAAATCGAAGAAGAGCTCGACCTCGCTGGTGACCATGGTGCCCGCCGCCATGGCATCCTGCAGGGGCTTTTCAAAGTAGCCCACAAAGCCGGGGGTGCGCATGATGATATCCTGGCCCTTGAAGCCGTCCAGATAGTGTTCGCCCAGGCTCAGGTCAATGCCCAGTTCCCGGATGGTAGCGGCATAATCGCCAAACTCCTCCACGCTCTTTTTCTGGTCGCACAGGGTCACATGGGCCCCCAGCTCCACAAACTCCTTGATAAGGGTCTTGTGGCTGACACCGGCACCGATGAACGCCACCTTTTTGCCCCGGATGAGTTCTGCAAGCTTCTGCTGATCTTTCTGCATAAAGAAAGAACCTCCTCTATGAAAATTCAGGCTGAAATTGATTCACTGCTCCATTTTACACCTTTTCCAGCCAATTGGCAACGCCAAACCTTGTTCTGGCCCCGGATGCACCGAAATCCTATCTGAATTCACAAAATGTCGATTGTCTTTTCCGACCGTTTCCGCTATACTTTAATTGTATCATCTTACAAGGAGCGCATTTTCTTGAAACATTCCCTGATTCGCTTTTCCGCAGTGGTGCTGACCATTGCGTTTGTTTTTGCCCTGACCGGCTGTGGTTCGGGCTCCAACAGCTTCACCTGGTTCGTGGACAGCATCCCTGCCAACCTTGACCCGCAGGTGGCCTCGCTTCTGCGGATGTCATCGCCTGCGAGAACCTGTACAGCGGCCTTGTCCGCAAAGATCCCAGCGGCAAATATGAGCCTGCCCTCTGCGAACGGTGGGAGAAGTCCTCCGACGGCCTCACCTACACCTTCTACCTCAAGGACGGCCTGACTTACACCGCCGCCAAGGGCAACGCCACCGACTATGCCATCACCGCCGAGGATTTTGTGTTCGCTTTCCGGCGCTTGTTCCGGGCGGAGACCAACTCCCCCTACGCGGTGGAGTTTGCGGCCCTTGAAAACAGCGCCGCCGTGCTGGCCGGGCAGATGCCCGAGAGCGCGCTGGGAGTCACGGCCTCCGGGCCGCTGACGCTGGTGTTCCACCTGAGCAGTGCCGATGACAACTTCCTCGAGAAGCTCACCCTGCCCGGTGCCATGCCCTGCGATGAGGAATTTTTCAATTCCACCCGGGGCACCTACGGCCTGAATGCTTCGTCCACCCTTTCCAGCGGCAGCTTTTACATTTACAACTGGACAGCCAGCGGCCTGTTCCTGCGGCGTGCCCCCTCGGGCAGCCTCATCGACAGCCTGCGGCTGGTGCAGAACACCAACAGCGCCGGGCAGTCCGCCGCAGAGCTGATTGCCAACGAGAAGTGCTCTGCCGCCCCGGACGACACCGCCGCGCCCACCACCCTGACTTCCCTCTCCTACTCCGATACCACATGGAGCCTGCTGTTCAACTGCAGCAGCGTGTTTGCTTCCACCGAGCTGCGGCAGGCACTGGCCTCCGCCGCGCGGGGTGCAGCCGAGGTGCCGGACGGCGGGCTCTATGCCGCCGCCAACGGTCTGGTACCGGACGGCCTGACTGTGGACGGCATGAACTACCGGGATACCGCCGGGGATGTGACTCCCGCCGCGGTGGATGCCCGAGCGCTCTACCTCACGGCGCGGCAGACGCTGACCACCTCCGACTTCAACAAGGTCAGCCTGATGGTGCCTGCCGGTTCCGGCGTGACCAGCGCCGCTGAGGAGATCAATGGCGTGTGGCAAAAGGAGTTTTCCCTCTTCTTCTCCGTAGAGGAAGTGGACGAGGAGACCTTTGCGAAACGGCTGGCCGAGGGGGACTACACCATCGCCTTGGCCCCCATCAGCGCCGAGGGCGGCAGTGTGTACAACATGCTGAACCAGTTCACCGCAGCGGGCGGCGGCCTGACCGGCTATGCAGACTCCCTGTATGCCACCCAGCTGCAGGCCAGCACCCAGGCCACCGGAAGCTCCCGCTGCCGCCTGCTGGGCGATTGTGAGCGCCAGCTGCTCAACGATGCCGTGGCGGTCCCTCTGTTTGCCCAGCAGAAGCGCCTGCTGATCGCACCCGGCATCCAGAACCTCATCTTTGACCCCTTTGGCCCAGTGCTGGATCTGACCTATACCACAAAAGAATGACGTATCACAAAAATACCGGAGCAGCTGCCTGCCCCGGTATTTTTCTTATCCCTTTTTGATGCCGAACAGCCTGCGCAGAACGCCGCGCAGACATTTTGGGCTTTTGATAACGACCACCTGCATCGCTCTCCCGCCTTTCGTGGTGTGATACCACAATATAAGCGGCAGGACGGCAAAGTGTGCGGCTCAGGCCTTGTTCCCGGTCAGGATCGGTGTATCCTGCACCGTTTCCACGACCACCAGCGCCCCTTGCGGGTGGAGATGGTGATGCAGTCCGAGCCTTCGGCATACTCATTGCTGACTCCCAGCGGGTAACCGGCCACCAGCACATCGTCGGTGAGCTCATAATAGGAACCGCGCTCACACACGCCCTCCGCCCTGCCCTCCATGGGGAAGGCGGAGAAATAGAAGAACTCCTCCTTCGGGTAGGCGCGGGTCTCGCCGGAGCGGACAAAGGTGATGCGGCTGCGCTCATCCTGAAGCGTTGCCCGCACCCCCCGTTCTTCCAGCCCAAGGCCGGTGGCAAGATTCGAGAGGGTATGCTCGATCCGCCTGCCGCCCAGCGCCCCCAGAAGAAGCACCTCAGTAAAGCCCTTCTCACTGGCAAGCTTAGCGGCATATTCGGTGTCGGTGTCGTCCTTGACGTGAGGCAGGACGATGATATCGTCGTTCTGCTGCACCGGACAGGGCGCGGTATCGAAATCTCCCAGGATGATATTGGGCTTGCAGCCCAGCGGCGCGCAGTTGCGGTAGCCAGCATCACAGGCGATGATGAAGTCATCGGGGCGGAGCAGACGCTTCAGCTCCGGCGAGACCGGGCAGGCCGAGAGGATCACGCAGCGCATCACATTCCCCTCCTCTGCCAGTCCTTGACATCCTTGACTTCCTCATACATGGCACAGTAGCTGTCGTACCGGGTCTGGGAGAGTTTTCCCTCGGCCAGAGCGGCACGGGATGGCACAGCCTTTTCCGTACGGTGGGAGCAGCCCGTGAACTGGCACTGCCCAAGGTAGGGCCCGAACTCCGGGAAGGCGTGCTCCAGATTCTCCTTGGGGATGAACCCGGCGCGGTTGGCTTCCAGGCTGGCAAAGCGGGGGTATCCGCAATGCGGCCCCCAAAGGCCTCAAAAATGGTCACCTCGCGGGTGGTGTGGCGGCCACGCCCCAGCTTCTGGCTGATGGCGCTGGTCTCCCGCTCAGCCTGAGGCAGCAGGGTGTTCAGCAGGGTCGATTTGCCTACACCGGAGTTGCCGCAGAAGGCGCAGAGCCGCCCGCTGATCCACTGCCTGACCTCGTCCAGCCCTTCCCCGCTGTCGTAGCGGATGGCAATGAAGGCAGAGTGGATCTTTCATAGGCGCTGCGCAGGAACTCCACCTCACCAAGGTCAGCCTTGGTGCAGACGATGACGGGCTGCACCCCCTTGTCCACGGCAATGGCCGAGAGCTTGTCCAGCACCAGCGTGCTGGGGGTAGGCTGGGTGGTGCTGGCCACAAGGAACAGCACATCCAGATTGGCCACAGGCGGCCGGACAAACACGTTTTTGCGGGGTGCGATCTCGGCAATGACTGCCGCGCCGTTCTCGGTCTCCAGCGTCACCTCATCGCCCGCCACGGGGGTGATCTTCTGTTTGCGGAAGATGCCCCGGGGCTTGCACTCGATCACACCCTCTTCGGTCTTGACGTAGTAAAATCCGCCAATTCCTTTTACGATATATCCCTTCATCCGTTCCTCCCTCAGGACAGCAGCGCGCTCCACCAGTCGCCCAGGCCGGTGCCCTCGCTGCTGGAAGAATCGCCGCTGCTGGAAGAGCTGCCCCCGATCAGGCCGCTCCACCAATCGCTGGAGGAGCTGCCCGGCTGTTCAGCCGGGGTCTCAGGCACCGGCTCGGGGCCTGCGCTCACGGTAATGCTGACACGGCTGTTCACCTTGACGGTAGATCCTGCTGCCGGGCTCTGGGCGATGATGGTACCGGCGGGCTGGTCGCTGTACTGCTCGGTGGTGCTGCCAAGGCCCAGCTTGTTCTGCACCAGCACGGAGCGGGCATCGTCCACACTCTTGAGGCCGGTCAGGCAGGTACCTTGGCCGTGGTGTTGACCTGCGGGCGGCTGACATAGACCACCACCGTGGAGCCTGCGGCCACCTGACTGCCCGCAGCAGGTTCGGTGCGGATGATGGAGCCTGCGGCTACGCTGGTTCCACCGCCTGGGTGATCAAAACAGAGACCCCCAGATCCTTGAGCTGCTGCTCACCATCTGCCTGTACATAATTGGAGACATCCGGCACGGTGACATACTGGATGCCCAGGCTGACGGTCAGGGTCACGCTCTGACCCTCACGGACGGTACGGCCCGCCACCGGGGACTGCCGGTAGACGTAACCGGCGGCGTAATCGTTGCTGTAGGCCTGCTCCCAGTTGATGACGATCTGGCCGGATGCCACCTGCTGGGAAGCGTTGACCTCATCCTGGGTCATGCCGCTGTAATCTGCCAGCACCACATCAGCCTTTTCCCCCATCAGGGAGCTGGAATCATTCAGGATCATCCAGCACAGGGCCGCGCAGGCCAGTGCAAAGGCCACGGTGATGCCAAACAGCACCGGCAGGAACACGGTGCGCTTTTTCTTTTTTCTGCCTTTTGCCGGGGCACTGCCGCGCTCCGGACGGGATTCTTTTCTGGGCATAGGGGGTTCCACCACCTTTTCAGGAATTTCATCGGGGAGATAGGTGTAGTTGAACACGATGGCCGGGTTCTCTACATAGGCGTTGAGGCTTCCAGCATCTCAGCGGCGCTCTTGTAGCGGTTTTCGGGCCGCTTTGCCATGGCACGCTCCGTGATCTCCACCAGACCCACCGGCACCCAGGGTGCCAGCTCCCGCAGGCTCTTGGGCTGATCCGAGATCTGCTTGATGGCCACCTCCACCACGTCATCGGCATCGAAGGGCAGATGCCTGAGAGCATCTCGTACATCATCACGCCCACCGAATAGAGGTCACTGATGAAGTCGGTCTCATCGCCTTGGCCTGCTCCGGGCTGATATAGTGGACGCTGCCCATAGCCTTGCCGCCCGAGAGCTGGTTCTCGGCCCGGGAGATGCGGCAATGCCAAAATCCATCATCCGCAGCTGGCCGTTGTCCAGCAGCATGATATTCTGGGGCTTGATGTCCCGGTGCACCACGCCGTTGCGGTGGGCATGGTCCAGCGCTTTCAGGATCTGAGAGATAAAGTGGACGGTCTCCCGGCTGGTCAGCTTGCCGCCCCGCTCGTTCAGATACTCGCGCAGGGTCATACCGTCCACATATTCCATGACGATATACTGCAGATGGTCGCTCACCGAGACATCATACACCTTGACGATGTTGGGGTGGTTGAGCAGCGAGATGGCCTTGGACTCGTTCTTGAAGCGGCGCACAAGGTCAGGGTCGTGCATGAGCTCCTGCCGCAGCACCTTAACGGCCACGACCGTGCCCTCCGGCACCGGGCCGCCCGGCCCCACAACGGCCTTGTAGACATTGGCCATGCCGCCGGTGCCGATGAGCTCCCGCACCGTGTACAGACCATCCAGCGTTTTGCCGATCAGGTTATCCATGGTGCACTCCGTAGGTTCCACAGCCAGCAGCAGGGCGGTGATGTTGTCGGAGCCGCCGTTCTCGTTGGCGGCATCCACCAGCCTGTCGGGCAGGTCGTAGAACGGGCCCTGCGCCAGCAGCTTCTCCATCTGCTCCACCGGCACCATGGTTTGGGTCAGGCCGTCCGAGCAGAGCAGCAGCAGATCCTTTGCCTGCAGCTGCACCGAAGTGACCTCCGGCTCCAGCCGGTAATCCACGCCCAGCGCCCTGGTGATGATGTTCTTCTGGGATGGTGCTCGGCCTCCTCCTCCGTGATGGTGCCGCAGTCCACCAGCTCCTGCACATAGGAGTGGTCGTGGGTGAGCTGGGTCAGTTTACCGCCCCGGCAGAGGTAGGCGCGGGAATCGCCCGCGTGGCAGAGGGTGGCTTCCCCGCCCCGCACCAGGGCACAGACCGCCGTGGTGCCCATACCGGCCAGCGATTCCTCGTGGGCAGCTTTGTTGAACACATAGCGGTTGGCGCTGATGAGGCCTTTTTCAAAAAAGCGCCCTCCTGCCCTGCTCCGCACTGGGCGTACTGCTCCCGAAACACCTGTTCGATGACATTGCAGGCCCCCTGTGAGGCCTCGCGGCCGCCTTTGGCACCGCCCATACCATCACACACCAGTGCCCAGACAGCACCGCCAGGCAGCTCCCCGGCACGGTAATCATCCTGATTTTCCTGCCGGACGCGGCCCACATCCGTTTTTCCTGCTAGTTTCATAGGCTTCTCCTCTTGCGATTTACGCCTTACCATTCATTTCGTCCCGGCGCAGCTGGCCGCAGGCGGCGCTGATCTCGCTGCCAAGACGGCGGCGTACCGTGGCGTTGACCCCCAGGCTCTCCAGCTTTTTCTGGAAGCGCTGGACATTGGCGGCATCGGTAGCCGAGTAGGGGCTTCCGTCCACCGGGTTGATGGGAATGAGGTTCACATGAGCACCCATGCCCCGGATGAGGTCGGCCAGCTGTCTGGCACAGGCATCAGAATCATTGACACCGCGCACCATCGAATACTCAAAGCTGACCCGGCGGCGTGGTCTCCTGATAGCGGCGGACAGCGGGCATCAGCACCTCCACGGGGTAGGCATCATTGACCGGCATCATGCCGCTGCGGATCTCGTTGTTGGGGGCGTGCAGGGAGACCGAAAGGGTCAGCTGCAGCTTTTTCTCGGCCAGCTGGTCGATCTTGGGCACCAGACCGCAGGTGGAAAGGCTGATGTTGCGCATTCCGATGTTCACGCCTCCGGGGAGGAGATGTTCTCAAGGAAGCGCATGACCTCGTCAAAATTATCCAGCGGTTCCCCGATGCCCATGAGGACGATGTGGGAGATGCGCTCCCCGATGTCCTTCTGGGCGGTATAGATCTCAGAGCAGATCTCACCGGCTTCCAGGTTGCGCACCCGGCCTGCCTGGGTGGAGGCGCAGAAGCGGCAGCCCATCCGGCAGCCCACCTGCGTGGAGACGCAGACCGTGTTGCCGTAGTGGTAGCGCATGACAACGGTCTCGATGCAGTTGCCGTCGGCCATCCGCAGCAGATATTTCACGGTGCCGTCCTTGGCTTCCTGCCGGCGCTCGATCTTGGGGGCGGCAATGTAAAACTGCTCTTCCAGCTTTGCCAGCAGGGTCTTGGGCTGGTCAGTCATGGCAGAAAACTCGGTGACCAGCTTCTGGTGCACCCAGTGGAAGATCTGCTTTGCCCGGAAGCCCGGCTGACCCATGGCTTTCAGCGCAGCGGTCAGCTCGGCCAGCGTCAGGGAAGAGATACAGCGTTTTTGTTCCATGGTATTCTCCTATGAATCAATACGAACCGGACGGCGGGTTCATTGCGTTTTCTGCATGGCGCAGAGAAAAAAGCCGTCCATCCCGGTGCGGGTGGGCACCGAGAGTGCCCCGTGCTCCCCCACTGTCATTCCGTCAGGGAACGCCACAGCGGGCCGGACCACCCGGAACTCCGGGTGGCGGGCAAGGAACGCCGCCACCTGCTCCTCGTTCTCGGCGGGGTCGATGGTACAGGTGGAGTAGACCAGCCGCCCGCCCGCTTTCAGCAGAGCAGCTGCTGTGTCCAGAATGGACGACTGGGTGGCCAATAATTCATCGTGGCGTGCTTTTTCCAGCGTCTTATAGCGGATATCCGGCTTTTTTGCCAGAATACCCAGGCCGCTGCAGGGGGCATCCACCAGAATGCGGTCTGCGGCGGGCAGCTTTGGGTTGGGGCGGGTGGCATCATTGCAGAGGGCGGTGACATGGGCAAAGCCCATCCGTTCCACAGCGCTCCGGATGAGCCCGACCCGGTGCTCTGCCACATCGCAGCTGTACAGTGCGCCCTGCCCCTGCATCTCCTCGGCCAGCAGCAGCGTTTTGCCGCCGGGTGCCGCGCAGAGGTCGATCACGGTATCGCCGGGCTTTGCCTCCACACAGAGGGCAGCCAGCTGGCTGGCCTGCCCCTCCACATGGAAACAGCCCTCCTTGAAGAGCGGGTGTTCCGCCGGGCTGCCCTCGAACTTTGCCAGCACACTGCCGGCACAAGGCCGGGCTGTGCGCTCTTCACGCCGCTTTCCAGCAGCTTTTCACAGAGGGCCGCGGCATCCATTTTCAGGCAGTTGGCCCGCAGGCTGGTG
>ENA-OQCN01000803-OQCN01000803.1-human-gut-metagenome-genome-assembly--contig:-NODE-803-length-16591-cov-2.543428_pt1 | contig 16591 bp, 24 predicted proteins | sample MGYA00242497_ERZ504576 | MGnify/ENA primary metagenome ERZ504576 (study PRJEB26092, sample SAMD00036296) | human gut metagenome | host: Homo sapiens | study: EMG produced TPA metagenomics assembly of... | reverse complement strand
ATGCTCAGACGTACGTAGCTGTACATCGATCGATGCTCAGACGTACGTAGCTGTACATCGATCGATGCTCAGACGTACGTAGCTGTACATCGATCGATGCTCAGACGTACGTAGCTGTACATCGATCCGTCCCACCCCGACTACCGGCAACGGTCTGCAGCGGAAGCTGCTGGAAGTGGCGCTTACCCTGCTCCGCCCGGGCATCGTGGGCATCGGGGCCACCGTCAGCCCGGAAAATCAGTACAGCCTGAACAACGCTCTGGCCAGCGGCTTTGAGATCGTCTGCCGCCGGGAGATGTACGGCGGGTATGACCGGTATCTGCTGGCGAAGGCCCTCTCCGTCACCTTCGGTGACACCTATCCCGAAGGGAGAGGCACTGGCGTGTCGGTCAAGCCCATGCTAGACGAGTAAAGCTTAATTTGTATCGCAAACAGTAGTGCCTGCTACCAAGCTAGCAGCAGCCTGACAAGGAACATGGTTCCGTAGCTGCTGCCCTCTGTAGCAGGGCACTATTTTTTGCGTTATATCAGGCTTCCGGCGGCCAGCTCAGAGTTGACCGGCCTGCCAAAGGCTCTCCCTCTGGGAGAGCTGGCGCGGAGCGCCTGAGAGGGCAAGGACGCTGCCAAACAGCTCTTGCACTGCGATCGTATCGCTCTGACAAAGAGCCTGCTTACCGCTGTGCAGCAGCTTTAAGGTTCTCGTTCATCTTATGCCGTACCACCAGCAGGCAGGCCAGATGCACCAGTGTAGTGAGGATCCAGCTGACGGGGTAGCTGAGGTAAAGCATCGTGGTGGTGTGGAACAGCCGGAAGATGGTGGCGATCCAGACGAGGCGGAGCAGGCAGCTGCCAACGAGGCTGACCACCATCGGCAGGACGGAGTAGCCCCGGCCGCGCAGGCAGCTGGCCAGAACATCCATGCCGCCGCAGAGCAGATAGGTGGTGCAGATGATGTGCATACGGGCCAGACCGGCGGTCACCACGACTCATCGGAGGAGTAGAAGTGGAGCAGCTGTTCGCCCAGCAGGGAAGCACCGCCGCCCAGCACGAGGCCGGTGACGATGGAGCAGAGCAGGCAGTTGCGCATGACGCGGTCCAGGTTGTCGTACCGGCGGGCGCCCATGTTCTGGCTCGTGAAGGTGACAGCAGCCTGGGCGAAAGCGTTCATGGCGGTATAGACGAAGCCCTCGAGGTTGGAAGCGGCAGAGTTGCCGGCCACGACGATGGAGCCGAAGGAGTTGACCGCCGACTGGATGACGACGTTGGAGAGGCTGAACACGGTGCTCTGCAGACCGGCAGGCAGGCCGATGCGCAAGATCTGGCCCAGAGCCCCCGCATGGAAGCCAGATGGCCGAGGTCGAGGTGGAGCGGGCCTTTCTCCTTCACGAGCAAGGCGGTGACCATGCAGGCGGAGACGGTCTGGCTGATGATGGTGGCCAGAGCGACGCCCGCCACGCTCATGGAGAAGAGGATGACGAACACGAGGTTCAGCACCACATTGATGAGGCCCGCCACGGCCAGACAGAACAGAGGCCGCCTGGTGTCGCCCACGGCGCGCAGGAGGGCCGAGCTGAAGTTGTACAGCATGGTCATGGGCATGCCGATGAAGTATATCTTGAGGTAGAGGGTGGACAGGCCGATGACGTCCTCCGGGCAGCTCATCAGCTCCAGCAGGACGCGGGCGGCAAAAAAGCCCACCACGGCCAGTAAGAAACCGCTGACGAGGCCCAGCGTCACGGAGGTCTGGACGGTGTTGCGGACGCCTCATCGTCCTTCGCGCCGAAGCAGCGGGCCGCAACGACGTTCGCGCCCAGCGACAGGCCCACGAACAGGTTGACCAGCAGGTTGATGAGCGCACCGTTGGAGCCGACAGCGGCCAGCGCCGTGCTGCCCGCAAAGCGTCCTACGACGACGACATCGGCTGCGTTGAACAGCAGCTGCAGGATGCTGGATGCAGCCAGCGGCAGGGAAAACAGGATGATCTTTTGCAGCATGGGGCCGCTGGTCAGATCGCCTGTCCGGGTATTCTGTGCCATGAAAATGCTCTGCCTCCTCAAATATCAGATGGTACTCACGAAAAAACGCGCCGCTCAACAGCGAGCGACGCAGATAGTATTATAATACGGTTTCGGGTAAAATACAAGTGAAATCAAAGCTTTTTCCGTACAAAAATGCACCCCCGCACACAGGGTGCAGGGGCGCGGAGGTACGTTTGCGAAACAGAACGCTTACTTCTGGGGCTTCATGTAGATGTGGTGCGGCAGACCGGCGATGTAGAGCGGGGTCAGCTCAGCTGGATGAGGGGCCGTGCGTAAGCGAGGAAATCTTCGGTCATCTGGGTATGATTCTCGTTCATCCAGCTCAGCGGCACCTTCTTCTCGAGATTTGCGACCTCGCTGATGGGGTGCAGCTCAGTGGTACACTGATAGGGGCTGTTGGAGATGCGCTTCAGAGCCACCATCTGGCCGGTGACGCCCTCAAACGCAGCCTTGACAGCAGCACCGCCGACCTGATAGGCCTCGGTGATGTCGGTGCGGCTGGTCAGGTGGCCGGCGCAGCGCTGCAGGGTGGAAAGCTCGATGCAGCGGGTCTTGGTGTCCAGATTGCGGGCCACGACGTTGGCCAGATAGCGGGCGGTGCCGGTCAGGGCCTTGTGGCCGAAAGCGTCCACTGCGTGGACATCGTCGGCCAGCTCACAGACATAGCGGCCATCCTCGAGCTTGACGCCCTCAGACACCGCGATGACGATGCTGGGCTTCTTCTCCTGCATCACGCGCACCTTCTCGATGAAGTGCTCCACATTGAAGGGGACTTCGGGCAGGCAGATCATGTCCACGCCCTCGCAGTCGTCGCTCTTGGCCAGTGCGGCGGCGGCGGTCAGCCAGCCGGCGTTGCGGCCCATGATCTCGACGACGGTGACATACTTGGTGCCGTAGACGGTGGCGTCGCGGATGATCTCCTTCATCACCACGCCGATGTACTTGGCCGCAGAGCCGTAGCCGGGGGTGTGGTCGGTGACCATTAAATCGTTGTCGATGGTCTTAGGCACGCCCATGAAGCGGATGTCGCTCTGGATGCACTCGCCGTACTCAGCCAGCTTGCCGATGGTGTCCATCGAGTCGTTGCCGCCGATGTAGAAGAAGTAGCCGATGTCCAGCTTTTCGAGGATGGCGAAGAGCTTCTTGTACACGGCCTCGTCGGTGTGCCAGTCGGGCAGCTTGTAGCGGCAGCTGCCGAGGAAGCTGGAGGGGGTGCGCTTGAGCAGCTCGATGTCGAGGTCATCGGTCAGCAGGGTGGACAGGTCCACGACCCGCTCCTCCAGCAGACCGGCGACGCCGTTGCACATGCCGTAGACGATGTCCGCGCCGCGGCTCTTGCAGCTCTCGAACACACCAGCCAGACTTGCGTTGATGACAGAGGTGGGGCCGCCGGATTGGCCAACGATTGCATTTTTACCCATGATGATTTCTCCTTTTTTGTTTTTCTGTTTCGGCTTTATAAAATCGTGCAGGAGCACGAAAACAGACGCGGGGAAGGGGAGAAGCGAGTTTCCTTACAGGCAGATGTGGCGGGGCGTACCGTTGACGTAGACGGGGGTGACCTCGTCGAGGATGAGCGGGCGGGCGTATTCCTCGAACGCCGCCGTCACCTGCATCCCGTCGGGGGTGATCCAGTCCAGCGGCACCTTCTTTTCGAGGTTTGCCACCTGCTGGACGTCCACCGCTTCGGTGATGCACTGGTAAGGATACTCGGAAACGCGCTTGAGCGCGATCATTTTGCCCGTCTCACCGGCAAAGGCTGCGGCTGCCGCTGCGCCGCCCACGGCGTAGGCCTCGCTGACATCGGTGCGGCTGGCAGATGGCTGGCGCAGCGCTGCAGTGTCGAGAACTCGATGGCGCGGCTCTTGCAGTTCAGCTTGTCGTGGATGAGGTCGGACAGATAGCGGCTGGTGCCGCTGAGGATGGCTTTGTGGCCGAAGCGTCCAGCTGGCCTGCCGTGGACACGAGGTCGCACAGATAGTGCCGTCGGCGGTCTTGACACCCTCGCTGGCCGCGATGATGACGTTGGACTTCACCCGCTGCAGCTCATCCACTCTGGCGAGGAACTTGTCCTGTTCAAAGGGGACTTCCGGCAGAAGGATGAGGTCGGGGCCGTCGCTGTCGTCGCCGCCTGCGAGGCAGGCCGCACCGGCCAGCCATCGGCGTGACGGCCCATGATCTCGGCCACAGTCACGCTGCGGATGTCGTAGACGGAGGAATCACGGATGACTTCCTTGAGGATGGTGGCAATGTACTTGGCCGCAGAGCCGTAGCCGGGGGTGTGGTCGGTGAGGCAGAGGTCATTATCGATGGTCTTGGGTACACCGATAAAACGCACCGCACTGCCTACCTGTGCGCCGTAGCGGCTGAGCTTGGCGATGGTGTCCATCGAGTCGTTGCCGCCGATGTAGAACACCGCGCAGATGTCGTACTTGTCAAACAGGGTGAACAGCTTGACGTAGGGCGTGGAGTCCGCCTCCGGCTCGGGGAGCTTGTAGCGGCAGCTGCCCAGATAGCTGGACGGCGTGCGCTTGAGCAGCTCGATGCTGAGCCGGTCGTCCAGCAGGACGTTCAGCTCCACGAGTTCCTCTTTCAGCAGTCCCTCGATGCCGTATTTCATGCCGTAGACCTTGTCTGCGCCCAGACTGCAGGCGGCTTTATAGACGCCTGCGAGACTGGAATTGATGACGGCGGTAGGACCGCCGCTCTGGCCGATGATGACATTCTTGGCCATGAGAACCTCCTTGTACCATTTACCGATAAATTGGACTTCCTGTGCGCCGCAGCACCGCTCCGCGCTGTCCCCGTTTCGCGGTCCGTACACCCTGCACAGTGTACGGACGGGGGAACAGCCAACAATCGATGACCGCAACTCGCACAAAAATTCTGGCAGGTCGTGCAAGCACTTCGAGAAATGTGTGCAAAAACCTGCTCTTCTTCTATTGTAACTGTTTTGCCTGTTGTATGCAAGCCCTAATTGGTTGCAGAGGCAAAATTATGATAAAATAGGTGCTGCACAGCTCTGCCGGGCCGGAAAGCGGGGATAACCCGCCGACGCCCGGGCAGACTAAGAGCAGAACCAAACGAAAGCGGGAACACCTTTATGGGCATTTCACACGATTATCATAGCACGGGCAGGAGCCGCAGAGGCGGTCCCGGCGGAGTCATCCGGTTTGCGGGGGCCGTGGCCGGCATCCTGCTGGTGAGCTTCGCCATTACGGCCATCCTTGAGCATGGACAGGCACAGCCCGAAGAGCTGCCCACCGTGACGGCCAACGGCACGGCGCAGAATATTCTGGCCCCGCTGCCCATGCAGGGCGCGGCGGACAGCACCACCGACAGCGCTGTCAGCGGCGGGGAGAACGCAGCGGCAGACGGCACGCCCGCCGTGACCCTCGAGCAGTTCGGCCCGGCCGTCAGACGGCGGGAGCCTACAGCGTCAAAGCCTACGACAGCAGCGTCATCCGCCAGCCTGCCAGCGGCCAGGTCGATTTGAGCTACTTCTCCGATGCCGCCTTCCTCGGTGACAGCCTGACGGTGGGCTTCTCTGACTATAAGATCAACCTCGGCGGTGCGCTCATCTGCGGCTACACCGGCGTCGGTCCGGATGCCATCGTCAACCGCAGCGCCGTCAAGAGCAGTGTGCGGGGCGAGGAAGTCGCGCTGGACGTGCTGGCCGCTGCTCAGCCCAAGAAGCTGTATATCCTTCTGGGTACCAACACCCTGACCACCGTGGGTGCGGCAGACCGCTTCCTCGCTTACTACGGCCAGATGCTGGATGTGCTGCGCCAGACGCTGGGGGAGGACTGCGTCATCTATGTTGAGTCCATCCCGCCCGTCCGCCCCGAGGCCGCAGCGGAAAAGCCGGGTCTTGCCTCGGACATCATCCGCTCGGTGAATGAGCAGCTGGCCCTGCTGGCCGCAGATAAGGCTGTGTCTACCTCGATTTGTGGGAGACGCTGGCCGACGGCGAGGGTAACCTGAAAGAGGTGCTGGCTGCGCCAGACGGCGTCCACTTCTCGCGGGCAACGGCTACGGCGCGTGGGTCACTTACCTGCGCAACCACGCCAAGTATTCTGCCGATAATGCATGGACACCCGGCAGTGCCTACGCAGGCTGAAATTTCAAAAATACAACGGCAAATGCCTGAATCGCAGGATCCAGGCATTTTTGCTGCAAAAAATCTCAAAAGAGAGTTTTATCGGACAGATGATTTGTAAAATAGGAGCAGAAGAGAGCACGGCCAGAGGAAAGGACGGTAAAAATGAAGTACCTGTTTGTGACGCTCATGTGGAATGCCCGGGCCGAAATGCCCGGGCCGGGCGATATTTTTGCGGTCTGCTGTCAGTCTTACAGCCCGAATGGAATGACGCGGTACGGACGCTACACCCATCTGGACGACATGAGCGCCCTGACGCAGTGGACAAAAGATGCTGTTTACCACAACATCACGGTACTGGAAACAGCAAAGCCGCGAAAAGAGATTTTGAATACGGTAGCGGAGACCTTCCCGGCCTATGACGTTCTGGTCCTGTGGAGCCGGAAAGAGTATGAGCTGTTCCGGCAGGCGATGCATGACTGCGGACATCGCCTCTGTACGGCGAAGTCATTCTGCTGGAAGAACTGCTGGGAGCAGTCGTCCGCCCCGGAAAGAGGGGCCGGGTGCCTTTTCAGCAGGTGCTGAGGGCGTTTCATGTCCAGACGACCCGGGAGACGTTTTACCAGCCGAAATACCGGGCGGGCTTTCTGCTTGAGTTGTGGGACAGGGTGAGCCAGCTTGCGGCGCAGAGCGAGGAGTGGACGCAGACAGAACTCTGCCTTAACCCCAGGACAAACACCGTCCACCTGCCGGGATGCAGTCATCTCGGCCTGACGGGCGGACAGCCCTGTACGCCGCAGGTACTTCTGGAAGGGCCGCTCTCTGCAGAGACTGCCAAAGAAGAAGGCGCTGTATCTCTGGGAGATGGAACGGCTGCATGCAGTGAAGTTCCAGCCTCACACAGGTGCTCTGGGGACGCCGCAGAATTATCCGCCGGCACCGAAGCTGTTCTACCGGGAGGGCGACCCGCAAAAGCTTTACCATGACCGTGCCTGCCCCTGCTGCAAACCGTTCCGGGAGGGGCCGGACTATCTGCAGTGGAAGCCGCTTTTCGGGAGAGCCGATGCGGCGGCCCTCGGCCTGACGGCCTGCGACCGGTGTTCACCGCTGGGCATCCGGTATGGGCAGACCCGGACGCAGATAGAGTCCTTCTGCAGCCAGAGAGGGATGCAGTGTGTGCTGCGGGATGGCGAGATCGACGTCACGACGTCCATCGGCGGGTGGCGGCTCGTCTGGAAGGGAAAAGATAAGATCTGGCTCTATCACAAGAACACCCATAGGAGCCATCTGACTGAGAGTGAGGACATCCCCGGCTATCACAGTCAGGCCATTCACAAGAAGACCATCATGGAGTATTTGGAATACATCGTCCAGCACGACCTTTACCGGAAAAACAGTCCGCTCCCGGAGACGGGGAGTATCCCTGCCGCAAAACCGCCGGAGCCGACCCATCGGGGACACGGCCATCACCGGGACGCAAAGGGGGCAAAGCATTTCCAAAAGCACAAGACGAACAAGGTGAAGGTGAGCTCACTGGAAGAACTGCAGGCGCTGGCCCGGCAGAAAATGACCGGAGAAGAGGAATAAAGACAAACAAAAATCCCGCCCTTTGCACATAGAGTGCAGAGGACGGGACATTTTGTTTTATGGAGAAGAGCAGAGGAACGAATTACTTCATCTTGCTCTTGGCCTTCATGCGCTGCTCGTGGTTGAGGATCTGCTTGCGGATGCGCAGGTTCTCGGGAGTGACCTCCAGCAGCTCGTCCTGAGCCAGGAACTCGAGGCAGCCCTCGAGGCTCAGCTTGCTGATGGGGATGAGGCGCAGAGCGTCGTCAGAGCCGGAAGCACGGGTATTGGTCAGGTGCTTGGTCTTGCAGACGTTGACATCGACGTCCTCGCCGGAAGCGGTGTAGCCGATGACCATGCCCTCGTAGACCTTCTCGCCGGCGCCACCAGCAGAGTGCCGCGCTGCTGCGCGTTGAACAGGCCGTAGGTGACGGCCTCACCGGTCTCAAAGCTGACCAGAGAACCGGTGGAGCGGTTGGCGATCATGCCAGCCCAGACGTCATAGCCATCGAAGATCTGGTTGATGATGCCCTCGCCGTGGGTATCGGTCAGAAACTGGTTGCGGTAGCCGAACAGGCCGCGGCTGGGCATACGGAACTCCAGACGCACACGGTCGGAACCCAGAGACTCCATCTGCTGCAGGATGGCCTTGCGCTGGCCCAGACCGGTCATGACAGCACCCTGATACTGAGTGGGGACGTCGATGACGACGTGCTCCATAGGTTCGTAGGTCTTGCCGTCGATGACCTTGGTCAGAACGTGCGGGGGAGAGACCTGCAGCTCATAGCCTTCGCGGCGCATGGTCTCGATGAGGATGGACAGATGCATCTCACCACGGCCCATGACACGGAAGGAATCGGTGGTGGCGGAATCCTCCACCTTCAGAGCGACGTCCTTCAGCAGCTCTTTCTGCAGACGGTCACGGATCTGGCGGCTGGTGACATACTTGCCTCACGGCCGGCCAGCGGGCTGTCGTTGACGGAGAAGGTCATCTCGACGGTGGGGTCGTTGATCTTCACAAAGGGCAGCGGCTCGATATTGGAGGGCTGCACAGGGTGTTGCCGATGGTGACGTCGGGCAGACCGGAGAAAGCCACGATGTCGCCTGCGGTGATGTTGTCGCAGGGCTGACGGCCATTGGCCTGGAAGTCATACAGCTTGGTCAGACGGCCGCGCATCTTGAGGTCGGGGTTGTGCCAGTCGCACACGACCACTTCCTCGCCCACCTTGGCGACGCCGTTCTGGATGCGGCCGATGCCGATGCGGCCAACGAACTCGTTGTAGTCCACAGAGGACACCAGCATCTGGAAGGGAGCCTCGGGGTCGCCCTCGGGCGGCTTGATGGTGCTCAGCAGGGTGTCGAACAGGGGGACCAGATCAGTGCCGGGTACATCGGGTCAAGGCTTGCAGTGCCATCACGGCCACAGCAGAACAGCATGGGGCAGTCCAGCTGCTCGTCGGTAGCGCCCAGATCCATCAGCAGGTAGAGGACCTCGTCGATGACTTCCTTGATGCGGGCATCGGGACGGTCGATCTTGTTGATGGCGACAACAAGGCTCAGATTCTGCTGCAGAGCCTTCTGCAGCACGAAACGGGTCTGGGGCATGCAGCCTCAGCAGCGTCCACCAGCAGCAGAACGCCGTTGACCATCTTCAGCACGCGCTCGACCTCGCCGCCGAAGTCGGCGTGGCCCGGGGTATCGACGATATTGATCTTGACGCCCTTGTAGGTGCAGGAGCAGTTCTTGGCCAGAATGGTGATGCCGCGCTCACGCTCGATGTCACCGCTGTCCATGACACGCTCTGCCACAGCCTGATTGTCGCGGAAAGCGCCGCTCTGGCGCAGCAGGCGTCCACCAGCGTGGTCTTGCCGTGGTCAACGTGAGCGATGATAGCGACATTGCGCAAATCGTTACGAACCATAAAATACAACCTCTCTATTTTGAATCTCAGTAGAAGTTACGTCATACGATTTAAGTTTATATCATCCGGGGGTGGTTTGTCAAGATTGTATAAAAATTTTTTGATGGATTCGGCGTTTTGCCCGAGAATCGGCTGTCGATTTGGGCGGCATTACAGCGCGAAACGTGATATACTTAATGTACCAAAGTTGGATAATCTCGTTGGAGGTGTGTCTATGAAACTGACGTTTTTGGGTGCCAACCACGAAGTGACCGGCAGCTGTACCCTCTTGGAAGCGGCGGGACAGCGCTACCTCATCGACTGTGGTATGGAACAGGGCAAGGATGTCTATGAGAACCAACCATCCCCGTTGCGCCGGGCGAGATCGACGGCGTGCTGGCCACCCATGCCCATATCGACCACACGGGCCTTCTGCCTCTTCTGGTGCGCAACGGCTTCCGGGGCAGGATCTATGCCACCAGGCCCACGGCAGAACTGTGCAGCATCATGCTGCGCGACTCGGCGCACATCCAGGAATTCGAAGCCGAGTGGAAGAACCGCAAAGGCCAGCGCTCCGGTGCAGAGCCTGTGGAGCCCATGTACACCATTCAGGACGCCGAGGCAGCCATCGCGCTGTTCCGGGGCTATGATTACAATAAAGAGATCGAGCTTGCGCCCGGCATCGTCATCCGCTTTGTGGATGTGGGCCATCTGCTGGGCTCGTCCAGCATCGAGATATGGGTGACGGAGAACGGCACGACCACAAAGCTGGTCTTCTCCGGCGACATCGGCAACCACGACCAGCCTATCATCAAAGACCCCACGTATCTGAAAGACGCAGATTATGTCTTTATGGAGTCCACCTACGGTGACCGCAGCCACGGCCCGCGGCCCGACTATGTGGCAGAGCTGGCGAAGATCCTGCAGCGCACCTTTGACCGCGGCGGCAATGTGGTCATCCCGAGCTTTGCAGTGGGCCGCACTCAGGAACTGCTCTACTTCATCCGCGAGATAAAGGAAAAGAATCTGGTCACCGGCCACGGCTGTTTCCCGGTGTACATCGACAGCCGCTGGCCATCGAGGCTACCCGCATCTTCAAGGACACCGATTCCTCCTGCTTTGATGAAGAGACCAACGCCCTGCTGGCAAAGGGCATCGACCCCATCCAGTTCCCGGGCCTGAAGGTCAGCGTCACCAGCGATGAGTCCCGTGCCATCAACACCGACCCCGTGCCGAAGGTCATCATCTCGGCCAGCGGCATGTGCGAAGCGGGCCGTATCCGCCACCACCTCAAGCATAACCTCTGGAGGAAGGAATGCACCGTCCTCTTTGTGGGCTATCAGGCCGTGAACACGCTGGGCCGCTCTCTGCTGGAAGGTGCGGACAACGTGAAGCTCTTCGGCGAATCCATCGAGGTGCAGGCGGAGATCTGCCAGCTCACCGGCCTTTCGGGCCACGCCGACAGGGAGGGCCTGCTGAAGTGGGTCAACTCCTTTGAGCCGAAGCCCAAGCGGGTGTTCATCATCCACGGCGAGGATGAGGTGGAGAACATCTTTGCCCAGACCCTCACTGAGCAGGGGTTCAACGCCTGCGCACCTTATAATGGTGAGCAGTGGGCCATCGGTGCCGAGGGCGCAGTCTGCCTGAAGGAAGGCACCCGTATCCGCATCGAGCACCACGTCAGCGAGGGTGCAGCCCGTGCAGCTACCGTCTTCCAGCGCCTGCTCAATGCCGGCAAGCGTTTGCTGCGAGTCATCGAGCACAACGAGGACGGTGCCAACAAGGACCTCGCCAAGTTCGCCGACCAGATCAACGCTCTCTGTGACAAGTGGGACAGATGAGGCAAACATCCCGGCGGCATAGCTGCTCCGAAAACATCGTTCTGAAATAAAATGATGTAAAACCGACCCGAGTTCGTGTATCCTCACACGGCTCGGGTCGGTTCTTTTTTGTGTCCAAAAGAGGAAAACACAGTTTTCTGTGCGCTTTTGCACAAGTTTCCGACTATTTCATGAGAATCGTTGACTTTGAATGTGCAAAATGCTACCATATGGCACAAGAAAAGACAAATACTACGAAATAAAGTTGTTTCATGGGCGCAGAGGCCGGCATCTGTGCTGGAAACGGCTCGAAGTTTTTGTCTGCGTGCGGATGGTATCGGCAGAAGCCTCCGCACAGGAAATGACTGCCGAAAAAGGAGGTCTCAATGATAGAATACAAGCTTTCTCTTGCGTCGTCCGGCGCGGTAAAAGCACCGGGTTATGAGGATATGCTGCGGTTTGGCTACAACAAGAACTGCGGCGTCTATCGCTGAGGGTGACTGCCGCCGACGAGTGGAAGGGGATGAAGCTCCGGGTGTTCTGGCATACGCCGGAGGGTGACCCGCCTACATCGCTGGTAGAGAACGGTGTGGTGGAGGTGCCTGCCTTCGTCACGGCTGTGTCCGGCGAGGGCCGCATCACCTTCGAAGGCTCCGACGGCACCCGGACCATCACCAGCGCCGATATGCGTTACCGCGTGGCGGCAAATTCCGGCACCGAAGACGGTACTATGCCGCCGCTGGGTACGCCTGCGTGGCAGCAGCTGGTGGGCCGGGTGGAAGAAGTCGGTGCAGACGCCCGGAAAAGTGCCGAACAGGCCCGGAAGTCGATGAAACAGGCCGAAAGCGAAAAAAGCGCAGCGGCCGGTAGTGCTGCAGCGGCGGCGAAAAAACTGAAAGAGCTTCAGGATGGCATCGCTGCGGGAGATTTCAAGGGCGAAAAGGGTGATACAGGCGCGAGAGGTCCGCAGGGAAATACCGGACCTCAGGGGCCTAAAGGCGAAAAAGGCGACATCGGCTCGACAGGCCCCACTGGTGCAACAGGTCCACAAGGTCCAAAGGGCGAGACTGGCCCGCAGGGTCCGAAGGGCGACAAAGGCGACACCGGTCCACAGGGTCCTGTAGGCGCGACCGGCCCTCAGGGACCGAAAGGCGAGACAGGCCCGGCGGGCAAAGAAACGAAGGTGGACACCACCCTCAAAGTCTCCGGCGCAGCTGCCGACGCCAAAGCCACCGGCGACGCGCTGGCGGGTAAAGCTGCCGCCAGCCATACCCACAACTACGCTGGTTCGTCCAGCGCGGGCGGTGCGGCAAACTCAGCCAACAAACTGAACAAGAACGCGGGTTCTGCTACGCAGGGCGTATACTTCAAGGATGGTGTGCCGGTCGCTATGACCTGCACGCTGGGCAAGAGTGTGCCTGCGGATGCAAAGTTCACGGACACCAACACCTGGCGCGGCGTGCAGGACAACCTGACCAGCACGGCCACCGACCAGAGTCTGAGCGCAAATCAGGGCAAGGTGCTGAAAGGCCTCGTGGACGGCAAGGCGGCGTCCAGCCATACCCATGACGACCGGTACTACACCGAGAGCGAGATGAACACCAAACTCAACGGCAAAGCCAACAGTTCCCACACCCACAACTACGCCGGTTCCGGCTCTGCGGGCGGCACGGCCAACTCGGTCAACGGCCTGACTTTTGCCGCCCAGACCACCGACCCGGGGGCGGGAAGCGCATTGACCACCAACAAGGTGCTCATCGTGTACGTGTAAAGGAGGCCGGATATGGCAAAAGCAGTTTATGTGGGCGTCGGAAGCAAAGCCGCAAGATGAAGAAGCTACATCGGCATCGGCGGTAAGGCCCGCAAGGTCAAGAAGATGTACATCGGTGTCGGAGGCAAGGCGAGGCTGTGCTACAGTGCAGAGGCTGACAAATTCGGCATGGCAGCATCGCTGAGCAAGGCTAGAAGTCTGCTTGCCGGAACGACAGTTGGCGGATATGCCCTGTTCGGAGGCGGCGGTTATGATAGCGACGCCCGAAAAGGCGAGGCCATAATGGACGCATACAACGCATCTCTCACCCGGACGACTGCAGCTTCTTTAAGCGTGGCAAGGCAAGGATTGACGGCGATAACGCTGGGGAATCACGCACTATTCGTCGGTGGACGAAGCGGAAACACGTCCTTTGGCACGGTGGATGTCTACGATGCATCTCTTACCCGGACGACCGCTACAGAGCTGAGTATTGCCCGATATGACAGTGCCGCAGCAGTTGTAGGTTCCTATGCGCTTTTTGCTGGCGGCAGAAGGAATAATGGCTTATTTACAATGTCGCAGTCCGCCGTAGATGCATACAACACGTCTCTCACCCGGACGACTGCAACTCCGCTGCCCAGTAATGCATACGCCTGTGCAGGAGGCACAGTCGGAGGTTATGCAGTGTTTAGCGGCGGCAGCAGCATGAACTCGGATTCGACTCTTGTTGAAACCATTGGGGCTCTGGAGATAGTGCGCGCATATGATTCGTCTCTTACGTCCAGTCAGGCCGCGCCCTTGAGTTGCCCCAGAGCAGTCCATTCCGCCGCAACCATCGGGAATCATCTTCTTTTTGCAGGAGGATACAACAGCACTACGGGAAAATACCTCTCCACAGTAGAATCGTACGACGCCTCGCTGACCCGAAGCACTGCCGTCGAATTGAGCAGCGCAAAGAACGGCCTGGCCTCGGCCACAGTGGGCGAATACGCAATGTTTGCAGGTGGCTATAAAGGCAACAGCGATGCAGCCTATGTGGCAACGGTGGATGCATACAACACCGCGTTAACCAAGACGACTATGCCAGACTTGAGTGTCGGACGGCATGGCCTTGCATCTGCTGTAATTGGAGATTACGCGCTGTTCGCAGGCGGTATCTCAAAAATCAGTAGCACGGCAGACAAATATCAGGATGTCGTCGATGTCTATTCGGCGTAATGAAAGGAGAAATCAAAATGGCACGATACAAAATTTACGACAACACATCCGACGTCATCACCCGGTGGGCGAGAAGCTTACCGCTGAGCAGTGGCTGGACCGTTACCAGTGGGGCCGCTACACCAAGATGATCGTGGGCGGCGGCATCATCAACGGCAGCGTCGCGCTGGTCTTCGACGATGAGGTGGAGCGTTACCGCAAGGCGGGCTGCGATTTCAGCAGCTGCACCACCGACGAGGACTATCTGGCCGCCATCGAGGCCTTTGAGGATAACCCGCCCGTGGCAGACGCCGGCGTCTCCGACCAGACCCGCATTGCGGACGCTCTGGAAGACATGGTGGCGCTGAGCCTGCCAGACGCAGAATGAGAAAGGAGAACGAAGTATGAGCAACAAGGAAAGACTGACCGAGCGCTGGACGCAGGGCCGTATCTCTGAGGCGATGCTGCGGGTGTATGTCCGCAAGGGCATCATCACCAAGGCGGATTTCGAGGAGATCTGCGGGAAGAAGTATTGAGTGGAGGGATAAGGATGTCGGTTCGTGAATATTCCATGACCCGCGACTCCACCCGGCAGCTCTCACCCAGCTTCCGCGTCCGCGAGTTCGTCTGCAAGGGCAGCGACGTCGTCCTCATCGACGACGAGCTGGTGGTGCTGCTGCAGTGCATCCGGGAGCGCTTCGGCAAACCGGTACATATCACCAGCGGCTACCGCACCGCTGAGCACAATGCAGCCGTGGGCGGCAGCAAGTCGAGCCAGCACCTGCTGGGCCGGGCGGCGGACTTCTACGTCGAAGGTGTGCCGGTGGCGACTGTCGCCGCCTACGCGGAGACCCTGCTTCCCGGGCGGGGCGGCATCGGGCGGTACCCAAAGGATGCAAAGCATCCCAAGCGCATGACCGGCTGGGTACATATCGACACCCGGACGAATAAGTCCAGATGGAAGGGGTGAGACCGATGGAGACTGTTCTCGCAGCGCTTATCACCGGGGCCGTGACTCTCATCGGCGTACTCATCGCCAACAGCCGCAGTCAGGCTGTCACAGACACCAAGCTTGAGGAGTTGACCCGCGAGGTGCGGGCGCACAACAACTTCGCCCAGCGCGTCCCCGTGCTGGAAGAGCAGATGAAGGTGGCAAACCACCGCATCGCCGATTTAGAAGCAAACGAACATACAAGAGAAAGGAATTAAGCTATGAACGCACATATCATTACCAACCGTACCGTCTCCGCCGGTACTCTGACCCGTACCGCAGCGCTGGGCCTCGCCCTGACAAATCAGCTGCTCAGCGCAGCGGGCAAGTCTGTACTGCCCATCGACAACGCCCAGCTCGAGCGGATGATCTGCACCGGCTTCACCGTCGGCGCTGCGCTGGCCGCATGGTGGAAGAACAACAGCTTCACCCCTGAGCCATCGAGGCGGATGCATTCATGGCAAGGATGAAAAAGAGAGTGCGGTGAGAGCTGTATAGTCTAATAATGCCTCCTTCAAAATTTTTTCGAAGGGGGGCATTATTATATGGTATGGAAAAGAAATGAGGTAATGAAGCAAGAAAACCGCCTGGATTCTGACGAATCTAGGCGGTTTTTGGTGGAGCGGGCAATGGGAATCGAACCCACCTCCTCAGCTTGGAAGGCTGATATACTAGCCGATGTACGATGCCCGCATATTCTATTTTGCCGGGATGCAAGCAGTATTATAGCATGATTCGCGGCAAATGTCCAGCATTTTTTGCCCAAAGTGCAGAAGGAGAAGAAACCTTTGCCGATGAGCTGGCGTTTGCCTGTTTACTTTGGAGCAGTTTTATTGTAAAATAGATAAGAGATAAAATCGGCGGCGCACAGCGCGGCCAAATCTGATACAGGTGGTGTATGTTATTATGGCATTGAAATATCAGCGTATCCTTCTGAAGATCAGCGGTGAGGCTCTCGGCGGCGAAAAGGGGACCGGCTTCGACGAGCCGACCATGGACGCGATCTGTGGAGGCGTAAAGAAGGCCCATGAGCTGGGCGTCAGATCGGCATCGTTGTGGGCGGCGGCAACTTCTGGCGCGGCCGTTCCAGCGGCAAGATGGAGCGTACGCTGGCCGATAAGATCGGTATGCTGGCAACGGTGATGAACGCCCTGGCTGTCTCCGACAAGCTGGAGCAGCTGGGTGTCCCCACCGAGGTGTTCACCTCCATCACCATGCCGCAGGTG
>ENA-OQCN01000802-OQCN01000802.1-human-gut-metagenome-genome-assembly--contig:-NODE-802-length-16602-cov-2.262944_pt1 | contig 16602 bp, 18 predicted proteins | sample MGYA00242497_ERZ504576 | MGnify/ENA primary metagenome ERZ504576 (study PRJEB26092, sample SAMD00036296) | human gut metagenome | host: Homo sapiens | study: EMG produced TPA metagenomics assembly of... | reverse complement strand
TCCAGGTGGAGCATCCGGTAACGGAATGGGTAACTGGTGTAGATCTTGTAAAGGAACAGATCCGTATCGCATCCGGACAGAAGCTGTCCTATACACAGGAAGACATTAAACTGACCGGACATGCGATCGAGTGCAGGATCAATGCAGAGAATCCGGAGAAAGGATTCCGCCCGTCTCCGGGAACGATCACGGATATGTATCTTCCGGGAGGAAAGGGAATTCGCATCGATTCTGCAATATACAGTGGTTATACGATTCCGCCATATTATGATTCCATGGTGGCAAAACTGATTGTATGGGCGAAGAACCGTCAGGAAGCAATCCACAAGATGCAGAGTGCGCTGGGTGAGGTCATTATAGAAGGAATTGACACGAATGTGGATTATCAGTATGGAATTGTGAATCATCCGGATTACATTGAGGGAAATATAGATATTGAATTTATTGAAAGACTGTAGAGGTGACTGCTGATGAAGCTGGACAACGTATTTAAGAAAACCAGAATTGCTGTCGGAAGAAAGAATTATATTACATTTACCAGACGACCGGAAGTACCGGAGGGATTACTCCGCAAATGTAACAAGTGTGGAGGAGCAATTATTGCAGAGGATGTAAAGAAAGATCATTACATCTGTCCGGAAGTGCGGGGGATATTTCCGCGTGCATGCGAGACGAAGGATCGAGATGGTTACAGATGAAGGTTCTTTTGAAGAGTGGGATTCTGATCTTCAGGGAGGGAATCCTCTGGAATACAAAGGATACGAAGAAAAACTGGAAAAACTGCAGGAAAAGACAGGGCTTTCAGAAGCAGTCATAACAGGAAAAGCAAAGATTGACGGCCGTGAGACGGCTATCGGAGTCTGTGATGGGAGATTTTTGATGGCCAGCATGGGAGAAGCAGTTGGAGAGAAGATAGCAAGGGCAGTAGAGCGGGCAACAGAAGAAAGACTTCCGGTCATCTTATTTGCCTGCTCCGGAGGGGCCCGCATGCAGGAGGGAATCGTCTCTCTGATGCAGATGGCAAAGACATCCGCAGCACTGAAGCACCACAGTGATGCCGGACTTCTTTATATCAGCATACTGACTGATCCCACGACTGGCGGAGTAACCGCAAGCTTTGCGATGCTCGGGGATGTGATCCTGGCAGAGCCAAAAGCTCTGATCGGGTTCGCAGGCCCAAGAGTGATCGAGCAGACCATCGGCCAAAAGCTTCCGGAGGGATTCCAAAGAGCAGAGTTCTTACTGGAACATGGGTTCCTGGATGCCATTGTAGAACGTCCGCAGATGAAAGCAGTACTTTCTAAAATCCTTGCACTTCATGAGAATGGAAAAGGAACAGATTTTAATAGAAAAGAATGTGCTCAGGATTTGGTGGCAGACGGAAGGAAAGAAGAAAAATTAACGGCATGGCAGAGAGTAGAACTTTCCAGACGAAAAGACCGTCCGGTAGGAAGTGATTACATTGATGCGCTCTTTACAGACTTTGTAGAATTCCACGGTGACAGATATTTTGCGGATGACAAAGCAATCATTGGCGGTGTGGCAAGGTTCCATGGTATGCCGGTAACGGTGATTGCACAGGCAAAGGGAAGAAATACGAAAGAAAATATCGAAAGAAACTTCGGCATGCCGAAACCGGAAGGTTATCGAAAAGCATTAAGACTGATGAAACAGGCAGAAAAATTTGCCAGACCTGTCATTTGTCTGGTCGATACACCGGGAGCGTCTGCGGACTGGAAGCAGAAGAGCGCGGACAGGGAGAAGCGATTGCCAAAAATATCTATGAGATGTCCGGATTAAAGGTTCCGGTCGTATCTATCATTATCGGTGAAGGCGGAAGCGGCGGAGCACTTGCGATGGCAACTGCGGATGAAGTGTGGATGCTGGAGAATTCTATCTATTCGATTCTTTCGCCGGAAGGATTCGCAAGCATTCTATGGAAAGACAGTTCTAAAGCAAAAGAAGCCGCAGAAGTGATGAAGCTGACAGCAGAGAATTTGAAAGCACAGGGAATCGTAGAGCGTGTTTTCGCAGAACCGGAAACATATACGGTTCAGAATATGGATTCTGTGATCATGCAGATAAATGAAGCAATAGAAGAGTTTCTGATGAGATATGGAAGCATGTCAGAACAGGAATTGATAAGACATAGATACGAGCGCTTCAGAAATATGTAACGCTTCAGAAATATGTAATAGGTATGAACACATAGATTCTATAATATAACGAGGAAAAAAGATATGGAAATACAACCATTGAAAATAGGAACAAAGATGGCAAAAGTTCCGGTTATCCAGGGCGGTATGGGAGTAGGGATCAGCCTTGGAAATCTTGCCGGAGCAGTTGCAAAAGAGGGCGGCATAGGGATTATCTCTGCCGCTCAACCCGGCTTTAAAGAAAAAGATTTTGAAAAGAATCCATTAGAAGCAAACTTAAGAGCGGTGAAATTGGAATATGAAAAAGCAAGAAAACTGGCACCGAATGGAATCATAGGATTTAATCTGATGGTTGCCATGGAGCATTATGAAGAATATGTGCATGCGGTGGTAGAAGCAGGCGCAGATCTGATCGTATCGGGAGCGGGACTTCCGACGGAACTTCCGAAATATGTGGGGGATTCGGACATTCTGCTTGCGCCGATCGTATCTACTGCAAAGTCGGCGAATGTCATATTAAAGTACTGGGATAAAAAATATCAAAGGATACCGGATCTGGTAGTGATCGAAGGACCGCTTGCCGGGGGACATTTGGGATTTCGTGAAGATCAGCTGGATGAATATGAAGGACAGGCAATATACGATCAGGAGATTCAGAAAATCAAAGAAATCATACAGAACTATTCGGATAAATACGAAAAGAAGATTCCAATAGCAATCGGTGGAGGAATTCATGACAGCGAAAGCGCCGCACATGCATTTTCCCTTGGGGCAGATGCGATACAAGTGGCAACCAGATTCGTTACAACGGAAGAATGTGACGCAGACATCCGCTATAAAGAAGCATATCTGAATGCCGGAAAAGAAGATATTGTGATCGTAAAAAGTCCTGTGGGAATGCCGGGACGTGCGATTCTGAATCCCTTTATGAAAAAAGTAAAAGAACAGGGCAGGATTGCTCCCGCACATTGTTACCGCTGTCTGAAACACTGTAATCCGGGAACGACACCATATTGTATTACGCAGCACTGATCAATGCCGCAAAGGGAAATGTCGATGATGCATTACTTTTCTGCGGGGCATATGCATACAGGGCAGATCATCTGGAAACTGTGAAAGAAGTTATTGATTCTCTGATGCCAGAAAGGGTATAATAAAAGACAAGAGTAAAGAATGAAGAGTTAAAGTGAAGGAAATTACAGAAGATGGGAATGGATGACGCATATAAGATGATCAATCAGACACTGGTCAGTCTGATCAATGAAATATGGGAGCTGGAAGAAAAGGCGATTATTACGGACGAGTTCAAGGATCTTACAAATAATGATATGCATGTAATAGAAGCAATCGGACTCGGAGAAGGAAATAATATGTCTTCCATCGCCAGAAAGCTGAATATTACGGTAGGATCCCTTACGACTGCATGAACAGTCTGGTGAATAAAAGATATGTGGAGCGTCACCGCAGTGAAGAAGACAGAAGAGTCGTTCTTGTCAAGCTGACAGAAAAAGGTGTAAAGGCTTACCATCATCACGAAGATTACCACAGACAGATGACACAGGCTATCCTGGACAAACTGGATGATACCGAACTTCCGGTACTTGTGAAGACACTGGATGCATTATCTGAATTCTTTACCGGGTATAGTGAGAATAAGGAATGATGGAGTTATCTTCCAAATCTGCATGAAGTAGCTGCATGGATCGAGAAAGAGAATAACAAATAAGAAGATAGAAAGTGACTGTCATGCAGCCTTTACAGGTTGTGGGCAGTTTTTTCTGCATATGTCAGAAATACAAAATAAAATTCATAGAATTCAGGAGGAATAGCAATGTACGAAAAAGAAGCAGAACAATTACAGACAATTATTGATGACAGTGAAAGAATTGTATTTTTCGGAGGTGCAGGTGTCTCTACAGAGAGTGATATTCCGGATTTCCGAAGTGCGGATGGATTATACCGGCAGAAGTATAAGTATTCACCGGAACAGATCGTAAGCCACAGTTTCTTCGTGCAGAACCCGGAAGGATTCTATGAATTCTATAAGGAGAAGATGATGTTCCTGGATGCGAAACCGAATGCTGCACATCGCAAGCTTGCAGAACTAGAAGCGGCCGGCAAATTAACTGCTGTTATCACGCAGAATATTGACGGATTCATCAGGCGGCAGGAAGCAAAAATGTACTGGAACTGCACGGAAGTATTCATCGCAATTACTGCATGAAATGCCATAAATTCTACGATGCGGCTTATGTAAAACATGCAGACGGAATCCCGAGATGCAGCTGCGGAGGAATGCTCAAACCGGATGTTGTACTTTATGAGGAAGGTCTTGATTCTGCTGTGATCAATAAGAGTGTGAAGGCAATAAGTGAAGCAGATACGCTGATCATAGGTGGTACGTCCCTGATCGTTTATCCGGCAGCAGGATTTATTGATTATTTCAGAGGAAAACATCTGGTGGTGATCAATAAGGGTGCAACAGCCAGAGAAGTTGGTGCGGAGTTGACGATTGCGGCACGATCGGGGAGATACTGGGACAGATAAAGGTACAGTAGTAAGCGCTGGAAAGTACTAAGTGCCAAAAGTGGTAAGGACTGGAAAAGAACTTAAAAACTGGAGAAAGAAGATGAAGAGAACAGGAAAATACATTTCTGTCTGCCTGTGTGCAGTAATGATTGCTTCTATGTTCATGTGCGGAGGCTGCCAGAAACAAGAGAAAACAAAAATAACAAAGAAAAAACAAATCGAACTGTGGCATTACTGGGACATCCCGGGAAACCAGCAGCATCTGGAAGACTGGTAGATCAGTTTAACCAGTCACAAGATAAAATAGAAGTTAAGGTATCCTACATACCGGATGAAGATTTCAAGAAACAGCTGGCATTGTCCATGTCGGAAGAAAAAATGCCGGATATTGCGTTGGTGGATTCTTCGGATTTTCAATTTCTCCATCAGATGAAACCATTTGCAGATTTGACAGATGAGATCCCGGAATTACAGGAGTATTCAGAAAAAGCGCTGGCACCATGTTCTGCGGATGGAAGAATCTATGGACAGCCGTTTGGAGTGAACTGTACGGCGATGTTTTATAATAAGAAGATTCTGGAGAAAGCAGGATGCAAGATTCCGGAGAATTGGGAAGAATTCAAAGAGGTTGCGGAGAAGGTCAGTGATAAAACGATAAAAGGATTCGCAATCACAGCATTGCAGACGGAAGAAAGTATGTATGAGTTCCTGCCGATCCTGTGGTCTATGGGTGGCGATATCCATCGTATTAATACAGCAAGCGGGCAGCAGGCTTTTCTGTTTTTGAGAAATATGGAACAGGAAGGAAGCTTAAGTCTGCAGAGTATTTCCCTAACGATGGGAGATCTGACGAATCAGTTATAAAGGGCAAGATTGCAATGATGTTCAATTCTTCTATGGCAATCGACAGCATCCGAGAAGGCAATCCGGATCTCGAATTTGGAGTGGCAGCAATTCCATGTGGAGACAATCCGGTGACAGTTGCAGGAGGAGAGATTCTGGCGGTGGCAAATAATGAAAATAAGGAATATGCGGTTCAGTTTCTGAGATTTCTTGCTGATGAGAATCGAATGAAAAGCTACATAGATGAATTCGGATTTCTTGCACCAAGGCAGGAGATTATGCAGCAACAGTTCAAAAACGATGAAGAAAAAGGGGCATTTATAGATCTGTATCAGAATGCAAGGATAAGAGAGATCAGCAGTAATTGGCCGCAGATCTCATTGACTCTTTCCGATACATTAAGAGAGATCCTGGTAAATGAAGAAGATTCACAGACGATACTGGATAAAGGTGCGGAGAAGATAGAGAGTATTGGAGCGGAAAAAAATGAAAAAGCGAAAGAAGAATCTCCGGCAGATATTGATCCCGTCATTTATCATTACGGCATGTATTCCGCTTGCTATTTTTGCACTGATATCGCAGGAGAGATTAAAGACAAGTACATTAGAGAATATGAACAATCAGGCAGAGGCTGACTTGCAGAAAGCAAATCAGAGCCTGAATATGACGCTGGATAAATACGAAACGTTACTTTATGCTATTACAACAGATGAAGAATTTCTGAGCCTTGTAGTAAATGCAAATGATTCGGAAGAAATTCCGGAAGCGGATGCATATAATATGAGAAGAGATTTTGCCCATATCTGTAATAGAAATGAAGGAGTTGACGGAATCCAGCTTGTGCTTTCAGACAAGAGGCGGATATTTTACGACCGACTGTCGTCATCTTCGGTGAATAGTACATGGATGGAAAAGGTAAAAATTCCGGATGAGACAAAGCTGCTGTCCTATGATGTTGATAAAGATACGGACAATCCTGAGCGTATGTTTCATATCGGGAGAAAGGTGGTTAATTACTGGGATATCAGTGAGGATCTAGGATATGTAATCCTGTCTGTCAATTTGGATGAACTGGAATCGGTATTAAGCGCAGGAAAAGGGTCCAGAGTATATCTTGTGAAAGACGGAGTGATCGTAGGGGCAGAAGATACAAAGATGCTTGGCCGGCAGGAGAAGGCTTTGGATAGTGCAAAGGTTAATCAGAAGGCAATCAAAAATGCCAGAATCGGCTGGTCAATCCTCTTATGTCAGTCGATTCGTGAATATCAGAAAGCAATTGAAGAACAGGTGATATTCTGGATCATGGTAGCGCTTGCTGTTCTGCTGATCTTTGTCCTTCTGATCTATCGTGTTACCAAACCGGTCATGATATCGGTAAATGACATTGTGGATGCAATGAAAAATCTCGAAAAAGATAATTTCCGGGAAAAGCTTGAAGTCAAAGAAAAAGACAGTACAGAGATTCAGGAAATATCTGAAGGATTTAATGAAATGTCGGAACGTATCCACAATTTGATCGGACAGGTAAAAGAATCGGCAATGGAGCAGAAGAATGCAGAAATCTCTGCATTAGAGGCTCAGATCGATCCACATTTCCTTTATAATATTCTGGATACGATCAACTGGAAAGCAATTGAGAATGAACAATATGAGATTAGCGAGATGTTGGTGGCACTTGCGGACATCCTGCGCTATGCGATCAATGATGCCGGTGAATTTACCACAATTGATGCGGAAAAAGGATGGCTGGAAAAATACATCCTTCTCCAGCAGGAAAAACTGGGAGAAGAGATTGAACTGGAATTTAAAATTCAAGATTCGTACGGGAAATGCAAGATTCACAAGATGCTGCTGCAGCCATTTGTGGAAAATGCGATCAAATATAGTTTCCGTGGTTATGAAGGAGCACATCGTCTGACGATCGAGGTATCCAAAGCGGAAGAACAGATGCATATTATTATCGCAAACAACGGCCGGCATATAGAAGAAGATCAGTTGAAAGACCTGAATATGGGAAAAGAGATCAAGAATCATTTTGGAATCTCGAATGTAAGAAAACGTCTGAAACTTTATTACGGAGAAGATGCAGTGATTTATTTTGAAAATGTATCTCCAAGTGGAGTGAAAGTACATTTGTTTGTGCCATTGCAGGAGGAACAAAAAGATGAAGATAGCAGTTATTGAAGATGAAAAACCGATCAGAGAAGGACTTGTACATATTTTAAATAAGATAAGTCCGGAATATCAGGTCGTAGGCAGTGCGGAGAATGGAGCAGAAGGACTGATACTTCTGGAAGAGGAAATGCCGGATCTGATCATGCTGGATATCCAGATGCCGGATATGGATGGACTGCAGATGCTGAAAGAAGCACGGGCAAGAGGAATCTATACAAAAGTGATTATTCTTACAGCCTACTCGGATTTCAGCTATGCGAAAAAAGCAATCGAACTGGGAATTGAAAATTATCTGCTAAAACCGGTGAATCTGACAGAACTAAAGAAAACGCTGGAAAAAATTAAAGAAGAGTTATTTGTAGAACAGAGGGGAAAGAATTCTCTTTCATTGGAAAAGATTCTGAAGGATATCCTGGATGGTGAATATGAGAAGAATGAAAGGCTGGACGCTGTGCTGGCAGATAATTATGGAATCATTCAGGGACACAGCCTGTATTGTATGTACATTTTCCTTGGAAAATATTATGAAAGTGAGAAGAAAGAAGTCGGATTATTTCTGGAGGAATTGAAAGAACACAATCCGGAACGGAAACTGTGCTGGCTGCCTCGTGAAAAACAACAGGCCGCATTGGTCTGCTTTTATGGTGAGGAAGATGTCAGTAAATTATTGAAATACGTAAAACATTCGGTAGTACCGGCATGTTCCGTAAGACTGCATGACCGTGGCGTATTTACATGGAAGGAATGTAAGGGACTTAACAGACTGACTGAGACAGAGCTGGAATTAGAAAAGGCATGTGGCTGGCATCTGATACTCGGAGACAGGGTATTGATTGAATGCGAGAAAATTCTACAGATGAGAACGTATCAGTTCATTTATCCGGCAGAGCTGGAAAACAGGGCCAGAAGTGCAGTAATACATATGAATGTAGAAGAATTTACCGGTTGTTTTCAGAAATTCATGAAATATGGACGCATAGAAGTACACAGTCCACAGGAACTCAGAGAAGTGTGTATCCGTTTCGCATATGCGATAATCAATACAGCCAAGGAGTGTGGCACATTGCGGGATGAGGAATTGATGGTTCAGAGAGTGTTAAAGACAATCTTAGGTGCAGTTTCCTGGGAGGAGATAGAAGCAGTCATGATGGAATTATTCTCCAGCATCGAGATAAGTCAGATCAACCAGACATCTTCTGAATATCTGGTACAAAAAGCACTGACAATTATGAAAGAATGTTATAGTGACGGGATTACTTTGGAAGAAACAGCCAGAAGACTTCATGTTACAGAGCAATATCTGGGAACACAATTAAAGAAAGAAACGGGGACTTCCTTTACGGAGACGGTACGAAAATTTAAAATCATGCATGTGAAAGAATTACTTCTGGATACAGATCTGAAATTAAATCAGATAGCTGCAATGACTGGATTTTCCAATCCAAAGTATATGAGTAAAGTATTTAAACAGGAAGAAGGGATGCTTCCAAATGAATACAGGCGGATTAATGCATAACAGTTTATAAAATTACTCCTTTCCGAAAAAATTGCTCCTTTTTAAAATTTGGATTCTGATATAGTGGGTTCAGAACAAAAAGAGGAGGAATTAAGATGGAAGCGGTTGATAAAATATCCGTCGGAGTGAGTAAAGAAAAAGCCGGACAGAATACACAGGAAGCCATCACAGAGAATGCGGATGGAATGAAAGTATCTCTGGGAGAGAAAATCTGTTATGGAGTAGGTGATATCGGAGCAAATCTGGTATGGACAACGGTAGCCTCTTTCCTGACGATATATTGTACTGATGTGGCAGGTATTGCTGCAGGAGTAGTAGGAACACTGATGCTGATCGCCAGATTATTCGATGGCGTATCGGATCTTTTTATGGGAATCATTATAGATAAGACGAACACCAGATGGGGAAAAGCCCGTCCGTGGGTACTCTGGAGTGCGCCACCGCTAGTCATCAGCCTGATCATGATCTTTACAGTACCGGACCTTGGTGCAAATGGAAAAGCAATTTACCTGTTACTTGTATACATATTCCTTGCAGCGGTATGCTTTACAGCATCTAACCTTTCTTATAATACAATGCTTTCACTGGTAACCACAGAGCAGCACGACAGAAATGTCATGAACACGATCCGTTTTGAATTTACCATGATTGCACAGCTTGTGATTAACGTGATCACGATTCCACTGGTACATTTCCTTGGAAACGGACAGCGTGGCTGGACATGCATGAGTATCGTGTATGCAATCGTAGCACTTGGAATGTTCATCACAACATTTGCCGGAACAAAAGAAAGATACAAACCAATCAAAAAAGAAACAACAGCGAAGAAGAAGACACATCCGCTGAAAACAATTAAGATCCTTTGCAGAAATAAATACTTTATCCTGATCACACTTGCATTTGCAGTGATCTATACATCGCTTGGATTAACCGGAGGATCCAGAATCTACTATGCAAAATACGTATTAGGGGATGAGATGCTGAACAGTACAATGACAATGTTCAACTATATTCCAACTATCCTTACGATTATGCTGATACCTGTATTTACAAAAAGATTCGGAAAGATTAAAGCGTTGTTTGTAGGATTCTTATTCTACGCAGCAGGACTTGTACTTGAGATTGCAGGACCTGTGAACCTTCCAATGATCTACACAGGTCTGGTATTACAGGGAATCGGACATGCAGCATTGTATTCCTGCCTGTTTGCAATTGTAGGAGATGTTGTAGATTACAGCGAATGGAAAGATGGCATCCGTGAAGAAGGCATTACTTACAGTGTGACAAGCTTCGGACAGAAGATAGGAACCGGACTTGGAACAGCAGCACTTGGATGGATTCTTGCAGCCGGACATTATGATGGAACAGCAGCCGTTCAGTCAGCAAGTGCAATCTTCGCAATCAAAGGACTGTTCCTGTATCTGCCACTGGTGATTACAGTGATCGTTCTTATCATCTGGTACTTATTCATGGGAATTGATAAGATCTATCCGACAGTCAGAAAAGAACTGGATGAGCGTAGAGAAAAGGCTGAGTAAGAAAAAGCTGAGCAAGAGAAAGCCGAGTCAGAAAATACAGAATAGAAAATGTGAACTTGAATGGTAATTAGGAATAAGCCGGAAGATGTAATGTCTTCCGGCTTATTTTAATCGCCATGCGTTCGGAAGAAGCTGCCGGTGGCAGGTTCTGTAGATACAGAAAACTTTGGCACATAAAAAGGCAGGAAACGAAGTCCTGCCTTTTAAAAATAATATGTAAGATTTAAAATTAACCTACAATGCGGTATTTCTTATCTACAGCATTCAGAAGTTCATGTCCGTCTTCTGTTACGAGAACAAGGTCTTCAACACGAACACCGTATTTTCCTTCGAGGTAGATACCAGGCTCGATAGAGAAAATCATACCAGGCTCAGCTACATTCTTGTTGATCGGGCTTACATCACCATACTCGTGATCTTCCTGTCCGATGAAGTGTCCAAGACGGATTCTCCAATATTCGCTGTATCCGGCTTCGTCAATCAGATCTCTTGCCTGAGCGTCGATATCACAGAAACGTACACCAGGTTTGATAACGGCTTCAGCCTTCTCAACTGCTGTACGAACCAGATCATGGATAGCAGCCTGCTCATCGTCTACGCTCTTGCAGTAGAATGTTCTTGTCATATCTGAGCAGTAACCATTCCAGATACATCCCATATCGATCAGGACACATTCTCCGGCTTTCAGAGTTCTTGTCTCACTTGGTGTATGGTGCTGGTCAGCAGCGTTAGCTCCGAAACATACGATGGTATCAAAGCTTACTCCGCTTGCTCCTTCTTTCAGGTACTCAGCATCGATGAAGTCCGCAACTTCTTTTTCTGTCATACCTTCTTTGATGAAGTCTGCAACTCTTTCCATAACCTTATCATTGATAACAGATGCCTGTTTCATGATTGCAATCTCTTCTTCATTCTTAACTGCACGAACACCATCTACGCAGTCAGATCCCCAGATTGTCTTCATCTCAGGGCAGCGCTCCTGAAGTGGAATGAGGAAACGAGCCGGCCATGTTTTGTCAATTCCAAGAGTACTCTTTGTATCGATGTGCTCCATCAGAACCCCAATCTGATCATCCATGTCGCTGAACCATACTTCTTCAAATCCTGTATTTGATACATAATACAGATAGTTCAGGAATAATGTATGCTTTCCACTTGTTCTGAGTAACAGTGCATATAATCTTTCCCCAGGATTTACCATAATGCCTGTTAAAAAGCGGATGCTCAGTGGATCAGATACCAATAACTGATCAATTCCTTTCTCATTCATTTTTTCCAATACGCGGTTAATTCTTTCGTTCATTGTTAAAATGCTCCTTCCTGTGCGTTTTGTTAAAAATCCTATTTAAGATAATAACATGAATTGGTTAAAATGACTAGAATTTTAGTGAATTTAAAGGATTAATTTTTGAAATGTTCTGACAACAATTTCTAATGGGCCAGTGTGGACGGAGTTTGTGGCTTTTTTGTGTCCCCTCCGGTAATTTTGTAAAAAAATAGGACTGCATTGTTTGGGAGGAGTGCAGTCCTGAGGAAAAAGTTATGAAAAAGATTTAAAGTGTTTGTTCTTTCGAACAATTCTTAGTATAGAAGGAATATGTGATGAAGTGTGATGGAATTAGGAAGAAATTGTTAACAAATGAAAAATAGAAAATAGAATACAATCAGAGGTACCATAAACGGTGACAATGTTGAAATCCAAAAGTCCGGGTGTTAGAATTACAACAGATGCTATAACAGAAGATATATATTAAAGAATACAAGAAATCATACAGAACATACGAATATATACCAAGGAGGAATACACCATGCGGATCCTAATCTACGGCGCCGGAGTCATCGGAAGCTTCTACGCATCCAGATTCGCCAAAGCGGGACTGGATGTAACAGTCTTAGCAAGAGGCAGCGGTTAAAAGAATTACAGGGACACGGTCTATGGTACAGAGGCAAGACAAGAACGCATAAAGTTGAGGTTAAGACGATCAGTGAGTTAAAGCCGAATGACCGTTACCAGTTTATTTTCCTGACTGTACGTGAGAATCAGGTGGAAGAAGCACTGGAAGACATCAGTAGGAATGAAAGTCCGAATGTTGTCACTATGGTCAATACGATCAAACCATATGGCAGGTGGGAGAAAATCTGTGGAAAAGGCAGGATCATTCCGGCATTTCCGGGAGCGGGCGGCTGCATTGAAGGCGGAATTCTGGATGCGCAGCTTCTGCCAAGAGCAATCCAGCCGACAACATTCGGTGAGATTGGAGGAAGAAAGAGCAGCAGGGAAGAAGCATTGGCATATATATTTAGAAAAAGCCACATTCCATACCAGATCGTTCCGGAAATGCATCACTGGCAGATATCACATCTTGGTGTGATCATTCCGCTGGCAGATGCTTATTATCAGAGCAGACATCCGGAAAAAATCTGTGCAAATGAAAAATTGATGACGCTGACAGCTTATCGGATGAAAAAGAACCTGAAGTGGATCGCCCAGAAGGGAATGTTGTGCCCGGCAAAGCTTTATATGATCAAAGATATGCCGACAGGAATGCTGGCAGGGGTTCTAAGCAGAGTATATCAGAGTGAATTTGGCAACAGATTTCTTTACAGACATGCGATGCATGCACCGGAAGAATTCCAGCGGCTGCATCAGGAATTCTATAATTATATGAAGACACATACGAAAGAGAGTAACAAAGCATGATAAGACCGATTATGAAAGACATATTTTTCCTGAACCAGAGATCCGAACCGGCAACAGAGGCGGACAAGCAGGTTGCAGTGGATTTGTTAGATACATTGAAAGCGCACGAGGAAGGCTGTGTCGGCATGGCGGCGAATATGATCGGAGTGAAGAAATGTATCATAGCCGTTAATATGGGATTCATGAATATGGCAATGTTCAATCCGAAGATTGTAAAACGTTTCGGAAAATATGAGACGGAAGAAGGCTGCCTTTCCCTTGCAGGTGTGAGAAAATGCACCCGGTATCAGGAGATTGAAGTAGAATATCAGGACATGAATTTCAAAAAGCAGAGACAGAAATATACCGGATGGACGGCACAGATTATTCAGCATGAGATAGATCACTGTCAGGGCATAGTGATCTGACACTAAGAAAAGTAAATATTTTCCTCCTGTTTTATTGACACAACTGTATCAATAGCATACAATAAAACCAGATTGTTAATAAAATAACATATAAAACGTGAAGATTACAGGAGGGTAATAGCATGGCAAAGATTTTATGTAGTCCAAGTAAATATGTACAGGGTGCAGGTGAGCTGAAGAAGCTGGGTGAATATGCTCAGAAGTATGGCAAAAAAGCACTTGTACTGATCACAGAATCAGGATATAAACGTATCGGGGACGTTGTAAATACCGGATTTGAAGGATACGAGATCACACCTGTGTACGAGTATTTCAACAGAGAATGCAGTAAGAATGAGATCAACCGACTGGTAGACATCATGAATGAGAAGGGCTGTGATGTTGTGATCGGTATCGGCGGTGGTAAGATCCTGGACACGGCCAAGGCAGTTGCTTATTATAAAGAAGCACCGGTTCTGATCTGTCCGACGATCGCCTCAACAGATGCACCTTGCAGCGCACTGTCTGTTATTTATACAGATGCTGGTGTATTCGAAGAGTACTTATTCCTTCCGGCCAACCCGGACATGGTTCTGATGGATACTGAGATCATTGCAAAATCACCGGTAAGACTTACTGTTTCCGGAATGGGTGATGCGCTGGCAACATATTTTGAAGCAAGAGCCTGTCAGGTAAGCGGAGCAACGACATGTGCGGGTGGACAGGTTACACAGGCAGCGATCGCACTTGCAAAACTCTGTTTTGATACGCTGATGGCAGAAGGAGTAAAGGCAAAACTTGCTTTGGAAGCAGGAGCATGTACACCGGCTGTAGAAAAAGTCATCGAAGCCAATACATTGCTGAGTGGTATCGGATTTGAGAGTGGCGGACTTGCAGGAGCGCACGCAATTCATAATGGATTTACCGTACTGGATGAGTGCCATCACATGTATCATGGCGAGAAAGTCGCATTTGGAACGATTACACAGCTGGTACTGGAGAACATTCCGGCAGAAGAACTGGAAGATATCATCGACTGGTGTATCGAACTGGGACTGCCTGTGACATTAAAAGAACTGGGAATCACAGAAGTAACAGATGAGAAGCTGATGGCAGTTGCAACGGCAGCCTGTGCAGAGAACGACACGCTTCACAATATGCCATTCGAGGTAACTCCGGAGACTGTATGTGCAGCGATCAAAGCAGCAGATGCATACGGTAAATATTTCCTCGGAGAATAATATATAATCCAAATACATAATCTAACAGGAATAAGATTTGTTAAAACCCATGGGATCAGTGGTTGACATTCGTCAAAAGATAATGCTATAATGTGCCTCTAAAACATGTGTGGATTTTTCTGGAGCAATCTATTTTTCGCCACATGACTGATGCGTTCGGTCATGTGGCTTTTTTAGTGCATAGAAATCATAAAATCCATAATAAAATTGATATGTTATGTATGTGGAAAAAGAAAGGGGAAATTATATGGATCAGACATATATGAAAGAACAGCCGGTGTTAAAATTGATATTGTCAATGGCACTGCCGATGGTGCTTTCTATGATGGTGAGTTCACTTTACAATATTGTGGACAGCTTCTTCATCGCCAGGATCAGCGAAGATGCCATGACGGCATTATCACTGGTGTATCCAGTGCAGAATCTGGTCAATGCGTGATGATCGGATTTGGAATCGGAATCAATGCGGTCATCTCATTTTACCTGGGAGCTCAGGATAAAGAGATGGCAGACAGGGCAGCAACACAGGGAATGCTGCTCGGAACCATTCACGGGATCGGTTTTATGATTCTGGGAATTGTCGTAATGAGACCGTTTTTACAGATGTTTACGGGAAATGCACAGATCGTGGACTATGGTGTGCGTTATTCAAGAATTGCATTTTTATTTGCCACGGCATTGTCATGGCAGCTGGTATTTGAGAAGACATTTCAGGCAGTCGGCCGTATGGTAGAGTCGATGACCTGTATGATGTCAGGTGCGGTCATCAACATTATCCTGGATCCGGTCATGATCTTCGGACTCGGACCATTCCCGAAGATGGGAATCGAAGGAGCCGCACTTGCAACAGGAATCGGACAGGCAGCAGCGGCACTGCTGTATCTGATCCTTTATATCGTGAATCCGCTTCCGGTGAAATACAGAAAGAAATATCTGAAGGTGGATCTTAGATTATGGAAGAAGTTATACGTGATCGGAATTCCGGCAAGCCTGAACCTGGCACTTCCGTCACTGTTGATCTCTGTATTGAATGTAATACTTACAGGCTATGGGGAAGTCTATGTATTCGTTCTCGGAGTCTATTATAAGCTGCAGACCTTCCTGTACCTTCCGGCAAATGGAATCGTGCAGGGAATGCGTCCGCTTCTCGGATATAATTACGGAGCGGGAGAGCATAAGCGTGTACATAAGATCTTTCGGGATGGCCTGATCCTGGTACTCGTGATGATGACGGTCGGAACGGTAATCTGCCTGGCAGTTCCGGGACAGCTGATGGGGCTATTTACGGCGAATCCGGTAACGATGCAGGCGGGAAGTGTGGCACTCAGAGTCATCAGTCTTGGCTTCATTGCTTCATCCGTATCGGTTATCTGCAGCGGTGCACTGGAAGGTCTTGGAAAAGGTGTGCATTCACTGATCATTCGTTATGCAGATATGTGGTTGTGATCATTCCGGCGGCATTCATTGTGAGCCGTTTATGGGAGCTGGTCGGAGTATGGCATGCGTTCTGGATCACG
>ENA-OQCN01000801-OQCN01000801.1-human-gut-metagenome-genome-assembly--contig:-NODE-801-length-16603-cov-3.387169_pt1 | contig 16603 bp, 18 predicted proteins | sample MGYA00242497_ERZ504576 | MGnify/ENA primary metagenome ERZ504576 (study PRJEB26092, sample SAMD00036296) | human gut metagenome | host: Homo sapiens | study: EMG produced TPA metagenomics assembly of... | reverse complement strand
CAAAATGTTGGCTATTTCAATAGTCCTTTTTGTCGTCCCTGATAATTCATATCTTGTGATGTTTCAACACTATTTCACATATCGTATTTCTCTATTCCGAAACCAAAATCTTAATATATAAAAAAAGGAAGCAAAAGCTTCCTAAATGATTAGTTCTTTAACGCTTGTAAAGGAGCTGGAATTCTTCCGCCACGATTAATCATAACGTCATTTGAAATTTGAGAAATTGGCATAACAGGACCTGCACCTAATAAACCACCAAAATCTAATTCATCACCAACATCTTTTCCAATGGCAGGAATCACACGTACGGCTGTCGTTTTTGTGTTAACCATACCGATTGCCGCTTCATCCGCAATAATTCCTGAAATAACACTTGCACTTGTTTCTCCTGGAATTACGATCATATCCAATCCAACACTACATACAGCTGTCATTGCTTCAAGTTTTTCTAATTTTAATGCACCTGTTCTTGCCGCATGAATCATACCTGCATCTTCACTTACAGGAATGAAAGCACCAGATAGGCCACCAACATTGCTTGTTGCCATAACGCCACCTTTTTTAACGGCATCATTCAACATTGCAAGACATGCAGTTGTTCCATAAGCGCCACATGTTTCCAATCCCATTTCTTCTAAAATGTAGGCAACACTATCACCAATAGCTGGTGTTGGTGCCAAAGACAAGTCCACAATTCCAAATGGAACACCTAGTTTTTCACTCGCAACAGTTCCAACTAATTGTCCCATACGCGTAATCTTAAAGGCTGTACGTTTGATTAAATCTGCAATCTGATCCATACGCAATGATTTATCGGCTTTACTTAATACAGCACGCACAACACCAGGTCCGGATACACCAACGTTGATTACACAATCAGCTTCTCCTACTCCATGGAAAGCTCCTGCCATAAATGGATTATCTTCAGGTGCATTACAGAATACAACTAATTTTGCAGCACCCAAGCAATTATCATCCTTTGTATATTCCGCGCAACACTTCACAATACGGCCCATTTGTGCAACGGCATCCATATTGATTCCAGCTTTTGTACTACCTACATTAACACTTGCACAAACATGTTGTGTTTTCGCCAAGGCTTCAGGAATTGATTCAATCAACGCATTGTCTCCTGCCGCATATCCTTTTTGTACTAGCGCAGAATATCCACCAATAAAATCTACACCTAACTTTTGAGCACAACGCTCTAAAGTTAATGCATATTCAACTGGATTTCCACCAGAACAAGCCACTAACATCGCAATTGGTGTTACACTAATTCTCTTATTAACAACTGGAATACCATAAGTCTTACTGAAATCATTCCCTACTTTTACTAAGTCTTTAGCTAAGCGGCAAATCTTTTCTTCAACCTTTTGACATGAAACATGAATGTCTGGATCCATACAATCCAATAAACTAATACCCATTGTGATTGTACGAATATCCAAATATTCTTCGTCAATCATCTTTATTGTTTCTAAAATTTCATTTGTCTGCATAGGAACACCTCATTAAATTTTGTGCATAGAATTGAAAATATCCTGATGCATACAACGAATTACTAAGTTCTTTTCTTTTCCTAAGTTCTCCATTCTTTCTGCAAATTCATTTAATGGAATACTCATTTCATCAATTGCCACCATCATAGTCATGGTAAACATCGAATCTACAATTGTTTGTGTTACATCCAATACATTTAAATTGTAGTTTGCACATTCATTAGCAATCATAGCCAAAATTCCTACTTTGTCTTTTCCAATTACACTAATAACAGCCTTCATCATCATTCTCCTTATAGTTTTATTGCACATTTTTCAAAACGCACTAGCTCATATGGTTCATATGCACTCTGGATTCCTTGCACATTCACATCATATTCACTTGGCATAAAGGATACCTCATTTTGTTGTTTTAGACAATCCTTAATAATTTGACTTTGTTCTTTTGTCAAAGTTTTTGACTTTTTAAAACAAATCTCATTTGCCTTATTTAGTAAAATAATATCGACATCTAAGCAGTCACTCGCAAACAAATGATTTTTCCAATCACATTCTTGAACATTGAAATAAAAGTCACTATTGTCAATATCTCCACCCTCAAGCACAAATATCGCAATATCATTTGTGTAACAAAAATGAAGATCAATACCACTATTCAACATTTCAATTTCCTCCTGTGTCCAATCCTCATCTTTTATTACTAACATAAAACGGTTTTCTACATAGTCCATGATGGCACCTAAATCGATGTCATACTCAAATTTTTCTTTTTTTTCCATACATTCATTATAAAGATTATCTTAAGAAAAAGCGAATCAATTTCTCATTCAATTTTGTATAAGGCTGATAACGCATAGGTAAATCAATGATTCTTTTTTTATCCACAATACTCTTTGTATGACTAAACGTATCAAAGCCACGCTTTCCGTGGTATGAACCCATACCACTTTCGCCAACACCACCAAAGCCCATATTGCTTGTAGCTAAATGGATCACCACATCATTGATGCAACCTCCACCAAATAAAACTTCACTCGTTACTTTCTTTGATACTTGTTTATTATTTGTGAAAATATATAAAGCTAAAGGAGCAGGCATAGAATTAATTTTATCTATAACTACATCTAAATTTGAATATGTCAATATTGGCATAACGGGGCCAAATATTTCTTCCTGCATAATAGGATCTGAAAAATCCACACGATCCACTACCGTTGGTTCAATTTGTAGATTATGATGTTTTCCACCATAAAACAACCTTATCCATATCAATCAACCCTAAAATCCTCTTATAGTGTTTTTTCATTAATAATATGACCATAATCATCTAAGCTCGCATATTGACGCTTAATTTCGGATATCACACATTCGATAAATCTATCCTTTATCGATTCATGTACTAACATGTAGTCTGGTGCCACGCAAGTTTGTCCGCAATTCAAATACTTTCCAAAAACGATTCTTCGCGCTGCTAGTTTAATATCTGCATCCTTATCAACGATACAAGGGCTTTTTCCTCCCAATTCTAGAGTGACTGGTGTTAAATATTGGCTAGCTTTATTCATCACAATTTTTCCTACACGTTTTGACCCTGTATAGAAAATGTAGTCAAACTTTGAATCCAGTAATTTAGAACTCACTTCACTATCTCCAAGTACACAAGCTACATATTCTGGATTGAAATATTCATCAATCATATCTTTGATCACTTGTGATGTGTATGGACTAAATTCACTAGGTTTTAATACCACCGTATTTCCAGCTGCAAGTGCATCAATCAATGGGTCAATAGAAAGTAAAAAAGGATAATTCCAAGGACTAATGACTAACACCACACCATAAGGGTTTGGCTTTTCAAAGCTACGTGATAAAAATTGAGATAATGGCGTATAAACTGTTTTTTCTTTTGAAAATTTATGAACATGCTTTTCCATGTAAGTTAATTCGCTTAAAGCTAACCCTACTTCACACATATAAGACTCAAAATTTGATTTTCCGACATCCATTTTAATAGCTTCGTTAATTCTGTCTTCATAAGCTAAAATTGCCTTTTTTAAAGTTTTTAAGGCTTTTATTCTAAAATGAATATCCAGTGTTTTATGTTGATTATAAAACGCTCTTTGTTTTAAAACGATTGGATCCATACTCAATCCTCCACTACTAAATCATACACTTTTTCTAACTCTTTTACACCCCACAAAACGGGAACTGGATATAATGGATTAGCCTCATGATCTGCATAAAGAGCCAATTCATGTATATCCGATTTCTTTAATTCACTAAATGTAGATGAGATACCAAAATACTTTTTCATTAAAGTGATTTGTTCTATAAAACGCTCAGCACCAACCTTATAAGAATCCTTCGCATTACAGATGCCACAATACAAAGCCATTTCATAAAGTTTCTTATACACACTATCTCCATATTGTTTCAATACAACATCAAGTAATGTCGCATTAGCTAGTCCATGCGCAATATTATATTTACCACCTAATGAATGAGCAATCGCATGCACATATCCTACATAGGATACTGTAAAGGCATGTCCTGCATAGTAAGCAGCATCGAGCATATTGCTTCTAGCTTCTAAATCATTTCCATCTTCATACACCTTATATATATTCTCAAAAATTAGTTTTGAAGCCTTTAACGCATATTCACGCGTCTTCTTTGTGGTCGAATTACCAATATAAGCCTCAATCGCATGGGTTAATGCATCCATCCCTGTGCATGCCGTAATAAATGGAGGCAGAGATAATGTAGGCTTAGGATCTAAAACGGCATAATCAGGAATCAAATAAAAATCATTGATTGCATATTTATGGCGTGTTTTTGAATCTACAATGACAGCTGCAAGAGTCGTTTCACTTCCTGTTCCAGCTGTGGTAGGTACACAAATAAGTAGTGGTAGTTTCTTCCATATCTTTAAAATTCCCTCCATCTTAGATAATGGTCTACTTGGACGAGCAAGTCTAGCACCAACGGCCTTAGCACAATCCATGCTAGATCCTCCACCAAAACCAATTAAAGCCTGACAATTCGAAGATAAATATAAGTTTTTTGCTTCTTCTACATTATCACTTGTAGGATTTGCGACCGTTTTATCATATATCACATATTCAATAGAATGATGTTCTAGGTGTTCACACATACGATTTAATATTCCTAATTGATGTACAGTAAAATCAGTAATTACCATCACTTTAGATATATGGTTATCCATACAAACATGAGAAATTAAAGATGTACTCTTTAATATTTCTGGAGTTCGATAGGGCAAAACCGGTATCACGAGTTTAAAACAATTCTGAAAAATTCGACAATATATTTTCTTGAATGTATTCATAAAGCACCTCCGTTTAGTTAACTTTGTATACTTTATATTCATTTGTTCACTTTGTCAACTATAAAAATGTAGACACATTCATATACTTTTCATCTACTTCTACAATTTCAAAAAGTCAACAAGCCGCATTTCAAGGCCTTTCCCCTATATAAAAGAAAAGAAGAGATTTTTCATCTCCTCCTATCAATTACTTAATACTCGTTTTAAATTTTCAACAGATATCGAACAAACCTTAGAAATTTCATTGACACTCATTCCATTTCTTATCATTGTCTTGTACAAAAGAACCTGTCCTAGTTCTACACCCTGTTCAATACCTTGTTCGATACCTTGTTCGATACCTCGTTCGATTCCTTGTTTGATTCCTTTTCTTATCCCTTCAGCTTCCCATTCCTTTGACTTTACCTCAAGCCATCTCTTTTCAGCTTCACACATTTCAATTTCCTCCTTTTCCTCTAATTCTTCTAAATCCAACCATTCTACATCCGTTAATGTCTTGACTACTTTTAACACACTACTCTTTACAAGTCCAAAGCCAGTACTCTTTCCTTCATAAATAGACTGATCATAAATACTTCGACATATGTAGAATAGATTATGTACGTCTTCTTCATTAAAATTATATGAAGTATTCCCCGTGATTTCAATCAGATTCATTTGGTAGTCATGAAAATAGGATTCAAATCTTTCATCCACCTCGACTAGCTGGGAAAGCTGTCTAGCTGCATTCCAAGGCTTTTCTCCTGTATAAAATACTAGAATGTGCACCATGGGTAGTTTTTCTTTAATCTTATTCTTCTTTAACTTCTTTAACATTCGCTCATACGCTACATACTCATATGCGGCCGCTCTTACAACCATCGAAGCATCCACATAACTTTGATTCTCAATAATGAATGCACTATAAAAATTTCCATCATTGTACTTACGAATCACATCCACATGCTTTTCTAGATCCATATTTGAATCATTCATCTCTGAATCAAGTTCCAAACAGTTTTCTGGTTTAAGAACTTTTTCTCCATCAAAGAAGTATGCATTAAAGAAATCGACAAAATACGCATTGTTTTCTAGAAATTCTTTCATTGTTTTATCTTTTAATTTCATCTTATTATTCCTCCATATTCTTAAACGTTTTTTTGGAAGGTTTTTCGAGAAAAAATGCATATTTTGATAATTTCACATAATTCAATCTGATTTCACAACATTTACCAAAGTTATACTAAATTTATGACAACATAGAATGATATTCTATAAGTGCCTTAAAGATAAGGCAATGAATATAGAAATAAACCAATATTCATATCTCTCTCCTAAAAATAATAAACAAAAAGGAACCATTCTAGACACCAACACTAGAATGGTTTCTTTGTTACTAAACTTGTAGAACACAGCAATTTTTTGTTACAATACAACTATGCCAAGAATTCAAAATGACTGTATAAATATAATAGAAATTAAAAAAAGTAAATTTATTACTTATCTTCATAGAACGCAAGATGAACAAGAGGCCAAGGATTTTTTAAAAGCTATAAAAAAAGAACATCCCAATGCCAATCATCATTGTACAGCTATGATCATTGGAAACATTATGCGATCTAACGACGATGGTGAACCAAGCCAAACCGCTGGACATCCCATGTTAGATGTTTTAATGCATAATGACATGCAAGATATTCTAGCCGTTGTAGTACGCTATTTTGGAGGAATCAAGCTTGGAACTGGAGGACTTGTAAGAGCCTATAGTTCAAGTGTTTCTGAAGCTTTAAAAGCAGCAACCCTAACAACTGTTACAACCCTTCAAGAATATCAAATTCATTTTTCTTATGATTTGATTGGAAAGGTTGACCATTACTTTAGAACACAAAATATTGAAGTCATTGAACAACAATATGAAGAAGATGTTGTCTATCATTTTCTTGTTCAAGACGATATTTCTAAAGATTTAATGGAACTTACAAATGGAAAAATAAAAATTCAATATATACAAGACATTGAAACCGAATGCGTAATTTAATTTACGCACAATGAATATGATATACTTTAGAAAAGCGAGGTACATTTATGGATAGTATTCTTACCCTTATAGCATTTTTCGTAGTCATCTTTATTTTTTGGACGTTAGCAAGTTGGCTACTTCCATTTATTTTACCAATCATCATTGTCTTCTGGATCATTTCCCTATTCACACAAAGAAGACATGTACATGTTCACACTTACAATAGTACGCAAAACCAAAACGAACAACCAAAATCAGCACCAAAACATGGAGCTATTGATGTTGAATATACGGAACATGAAGATGATGGAGATGAACAATGATTTGTCACAACAGTGTTGGTTATGATGCACAAATCAAAGACTTATTGATTAAATCTGCCTTCAATATGAATGAAAATGAAGTTGATGTCTGGATGAAATATCAATATAATCCACAACACATGTTCTGCTTCTGGCAAGATGATAAGATTACTTCCTGTCTTCAAGTCACAAAAAGAACGATGATGTTTTTGGATCGACAAATACGTGTATCTGTGATTGGTATGGCTGCAACTTTACCTGATTATAGACAAAGAAAACAATTTTCTTACTTATTAGATGCCGCCATCTCACAAGCTACCTATAACGATTTATTAACCATCACATATACAAATATGCCAAAATTATTTGAAGCCAAAAGCTTTCAGCATATTTCAAACACAAAAGAATATTGGATTGGAGCTCCACTATGCAGAAGTGGAAACCCATTCCACATCAAACAAAAAGCAGAGAATTTATACCCATTATATTTCCAATTTATGCAGTATTTTGACGGCAGCATTCTATTAAGTGAAGATGAATTTGACCAACTTATTCAATACCATCAAAATTTAGGAAAATCCATTGTCACGATCACAAATGAAGATAAACAACCAAAAGGATTTGCGATATATTCCACAAAAGATAAACAAGCCCATGTCGAAACTTTAATTTATTTTGACTCACAAGCCATTCAAGATCTTTTAAGCTATATATCCATAAACAATGAAGTAACATCCATTCTAATCAGTGAAAGTGAAAGATTCGATAAATTATTTCCTTTTCACTTTCCAAGAATGGATAAAAAATTAATGGTCAGATTAAACAATTATAAATTATTTGATAAATTCTCAAACACAAACGTTAGAAATGCAAAAGCAGCTTATGAACTATTAGAAAAGCCTACATGGAACCATTTCCAGTAGGCTTTCTTTCTTCTCTTTTAAACAAAACACAACCAATAAAAGTTCATGTCATCAAAAAATTAATTCTGCATATGAATCATTTCTTCTTCAAGTATTGGATACGAAATAAGTACTTCACTATCCAAATTCTCATTAAACATATTTACACCACTAATTTGATGATTATTGTATGTCGTATAATAGTAAATTCCATTTCTTAAGTCGCAACAAGACGTATAAATTGTATATTCATACTTTCCTGGTTCTACTTCACAAAGACCTTTTTGTTGCGTAACACTACCAATAATGTGGAAATATTGATTTAAATCATTCTTGTCACTTGTCGCATTTGCTCTTGTATAGCTACACGCACAAATCTAGATCCACTCGATAAGTCTCCAGGAAGCCCCATAGCTCCAAACCCACGTGAATAGCAGTTAAATCCAAGCCAAAATTATTTTCAGGTTGTTTATTTGATAAATACATATAATCATTCAAGCGAAATAACTGCATAGGTAATGGCGGATTGTTTGTCAAAACATGCGTAGGATTATCATATACATGCATACCATCTTCCATACACTCAACGACAATACTTCATTTTCATCACTGATCATATAGTGTAATTCAGCTACTGGAAAGCGTTCATTAAATGGTGTGGCACAAACATTTGTATTTTCTAATACGATTCTTGCCTCTTTGACACTTGCACATTGCGATAGGATCCAAGGAATAAATTCAAAGGCAGCCACATTGTTCTTGTCTTCTTTTACTTCATAAAACTTAGCATTCCCAACAAAGTTTAATCCAGCCATTCCCAAGCCTTTCTCATTCATGGCATCATAATATAATGGATACTCTTCAAATACATGGGCCATACCAATCAAAGCATAGTGACTTTCATGTTTATCTAAATGTCTAAAATGAAAATCATAATTACGTGGAGCCACAGCTACTTGTTCTCCATATGAAAATTCATAATCTAAATTTCTTCCAAAAAACTGATTAAAGCTTAATGCGGTACACATTAAAATCATCTCCTTCTACTTAGTAGCTTAACACAAACTACAACAAGATTACACACATAATAATGTACAAATCAAAATATATGTTCATTGCGTTAAGTACCAAAAAAATATATATTTTAAGTATCATAAGAAATGCCTTATCTTATGATTAACCCTTTGGAAAATTATTCAACCCTATAAACTCAAGATACACTTTTATCTTAATAATTTTCCTCTCCCTAAAGCAATGTCAAGCCCGGACATTGCTTTTTATTTTACCTAAAAGAAAAAAGCCATAAGTTTCCCTATGACTTAGAACGCAAATACAACTCCTACAACCGCACTAGCTACAATAAACCAGATTGGATGTAATTTAGGTTTATACTTACTAAACGCTAGTAATACGAATAAACAAATAAATTGTTTCCAGTTAAATGCAGAGAAAGTATAATCACCAAATAAAGTTGTTACCAAAATATCAATGGTAGCCACGGCAATAAAGGCAACTACAGCTGGTTTTAATCCGGCAAAGATTTGTTGAACAAGCTTCGCCTCTTTAAATTTCTCTAAGAAATTGGCAATGATACAAATAATAATCAAACTTGGTAAAACCAAACCAAGTGTTACTATAATCGAACCTAATACACCATATTGACTAAAACCTACATAACTAGCCATGTTTACACCCATTGGACCTGGTGTCGATTCACTAACCGCAATCATTGTGGATAGGTCACTCATAGTATACCAGCCATAACGAACCCCAATCTCTCTTAAGAAAGGAATGGTCGCAAGACCTCCTCCTACCGCAAATAGTCCAGTCTTGAAAAATTCTAAAAACATGAGTAACAATTTAGTCATTTTTCTTTAACCATCCTATTCTAGAGAAAACAACACCCGCAATACCAGCACCAATCACTAGTAACACCGTAGAAACTTTAGTAAACATCGCAAAAATAAGAGCCACCGCAAAAATCAAGAAACCAATCTTATTTTTAATATTACCCTTACCTAGTTTCAATACCGCATTGATCATCAACATACATACAGCTACACGAATTCCATTTAGTGCATGTTGAACAATGGCTAAACTTGAAAAGTTTGTGATCAAACCAGCAATTATACTAATAATGATAATAGAAGGAGTAACTACACCTAAAGTAGCTGCAATCGCTCCTGGAATACCGGCTTGATAATATCCAATAAATGTCGATGTATTGACCGCAATAACGCCGGGTGTACATTGACCAATCGCATAATAATCCATGACTTCATCTTCTGTAGCCCAATGATACTTTTCAATCACTTCCTTTTGAATCATTGGCAACATGGCATATCCACCACCAAAAGTAAATAGACCCATCTTAAACCAAGAAACATATAATTGAATGAGTTTCTTCATCTTACTCTCCTTTTAATACAAATTTTTCAATAACTTCACAAACAGCACCTTCTTCACAAGTAGCCGTTGTGATATAGTCACAATCTGGTTTAATACCAGGTGCAGCATTTTGTACTCCAACACCTAAACCAGCATCCTTGATCATAGATAAATCGTTATAGTTATCCCCAATCGCAATCGTATCCTGAATATCAATATGCAATAGATCGGCTAGTTTTTTTAGTCCAGCCCCTTATTTACACCCTTATGGTTAAATTCAATATAACGATTACTTGAATAAGAAACATCCATATCATACGTAATGTCCTTTAGATCACGATCAATACTTTGAAGATACTCAAAATCTGTATTTGTATATAATACTTTTACAATTTCTTGCCCCTTTAAAAAATCAAGATTCTGATCAAATACCTCAATCATTTCCTGACGATTCTGCACATATCTTTTTTCATCTTCCGTTAAGTTATATGCATATACCGCATCACGTGTATATACATGAATGACTACATCATAATTCAATCCGCGCTTATATAACTCTTCAGCTTTTTCAAAAGAAATACCTTCAAAATGTAAAATTCGATTGTCCTTATTTTCAGTGATAGCACCCCCATTATATGAAATCACATATTGGTTCGCTTCATCAAAAAGATCCAATTCCTTTAATGTACCCTGCACTGTGTTATAGCCTCTTCCTGTAGCCAATACAAATTTAACCCCTAAGTCTTTCAATTTTTTAATGGCCTCAATATCTCTAGAATCAATTGTTCGATCAGGTTTGATCAAAGTTTCATCTAAATCACACGCAATTAACTTATACATAAGTAAACATCCTCCCTTAGATATGAAAAAATTATAAAACATCTTCTTTCAAAAAAAAAAAGTAGCATTAAAGCTACTTATAATACAGAACCAATCACATGAACAATAAAGGCTAAAATCCATGCAAGTACATATTGCCATGCAACTACACCAATTGCCCATCTTGCACCGAGTTCTCGTTTAATAGATGCGATAGCTGCAACACATGGTGAATAAATCAAACAGAATACAAGTAAAGAAGCAGCTGATAATGTAGTTAATGCACTATGTACACCACCTACAAATAATACTTGTAGTGTAGAAACAACACTTTCTTTAGCCATAAATCCACTGATCAACGATGTCACAATACGCCAATCTTGAAGTCCTAATGGCGCAAATACAGGAGCAATCCAACCGGCAATCATTGCCAAAATACTTTGGCTTGAATCTTTGACCATATCGAATTGTAAATTAAAGCTTTGAAGGAACCACACAAGTACAGTTGCCACAAAAATAACAGTAAAGGCTTTTTGTAAGAAATCCTTTGCCTTTTCCCACAACAATTGACTCACATTCTTTAATCCAGGCAAACGATAGTTTGGAAGTTCCATCACAAATGGAACAGCTTCCCCTTTAAATAAAGTATTTTTAAATAAGAACGCAACTAAAACACCTACGACGATGCCCAAAACATAAAGTCCTGTCATTACTAGACCACCTTGTTTTGGAAAGAATGCATTCACAAAAAAGGCATAAATAGGTAATTTTGCGGTACAAGACATAAATGGCGTCAACAAAATCGTCATCTTACGATCTCTTTCACTAGGCAAAGTACGTGTTGACATAACGGCTGGTACCGTACATCCAAATCCAATCAATAAAGGAACGATACTTCTTCCTGACAACCCAATCTTTCTCAATAGTTTATCCATAAAGAAGGCTACACGCGCAATATATCCACTATCTTCCATCATAGATAAAAAGAAGAATAGTGTCACAATGATAGGTAAGAAAGATAAGACAGAACCTACACCCGCAAAGATACCGTCAATCACTAAACTGTGTACGGCATAACTTACGTGAGCACTTGTCATCCATGCATCCACTACTTGTGTGATCCAATCAATACCTAGTTCTAATAATCCTTGAAGCCATGCTCCAACTACATTAAATGTTAGATAGAATACAAGTAACATAATTCCAATAAACATAGGAATGGCAGTATATTTACCCGTTAAAACGCGGTCAATTTTTTCACTTCGAACACGCTCTTTACTTTCTTTAGGCTTAACAACCGTTTGTTCACAAACCTTTTCAATAAAAGAAAAACGCATATCGCAATGGCCGCACTATGATCGAGTCCACGCTCTTTTTCCATTTGAAGCACAATGTGTTCAATCATTTCTTTTTCATTTTCATCTAAGTCCAAACGATCAAGAATCAAATTATCGCCTTCAATAATTTTACTAGCCGCAAAACGCAAAGGAATATCTGTCTTTTTGGCATGATCTTCAATCAAATGACAGATGGAATGTATACAACGGTGAACGGCTCCACCGAAATCATCTTCCCCACAAAAATCTAAACGGCCTGGTCTTTCCTGATATTTCGCAATATGAATCGCATGTTCAATCAATTCATCAACACCTTGGTTTTTAGCTGCAGAAATAGGTATAACTGGTACACCAAGCATAGCCTCCATACCATTGATATCAATCGAACCTTGATTGTTGGCCACTTCATCCATCATATTAAGTGCAACAACCATCGGAATATTCATTTCTAATAGTTGCATAGTCAAATACAGGTTTCGCTCAATATTTGTAGCATCTACAATATTAATGATAGCCTTAGGCTTATCATTTAACACAAAATTACGCGATACAATTTCTTCACTCGTATAAGGTGACATCGAATAAATACCCGGTAAATCTGTCACCATTGTATTTGGATACCCTTTGATTGGACCATCCTTCGATCGACGGTTACACCCGGAAAATTTCCTACATGCTGATTCGATCCCGTGAGTTGGTTAAACAAAGTGGTTTTTCCACAGTTTTGATTTCCTACCAAGCATATGTCAAACATGTTCCTTCTGGCAAAGGATGTTCATCTGCCTTTACATGATATTTACCATCTTCACCTAACCAGGGTGAACTGTGTTATTTATATTTTCTGCACTCTCATGCTTCCTTGTTCTCTCATCAATTAATTCAACCAATATTTTTTCAGCTTCATCTAAACGAAGCGACAATTCATAACCATGAATTTGCAGTTCCATTGGATCGCCCATAGGCGCAAACTTTACAACTGTAACCTCAGCTCCAGGTATGACTCCCATATCTAGAAAGTGTTGTCTTAATGCACCCGTTCCTCCAACGGCCTTTATCAATGCACTCTGTCCTATTTTTAGTTCTTTTAACGTCATGCATATCCCTCCCTAATCAGTCTAATTATATCCACATTATTTATGTATCAATTATAGTATATTATATTTTTAACTATTCATTGACAGAATGTGACCACTTGTTTACAATTGAACTGTTCACAAGTAAACATTAGGAGGGAATATATTGACTATAGAAGAATTTTTACGTTTATCCAATCGCTTGCGTGAATATTACGGCAAACAAATCAAAGATCGATTTTCAGAATACACTTTTTCCCCAAATGAAATTTCGATTCTAATTTTACTACAAAACAACACATCCATTACGACAAGCACACAGCTTCGTGTTGTACTCGGTGTTTCAAAAGCTTTGGTTTCTCGAAGCGTAACGAGTTTGCAACAAAAGGGATTGATCACAATGAAGAAAGTTTCAGAAAATAGAAGGATTTCTTATATTGAATTAACGGAAGAAGCGATTCCTGTATTAGAAAAAATATCTATTGAGATTGATAAAATCAATCAAGTTTTATTCAAGGATATTCCCACAAAAGATATTCAATGCATGATTGATACAATGAATAAAATGAATGAAAAAATAGAAGGAGCGAATTAAAATGAAGTTTACAATGGCGTCCGAAGTGGATTTAGGACACGAAAAAGTTGGTAAGTTACTTTTTATGTTGCAGTACCAGCCATCTTAAGTCAAATTGTTAACTTACTCTATAACGTGGTTGACCGCATGTATATTGGTCACATTCAAAATGTAGGGGCCATTGCCCTAACAGGCGTAGGCGTTTGTCTTCCAATTATAATGATTGTATCCGCCTTTGCGTGTTTAGTGGGTATGGGAGGTGCTCCAAGAGCTAGTATATATATGGGTAAACAAGATAATCCAACGGCTGAAAAAATCATGGGCAATTGTTTTATCGCATTATTTGTGATTTCATTAACACTAACTGTATGTTTATTAGCTTTTCAAACACCACTACTACAATTATTCCAGGCAAGTTCAAAAACAATTGTTTATGCCAAACAATATATGGGTATTTACGCCTTAGGAACCATTTTTGTTCAAATGACCCTTGGAATGAATGCCTTTATTTCTTGTCAAGGATTCTCTAAAACAAGTATGATGACCGTTTTAATTGGAGCTATCTTAAACATTATTTTAGACCCTATTTTTATCTTTGGATTCAATATGGGAGTAAGAGGGGCTGCACTAGCTACCATCATTTCGCAAGCCATCAGTGCAATCTGGGTCATTCGTTTTTTGAGTGGTAAACAGACTGTTCTTAAGTTAAAAAAAGAAAACTTTAAAATCGTACCAAGCCTATTATTTCCTAGTTTAGCTTTAGGTATCGCACCTTTTGTGATGCAGTCAACAGAAAGCTTGATTTCTTTATGTTTTAATATGCAATTATCTAAATTTGGAGGTGACGTTGCAATTGGAAGTATGACCATTCTAACAAGTGTTATGCAGTTTGCGATGATGCCACTTCAAGGTTTAACGCAAGGTGGACAACCCATCATCAGTTATAACTTTGGTGCCAAAAATGGCCAACGCGTAAAAAAAGGCTTTTTACTTCAAACACTATGTTGTTTCACATACGCAAGTATTATCTGGCTTTTAGTGGAATTATTTCCTCAAGTATTTATTTCTATTTTCACAAACGATCCAGACTTAATGGCAATGGCAAGCTGGGCCATTCGTATCTATATGGCATGCGTCTTATTGATGGGGCTTCAGATTTCTTGCCAACAAACCTTCATTGCGTTTGGAAATGCTAAGATTTCAGTTTTCTTAGCAATCTTTAGAAAGATCATTGTCTTAATTCCATTAATTTTTATCTTGCCAAACATCTTATCCAATCATATCTTTGCGGTATTTGTTGCAGAACCTATCGCAGACTTTATTGCGGTAAGCACAACAGTAACGTTATTTATTAAAAATTTTAAAAAGACATTAGCACAAATGAGTTATGAACGATCATAACTCATTTTTTAGCATATTCAATAATTCTTCTTTCCTATTCTTTTCCGGATGATAAAAAGCGTATTTCAAACACATATTCAAAGTTTCTTGAATCTGTTTTCCCCTTAAATTCATAGCTTCTATAATATCCTTTCCATTCAATGCAAGTTGAGATATACTCATACAGCGATTTCTATTTTGGATGTAATACACATAGAAAAGTTCTACATCTTTAGCTGATTTTTGCCCTAATTCAGAATGGGCCATCGCATCACAATAGCGTATTTGAAGTAAGTTCAATAAGTGTTCTTCACCCAAATGATATGTAACGCGATACTTAAAAATACAGTCTAAATCACAAGTAAATTTATCATCATGATGTAAGACATAGAATGGAATCCACTTTCTTTGTTCATTTGTAAGTTTAAAGCGTCGACAAAGTTCTTTAGATAATTCACTCCCTACCTTCGCATGATGCTTAAAATGATCCTTTCCATTCGAATCCGTTGTCTTTACTTGTATTTTGCCTAAATCGTGGAATAATAGCGCAAAGGCCAAGGTTTCATCATATGGTTTTAAATAACACATCGCATCTAAAGTATGATGCAAAACATCGGTATAGTGATAGATTGAGTTTTGACTACACTTCAATGCCAAATCCAACTCATTAAATACAGGTTTTAAAAGAAGTGTCATACTCGCCAATACTTGTGGATTTGTTTCCATGATTTCTTTTAATTCATGCACGATTCTTTCTATCGATACATATTGAATCAAAGATGCATTTGTATCAATGGATTTTTTAACTGTTTCATCCATCGAAAAGCCAAGTTTTGCACAAAAACGATAAGCACGCAACATTCTTAGAGCATCTTCATTAAATCTTCGATCTGGATTTCCCACACATCGAATGATTTACGTTTTAAATCAACTTTGTCCACCATATGGATCAATCAAATCACGACTTGGATGATA
>ENA-OQCN01000799-OQCN01000799.1-human-gut-metagenome-genome-assembly--contig:-NODE-799-length-16616-cov-3.694463_pt1 | contig 16616 bp, 22 predicted proteins | sample MGYA00242497_ERZ504576 | MGnify/ENA primary metagenome ERZ504576 (study PRJEB26092, sample SAMD00036296) | human gut metagenome | host: Homo sapiens | study: EMG produced TPA metagenomics assembly of... | reverse complement strand
AGGTGAAGGATCGTGCAAAGCGTGCCCCTGCCAAGAAGGCAGAGGAGCCCATTGTAGAGGCGGCACCTGTGGTCGAGAGCGCTCCTGCAGAGGAGGCAAAGCCGGAGGTCAAGGAAGAGCCCGTTGTGGAGGAAAAGCCCGTGGAGGAGCCTGCAAAGGCTGAGGAAAAGCCCGCTGAGCCTGTTAAGGCCAAAGAGGTGAAGGCGGAGCCTGTCAAGGCCGCTGCTCCCGCTGCCAAGCTCCCGCAAAGAAGCCCGCCGCCAAAAAGACCAGCCGCGCTGCCCGCAAAAAGGCCGCTGCCGCTAAAAAGTAAGTAATACAAGCAAAAAGCAGCTGCATTCCGTAAAAACACGGAGTGCAGCTGCTTTTTATTGCGATCTTACAGGCCTCTCCTACGAGGAGAACTGGAACGAAATGCCTGAGAAGGTCAGACGTGCATCATGCCGCGCTGTGCATGGATGCGGAATTTGAGTGCGGCGGCGATAAATCCCTTGAACAGGGGATGAGCGCGGTTGGGGCGGCTCTTGAACTCCGGGTGGAACTGTGCACCCAGATGGAAGTCACGGCCGGGCAGCTCCACGGTCTCCACCAGACGGCCGTCAGGGCTGGTGCCGGAAATGACCAGTCCTGCATCCTCCATCTCCTGACGGAACTCGTTGTTGAACTCGTAGCGGTGGCGGTGACGCTCCCAGATCTCAGCCTCGCCGTAGCACTCGGCCATCTTGGTGCCGGGCTTGACAGTGCAGGGGTACTTGCCCAGACGCATGGTGCCGCCCTTGGGGATGTTGCCCTGCTGGTCGGCCATCAGGGCAATGACATTGTGGGCACCATCGGGGGTGAACTCGCTGGAATTGGCATCGGCATAGCCCAGCACGCCGCGTGCGAACTCCATCACCATGATCTGCATTCCCAGGCAGATGCCAAAGTAGGGAATCTGGTTCTCACGGGCATACTGTGCGGCCTGGATCATGCCCTCGATGCCGCGGTCACCAAAGCCGCCGGGCACAATGATGCCGTCCACGTCAGCAAACACTTCTTTGCAGGCATCCTGATCGATCAGATCCTCGCTCTCCACCCACTTGATGTCTACCTGACTGTCGTTCTCAAAACCGGCGTGGTACAGGCTCTCCATCACGGAAAGATAAGCGTCGTGCAGCTTGACGTACTTGCCCACCAGCGCAATGGTGCAGGTCTTGCTGCGGGTGGCAATGCGGGAGACCACACCCTTCCACTCGGTCAGGTCGGCGGGGGGCACGTCCAGTTTGAGTTTTTCCACCACCACATCATCCAGACCGTTGGTGTGGAGCATCAGCGGGCACTGGTACAGGCTGGGCATGGTCAGGTTCTCAATGACACACTCAGGCTTGACATTGCAGAAGGTGCTGATCTTGCGGCGGATATCGCGCCCACGCTGCCATCAGCACGCAGATGATGATATCGGGGTTCACGCCCATGCCCTGCAGCTCCTTGACGGAGTGCTGGGCCGGCTTGGACTTGTACTCGTCGGAGCCGGAGATATAGGGCACCAGCACAACATGGATGTAGCAGCAGTTGTCGCGGCCCTGCTCCAGGCCCACCTGACGGATGGCCTCCAGGAAAGGCTGGCTCTCAATATCGCCGGTGGTGCCGCCAATCTCGGTAATGACCACATCGGCATCGGTAGAGGATGCCATGTTGTAGATGTAATTCTTGATCTCGTTGGTGATGTGGGGGATGATCTGGACGGTCTGACCCAGATAAGCGCCCTGGCGCTCCTTGTTCAGCACGTTCCAGTACACCTTGCCGGTGGTCAGGTTGGAATACTTGTTCAGATTTTCGTCGATGAAGCGCTCGTAGTGGCCCAGATCAAGGTCGGTCTCAGTGCCGTCATCGGTCACGAACACCTCACCGTGCTGCAGGGGGCTCATGGTACCCGGGTCCACGTTCACATAGGGGTCCAGCTTCTGGCTGGCGACCTTCAGTCCGCGGCACTTGAGCAGGCGGCCCAGAGAAGCCGCCGTGATGCCCTTGCCCAGACCGGAGACAACGCCGCCGGTCACAAAGATGAATTTTGCCATTTGTTCAGTCCTCCTCTAATTTATCTTTCAGAGATCATTCTTTCCCAGTACGGATGCGACCGCATCCGGAACAAAACATACAACACCAAATTATAATCCTAATCCTCGTAAGAATCAAGGATTTCCTGTGCAATTTCTGCACGGCTGCGCCGGGTGTCCATGGCGCGCTTTTCAATGTAGCGGTGGGCGGCATCCTCGCTCATCTGCTCCCGCTCCACCAGACAGCATTTTGCGTGACTGACCAGCCGTACCTGTGCGATCTTTTCCTGCATCCGGGCATTTTCCTGCCGGAGCAGCTGCAGGCGGTGGTTGCTGGCCGCGGCCAGATGGATGGCCTGCAGGAACAGCGTATTGGAGAACGGCTTGCTCAGCAGCAGCACCCCCTGCTCACTCATGGGGGCCAGCAGCTGCTCGGCGGCGGCTGCCTTGGCCAGCAGCACCACGCCTGCGTCTGTTTTTTCTACGGCAGAGGAACACAGCTCGTGGCCGAACTCGTCCGGCAAAGGCGCGTTGACCACGATCAGCTCAAAATCAGATTCCAGCATCCTGCGCCGGGCCTCGGCACCACTGGGGATGATCGTAGGCCGGGTGTATCCCAGCTCTGCCAACCGCGCGGAGATGTACTCGTTGGAGCTTGCTCCGGCGCTCACGATCAGAGCACGTCCCATTTGAATCGCTCCTTTCTCTTACATCCAGGCAAGGGGCCGAATCATTGCCCCTTCGTACTTTCCCTCAAAAGCGGTTCAGATGGCGTTGAAGTAGTGCACCCGCTCGTACTCTGCCGGGTCGGCGGCAGCTTTCAGGGCGGCACAGCGCTTCAGTTCTTCCTCATAGTACCGATGCGAAAGCTCTTCCGGCAGCACGCGGTGCAGAAATTCGCTCTCCTGCGCGGCCTGCACGGCCTCCTCCAGCGTGGAAGGCAGTCTTTCCAGCCCAAGACCTGCGGCCTCGGTGGGATCGAACAGGTTCTTGTTGATGGGGGCCTGCAGCACCATCCGGTGCTCGATGCCGTCCAGACCGGCGGCCAGCACCAGACCCACGGCCAGATAGGGGTTGCAGGCAGGGTCAGGGCTGCGCAGTTCCATGCGGCAGTTGTTGCCCTTGACCTGCGGGATGCGCACCAGCTGGCTGCGGTTCTGGCGGCTCCAGCTTACATAGCGGGGGGCCTCGTCACAGCCAAAGCGCTGGTAGCTGTTGGGCAGGGGATTGGTGAACACGGTCAGCTCCCGGCTGTGGGCCAGAACACCCGCCATAAAGCTGCCAGCAATGCTGTCCGGGGCAATGTCGCCCTCAAACAGATTGCGGCCGTCCATGCAGAGCGAAAGGTTGATGTGCAGGCCGCTGCCTGCCTGATCCGGCAGGGGCTTGGGCAGGAAGCTGGCGTGGATGCCGTTGCGCATGGCAACAGCCCGCACGATCTGCTTGAACATCATCACATGGTCGGCTGTTTTCAGGGGGCCGGCGTAGTGGCAGTCGGATCTCGTTCTGGCCGTGGCCGCTCTCGTGGTGGCTGTGCTGGGGGCTCATGCCCATCTGTTCCATGGTCAGGCAGATGTCCCGGCGCAGGTTCTCACCTGCATCCAGCGGGGCTACATCAAAGTAGCCGCCAAAGTCGATGGGGATGCGGGTGGGGCGGCCCCGGTCGTCATTCTCAAACAGGTAGAACTCGCACTCTGCCCCCACGTTGCAGGTCAGCCCCAGTTTGCGGAAGCTGCGGCTCATCTGGCGCAGGAAGCCGCGGCAGTTGCCGCCAAAGGCAGCGCCGTCCGGCTTTTCCACGTCACAGAAGAACTGCATCACCCGGCCCTCGGTGGGCCGCCAGGGCAGGATGGTCACGGTGGAAAGATCGGGCCGGAGCACAAGATCGCTCTCCTCCACCTTCATAAAACCGGCAATGGAGCTGCCGTCAAAGCAGACACCATCCTCCATGGCCTTGGGCAGGTCGCTGGCAAGCACGGCGATGTTTTTCTGGGTGCCAAAGATATCGCAGAAGGCAAAGCGGACGAATTTGACGTTGTTGTCCTCCACAAAATCAAGGATGTCCTGTTGGGTATTATAGCTCATAGTGGTTCCCTCCGAGCCGCAGGGCGCGGCAAATGGCACAACAGTGCAAAACTGGAAAAATCGGCTTGTGTTCTTAAAAAACGCTAAAAGGCCTGCTTCGTATGCGCAAAGCAGGTCTTTAGGCTGGTGTAAGAAATAGGAAAAGGGGAATGGCTTAAAAATCCAACAACCCAGCGATGCTTATCAAGCTATGTCAGAAAGATCAGACGTAGTAGAGCATCTTGCTGTAGCTGGGCAGAGGCCAGTAGTCCTCACCGCAGATGGTCTCGGCATCGTCAGCAGCGGCGCGCAGAGCATCCATCTTGGGCAGAACGTCATCGTGGAAGGAGACAGCCTTGGCGCTCTCATCGGTCATGGCTTCAGCGGTATCCACGGCAGCCTGCAGGGCATCGATGGCATCGCTCATGGCATCGGCATCGGTGGACAGGCGGGTGAGGGTCTTGGTCTCGCTGCGCACGCTGATGGCATCGCTGACGGCCAGCTTGGATGCAGCGGTGTTGGCAACCTCGCTCATGTAGGCGTTGATGGCAGGCAGCAGCTGCTTGCGGGCCATCTCCAGCATGGTCAGAGCTCGATGTTGATGATCTTGGAGTAGTGCTCCATCTCGACCTCGTAACGGCTGTGCATCTCTACCTTGGTCAGAACACCGAAATCCTCCATCAGCTGGATGTTCTTCGGGTCGATCAGTGCGGGCAGAGCAGCGGGCGTGTTCTTCTTGTTGGGCAGGCCGCGGCGTGCTGCTTCCTCTTCCCACTCGGCGGTGTAGCCGTTGCCGTTGAAGATGACACGGCGGTGGTCACGGATGGTGCGCTTGATCAGAGCAATGGCAGCGCTGGTAAAGTCCTCAGCGCCCTCCAGCTCGTCGGCGTAGCCTTCAGCTCCTTGGCAACAGCGGTGTTCAGGATGGTGTCGCAGTCGCTCAGGTTCTGAGAAGAGCCGGGCATACGGAACTCGAACTTGTTGCCGGTAAAGGCAAAGGGAGAGGTGCGGTTGCGGTCGGTGGTGTCCTTGCTGAACTTGGGCAGCACGTCCACGCCCAGATCCATCTTCATCTTCACAGGGCCGGCATAAGGAGAATCGGATGCAATGGCATCGATGACAGCCTCCAGCTCCTCGCCCACAAAGATCGAGATGATGGCCGGGGGAGCCTCGTTGGCACCCAGACGGTGATCGTTGCCCGGGGTGGCAACGGAGGTGCGCAGCAGATCAGCGTACTCGTCCACAGCCTTGATGACGGCGGCAAGGAACACCAGGAACTGCAGGTTCTCCATGGGGGTGTCACCGGGATCCAGCAGGTTCTCCTCGGTGGTGGACAGCGACCAGTTGTTGTGCTTGCCGCTGCCGTTGACCCCCTCAAAGGGCTTCTCGTGCTGCAGGCAGACCAGACCGTACTTGGGCGCGATCTTCTTCATCATCTCCATGGTCAGCAGGTTGTGGTCAATGGCAACATTGGTGGTGTCGAAGATGGGGGCCAGCTCATGCTGGCAGGGAGCCACTTCGTTGTGCTTGGTCTTGGCAGGAACGCCCAGCTTCCACAGCTCCTCGTCCAGCTCCTTCATAAATTCGGAGACCTCGGGACGGATGACACCGAAGTAATGCTCCTCCAGCTCCTGACCCTTGGCAGAGGGAGCGCCGAACAGGGTGCGGCCGGTGAGGATCAGATCCTGACGTGCCTCGTAGTCCTCCTTCTTGACAAGGAAGTACTCCTGCTCGGGGCCGACGGTGGTGGAGACGTAATCAACATCCTTGCCGAACAGCTTCAGGATGCGGATGGCCTGACCGGACAGTGCGTTCATGGAGCGCAGCAGGGGGGTCTTTTTGTCCAGTGCCTCGCCGGTGTAGCTGACGAATGCGGTGGGGATGCACAGTACGTCATCCTTCACGAAAGCGTAGCTGGTGGGGTCCCATGCAGTGTAGCCGCGGGCCTCGCAGGTGGCACGCAGGCCGCCGGAGGGGAAGGAGGAAGCATCGGGCTCGCCGCGCACCAGCTCCTTGCCGGAGAACTCCATGATGCGGTGCCATCGCCCACGGGGCTCACAAAGCCGTCATGCTTCTCACTGGTGATGCCGGTCAACGGCTGGAACCAGTGGGTGTAGTGGGTGGCGCCCAGCTCCATGGCCCAGCGCTTCATCACGCTGGCCACAACGTTTGCCACCTCGATATCCAGGGGTGCGCCCTTGTGCAGGGTGCGCTCCAGGCTCTTGTAAGTAGCGCTCGGCAGGCGCTCCTTCATTACATGCTCGTTAAAGACCTTGCTGCCGTAGATTTCCATAACATTTGCTGCCATAAATCCTACTCCTTACTTGATCTTATGTCTGTCCCTTCCGAAACTGTCTCCCGCCGCCGAACTGCGGCCCGGAAACAGCGAAAAGCTTTTTAACAAAAATGGCGCTGCGAGTCAGGAGGTGACCCACAGCGCCGTTGCTGTCTATGGTTTGATTATATCCCGGCACGGCTCAAAAGGCAATTGACAAAACTAACGATTCTGCACAAACACGTTCTCGTTTTTTTGGGAGATATCGTATTTGGTATTACTTTTAGATCACCTGGAACAGGAAGAACTTCAGGTAATTGGTCTCGGGCACGCCCCACAGGATGGGGTGATCCGGGGCCTGCTGCTTCACCTCGATCTGCCGCAGCTGCCGGTGGGCATCCTTTGCGGCGGCGTGCAGCATCCTGATGAACAGCTCCTCGGTGGCAAAGTGAGAGCAGCTGGCCGTGGCCAGATAGCCGCCCCGGGGCAGCAGTTTCATGGCGCGGTAGTTGATCTCCTTATAGCCGCGCATGGCGTTCTCCACCGTGCGGCGGGCCTTGGTAAAGGCCGGCGGGTCAAGGATGATAAAGTCGTAGGGGTGGCCCTCCTTTTCCAGCCGGGGCAGCAGGGTAAAGGTGTCCTCGCAGAGGAAATCCATGTTGGTCAGGTTGTTGCGCTGGGCGTTCCGCTGGGCCATGGCAATGGCCTCGGCGCTGATGTCAGCGGCGGTGACCCGGGCAGCCCCACCCTTGGCGGCGTTCAGCGCAAAGCTGCCGGTGTGGGTAAAGCAGTCCAGCACAGTGTGACCGGCAGCAATGCGGGCCACAGCCCGGCGGTTGTATTTCTGGTCGAGGAAAAAGCCGGTTTTCTGGCCGTTCTCAAAATCGACGTGGTAGAACACGCCGTTCTCGCAGATCTCAGTCTGGGTGCTGTCGGGGTGCGTCTCGCCGGGCAGGTCAAACCAGCCCTTGTTCTGTGCCAGGCCCTCCTTGGCCCGCAGAGCCTCGTCGTTGCGCTCGTAGATGCCCTCAATGGTCTGGCCGTCAGCGCGCAGGACTTGCACCAGCAGGGGGAATAGGATGGGCTTGAGCTTTTCCATGCCCACGCTCAGGGTCTGGGTGACAAGGATATTGTTGAACCGGTCCACAGTCAGGCCCGGGAACTGGTCAGCCTCGCCAAAGATGACACGGCAGGCGGTCAGGTCGGCGGGCTCCAGCACGGTCTTGCGGTAGGCCCAGGCGTATTCGACACGGCGCTTCCAGAAAGCGGCATCAAAGGTGTCGTTGGCGTTGCGGGAGATGAGCCGCACCCGGATCTTGCTTTTCAGCGAGAGAAAACCGGTGCCAAGATAGGCACCCTTTGTGCTGACCACATCGACCAGCGTGCCGTTTTCAGGCTCTGCTTCCGGGGAACTTAGGATGTCGTTTTCGTACACCCAGGGGTGGCCGCCCACCAGCAGGCCCTCGGCGTGTTTGTTGACGGTGTAAACGGGGTAATTGCGAGAAGATTTCATAGTTGCTCCTGTTATAACTGGCTCGCCCTCTCAGTCTCGCTCCGCTCGCCAGCTCTCCCAAAGGGAGAGCCTTTGGCGATTTTCGATTTAGTCTCATCAAGCTTGAATACAGAGCGGCTCTTGGCTCCCCCTTTGGGGGAGCTGGCAATGCCGTCAGGCATTGACTGAGAGGGTGAGGATGCTAAAATTTCATACTGATATTTATTCTAACATAAAAACGTGCTAGAATAAATACATAAACACAGAAACGAGGAAAACGTCATGGAGATCGAACGCAAATGGATGGTGAACGGCTGGCCGGAGGGTGAAAACTTCCCGGCTCTGCCGCTCAAGGAAGAGTTTGCCATGCGGCAGGGATATATCAGCGTGCGGCCCACCGTGCGCATCCGGGAGGAGGCGCTCAAGGGCGGCAAGACGGCTATATCCTCTGCTTCAAGTCCGGAAGCGGGCTTGCACGGGAGGAGATCGAGCGCCCCATCGACAAGAAATTGTTTGATGAACTGGAAACAAAGATCATCGGTAAGCCCCTGATCGGGAAGATCCGCAGAAGCTACGCCCTGCCTGATGGCCTTGTGCTGGAGGTGAACCATGTGGATGAGGCCAGCCCACTGCGTTCTGGTACGCTGAGGTGGAATACCCCACCGTGGATGCTGCCCGCAGCTGGAAGCCGGAAGCCTTTGGTCTTGCAGACTATCTGAACGATGATGTCACCGACCAGCCCGGCCAGAGCATGGGAGCCTACTGGGAACAGACCCGGAAATAAAAATGACCCTCTCCGTCGCGCAGATGCGGCCGCCTAGCCTTTGGGGGAAAGACGGCAGTGCAAAGCAATGACAGAGAGGGTCATTATTTTTTACTTCTTGTGGTACATCCGGTCTGCTTCCTCATAGGTGGGTTCGCAGGTTAGATACATGCCCAGCTTCTTCACGGTATCCATATCCACGCTGGACAGGATGACAGTGGAGTGCATATCGCAGCCCTTCAGGTGGGAGAGCTGCTTGAGGGCTGCAGCAGCAGTGGGATTCTGCGCGGCCGAGCTGGACAGGGCAATCAGGATCTCGTCGGTGTGCAGGCGGGGGTTCTTGCTGCCCAGATAGTTGGTCTTGAGGGTCTGGATGGGCTCGATGGCGGCGGCAGAAACGAGGTCGAGCTCCTGGTCGATGCCGGCCAGCTTTTTCAGCGCGTTGAGCAGAGCGGAGGAAGCGGCACCCAGCAGGGGGCCGGTCTTGCCGGTGACAACGGTACCGTCCGGCAGCTCAATGGCGGCAGCGGGGGCACCGCCGGTCTTTCAGAGACTGCATGGGCGGCCTGCTCCACCGGGCGGCTGCCCTGGGTCAGTCCGGCCTGATTCATCAGCAGCTCCAGCTTGTAGACCTCGCTCTGGATCTGTGCGCCGTTCTTGAGGTCGCACAGGGCCTTGAAGTAGCGGCGGACGATCTCGTTGCGGGAAGCTTCGCAGCAGGCCGCGTCATCCACGATGCAGTTGCCGGCCATATTCACGCCCATGTCGGTGGGGGAGTGGTAGGGGCTCTTGCCTGCGATCAGCTCAAACATGGCGTTGACCACGGGGAAGATCTCAATGTCGCGGTTGTAGTTGACCGCGGTCTTGCCATAGGCCTCCAGATGGAACGGGTCGATCATGTTCACATCGTTCAGGTCGGCGGTGGCAGCCTCGTAAGCCAGGTTGACCGGGTGCTTCAGGGGGATGTTCCAGATGGGGAAGGTCTCAAACTTGGCATAACCGGCCTTCACGCCCCGCTTGTATTCGTGGTACAGCTGGGACAGGCAGGTGGCCATCTTGCCGCTGCCGGGGCCGGGAGCCGTGATGACCACCAGCGGGCGCTGGGTCTCAATGTACTCGTTGCGGCCATAGCCTCGTCGCTCACGATGCGGGCAACGTCGTTGGGGTAGCCGGGGATCTTATAGTGCCGGAAGGTGCGGATGCCCAGGCTGTTCAGACGCTTCTCAAAGGCTTCCACCTCGGGGGCGGCGGTGTACATGGTCACGCATACGCTGCCCACAAACAGGCCGCGCTCCTGGAATGCGTCGATGAGACGCAGAACGTCCAGATCATAAGTGATGCCATAGTCACCGCGCATCTTGCTGCTGACGATGTCCTCAGCGTTGATGACGATAACGACCTCGGCCTGATCCTTCAGCTGCAGCAGCATCTGCAGCTTGGAATCGGGCTGGAAGCCGGGCAGCACGCGGGAGGCGTGGTAGTCATCGAACAGCTTGCCGCCGAATTCCAGATACAGCTTGTTGTCGAACTGCGCGATCCGCTCCCGGATGTGCTCCGACTGCATCTGCAGGTATTTGTCGTTGTCAAATCCTTTTTTCATTCGTTGCTCCTCTTCCTGATTTCGGTTCCCATATCCTGCCCGGGCAGCGGGTTCCACAGCGGAAGTGTGCCCGGGGAATTACACAATACAAAAACAGTATATCATATCAGAGGAGCGGGTGCAATAAAAAATCAACAAAAGTCCCGCTCCTTCCAGCAGAAAGCTTTTGCCGGAAAGAGCGGGGCAGGGAGGAACAGTGCGGATTACAGGGTCAGCTGGATGCCGCTGAGGGTCACGGTATCCGGATCGGGCTCTTCATCCTTTGCTTTGGCGCGGGTCTGCTTGGGCAGAGCGTCCTCGTGGACTACTTTGCCGCATTCCAGCTCAGGGATGGCAAAGAAGGCTGCTTCCAGAGCATCAGGCAGCTCTACTTCACCGGTAACATGCAGGAATTCGATCTGAGCCAGCAGGTCTGCGCTCTCTGCGGGGATGACAGCATCACCCAGCACATAGAGACGGGTGCCATACCGGCGCAGGGAAGAGGCAGTCAGCTCTAGGTCGTCCTCCACCACGGCGGTGCCGTCCGGCACGATGATCAGCTCGGTGGAATCCGGGAAGAGCGGGGCCAGAACGGGCGCAAGGCTTGCGCACAGGATGGCCTTTGGAGCGGAAAAGCTGCAGCCCTTGGCGGCCAGTGCGGCAGTGTCGAGCCTGGGGTCAACCGCCAGGAAGCGATGTTCATTCCAGTACAGGCGGCTTTGTGCCCGCAGCAGGAAGGTGTTGTCTAGCTTGATGGAGCTTCCCGGCAGGAGCACTGCATCATCGGGGTAGACCGCCAGCTTTCCGTTCAGGATGCAGCGGGCGGATACCACTGCCGAGAGGCACTGCGGGCAGTAGATCATACCATTGACCAGAATGCAGGCGTATTTCTGTAAAACCTCCGCAGCATCCGGTGTGATCATCAGCTTGCCGTTGACCACCAGTACCTGCCCGGCGGCGGTCTGGCTGGCAGAGCTCAGCGTGAACTTGCCATTGACCACACCCACCGAGACCTCCTCCGGGATATTTTTGCAGAGCATCGAATCCAGAGAAATGTTGTGCTGGCTCAGGAGCGTCTGCACCCGGGGCGAGGTCAGCGCGATCATGCAGTCCAGCTTGATCTGCTCATAGCGGTCAAGAAAATCCTCCTGCACATTGCGCAGGTCCAGGATCATAGCGTCCACATTCAGGTTCTTTTTCATCATTTAATCCTCCGTAAGTTCAGTTTTGAGGCGATGGCGTATCTGGGCAAGGCGGCTGCGGACCGTGCCGGGCGGGAGACTGAGCAGCTGACCGATCTCGCTGGCATTGTAGCCCGCTGTATAGCGCAGGGTGAACAGCCGCCGCTCTTCCGGGGTGAGCAGAGCCAGCAGACTGGCGGCTTCCACTGTGTCCAGTGCGGAATCCGGTTCGGCACTGTCCTCTTCCGGGAAAAAGGTGCTGAGCAGCTGCTCCTCCTTTGCCGTCCGGCGGAGCTGGTCGCAGTAGAGATTCCGCGCAGTGGTAAACAGCCAGGCCTTGCACTGCCGTTCCGTAAAGCTGTTGATAAGGGTCCGGTTCTGCAGTGCCCGCAGAAAGACTTCCTGGGTCAGATCCTCCGCCCGGGCTTCGTCCCGGCAGAGATTGAAACAGAAATGCTCCAGCCTGTCCCAGAAGGTCTCGTACAGCAGCTCCCACATGGGGCTTCCTCCTTTCATTGCGTCGTTCTGCCTGTAAGACGAAGGAGACCGGGGAAGTGTTGGATAGATCCGGAGAAAAATAAACCTCAGTCTCGCTGGCGCTCGCCAGCTCTCCTACCAGGGGAGCCTTTGGCATGGCGGTAAACAGCGTGAAACTGAGGGAAACTCCTTGATTTAATGTTTTATTTAATGTTTTGCTTCCAGTGCTTCAAGATCTTCTTTGATCTCTTCCACATCTTCTTTCAGGAACATCAGGCAGAAGCTGACGGCCAGCAGCAGGCAGGAGAGCCAGATGGCCTTGCGCCGCAGAGGTCCAGCGTCAGGCTGCCCAGGCCCGCGCCCAGCGCAAACAGGAGGATGATGCCCCAGTAATAAAGGGATTTTTTCAGGGCGGCAGGATTGCGGTTGAGCACCCAGCTGCAGAGGGAGTCCATGCCGCTGCGCATGTTGCCGATGCACATGGTGCTGGCAAAGGCATAACCGTTCACCTTGCGGAAGGTCTGCACCTGCATCGCACAGGCAAACGAGACCAGCGCATTGGCCATAAGATTCCACTCCTGCGGGAAAAAGCCCACCACGAACAGCATCACGATCTCACACAGCACCACCAGCTGCCGCCAGTGGAGCCGCTGCAGATTCTGCAGCTTCTGGTGCATCAGCTCTGCCGCGAACACGCCCAGCGCAAAGAAGCACAGGGGCACAAGATAATGCAGCACACGCCCCCACTCCCCGGCAAAGGCATGGACAGCCATCAGCACGATGTTGCCGGTCTGGGCGTTGGCAAACACCTTGCCCCGGAACAGATAGGTGTATACGTCCTGCAGGCCGCCGGACAGTGAAAGGAACATTGCCGTGCAGAAGGCTTCCGACATCTGGCCGCGGCGCTTTTTCTTGGAATTCATGCAAATTCCCCCTCTGTTTTTTTACCCCTATACTATAACGCGGGTTGACGGATTTGTCAAAAAGCAAAGGCACTTTTTGGCGGTTTTGACTATGTAAAACGAATATGCCTGCCATGTATTTTGCAATTGCATCCGGGTTGTGCTACAATAAGACCATTCATACAGAAAAAGGAGAATCTCCCCATGCCCAATATCATCGAGATCACGGATTTTCACGCGCCGGAGCTGGACCCCTACGCCCGCCTGACGCAGAACCAGCTGCGCAGTCGGCTGGAACCCGAAAAAGGCATCTTCATTGCCGAGAGCCCAAAGGTGATCTCCCGGGCACTGGATGCAGGCTTTGTGCCGGTCTCCCTGCTGATGGAGCGCAGGCAGATCACCGGCCCAGCGGCGGAGATCCTGACCCGCTGCGGGGATGCACCCATTTATACTGCTGACCGGGAGCTGCTGGCTGCACTGACAGGCTACGAGCTGACCCGGGGTGTGCTCTGCGCCTTTCAACGTCCGAAGCCCCGCACCGTGGAGGAGCTTTGCCGGAACGCCCGGCGGGTGGCCGTGCTGGAGGGCATTGTGGATTCCACCAACGTGGGTGCCATCTTCCGCAGCGCGGCAGCGCTGAACATGGACGCAGTTCTCGTCAATCCCTCCTGCTGTGACCCGCTCTGCCGCCGGGCCGTGCGCGTGAGTATGGGTACGGTATTTCAGGTGCCCTGGGCGCAGATCGGTGAAACGCCTGCTGATTGGCCCGAAAAGGGGCTTGCTCAGCTGAATGCCCTGGCTTCAAGACGGCTGCCATGGCCTTGAGTGACCGTTCGGTCAGCATTGATGACGAAGCCTTGCCCGGGAGCCGAAGCTTGCCATTGTGCTGGGCACGGAGGCGACGGCCTTTCCCATACCACCATCGCATCCTGCGATTACACAGTCAAGATCCCCATGTCCCACGGGTCGATTCCCTGAACGTTGCCGCCGCCAGCGCCGTGGCGTTCTGGCAGCTGGGCAAACAGTAATTCATAAGCCATACAGCAACAAAACTCCCGCCCGGCTCCGGGCGGGAGTTTTGCTATGCCTTAGAAGGATTCAAAGGAGAAATTACTTTTTCATGTAGATGTGGTGGGGCAGACCTGCAATGTACAGCGGAGTCAGCTCAGCCTGGATCAGCGGGCGGGCATACTCGAGGAATTCCTCGGTCATCTGGGTGTGATTCTCGTTCATCCAGCTCAGGGGAACCTTCTTCTCGAGGTTTGCAACTTCACTGATGGGGTGCAGCTCGGTGATGTACTGATAGGGGCTGTTGGAGATGCGCTTCAGGGCGACCATCTGACCGGTGACACCCTCAAAGGCAGCCTTGGCAGCAGCGCCGCCCACCTGGTAAGCCTCGGTGATATCGGTGCGGCTGGTCAGGTGACCAGCGCAGCGCTGCAGGGTAGACAGCTCAATGCAGCGGGTCTTGGTGTCCAGATTGCGGGCAATCACATTTGCCAGATAGCGGGCGGTACCGGTCAGTGCCTTGTGACCGAAAGCGTCCACTGCGTGCACATCGTCGGCCAGCTCACAGACGTAGCGGCCGTCCTCGAGCTTGACACCCTCGGAGACAGCGATCACGATACTGGGCTTCTTCTCCTGCATGGTGCGGACCTTTTCAATGAAGTGTTCCACGTTAAAGGGAACTTCGGGCAGGCAGATCATATCCACGCCTCGCAGTCATCGCTCTTGGCCAGAGCGGCGGCAGCGGTCAGCCAGCCGGCGTTGCGGCCCATGATCTCGACCACGGTGACATAATTGGTGCCGTAAACGGTGGCATCGCGGATGATCTCCTTCATCACCACACCGATGTACTTTGCCGCAGAGCCGTAGCCGGGGGTGTGGTCGGTCACCATCAGGTCGTTATCGATGGTCTTGGGAACGCCCATGAAGCGGATGTCGCTCTGGATGCGGTTGCCGTATTCAGCCAGCTTGCCGATGGTATCCATGGACGTTGCCGCCAATGTAGAAGAAGTAGCCAATGTTCAGCTTTTCCAGGATGGCGAACAGCTTCTTGTAAACGGTCTCGTCATCGTGCCAATCGGGCAGCTTATAGCGGCAGCTGCCCAGGAAGCTGGACGGGGTGCGCTTGAGCAGCTCGATATCCAGGTCATCGGTCAGCACGGTGGAAAGATCCACCACGCGCTCCTCCAGCAGACCGGCAACGCCGTTGCACATGCCGTAAACAATCTCAGCGCCGCGGCTCTTGCAGCTCTCGAATACGCCTGCCAGACTTGCATTGATGACGGAGGTAGGGCCGCCAGACTGACCAACGATTGCATTTTTACCCATGATGATTTCTCCTTTTCTTCTGTTTCGGCTTTTATATTATCGTGCAGGAGCACGAAAACAGACCACGAGGAAGGGGGGGGGGGAAAGCGCGCAAATGAAACTTACAGGCAGATATGGCGCGGGGTACCGTTGACATAGACCGGTGTCACTTCGTCCAGGATGAGCGGACGGGCATACTCCTCAAATGCCGCCGTCACCTGCATTCCGTCCGGGGTGATCCAGTCCAGCGGCACCTTTTTCTCCAGGTTTGCCACCTGCTGGACATCCACGGACTCGGTGATGCACTGGTAGGGGTAATCGGAAATGCGCTTGAGCGAGATCATCCGCCCGGTCTCGCCCGCAAAGGCAGCGGAAGCGGCAGCGCCGCCCACGGCGTAGGCCTCGTTCACATCGGTGCGGCTGGCCAGATGGCTGGCGCAGCGCTGCAGGGTCGAGAACTCAATGGCACGGCTCTTGCAGTTCAGATTGTCGTGGATGAGATCAGACAGGTACCGGCTGGTGCCGCTGAGGATGGCCTTGTGGCCAAAGGCATCCAGCTGCCCGGCAGTGGAGACCAGATCGCACAGATAGGTGCCGTCGCAGTCTTAACGCCCTCGCTGGCTGCAATGATGACATTGGGCTTGACCCGCTGCAGCTCGTCTACTCGGGTCAGGAACCTGTCCGGGTCAAAGGGAACCTCAGGCAGCAGGATGAGATCGGGGCCTTCGCAGTCATCGCCGCCGGCCAGACAAGCCGCACCGGCCAGCCAGCCCGCGTGGCGGCCCATGATCTCGGCCACCGTCACGCTGCGGATGTTGTAAACGGAGGAGTCACGGATGACCTCCTTCAGGATGGTGGCAATGTACTTGGCGGCAGAGCCGTAGCCGGGGGTGTGGTCGGTCAGGCAGAGGTCGTTGTCGATGGTCTTGGGCACACCGATGAACCGGACGCTGCTGCCCACCTGGGCACCGTAACGGGAGAGCTTTGCAATGGTGTCCATCGAGTCATTGCCGCCGATGTAGAACAGCGCACAGATATCGTACTTGTCAAACAGGGTGAACAGCTTGATGAACGGGGTAGAATCCACGTCCGGGTCCGGCAGCTTGTAGCGGCAGCTGCCCAGATAGCTGGACGGGGTGCGCTTGAGCAGCTCAATGCTCATGCGGTCATCCAGCAGAACGTTCAGTTCCAGCATCTCTTCCTTTAAAAGGCCCTCGATGCCGTACTTCATTCCGTAGACTTTATCGGCCCCCAGACTGCAGGCAGCTTTGTATACGCCTGCCAGGCTGGAATTGATAACGGCGGTGGGGCCGCCGCTCTGGCCGATGATGACATTTTTTGACATACGTCCTCCTTATCCAAAAGAACAACAGTTCACGTCCTGCAAAGCGCGGCAAGTCCTTCTGTGTCCTCCCAGAGCCTGCACTGCCCGGGGAAGGAGATTGCGGATGCGCGCCGCAAGTCGTACAAAAGAATGCAGGATGTGCATCTGATTCAATGAAACTGTGCAATTCCTGCAACAATACTATTGTAA
>ENA-OQCN01000798-OQCN01000798.1-human-gut-metagenome-genome-assembly--contig:-NODE-798-length-16624-cov-3.364309_pt1 | contig 16624 bp, 15 predicted proteins | sample MGYA00242497_ERZ504576 | MGnify/ENA primary metagenome ERZ504576 (study PRJEB26092, sample SAMD00036296) | human gut metagenome | host: Homo sapiens | study: EMG produced TPA metagenomics assembly of... | reverse complement strand
CATTTAAAACACGATAGTATCTACGATTGCAAGCGTGCGGTCTTCATTTGTCACCATCCATACCGTCTCATTTCCTTCGAATGGACTTTTCAGACGATAAAATGTTCCAAACTGTAACACTTCTCGGTATTCTTTCATAAATGTGATCTGTTCTTTTACTTCTTTGATCTCTTCTTCTGTCAATTTGTTGAGATCCAGTTCATATCCAAAAGTTCCAAAGTATGCTACATTCGCTCTTGTATGTAATGGGGTATTGCGAAATACCTGGTGATTCGGGACAACAGACACATGGCTTCCCATACTGCTGAGCGGATAACACATAGAAGTTCCGTACTGAATCTTCAGACGCTCAATTGCATCCGAATCATCACTTGTCCATCCCTGTGGTGCATAATACAGCATTCCCGGGTCAAATCTTCCGCCACCGCTGGCACAGGATTCAAATAATACTTCTGGAAACTCATTTGTCAAACGTTCATACAGATCATATACACCTAAAATATAACGATGGAACACTTCTCCCTGTCTGTCTGAAGAAAATTTGCTGCTGTAGCATTCTGTAATGCTTCGGTTCATATCCCATTTAATATATGAGATTTTCGACTCCGATAATAACTTTGCCATCATTCCGTAAATATAATCTACTACTTCTTTTCTTGCAAAATCGAGTACATACTGGTATCTGCCGTGTGATGTATTTCTTCCCGGTGTCTGTAAGATCCAGTCTGGATGTGCTCGATAAAGATCAGAGTCTTTATTTACCATCTCCGGCTCAAACCAAAGACCGAATTTTAATCCTAGTGCTTCAATTCTTTCTGACAGGCCTTTGATGCCATTTGGCAGAAGCTCTTCATTTGCCACCCAATCACCAAGACCAGCTCTGTCATTTCTTCTTGCGCCAAACCATCCGTCATCTAAGACAAACAGTTCTACTCCACATTCTTTTGCTTTCCTTGCAATCTCTACAAGGCGATCTTCTGTAAAGTCAAAATAAGTTGCTTCCCAGTTGTTATTTAAAATCGGTCTTGCCTTATCACGCCAGTACCCTCTTGCGAGTCTCTTAGCATACAACTTCTGGAACGTCTGACTCATGCCATTTAATCCATTTTCACTGTAAACCAGAACTGCTTCCGGTGTCTGAAAGCTTTCTCCCGGTTCTAATTTCCAATCGAATCCTTCCGGATTGATCCCGGCTGTAATTCGTGTCACATCATGTGTATCTACCTCTGCCTGCATACGGAAATTTCCACTATATACAAGGCTTATTCCGATTGCTTCTCCTGCATTTTCATCTGTGTTGTGACGTTTTAAAGCAAGGAACGGATTATGTTCGTGAGAAGAATTTCCGCGCATGCTGTCGATAGCTGTTATGCCTTGCTCCAATGTTCGATTCTTTATATAGCGCTCTCTGGACCACGCACCGGACAACTGCATCCATTCATAATCCTTATCCGGAAGATCCAGGCTTAAGCTCATCATATTTAATACATGCAGATTTTTCTCACCGGCATTTTCAATATAAGCACTTCTTGCAATTGCACTATATTCATCAAAAATCGTATATAAAAGCGCCAGTTTTGCACCAGTCAAAGCGTCTTTCAGAAAGATGCGCAATGTCTGCGCTTCCTCCTCGGACTCTGTGTAAGTTGCCGGCAATCCGGAGAGTTTCGGTTTTCCGGCAATAATCTCATAGCTTTCATATTGGAACTCACTGATTCTGCTGCCATTTTCCTGCAACAATTCAATTGCCGGATGTCTGTAATCTGTCGTACCGTAAACCGGATATTCCTGTCGGATATGTTCCAATGAAAAAGTACGATCCCACTCATATATATACGATGTCATTGGGCGTTCACATTTCTCAACCAGATAAGAAAAATCTGCTTTATCATGAAGTCGTTTTCCAAAATATAATTGTCCCAGATGTCCATTTTCTAATACACATAAGATATAACTGATTTTTTCATTGTATAAATGGAAAGTTTTCGTTTCCTCGTGAAAAATAATCTGTCTCATATACTACCCCTTTTATAATTGAATTGTTGACTCTTAAGCTGTCTGCTTTTTCGCATGCATTTCATTTACTTTTCTTGTGATTTCTTCCATCTTCTCACCTTTTAAAGTGTAGTATTTTTTGTAAATACCAAAGCTGGCAAATGCAAGAATGATTGGAATTACAATCATTAACACGCGAATACCCATTACTGTTGCTGCGCTCTGCGTTACCGCTTTTGCGTTGTATCCTACAATCTGAAGACCAATTCCTGTTAATCCACCTGCTGCTGCCGTAGCTGCCTTCATAAGAAATGTCTGTGCAGAGCATGTTACGCTTTCATTTCGTACACCAAATTTTACTTCTCCATAGTCGATAACGTCTGCCATACAGCATGTTGTTACTCCAAGTGAAAGACCTGATCCGAAGAAAAGCAGTGCACAACATACAACAACTAACACCTTACTCTGTGGTGCTACATATCCTGCTGCACCGAGCAGTACAAATCCAGCAATTGGAAGTCCACATGCAAATGCGTATACTTTTTCACGGTTAATTTTTGCTGCGATTTTTGGGAAGCATAAAAGTCCTGCCATCTCAGCAATAATTGCAAATCCAAAGATAGAATACAGATATTCATCGTGGCATACACATTTGAAATAATATACAGCAAAGCTTTTTGCAATCTGTGTACAAAGGTTAAATGTCAAAAGTAATCCGATAAATGCAAGCAACTGATCATTTTTTACAATTACATGAAATGCCTGTTTCAGACTTGTCTTTTCTGCTGATATACCTACTGTTGATTCCTCTTTTACATTAAATACAGTAATGCCGATTGTAACGATGAAAATAACTGCGATAATAATTGCAAAAAGTGTATATCCTTTTTCTGCGTAGAGATTGCTCTCGCCTGCAACTTTATTCAGGTAATTGATAATATAAAGTCCAAATGTTGCTACTGAAAATCCTGCAAGACTTGCGAAAAATCTTGGAATTACGGAAACTTTCTCACGTTCACGCGGGTCATTTGTCAGGTTAGGAAGCCATGACCAGTAAGGTACATCCATTATCGTATAAGTCATTCCATATAAAATGTACATAACAGATACATATACGTACAATGCTGTTCCTGACAGATTAAAGCTGTGGAATAATAAAACAAATACAACTGAGTTTACTAATGTTCCGATTACAAGCCAGATTCTGAATTTACCAAAACGTGTATGTGTATTGTCAACAATCATACCCATCATTGGGTCATTGATCGCATCCCATATTCTTGCTACCAAAAACAGTACGCCGACAAATGCCGGTGCCAAATATAAAGTATCTGTAAAATAAAGCATTAAAAATGCTCCTACTAAATTGCAAATCGCATCTTTGCCGATTGCTCCAATTCCAAAACATAATTTTTCTCTTGTAGACACATATTTATATTGCGGATTTTTCTGAGTTTCTTTTTGATTTTCCATGATTCTCCTCCTCCAATACTCCTTTGTTTATTTGTTATTTGAGTGAAGAAACCTGTGCACTTGTTCCTTATATTTGTTGATACAAGTATAGCGTACAAAAAAGACATCCGTTATACCTTTTTGTTAAGTGTTGTATCCCAAATGTTAGGTATCGGATGTCTTTTTCAACATTTCGTCTATTCTTTTTCGACGTCTCCTACATAAATTTTTTTATGTTTCTTGTATTCTTTCAGTTCGTTTTGTGCACTGATCAATCGTTCTCGGTCAGCCTTTCTGTTATCATTACGATATTGGGTCGGCGTCATTCCCATTTTCTGTTTAAATACTTTGCCGAAAGCAAGTGAATTGCGATAACCACAAGAAACTGCGATTTCCTCCACAGATAGATCTGTAAGTGCGAGCTGCTCCTTTCCTCTGGAAATTCGAAATTCCGTCAAAAAATCCTTCGGCGAGATTCCAAGACTGTTCTGAAATATTGTATATAAATAACTTCGGTTAAGTGCCAGATAATCAGCTATATCTTCCACTGTGATTTTCTGTGAATAGTAATTCTTTATATAGGCAATTGCTTTCTGCACATGTATACTTTCTTTTGTATCATCCGCATATTGCTGAATTTCAATCCCGCGAGCCAGTACTGAGAAAAACTGATAGAGCTTTCCCTGGAGATAATAAAGATTTTCTGCAGTTGAACTCGTATGATAAAGCATTTCAAATACAATTTCTTTCAGTTCTTCTCCATATTCACACTCGCATGTAAGCTGACGACTGTTCAGTCCGAGATCTCTGACAAATCTCTGTGCCTCCGTACCACCAAATCCTACCCAAAGGTAAGACCATGGGTCCGTTTTATCTGCCTGATAAAAGGTAAGGCTTTCCGGTTCAATCAGAAAGGCCTGTCCTTCTTTCAGCGGATACTTCGTTTCACCTACCTGATAGATACCTTTGCCCTTCATTACATAATGCAAAATATAATTGGGCCTTGCGGCTGGCCCGTAGCTATGTAATGGCTTGCATTCTGCAAATCCGCAGAAACACAAATGAAAATCTTTAAACTTTGGTTTCAACAGTTGTAATACGTAAGAATCTTCCATAATCTGTATCCTCTCTTAATCCCTAAGATCACAAGCACTTTCCAGTCATGCTTACTTTTGCTGTTGCTCACTCAGCAATAGTTAGTTTAACCATTTTCCTTATTCTATCACAGTATCGTGTTATTCTTCCATCAGTTTTCAAACCAAGTATTAAACGGTGCCTCTTCCTTTATAAGTTTCCACAAAAAAGACAATGTGTTTTTTCTTGTATGCAAAGAAATAAGGATGTAAAATAAAATTAGTTTTCAAATAAAAAATAGTAATAAGTGAAATGGCAAATTCTGATTGTAGAACTGACATGTGATTATAAGGAAGGAATAATATGAGAAGAAAAGATAGAGAAATCACAGATATACACAAGATTGAAAAAATATTGTCGAGTGCAAAGTATTTACATCTGGGGGTATTAGATGATGAATACCCATATGTTGTGCCGCTTCATTACGGTTATCAGATAAACGGCGGGAAACTAACATTTATGTTCATAGTGCGAAAGAGGGGCATAAACTGGATTGCATTCGGAAAAATGACAGTGTTTTTTGTGGAAATTGATTACGGAGAAAAACTTATAGAAGCAGATGTTCCCTGCAAATATAGTGCTGAATATGCGAGTGTCATGTGCCGAGGGAAAGCAAAATCCTCCAGAATGCAGCGGATAAGTGCGCGGCACTTCGCATTCTTATGAGAGCGCAAACCGGAGAGGAACACGAAATTAATGAAAAATGGTAAATGCGGTATGTGTAATTGAAATAAATGTAGATTCGTATACGGCAAAAGCGTGTGTAAAATAAATTTCAGTTTTCGGCATTATTGCTTCCACTGGTGATTAGCCTGTATTATATTTGTATTCGTGCATTACATAAAAAGACAGTAAAAAAGCCATAAACACCGTCCCCAGTGCTGCGATATTATGTTAAAATGAAGTAAACAAGAAAAACTGGAAAAACAAAAAGTTGTTCAAGATATACGGGATGAGAGGGATTGGTTATGGATGATTTTAAACAACTTACAGAGCAGCTTTTAAAATTTTATATCGACACGGAATCCATTAGATGATACAGGCTTTGAAAACTTCTTTGATGATAACAGCAGTATAATCGGAACAGGAAAGCATGAGTTTTCCGGAATCTGCATGAATTTCAGGAATCATATAAATTCGATGTAAAGCGAAGAGAAAAGATCAGACTTCAAATAAGGGACTTACAGCAGGAAGAAACAGAGCTTGGAGATGCCCAGGTCCTTGCGTATGGAACGGTAGTTTTTACCGGTTTATTTGAAGATGGGTCCGTCTGTTTTGAGATGGACACCCGGTTTAGTATTATCCATAAAAAGGTGAACGGGAAATGGCTGGTTCAGCATCTGCATCAGTCAGTACCGGACAGAGACCAGATGACAGGGGAAGAATTCCCGGTTACGCTGGGAAAACAGGTGGAAGAGGCACACCGGGCAATCAGTGCATTAGGTACCGCTTATTATCATATCTCACGTCTGGATTTAAAGACAAAGAAGATCGAACTTGTGAAAAGATCCCGGAAAATGGAGCTGGGCATTTCCCAAAAAGCGCAGACTGGAATTCGCAGTTTGAGGTCATCAAAGATGTGATAGCAGAACCGTTTGTACAAAAGTACATAGATTTTTTGATACACAGACCATGGCCGCACGGCTTCGTAATAAAGAGTCCATGTCTTTTGAATTCAAAGGATGGGAAATGGTTCCTTGCCATGATCGTTCCACAGAACTATGATAAAGACGGAAATGTTACATCGGTGCTGCTTGCAAACCGGGATGTGACAGATGAAAAACTGCGGGAATTGAGGCAGGAGGAAGAACTGCGGGAAGCTAAATTAAATGCGGAAACTGCAAGTAAGGCAAAATCCGCATTTCTTTTCAATATGTCCCATGACATCAGAACGCCTATGAATGCGATCATCGGTTATGCAGATCTGGCATCCAGACACCTGGAAGACACAGAAAAACTTAGCAGATATGTCGATAACATTCAGATATGCGGGAGAAAACTGTTATCGTTACTCAGTAATGTCCTGGATCTTGCAAGAATTGAAAATAACAAGGTCGAAATGAAATATGCCGTGTCGGATGTCCGGGAAGACTTTACGAATTGTGTTACAATGTTCCAGCAACAGGCAGAAAGTAAGAACCAGACTCTGTGTATGACAGAACATATCCTGTATCCGTATGTATATGTGGATGAACCACATTTATCGGAAGTCTGCATCAACATCATAAGTAATGCGGTCAAGTATACAAATGCGGGCGGTACAATATCCTGTAAGGTTGCACAGAGACCTTGTGAGAATGAAGACTGGTGTGATATGATCATCAGTATTACCGATAATGGAATTGGTATGACAGAAGAGTTCCAAAAGCATATCTTTGAAGCGTTTGAAAGAGAGCGGACTTCTACGATTACCCATATTGAGGGTATCGGCATCGGCATGGGAATCGTGAAAAAGCTTGTGGATCTGATGGGTGGTACGATAGAGGTGGAAAGTAAACTTGGTGAGGGATCCACTTTTACAGTGACGATCCCTTGCAAAAAAGCATCAAAAGAAGAAGCTTTAGAGAAGAAAAATCAGAATCCACGAAGTAAGAAGTCGCTAAAAGGCGTCCGGTCCTGCTGGTCGAAGACAATGAGATCAATGCGGAGATCGCGACAGAACTGTTGAAAGAAGAAGGGTGTATTGTCGAAGTTGCAACTGACGGAGTTGCATGTATCAGCATGATTGAAAAGGCAGATGCGGACTATTACAAGATGATCCTTATGGATATTCAGATGCCGGTTATGAATGGGTTCGATACGACATTAACCATCCGGAAGATGAAGGATGATAAAAAAGCGATGATCCCGATCATAGCTATGACTGCCAATGCCTTTGCAGAAGACAGACAGAAGGCGCTTTCTGTCGGGATGAATGATCACGTTGCCAAGCCTGTTGATATGAATATTCTTGCGCCAACGATGATGAAATATTTATAAAAGTGGGGAATAAAAAAATGAACAAAGAAAAAAAACAGGTTGTCACACCGGACAATCTAAAAGAAATTGCCGTCATGACGATAGCAGTGGGGATCATCGCTGCGGCCGTGTATTTCTTTCTGATTCCGAGCCAGACCTCGATCAGCAGCGTATCTGCGCTGGCGATCATTATTGCGCATTATGTACCGTTACATGTATCAACGGTTACGATGATACTGAATGTGGTCTTACTGCTGATCGGATTTATAACCTGTGGGAAAGAATTTGGGGCGAAGACGGTATATACAAGTATTTTGCTGCCACTGTATCTGGCAGTATTTGAACATGTATTTCCGGATTTTGAATCGCTGACGAACAGTACGGAACTGGACGTGTTATGTTATGTTCTCGTCGTAAGCTTCGGACTCAGCATCTTATTTAATATGAATGCGTCATCCGGCGGACTGGATATCGTGGCAAAGATCATGAATAAATATCTTCATGTCGAACTGGGAAAAGCGATGTCCATCTCAGGAATGTGTGTGGCACTTTCTTCCGCATTGATCTATGATAAAAAAGCGGTCGTACTGAGTGTGCTTGGTACATACTTTAACGGTATTGTGCTGGATCATTTTATCTTTGGACAGAATGTGAAGAGACGTGTCTGTATCATCACAAAATATGAAGAAGAGGTACGCCGGTTCATTCTGCATGAGCTGCACAGCGGGGCAACGTTCTACGAGGCAGTAGGTGCTTACAATATGCAGAAATACAGAGAGATCATTACAATCGTAGATAAGAACGAATATCAGAAACTGATGAATTATGTCAGTAAAAAAGATCCGGAGGCATTCGTAACCGTATACACGGTATCCGATATGCGCTACCGGCCGAAAGTTAAATCATTTTAACGGAGGAAAACATATGAAGACAAAAGCTAAAATAATCATCGCGGCAGTTCTTGCCATTGCGATCAGCATCGGTTCGATAGCCATATATAAGCATATTACCGGTCCGAAAGAAGAGAGCATACCGCTTGAGACGACGCTGGAAGATGCAGCGGAGCTGACGACACAGAAGATGATCATCTCGGATGTATTCAGGAGCACAAAGGGAGAGATCCCGCTGATCAACAAGAACAGATTTCTCGTACAATACAAGACGACAGTGACTGCGGGACTGGATGTACAGAAAGCTGTCATAAAGGAGACAGACGACAAGATCCAGATATCTATTCCGCACTGCACGGTCAATGAGGATTCTATTAAGATCAAATCCAGTGATCTGAAGATATATGATACGAATTTTGCGATTATGAGTATCGATAAAGAGGCGGTTATGGAACTTGTCGCAGAGGCTGAGAAGAAAGCAAAGGAAAAAGCCGGATCGGATGAATACGGATTTCTTGAAAATGCGGACAAGAATGCAAAGAAAGTAATCAAGGGCATGTTCGAAAATGTATCGAATGGAAAAGAAGTAATCGTGTCTTTCCAGAATTAGACCGGAAATGAAGGAGGTAAAAAATGACAATACAGGAATGCTATGAAGCGATTGGAGGAAACTATGAAGATGTCTTAAGACGCCTTCGCAGTGAAGTACTGATCCGGAAATTCACATTAAAGTTCCTTGAAGATCAGAGTTATTCACTGTTAAAGCAGGCTTTGGGGGATAACAATTATGAAGAGGCTTTCCGTGGTGCACACACACTGAAAGGTGTATGTCAGAATCTTTCCTTTGACCGTCTGTATGAAGTGAGCAGTGAGCTGACAGAACTTTTGAGAGACCGGACCGGAGAGAAGCCGGGGATACCGGAAGCAATGGAAAAAGTAACAAAAGAATATGAGGCAACAATCGAAGAAATTAAGAAGCTGCAGGAGTAATCTCCTACAGCTTCTTTTTTAACATTTCCGGATTGGATGCATAAGCCAGTACCGTGTCAGCAGTAATGCGTCCGTTTTTATAGAGCGAAAGAAGACTGGAATCCATAGAGACCAGATCATTTCCCGCAGAGGAATAGATGAGACCGTCGATCTGCGGGATCTTGTTATTACGGATCATGTTGCGGATCGCAGGATTGACGATCATGATCTCGAATGCAGAGGTGATACCACCGTCAGCAGTCATCACAAAGGTTGAAGGTGAGAAGGGAACGATTAATGGAGCTAATGTAACATTAGATACACTTGCACCTGAGTAACAAAAAAGTAATAAAAATCAAGAAAAGGATCACGGACCGGAAAAAGGACCGGCCGTTCTTTTTTGTTGAGTTAACCGGGGAAAAGGATTATAATGGAGAATGCGTGGAATAAGACGCAGGAAAGACAGGAAAAGGGCAAAGTATATGTAAACGGAGAAAAAGTAAGATACAACGGAGAGATCGGAACGGTGAAGGTGTCCGATATCGAAGGAAAAATTGAGTGGTATATGGGAAGACCATAACAGAACGACAGAGGAGAATAGAAATTATGCGGGGGAAAAAACAGACAGCAGCCGTAGTTCTTGCGGTGATACTGGCGGTGACAGCAGGGATGCCGCACAGTACGGTATACGCGGAGCCGGACAGCACCGGGAATGCGCAGTCAGCAGACGCAGCGGCAGATGATACCCGGAAAGAAGAGAAAAAAGAAGAAGACATGACTCCGGAAGAGCTGGAGAAGAAGGCAGAAGAAGATGCCTATAAGATGGAGATCCAGTCGAACAGCTGGAAGAACTGGCCGCAAGGACCGGGAACATACGGAGAAGCAGCGATCGTGATGGATGCAGGAACCGGAAGCATCTTATATGCGAAGAATATTGATGGGCATGAATATCCGGCCAGCATCACAAAAGTTCTGACCAGTCTTATCGCATTAAAATATGGCAGCCTGTCAGATCAGGTAACATTTTCGAATGACTGTATATCTTTTATGCAGCCGGGAGATTCTTCCGTAGGATTAAAAGAAGGAAATGTGATCTCATTGGAACAGGCGTTGTATGCGACACTGCTTGCCTCGGCAAATGAAGCAGCCTATGCGGTTGCGGAAAATGTCGGGAAGAATGCCGGGCATGATTACAACTGGTTCATACAGCAGATGAACGAGGAGTGCAAAAGTCTCGGCGGGGAGAACTCGAACTTTGTCAATGCGAACGGGCTTCATGATGACAATCATTATACCTGCGCACGTGACATGGCTTTGATCGGTCGGGAGATCTGGCGTTATCCGGAATTCTTAAAGATCTGTCAGGAGCAGAGTTATACGATCCCGGCATCCGATACAACGGAAGAACACGTATTTCCACAGCATCATAAGATGCTTATAAAAGAAAATAAAAATTACTACCAGTATGTGGTTGCAGGAAAGACGGGATATACATCCAACGCTTTATCCACACTGATCACTCTGGCCGATAATGGTAATATGAAACTGGTGTGTGTCGTACTCAGGACGCATGGAGCGAATATATATCCGGATACAAAGAATCTGTTTGAATATGTATTTAATAATTTCCAGAAGATTTCGGTGGCAGATGAGAAGAAGCCGGCGGAAGTAAAAGAATTCATATCGGTATCGGATGAAAGTGAGGATGCTAGATCCGCACAGACGGGCGGGAATGAGTACCGGCCGCTGGAAGATGGCTATGTGATCCTGCCGAAGGATGTCTCATACAAAGATACAGACTATGAGATTACAGACGTAGATGAAAAGACCGGAGAAGGGACGATCCAATATACTTATGATGGTCATCCGGTAGGAAGTGCGACAGCAAAGTTCACGGAAGAATACCTGCAGAAAATAAGTACGGGAAAAGAACGTGTGGATAATAAGAAGGAGAATGTGGATAACTCCTGGACAACGAAGAACTCCGGTGGAAAATTAAGTGCAAAGAGCATCTGGCGAATTTCGTGCAGAAAGCAAAAGCGGCATGGACGTTCAGTCAGAAGAAATTTGCCGGGAAATCAGCTTCGGAACAATATATGATCGCCGGGGGATGTGTGGTGCTGGTGATCCTGATCTTCAGTCTGATCGTTGTATTGATACGCCGGAGAAGATAAATGGCAGAGGATACATGAAAAATAAGGTAAAACCCCTTGACGGATTTTAGGATTGTTGCATATAATAAAGGGTGTGAAAAACGCTGACGAAGACAGTAGGATATAACAGAACGCAGCAGCGAGCCGGGGATGGTGGAAGTCCGGTGCAAGTAAGATATATCTGAATATCACTTCTGAGTTGCAGATTTTGAAAGGTTTCGGTAAGATGTGTAGAAAGATCCGGTGACCGAGTAAAAACTGACGGCATTCCTCCGTTACAGGGAAGACATATGATGGTATGTTAGGTGGTTTATAAACGTAAGTACAGCTTTCGTCCTATACAGGGCGGAAGCTTTTTTAATTCAATGTTTTAATTTTATGGAGGTAAATATGTATAAGAAAGTTTCTACGGATCTTAATTTTGTAGACAGAGAAAAACAGACAGAGAAATTCTGGGAAGACAATGACATCTTCAGAAAAAGTATGCGTGACCGTGAAGGCAACGAGATCTATATGTTCTACGACGGTCCTCCGACAGCCAACGGAAAACCGCACATCGGACACGTTCTGACACGTGTTATCAAGGATATGATCCCAAGATACCGTACAATGAAGGGATACGAAGTTCCAAGAAAGGCCGGATGGGATACACACGGACTTCCGGTAGAGCTGGAAGTTGAGAAGCTTCTCGGACTGGACGGAAAAGACCAGATCGAAAAATACGGTATGGAGCCATTCATTAAGAAATGTAAAGAAAGCGTATGGAAATACAAAGGTATGTGGGAAGATTTCTCTAATACCGTAGGTTTCTGGGCGGATATGGATGACCCATATGTAACATATGATAACAACTTCATCGAGTCTGAGTGGTGGGCACTCAAGAGAATCTGGGACAAGAAGCTCCTGTATAAAGGATTCAAGATCGTGCCATACTGTCCTCGTTGCGGAACTCCGCTTTCTGCACAGGAAGTAGCGCAGGGTTATAAAGATGTAAAAGAACGTTCTGCGATCGTTCGTTTCAAAGTAGTAGGAGAGGATGCATATTTCCTCGCATGGACAACCACACCATGGACGCTTCCGTCTAACATTGCACTCTGTGTGAACCCGGAAGAAGATTATGCGAAAGTAAAAGCTGCCGACGGCTATACTTATTACATGGCTGTTGCACTTCTCGATACCGTACTTGGCAGACTTGCCGATGAAGAAAACGGAACAAAGGCTTACGAGATCCTTGAGACATACAAAGGAAAAGATCTCGAATATAAAGAGTACGAGCCATTATACCAGTGTGCTTACGACTGCGCTTCCAAGCAGAACAAGAAAGCATTCTTCGTTACATGCGATACCTATGTAACACTGACAGACGGTACCGGTGTGGTTCATATCGCTCCTGCGTTTGGTGAAGACGATGCCAAGGTCGGACGTAGATATGATATGCCGTTCGTTCAGTTGGTAGACGAAAAAGGTAACATGGGAGAGACGACTCCGTTTGCCGGATTATTCGTTAAGAAGGCTGATCCGGAAGTATTAAAAGACCTCGACGGACGCGGACTTCTCTACGATGCACCGAAGTTCGAGCACAGTTATCCACACTGCTGGAGATGTGATACACCACTTATTTACTACGCTCGTGAATCATGGTTCATCAAGATGACAGAAGTAAAAGATGACCTGATCGCCAACAACAATACAATCAACTGGATTCCGGAAAGCATCGGTAAAGGACGTTTCGGCGACTGGCTTGAGAACGTTCAGGACTGGGGTATCAGCCGTAACCGTTACTGGGGAACTCCACTGAATATCTGGGAGTGTGAATGCGGACACCAGCATTCGATCGGAAGCATCGAAGAGCTGAAAGAAATGTCCGACAACTGCCCGGATGAGATCGAACTTCACCGCCCATACATCGACGAAGTAACGATCAAGTGCCCATGCTGCGGAAAGCAGATGCACAGAGTACCGGAAGTTATCGACTGCTGGTTCGACAGTGGATCTATGCCATTTGCACAGCATCACTATCCATTTGAGAATAAAGAGTTATTTGAAAAGCAGTTCCCTGCAGACTTCATCTCCGAGGCTGTTGACCAGACACGTGGATGGTTCTACTCACTGCTTGCAATCTCTACACTGATCTTCAACAAAGCACCATACAAGAACGTTATCGTACTTGGACACGTGCAGGATGAGAATGGTCAGAAGATGAGTAAGTCCAAGGGAAATGCAGTTGATCCGTTCGACGCACTGGAGAAATACGGAGCAGATGCGATCCGCTGGTACTTCTATGTCAACAGTGCACCATGCTTCCGAACCGTTTCCACGGAAAAGCCGTTGTAGAAGGACAGAGAAAGTTCATGGGAACATTGTGGAACACCTATGCGTTCTTCGTACTGTATGCGAATATCGATGATTTCGATGCAACAAAATACACACTGGAATACGACAAGCTGTCCGTTATGGATAAATGGCTTCTGTCTAAGCTCAATTCCGCAATCAAGGCAGTAGACTATGACCTGTCCAACTACAAGATCCCGGAGGCTGCAAAGGCACTTCAGAGCTTCGTAGACGATATGAGTAACTGGTATGTAAGACGAAGCCGTGAACGTTTCTGGGCTAAGGGAATGGAACAGGATAAGATCAATGCTTACATGACTCTGTACACAGCACTGGTTGAGATCTGTAAGACAGCTGCTCCGATGATCCCGTTCATGACAGAAGAGATCTATCAGAACCTGGTAAGAAGCGTGGACGAGAGTGCTCCGGAAAGTATCCATCTGTGTGACTTCCCGGTTGTAAATGAAGCACACATCGATACAGAGCTGGAAGCTAATATGGACAACGTTCTGAAGATGGTTGTTATGGGACGTGCATGCAGAAATACTGCAAATATCAAGAACCGTCAGCCGATCGGACAGATGTATGTAAAAGCTGATTTTGAAGTACCGGAATTTTACAAAGACATCGTAAAAGATGAATTAAATGTAAAGAATGTAACATTTACACAAGATGTTCGTGACTTTACTTCATATACTTTTAAACCTCAGTTAAAGACAGTGGGACCAAAATATGGTAAAATGTTAGGAGGTATTAAAGCAGCACTCGATAACCTCGAAGGAAATGCAGCAATGGATGAGTTAAATGCTACAGATGCCCTGAAGCTTGATATCAATGGACAGGAAGTGACTCTGTTCCGCGAAGATCTGTTGATCGAATCTGCACAGATGCCGGGATATGTATCTGAGAATGACAACGGAATTACAGTTGTTATGGATACAAACCTTTCCGAAGAACTTCTGGAAGAAGGATTTGTACGTGAGATCATCAGTAAAGTACAGACCATGCGTAAGGAAGCCGGATTCGAAGTTATGGATAAGATCGCAGTATCTTATGAAGGTACAGAAAAAGCAGAGAAAGTATTTGCAGACAATGCATCTACGATCGCAGATGAAACACTTGCACTGGAAGTTACAAAAGCAGTACCTGCAGGCTACACGAAAGAGTGGAAGATCAATGGAGAAGCTGTAACGATCGGTGTGGAAAAGAGATAATCAAAGCCCAGTTTGTTAGAAGGGAAGTAGAAAATGTATAATCCAAGATTTGAAAAAGACGTATTTAAAAGAGATGTACGGAACAATGTAAAAACATTGTTCCGTAAGGAAGTAGAAGAGGCAACTCCGCAGCAGTTGTTCCAAGCAGTTTCTTATGCTGTAAAGGAAGCCATCATCGATGACTGGCTTGCAACACAGAAACAGTATGAGAAAGACGATCCGAAGACCGTATATTACATGTCCATGGAATTCCTGCTCGGAAGAGCTCTCGGAAACAACCTGATCAATATGACGGCATATAAGGAAGTAAAAGAAGCTCTGGAAGAGATGGGAATCGACCTGAACGTGATCGAGGACCAGGAGCCGATCCGGCACTGGTAACGGTGGACTCGGACGTCTGGCAGCATGTTTCTGGATTCTCTTGCAACACTGGGATATGCATCTTATGGATGCGGTATCCGTTACCGTTATGGTATGTTCAAGCAGAAGATCAGAGACGGCTATCAGGTAGAAGCACCGGATAACTGGTTAAAAGACGGCAACCCGTTCGAGCTTCGCAGACCGGAATATGCGAAAGAAGTACGTTTTGGCGGAAATATCCGTGTGGAATACGATGAGACAGGAAAGACACACTTCGTTCAGGAGAACTATGAATCTGTAATGGCGATCCCTTATGATTATCCGATCGTAGGATACGGCAACCACATCGTGAATACACTCCGTATCTGGGATGCAGAAGCGATCGTAGATTTCCAGTTAGATTCCTTTGATCGTGGAGATTATCACAAAGCCGTTGAGCAGGAGAACCTTGCGAAGAATATCGTAGAAGTGCTTTATCCAAATGATAACCACATCGCAGGAAAAGAACTGAGACTGAAACAGCAGGTATTTCTTCGTATCAGCAAGTATCCAGGCTGCAATTACAAAGTTTAAAAAGAAACATGGTGATATCAGCAAACTGCCGGAGAAAGTAACATTCCAGATGAATGATACACATCCGACAGTAGCAGTAGCAGAGCTGATGCGTATTCTTCTTGATGAGGAGAATCTCGGATGGAATGAAGCATGGGATATCACAACAAAATGCTGTGCATATACGAACCATACGATCATGGCAGAAGCCCTTGAGAAATGGCCGATCGATCTGTTCTCAAGACTCCTTCCACGTATTTATCAGATCATCCAGGAGATCGACCGCCGCTTTGTCGAGCAGGTAAGAGCACAGTATCCTGGTAATGAAGAGAAAGTAAAGAAGATGGCGATCCTGATGGACGGTCAGGTTAAGATGCACATCTTGCGATCGTTGCAGGCTACTCTGTAAACGGTGTTGCAAAGCTGCATACAGAGATCCTGAAGAACCAGGAACTGAAAGATTTCTATCAGATGATGCCGGAGAAGTTCAACAACAAGACCAATGGTATCACACAGAGACGTTTCCTTATGCATGCGAATCCGCTGCTTGCCGACTGGGTAACAGAGAAGCTCGGAACAAAAGAGTGGATTACAGACTTATCCAAGATGAGCGGAC
>ENA-OQCN01000797-OQCN01000797.1-human-gut-metagenome-genome-assembly--contig:-NODE-797-length-16643-cov-2.844212_pt1 | contig 16643 bp, 17 predicted proteins | sample MGYA00242497_ERZ504576 | MGnify/ENA primary metagenome ERZ504576 (study PRJEB26092, sample SAMD00036296) | human gut metagenome | host: Homo sapiens | study: EMG produced TPA metagenomics assembly of... | reverse complement strand
CTTTCCTCTGCCTCATGGATAAACTTGAAGCAGTAGATGATCAAGCTGATGAAGATCAGCATAACGAATACGACTGCCAGACCCATAACGGTATTTAAGGCTGCCTTTGACATCTTCTCACCCAGTGTATAAACACCGTTGAATGCAACAGAACTTAAATTTCCCTTCTTATCAAAGGTAACAGTGACAACTGCATCACGCTTGTCAAATGTTCCATCTACACTGACAACATAAAGCTTGTTCTGGTTTTCGTAGCTGACATCAGCAGAATCCTCTTTGATCTCGCTAACTGCGCCGAGTTCTTCCTTTGCATCTTCCCACGCTGAAAAACCAGCCTCAAATGCAGCGGCCTCATCCTCGTCATTTGCCTCAGCCTTTAACTCGTCAAGTGTTTTCTGCTCATTTACAAGTGTATCAATGAGTGCAACTGCCTCTGTCTTGTAGACAGCCATGTCCTCACTTGCTGTATCAGAAGCACTGGATGAGGAGCAGGCAGTCAGCCCAAACGCACACAGCAGCACACTTAATAATACTGCTAACTTTCTTTTCATATCTACCTCTCATTCCACCCCGTACACACATAGGGGATCATTAATCCGCGATGTGTTCACACGGTACTGTGTTTCTGCATTAAACGGTACCGTGCTTCTTTGCCGGACGGTCCTCTCTCTTTGTGAACAGCATCTCAAATGCTGCTGCAGCGATCTGTCTTGTAGTTTCTGGAGCGATAATGCTGTCTACATAGCCTCTCTTAGCTGCAGACTCTGCACTTGCCTGAAGCTTAGCGTAAGCTGCTGCCTTCTCGCTTATAAGAGCATTCTTATCATCTGCCTTTGCGATCTCATCTGCATACATGATCTTTGCTGCACTTACCGGATCCATCATGCCGATGGTAGCCTGCGGCCATGCATATGTCATATCTGCACTGTTGTTCATTGCTAAGGATGCTGTTCCGTTTGCTGCGCCTACGATTACATTTACCTTTGGAGCAGTCATATCATGGAATGCATAAATCAGCTTTGCAGCTGCCTTTGCAATTCTCTTCTCCTGGCACTTTGTTGCCTTGTATCCGGTAACATTTGTCAGTGTTAAAACTGGGATAGAGAATGCGTCACAGAAGTTTACGAACTCTGCTGCCTTCTCAGCACCCTCTGCGCTTAAGGTACCGTCGAAGGTCTCAGCCTCCTTGCCCTCTTCGTCATATAAAGCAGTACGGTTTGCAATTGCGCCGATGGTGTTTCCGTTTAAGCGGATAAAGCCAGTTACCATATCCTTTGCGTAATCCTTCTTTACCTCGAAGAAGAAGTTATCATCAGAGATCATTGGCAGGCTAAGTGCCGGATCTGCTGCTGATGCTTCAAGATCTGTACATGCACGATTTAAGTCATCTGTGCACTCGCTGTAGGACATGTCATCCTCGTTGTTTGCTGGCAGGATGCTTACTAAGGTGCGGATGCTCTCTAACAGCTCATCTTCCTGTGCAACTACATCTACCATACCAGCCTCGCTGCTCTGGAATGCTGCGTTTGCTGTATTCTCAGTCTTGTTGCCCTCTAATGCGTTTGGAGAATTAACGAACAGCTTTGCGTTCTTTGCCTCCATAAATGTGAAATCAGTCAGAGCCGGAACTACTGCCATACCGCCGCCGCAGGTTCCGAAAACTGCTGTGATCTGTGGAACTACGCCAGATGCAAGTGCCTGGCACTCATACAGCTTACCAAATGCCTCTAATGCATCGGTAGCCTCCTCTAATCTCATTCCTGCACAGTCTACCAGACCGATTACCGGTGCACCTACCTTCATTGCAAGGCTGTAAAGCTTTACAATCTTCTTTGCGTGCATTTCTCCGATGGAACCGCCCAGAACAGTTGCGTCCTGGCTGTAAACATAGACAAGGGCACCATCAATAGTACATATCCTGTTAATACTCCATCTGCAGGTGTTTCTTTGTTCTGCAAATTGAAATCGGTATTTCTGGCAGTAACTGATCCGCCGATCTCAACAAAACTGTTGTCATCAAGCAAAGCACTTATACGGCTGCTTGCTGAATTCTGTGATGTTGTACTCATATTCGTCCTCCGTTTAATTTTTTATTCTAATGGTTAAAACCATCTTCTGCCATTTAACATTGTATCGTTTTTGAGCAAATAATTCAACAAGAATTTTGCAATTTTTGTAACTTTTAATAAGACAAACTTCATTTCCTATGGTATAATGAATAAGAATGATAAGGGATACTCTATTTTTCCCCAAAAAGAAAGGAAGTATTTGTTATGGAACGTAAAAATGCATGGAAATCCTGCGATGAAGCAAAGCTCGCACAGGTAAATGCACTCTGCGCTGATTATATCAAATTCATCTCCGACTGCAAGACAGAGCGTGAGTGCGTAGAGGAAAGTATTCGTCTGGCTGAGGCTGCTGGATACAAGAACTTAAATGACTGTATCGAGGCTGGTACACCATTAAAGGCTGGCGATAAGGTTTATGCTAACAACATGGGCAAGACAATTGCTTTATTTGTAGTTGGTACTGAGCGATGGAAAAGGGTATGCATATCCTTGGTGCACACATTGACTCTCCTCGTATTGATGTTAAGCAGAATCCGCTTTATCAGGATGAGGATTTTGCTCTTCTTGATACACACTACTATGGCGGAATCAAGAAGTATCAGTGGGTTGCTCTTCCGCTTGCTCTTCACGGCGTTGTTGCAAAGAAAGACGGTACTGTTGTCAATGTTGTAATCGGTGAGGATCCGTCTGATCCGGTACTTGGTATCTCTGATCTTTTGATTCACTTATCTGGTGATCAGATGGCAAAGACTCTCTCTAAGGCAATCGAGGGCGAGAAGTTAAATCTGACTGTTGGAAGCCGCCCTGTTATGAATGCTGCTGATGACTGCAAGGAGCCTGTTAAGGAGCTGATCCTTTCTATGTTAAAGGAAAAGTATGACATTGAGGAAGAAGATTTCCTGTCTGCTGAGCTTGAGATCGTTCCGGCTGGTCCTGCAAGAGATTATGGACTTGACCGCAGCATGATCATGGGCTATGGCCATGATGACCGTGTATGCTCCTACACTTCTCTTGCTGCTATGCTTAAGGTAGAGAATCCTGTACATACAAGCTGCTGTCTGCTTGTTGATAAGGAAGAGGTTGGAAGCAACGGTGCTACTGGTATGCATTCCCGTTTCTTCGAGAATATCGTTGCTGAGCTTATTGCACTGACTAGCGCATCATACAGCGATCTTATTCTTCGCCGCTGTCTGAAAAACTCCAAGATGCTCTCATCTGACGTAAGTGCTGCATTTGATCCAAATTACCCAGAGGTAAATGAGAGAAAGAACAGTGCTTTCTGTGGAAGAGGCTTCACATTCAATAAGTATACCGGTGCTCGCGGAAAGAGCGGCTGCAATGATGCTAATGCAGAGTATATCGCTTACCTTAGAAAGGTAATGGACGATGCAGGCGTATTCTTCCAGACTAGTGAACTTGGAAAGGTTGACCAGGGAGGCGGCGGAACTATCGCTTATATCCTTGCAAACCTGAACATGGAAGTTATCGACTGTGGCGTTCCGGTTCTTAACATGCACGCACCGTGGGAAGTTGTAAGTAAGATCGACGTTTACGAGACATGCCGCGGATACGAGGCATTCCTTCGCGCAGAAAAGTAAATAAGATACTCAATTTTAAACACACACAAAATCCCCCGATAGAGGATTTCTCCTCTATCAGGGGATTTTTATGGTTACCACGTAGTTGGCAGTCCACCTCCAAATTCATAGCCTGCGGCGCGCACTGCATCGATCCATTCTCCAAGGATCTGTGTGTTTGTCGCTGACTTTGCATGAAGCAGATAGATTGCACCAGGATGAATGCTGTCCATGCAAAGCTGCAATGTCTCTGCCGGATCTTTCTGAGCATCGGAGTTGTAATCTAAATAGTGGAAGCTCCAGAATACGCTCTGGTAGCCGAGGCTTTCTACAAGACTCAATGACTGCTCACTTGTAGAACCCTCTGGGAATCTAAACAGCTTCATCTCGTAACCAAAGTTGTCTTTAACCAGGTTGTGAAGAACCATGATCTCGTTTGTCTGCTCCTCAAGTGAAAGCGATGGCATATCCTTGTGGTTGCAGGTGTGATTTCCTACAGTGTGGCCATCATCAATCATCTGTTTAATATACTCTGGATTGGTGTCATAAAATTCTTTTGTGACAAAGAAGGTTGCTTTTACGTTCTTCTCGCGAAGTGTCTGAAGAATCTGAGGTGTAAAGCCTGCCTCATATCCCTCGTCCATAGTAAGATAAATTACTTTCTTTGATGTATCTTCAATAAACTTTGCATTATACTTTCCATACAGCTTCTTTAAGTAATAGCATCCATTCGGAACATTTAACGCATCGCGATCCCTATAGTCTGCAATTCCGCTGAACTCATTCGTACTGAGTGTACTTAAATCACCACTCCAAAGCTCTGTAGCTGCGCTTGGTGCCTGTACCTGCTGATTTACAGTTTCTGGTGCCTTATCAGAAAGATATTCACTTGCAATGTAACATGTTGTACCGTTATATTCTACCTTACTCCACTCTGCAGTGTAGCCTATTCTGTGAATAGATGCACCCGCCTCAAGAGAGCCTGCCTTTGCTGCGTCTGTTGAAGCTGTCTCGCGAATATTAACCTTTTGTGTCGCATAAACTTCTTCATCTCGTGGCTCGTAGCCATCTTCTGCCTGTACAGCCTGTGACGATGTAGCTGCCAAGCTTGACGCGCTTGCTGATGAAGATGATGATACATTTACTTCTCCTGGCGCTACCGGAACTGGAATTGCTTCTTCCTCTGTCGTTACAGGTATAGTCTGCTCAATTGTTTGTTCTTGTGTCTGCTCTTGTGTTTGTGTCTGGCTTGGCAGCTGCGGAAGACTTGCTGTATCATTATTTTTTTTGCCGCATCCTGACGAAGCATCATCACTGCTGCAAGTACAATTACACTGCTTTTCAATTTCCAATTTCTCATCATTGTTCCTTTCACCATTCCTTTTCAAAAAAACCTTGTGTGTTGATTCCAAGCTCTTCTGTCAATGCCTCAAGCATATTTTTTTGTTCTGGCAATGTGCACCATGCAAGCCCACATCCAGCCTCTAGTCCGCCCGGAAGCGGTATCATGCGACCTGGAAGCTTATACTTTGTGGCTGCCTGCTGCATATGCATGGCATCTGTCGTTGTAGGAAATACAACCATCAACTTTTTTTCTCTGTCTAATCTACTCACCTTATACCGCCTGATTTTTCTACAAATTACAGCAGCAAAGAAAGTACACGCATAATATACCAGACAAATGCGCGTCTGTCTACTGCCTGTGCCGGATAAATTGGATATGTACCTAAACATACCTCACTAAGCCAAAAGGAGACTTCACCGCAAACTTCACCTTCTAATACGGGCGATGCAAGCTCTTTTCTGGCTCTGATTTGAATTTCAATTTTCTCTCCATCTTTTGCAAGCACCTGATATTTATCTGGTGCACTCGGGACAGATTAACTTACCTGTGACTTTGTCTGCTTAGTCCAGTCATATACACCATCAATAACTGATGCGCTCATTTTGGGTACTGCCGGTGTCTCAAGCTTTTTTGTTTCATAGGCTGACAATCCATAATTCATAAGCTTTTTTGTATCAGCCCATTTATAACTTTTATTTCCCGGCCAACCGCATGCAAGAAGCGATACTATATAAAGACGCCCATCTCTTTCTAGGGCACCGACATAACAATATCCTGCTTTTCCTGTAAATCCTGTCTTCCCAGTAAGCGCACCGTCCATCATCTGCAAAAATGCATTGTGGTTACACACTGAAAATGAATAAGCACCTGTCGTATCGGTAAATTCATACTGCGCTGTACGCGTGATCGTTAAAAATTCTTTGCTTTTTGGTGAGGTACGAATGCAATAGCGAAGAAGAAGCGCAAGCTCTCTTGCCGTTGTATAATGTGCCTCATTATCTAACCCGTTTGGTGTTACAAAATGTGTCTGGCTAAGCCCGATCTCTTTTGCCTTTTTATTCATCCATGTAGCAAAGCCCTCTACACTTCCTGCAGCTGCCTCTGCTAAGATAACAGCCGTATCGTTATGGCTTTCTAACATCAATGAATATAAAAGATCCTCGCAGCGAAATGACCAGCCTTTTTGCACGCCAAGATGCACCTGCGCTGTGAGGCAGCATAGGCAGATGCTGTGCATATTTCTTCTGGCTCCATCATCTCAAGCACAAGAATACATGTCATAATCTTTGTCGTGCTTGCCATAGGCAGAATCACATCTTCCTCCTTGCCGTAAAGCAGTCTGCCAGTATCTCCATCAATTAATGCAGCTGATCTGGCATAGAGTGATTCCTGCGCTGGCATTTTTGCTTCATCCGCAGATAACACGATCTGTGCAAACAGCAGGACTGCCACAGCAAATGCTGCCAGTCCTGCCATAATGCTTCGTCTTATTTTCTTTGCTTTATTACTTGTGTTTATAGGATTCACCCACCGCTTTGCATTTTCTAACATACTTTATGCGCGGTGCGAAAATTTTATGAACAAACAAAATCAAAAGCTTTTTATCTCATAGTAAAGTGTTGCCACATATTGGCAGCCCTTCCATACCGGCTCCTTTGACGTATCTTCTCTTGATAGACGCCAATCAAGCCAAAGTTCTTCTGCCGCAAGCGCCATATGACACATTGCAATGCCAATATCAAGAAGCGTCAGCTCTTTCATGCGTTTTGTCTGCATCAGACTTTCTTTTTTCATAAAGATGTGAATTTTTCCATCCTGCATCATAAAACGCCAAGGCTGAAGATTGAATGCAGATGCGCAATCCTTGCTGCTCGATAATCTTTCGGGCATTTTGCTGCGCTACCGGCGGCTGATTCACAAGCTCTGTTATTTTTTTGCGGCTAGCCGGCTTTTTTACTGCCGTGGCCGCCGCCTTTCCAAATGCCACAACAATCATCGGCTGATACTGGTCAAGATCCGGCTTTGACTTTGCATCTCCAAGATAACATGTAGCAAAGCCCTTTGATACCAGATATAAAACCAGCTGCTCCATCACATATCCGGCATTTACTGCCGCAAATGGATGATCCTTTGCTGAAAGCACCAGATAATATGGTGCCTGCACCAAAAACATGCCTTTAAAAACATGCTTTTGTGTATTGTATGCCTCCACAACGGCGATCCTGTACGCTGCCTGCGGATGCAGCGGTGCAAGTGTCTGAATAAAGCAATTAATCTGCTTCATAATATGCGGATCAATTGCCGTCATCTGAAAACGCCTGACGGAATGGCGTCTGCCTATTGCTTCGTATTGTGTCATGTTTCACCAGCCTTTCAGACAAGTGTTTCCAACTCCGTTACTAACTCTCCAAATAATGCCAGTGCATCAGCTACCGGCTTTTCTGTTGTCATATCTACACCAGCCATCTTTAAAAGATCAATAGGATCTTTGCTCTCGCCGCCCTTTAAGAAGCTCATGTAAGCATCTACTGCCGGCTTTCCTTCCTTTAAGATCTTTGCAGACAACGCAACTGCTGCTGAATATCCTGTTGCATACTGATATACGTAAAATGGTGTATAGAAATGAGGAATACGCATCCACTCGTATGCAATCTCCTCATCCTTTTCCATATCTGGTCCAAAGTATTTCTGATTTAATTCCAGATACATCTGACTTAATGCTTCTGCTGTCAGCGGCTTTCCCTGTGCACAATACTCATGTGCATTCTTCTCAAACTCAGCAAACATCGTCTGACGGAACAATGTTCCCTTAAAGCTGTCCAGATAATGATTTAACAGATATTTTCTCTGCTCCTTATCTGTTGTCTTTTCCAAAAGATCATGCATCAATAAGCATTCATTGCATGTAGAAGCGACCTCCGCAACAAAGATCTTGTAATCAGAGTATGCGTAATCCTGTGCAGTTCTTGAATAGTAGGAATGAATGGAATGACCCATCTCATGAATCAGTGTAAATACGCTGTCAAGATTTTTTGTGTAGTTTAACAGTATGAATGGCTGTGAGTCGTAGCAACCCCAAGAGTATGCGCCGCCTTTCTTTCCCTTGTTTGGATAAATATCAATCCAGCGGTTTTCAAGACCCTCACGCGCATGATAAAGATAATCCTCTCCCATCGGCTTTAATGCCTCAAGCACCATCTGCTTTGCCTGCTCAAACTCGTATGTCTGATTCTGTGCGGCAACGATTGGTGTGTAAACATCATACATGTGAAGCTTGTCTACGCCAAGCACTTTCTTTCTAACAGCAACGTAGCGGTACATCATAGGAAGTGCCTCGTGAACAGCACTTAATAAGTTGTCGTAAACGCTCTCTGGCACATTGGAATCTGCCAAATACATAGCACGTGCTGATGAATATTTTCTTGACTGTGCATAAAATTTTGCCTGCTTTAAGTTGCCGCGGTATATTGCCGCAAATGTATTCTTTAAGCTTGCAATCTGACCGTAAAGTGTCTTAAATGCACCTTCTCTTACTGCACGGTCTGGTGACTCCATGTAGGAAATATATGTGCTGTTTGTCAGCGGCAGATGTGTGCCGTCCTCAAGCACGATATCAGGATACTTCATATCAGCATTCATTAACACGCTGAAAATATCATCTGGTGCCTCTGCCATGTCTCCTGCTGCAGCTAAAAGCTCTTCTTTTTCTGCATCTAATGTGTGCTCCTGTCCGCGAAGCATCTCTTCAATCTTTCTTCCATAATAAGCAGTGCGCTCATTTTCTTTTTCTGCAGCTTCTAACTGCTCCTTACTGTAAGAAAGAATCTCCGGCTCTACAAAGGCACTAGCTGCGCCAATCTTTACGCCAAGGCTGCCAATCTTTGCTGACATTGTCTGGTAGGTGCTGTCTGTCGTGTCCTGATCAGAACGCATTCTTGCATAAACACTCAACTTGCTCAAACAACGATGCAGTCCATAGTAAGCATCGAGAACTACCGGAATTTTACTAACGTCTGCTTCAATTGCCCCCTTTAACTTTGCAAATTCTGCTGCTTCCTTTTCAAGAGCGGCATACTCCTCTTCCCATAGTTCGTTATTTGCATAAATGCTTTCAAGGTTCCATGTATCCTTTACATCAATATCTTTTCTATCTTTTACTTCCATATCTGCTTCCCTTCCAAAAATTTTAGAGCTTTTCGCCCTTACATTATTCTATCATACCGCAGAAAGCGGTTACTTGCAACTTACAAAATTTTTACAAAGTGCGTGCGAAGCTCTGACAAACTAGGAAAAACTCCTTCGCACAGCGCGCGCGTCGCCTCATCTGGCTCATCTAAGTCAGGAATCATGAAAACACGGCATCCTGCTGCGGCCGCAGCACGTACACCATTTGGCGAATCCTCGATTGCAATACAATCTGACGGCATACGGCCTGCTTTTTCACATGCAAGCTGATAAATATCTGGTGACGGTTTTCCGTTTTTTACCATAACAGCACTTATTATTTCGTCAAAATAAGATGATAATCCTGCCATTTCAAGGTAACGGTTTGTGCGCTCAAGATCTGTTGCCGTTGCGATCATGCAGCGTATCTGACGGCTTTTTAGCCATAAAAGAATTTCTTTTGCACCGGGCTTTACAGTAATGCCATCTCGTTTAAGCATTTCTTCCATGATCTTTTTTCTATATGCACGCATTTCATCATACGGAAAGCCTTTTCCATATTTTTCTTCAAAAAAGCGATACACATGCGGCCGTCCAAGACTTCTAAGGTCAAGTGCCTCTTCTTTTGTAATGGTATAACCAAATTTTGCAATTGCTTCACACCAACACACATTATAATATTTTTCTGTGTCAATCAGTGTTCCATCCATGTCAAAAAAGACAGTATCCATAGTTTTCTCCTTTGCAGCACGGGACGTTTTGCTGCCCCACACTATAATCATACCGAATTTTATTTTTAATTGCAAGGTATTTTCCTGCACCGAAGGTCTTTCGTAACATAGCACCGTGAACTATAAAATAAACTCGCGTATAAAGCCCCTTCTTTCTGTGCATCCTTTTAATGCATAATTTTATGGCGGCAGCGAATGCTGCGGAAAGGAAGGATACAGATGGCAGGCTACAAAGTGGAAATCTGCGGAGTCAATACGGCAACGTTGCCTCTGCTTGACAACAGTGAGAAGGAAACTTTGTTCCACCGAATCAAAAATGGAGATCAACAGGCGCGTGAGCTTTACATTACTGGAAATTTACGTCTTGTTTTAAGTGTGATTGGCCGCTTTTCTTCAAGCGGTGAAAATATTGATGATTTGTTTCAGATCGGCTGTATTGGCTTAATGAAGGCAATTGACAATTTTGATCTTAGTCATCAGGTTAAATTTTCAACCTACGCAGTTCCGATGATCATCGGTGAGGTAAGACGTTTTTTGCGGGACAACAACAGTATACGTGTCTCTCGTTCCCTTCGCGATATCGCTTATAAAACTGTTTCCGCAAGGGAAGCTCTGACAAGGGAACTTGACCGTGAGCCAACTCTTGATGAGATTGCTGAGCGCACTAGCATCAGCCGTGAGGAAATTATTCAGTCGCTTGATGCGATCCAAGTCCGCTCAGTCTTTACGAGCCTATTTACAGTGACGGCGGTGACACGCTTTATGTCATGGATCAAATTAGTGATAAGAAAAATAAAGAGGATAACTGGGTTCAGGAGATTGCACTTTGTGAGGCATTAAAAAAGCTCCCTAAGCGAGAGCAGCGCATCATCAAAATGCGTTTTTATGAGGGAAAGACTCAGATGGAGATTGCACAGGAAATACACATTTCCCAGGCACAGGTCTCTCGCCTTGAAAAAAGTGCCTTAAAAAACAATGAAGGGATATCTCAGTTGAGATACCCCCTACATAGGATGCCAGGGTCAAAAGCTACAAATCCGATCGTGCTTGCACGACAAGGATTTTGAGCTTGGGACCCGCTAAAATATGAGGATGCAGCGATTTTCGAAGAAAATCAGCGAATCCGAATATTTTTAGAATTGCGAGAGTTACGAAGTAACGGAGCAATTCGTGGGCATCCACTAAACTTACCGAATGAAGGAGAACACGCCTCCGCTTACTAATCCCATGATGATGCCTGCCAGCACGACACCACACATAACAGCAAGTGTGCTCTTTTAAAATCCATATCAAGAAGGCTTGCTGCAAGTGTTCCTGTCCATGCGCCTGTTCCCGGAAGCGGTATTCCTACAAACAAAAACAGTGCCACATAAAGGCCTCTTCCTGCCTTTTCCTGAAGCTTCTTTCCGCCTTTCTCTCCTTTTTTAAGACACCAGTTGAAGAAGCCGCCAATGTACTTTTTATCACTTCCCCACACGAGAATCTTTCTTGCAAATAAAAAAGATAAATGGCACTGGAAGCATATTTCCAAGGATACAGATGATGTAAGATGGCAATAGCGGAAGTTTAAATCCGATTGCATACGGAATTGCACCTCTTAACTCAATGAGCGGCACCATGGAAATCAGAAAAATAATCAAATACTGCATAAATAAAATAACCATACCTTTCCGCCGTATCTGTTAACGGCTGTGTGCGTTACTGCATCAGACTGTTTAAGCGGTTCATTGACTCAATCGAACTGATTGGATCTAGTCCATTTAAGAACATTATATCGACCGTATTTATTCCCTCTGTCTGTGTGACAGTACGAATATATTCTGTAATATTTCCGTTGTATTCTCTGTAGTCAAACCAGTAAATAAACTGATAATGATCTGTTAAATACGGAACAAACGCATCTGCGTATGATTCCTTTACAAGAATACATGCCTGTCCATTTGCGACATTCGGGTTTTCAATATAACTAAATGGCTGATCTCCCGCTGCAAAGCAGCTGTACTTTTGTGTACTGCGATAGCCTGATACATCGTTTATGATAGGCCAGTTTAAGGTATTTCCATCAGTATCCGTAAATGTCATTCTGTCATATGTAAGTGGCTTATATGCAATGACCGTATCTGGATTTGCTTCCATCGCTGATGCCTGCGTCTCTGTGTAATATGAACCTGTAAATCCTGGGAATGTTACCTGCTCATATTCTTCAAGCGCATGCGCATCTACTCCCTTTGCCTGTGCCCACGCATTGTAAGCATAATATGCACCAAGTCCTGTCCAGTGGTGATCTGTTCTAAAATAAATATACTCATCTTTATGTGATGCAAGCACGTCATAAATATCAATATTTTTAACATTTGAGTTAAAGCTTGCCACATAATAATCAGTTGCCGCCTTCTCGTTTCTCCAATCCGGCTCTAACTGCGCACGCTCCTCATCTGTCAGATAAAAGCTTCGCTGTTTGGAACAAGCATAGTATACACATTTGCTGTGCCTGCAAAGGTATCTGCAATGCGGTTAACCATATCAATGTATGTTGTAGCTGCCTGCTGGTTAAAGAAATACATACCGTAACCAGTATCCCCCTCTACATAAACACCATTTAATGTCTGACCTGTTATAGCAGGAAGTGAATATGACGGATCATCTGTCGGAAGCACAATCTGTGCCGGTGCTGTTGCCTTGGCCGATGTACTTTCTGCTGGTGCTGCTGTAGTTATTTCTGTCTGAACAGATTCCTGCTCTGATTCTTCTGTAACAGCCTCAGATGTCTCTTCATTTTCATTTTTTGTCACAACTGGAATCTCATCTGCTGTGCCCTTATTTGATACAATCTGCTTTGTTTTTATTCCATAAAGCTTTTTCATTGAATTGCTTCCTGACATCCACACATCACGAAGCGGATAGGAATCAGAGTACCATGTGGAAATATCAGAAAAGTAACTTCCATCTAACACACCTGAAACAGTAATTTGCGGAAACTTTGCTAACTCTCTTTTTTCTAGTACTGATTCCTTTGGACGAACAGGAATCATCAATCCGAGAATACAGCAAAATGCCATTACCACAATAAATAAAAACAAGCCAAACGTTCTACCTTTTTATAGGCCGCTCGTTTTTGTTTCATAAATTCTTCTTTTTCTTTTTTATCCATGACAAACCTTTCTTTCGGACTTAAATTAGAACTGGAAATACAAGAACGGATTGTAGCTGTCTCCTACAAGTGCCAAAAGCGACAGCAAAATCAATATTACCGGTGTAACTGCATCCAAATAGTACAAAAGTGTTGGAACCTTTTTCCTTTTATTTTCATAGCGATATGCCGCCATACGCAGATTCTTTCCAATTGGGAATACTGCGATAATGGAAATAATAAGAAGGAAAATATTATTTAACAATGTATAGAGTGTGGAAAGATTTCCAGCCATATGACCAAAACCAAACATACCGGCAAGAACGTTTCCAAGCTCTGCCATATTCTCAAATTTAAATAATACCCAGCCGAAGTATACTACAAGCATTGCATAGATCCAGCCTACTGCTCTTGGCAGTCTTTCGAGCACCTTCTTTAACACAAAGCGCTCCAATACAAGAAATACGAAGAAATAAAGTCCCCACAATATGTAGTTCCAGCTTGCGCCATGCCAAATTCCTGTCAGTGCCCACACAATTAACATATTGCGCACAGTCAGAAGATCTCCTCCTCTGCTGCCGCCAAGCGGGATATACACGTAATCACGGAAAAAGCTGCTAAGTGAAATATGCCATCTTCTCCAGAAATCCTGTACAGACACTGAGCTGTATGGATAATTGAAGTTTTCAAGATAATGGAAGCCTACCATCTGTCCCATACCAATGGCCATATCAGAATATGCGGAGAAATCAAGATAAATCTGAAGCATGTAAAATAGCATTCCAAGCCAAAGTCCTGCTGTTGTCGCACTCTGTGTATTAGCAAGAAGTGTATCAGCAACAGAAGCACAGCCATTTGCTAAAATTGCCTTCTTTGCAAGACCAATTGAAAAACGACGAATACCATTAGTCAGATCTGTAAGTGTTACCTTTCTGTCATCAATTTCTGCTGCAACTGTCTGATAACGTACAATCGGACCTGCAATGCACTGATGGAAAAGGCTGCAGTATAAAAGAAGCTTCCAATATGCCGGCTGTGCAGCAACTTCCTTTCTATATACATCTACTACATATGAAAGCAGCTGGAAGGTATAGAAGGAAATACCGATTGGAAGAATAATCTTTGTTGCCTCTTTTGGGAAGCCAATCAGTGCACTCAAATTTCCTGTAAGGAAATTCATGTACTTAAAAAAGATAAGAAGACCAAGCAAAACAAGACACTCTGCCCACATCCAAAGCTTTTCTTGTTTTTTGCTCCTCTTTTTTTTCAATCATAAGCGCACACAGCCAGCTCCAAAATGCCATTCCGGCAAGCAAAAGCAAATATGCAGCACCGCCCCACGCATAGAAAATGAGCGAAAATACGAGCAGTACAATATTTTTCTGACGAATCGTCTTTACCGAATAGTAACAGACGAGGTTTAATGCCAGAAATAAAAACACAAACAAAAAGACTTGAAAAGACCATCGCTTTATCCCTTCTCCTTAATTATTTCTCAATTTAACATACAGAGCCATTTTATTAAATCAACATAGGTTTGTCAAGTCAAGAACCTTATCTTTGCGTAACTGTAAAAAATTGTTAAGAAAAAAGCTGCAAACGTCTTTTACAGCGTCTGCAGCCCTAATTTTTTATAAATAACATTTTAAATGCAGAAAAAGCATGGCATAAAGCCGCCTCCGCACATACTTGACGCACACATGCAACAGCAAAGATCTGACAGACAATTTGAGCGCCCGTCTGTGCCAAAGCCATACTGTACCTCTGTCGGCATACCATCTGCCATTGTTCTCAAGACGGCTCACAAGCTGACGATACTCGGCATTTCCCGGCTCCATCTGTACTGCCTTTCTTGCATACTCAAGCGCATTGATCTGATTTCCGATACCTGAATTTGCAATCGCGCTGTAATAATACCATCTTGCATTTCGTTCCTGAATGGAATTTAATACATTACATGCTTCCTGATAATGACCTGAGTTTATAAAGTTTCGTGCGGCCTGCATACGAGGCTCTTCCTCGCGGTCCGACGCACCAAAACCTCCAAAACCACCGAAGCCACCAAATCCGCCGAAATCTCCATACTCAGAGCCATTTCGATAGGAACCGCCTCCATAGGAAGAGTTTCCGTAGCCACCTGAGTAACCACCGTAGTGGGAACTGCCTGGTCCATACTGGCTGCCTGCTGTTCCATGGCCACCATACTGACGCTCTTTCATGATCTGGTCATATGCCGCCTGTACCTTTTTAAACATCTCCTCGGCCTGTGCCTTGTTTGGATTATTGATGTTCGCATCCGGATGGTACTTTCGGCTCAAATTCCGGTATGCCTTTTTTATCTCATCGTCCGACGCATCGCGGGACACTCCTAAAACCTGATATGGATCCATAAACACACTCATTCTGCTGCTTTTTCTGCAGCCTTATTTTCTCCCTCACCGGTCGTTTCCGGTTTCTTTCGCTCCTGCGTCACACGTGTATACTTACCCATACACCTGCATACAAAATATTTCTCATAATCTCTGCGTTGTCAATAATGGGAAGTACTTCAAATGCCCGGCAGCAGCAGCTCATAATTAACGCAAGGTACTGACGCGCCTTTTCTTCAAAGCCATCTTGCTTATACAGCTCCTTAAATGGGTTGTAGCTGCCATCCTTACTATCTTTCTCTACATCATCATAGGCATCCATCAGATAAATAAATTTACCCATGTAGTAGCCCATCTGACGCAGAGTATCCTGCCAGTAATCGTCTTTTGCTGCATAAATCTCTGCCATAGCCTCTCCTGTGAGGTTGGCTGCGGCCTCGATATTTTTTTCATTGGCGGCCTCACAAACATGAAGCTTTTGTATATAAGAAGCGATTGCCTTATGCTGGCGCGGATATTTCTTTGCCAGCTTTCTATAATTTTTCTGCATCAGGTGAACCATATTTAATGAAGCAAAGCTATGCTCATCAAGCCAGTTATCCATATGGTTATGATAAGCAAGCATATAGTTCATATCTGCCGCATAGCCAAGCGACTCTGTGACTACTGCCGTTTGACTAAGCTGCTTTTTTGATTTCTTCTTTAACAGCGGACGTTTAAAGCCTGGACGACAAACACGCTTTGCCGGTTCTTCCTTTTCTTCATAAAGGCTTGACAATAGCATGCCCAAAAATGTCATATCATAGTTGAGCATTGTACAGCCTGCCAGTCCATAGCGATCTTTTAATACTCTGCAAAGTCCGCAGTAATAAGACTCATACGTCTCAAGCTCGCGAACTTTAAGTTCACCGCGGTTTATTGTAACATATCCAAACATATTTGTATACCCTTGTTTTTATTTCCAGTTTTTATGTTCTCTTTACAAACTTCTGTCCGCACTTTGGGCAGGTGATTTCAATTTTGCCTTTTCCCTTTGGAACACGGATCTTTTGACCACAGGACTTATTGGGGCAGATGTAAACACGATGTGTCTTATCTGCGCCTGTCGGATGGATTTTTTCTTTGATATTTCTTACCATTTCCTGGTAACGCGCATTCTCTGCTCTTCTCGCTGGGATATTCTTTGACAGTGCCCGGTAATCAGCATATGCAAATAAAGCAATTCCAATCATTTCAAAGAGAAAATTTTGAGTAAACC
>ENA-OQCN01000794-OQCN01000794.1-human-gut-metagenome-genome-assembly--contig:-NODE-794-length-16667-cov-3.699093_pt1 | contig 16667 bp, 17 predicted proteins | sample MGYA00242497_ERZ504576 | MGnify/ENA primary metagenome ERZ504576 (study PRJEB26092, sample SAMD00036296) | human gut metagenome | host: Homo sapiens | study: EMG produced TPA metagenomics assembly of... | reverse complement strand
TCTGAAAGTAGATCCTGCATTTGAGAAACCTTATTTCACAACGGTTGGCATGACAGATGAATCCTGCGCAACTGTTACGGATATGCGGAAGGTGAGATCAGCAAAGATGCACAGGAAGACACCGAAGAAATAGAAGTTGTACTTGCTGACAGAGAAGAAGTAAAGAGGATTCTGCGTGAAGAAAATGTAGCAATCATGTGTGCATATCAGCTTATGCATCTCCTTCAGGATGAAGAACCTTTTGCATTTTTGAAGGAAGAACTTTAACCAAATCAAGCAAGTAGCGAAGCGGATGATTTTATCTGCTTGACTAAGGAGAATTAAAGGAGAATTAAGATAATGGCAAAATGGCAGAGAAGCTTCTTCCAGCCTGTGCTTCCGCTGGGAGAAGATGGACGGAGAGTTACAGGAAGTAAAGAACACATTGCACTTTCCAGAATGGCAGCAGGAGAGGGAATGGTCCTTCTGAAAAATGAGAAAAATGCACTTCCGATTCGGAGAGGGACGAAAGTCGCACTCTTTGGTAAGGGTACTGTAGACTACGTAAAAGGCGGCGGAGGAAGTGGCGATGTAACTGTAGAATATATCCGTAATCTTTATGAGGGCATGAAGATTAAAGAGGATGAGGGAAAAGTAGAAGTTTTCGATAAACTTGCGAAATATTATGAAAAAGATATTCAGAAACAATACGCAGATGGTGCAGTACCAGGTATGACAGTTGAGCCGGAGCTTCCGGATGAACTTCTGAATGAAGCGCGAGAATATACAGATACTGCAGTAATTACCATTTGCCGTTTTTCAGGCGAAGGATGGGACAGAAAATGTGAAGCAGCACAGGATGGATACGTTCTTGACGGAGAGGAAAAAAGAAACTCCGAGTTGTCAGCAAAGATTTTTGAAAACGGTGATTTCTGCCTGACAAATGCAGAGAATGCATGGTAGAGAAAGTAAAGAAAGCATTCCCACATGTAATCGTAGTGATGAATGTTGGCGGTATCGTGGACACGAAATGGTTCAGAGACTGTGATGAGATCCAGTCAGTACTGATGGCATGGCAGGGCGGTATGGAAGGTGGTCTTGCAACAGCAGATATACTTTGTGGTGATGTTAATCCATCCGGTAAATTATCCGATACTTATGCAAAAGATCTGGAAGATTATCCATCCACAGCAAACTTCCATGAGTCTGCATTCTATGTAGATTATACAGAAGATATTTATGTAGGATACCGTTACTTTGAGACAATTCCGGGTGCAGCGGAGAGAGTAAATTATCCGTTTGGATTTGGACTTTCCTACACAGATTTCGACTGGAAGGTGACAGGTGCTTCCGAAGAAAACGGTGTGATCACAGTCCTTACAGAAGTAACCAATACTGGAAAAACAGCGGGAAAAGAAGTTATCCAGCTCTATTACGGAGCACCACAGGGTAAACTCGGAAAGCCTGCGAAAGTACTGGGGGCATTCAAAAAGACCAGCATTCTTCAGCCGGGTGAACGACAGATTCTTACCCTGAAACTTCCTGTAAATCAGATGGCGTCTTACGATGATCTGGGCAAAGTATGCAAGTCTGCATATGTTCTGGAAGCAGGAGAATATGCAATCTATATTGGTACAAACGTAAGAGATGCAGCGAAGATTGACTTTACATATGTAGTAAAAGAAGATACAGTAACTGAGCAGTTAAGCCGGAAGGCAGCACCATATCATCTTCAGAAACGTATGCTTGCGGACGGTTCTTATGAGGAACTTCCACAGCGTGAATATGTGGAAGAAGAAGGACTTCCGAGACAGGATAAATATGCCATCGGTCTTCCATGCCCTGATACAAGAGGACAAAAAGGAATAGACTTTCTTGATTTTCTTGATTCCAAGGGAGTTCGCTTCTCTGATGTAGCAGATGGTAAAATGACATTGGATGAGTTTATGGATATCCTGACATTGGATGACTGTATCAATCTCCTTGGCGGACAGCCAAACACAGGATGTGCCAATACATTTGGAATGGGAAATCTTCCGGAATACGGAGTCCCGAATGTGATGACTGCAGACGGACCAGCCGGACTTCGTATTCTTCCGAAATGCGGAGTGAACACAACTGCCTGGCCATGTGCCACACTTCTTGCCAGCACCTGGGATGAAGAACTGGTAGAGAAAGTTGGTAAAGCAGGAGCAGAAGAAGTAAAAGAAAATAATATCAGTATCTGGCTTACTCCTGCCTGCAACATCCACAGAAGCCCGCTCTGTGGTCGTAACTTTGAGTATTATTCTGAAGATCCGTATCTTGCAGGAAAGACAGGTGCAGCTATGGTAAGAGGCATCCAGTCTCAGCATATCGGAGCAAGTGTGAAGCATTTTGCAGCCAATAATAAGGAGACAAACCGTAAGGATTCTGATTCCAGAGTATCAGAGAGAGCACTCCGTGAGATTTATCTGAAACAGTTTGAGATCATTGTAAAAGAGGCTCATCCATATACAATTATGTCCTCCTATAACCTGATCAACGGCATCCACGCCTCAGAGAACAAAGAACTCCTGACAGGTATTCTCCGGGATGAATGGGGATTCGACGGAATGGTTACAACAGACTGGTGGACATTCGGAGAACACTATCGCGAAACAAAGGCAGGAAACGATATCAAGATGGCAGCAGGATATCCGGAACGCATAAAAGAAGCATACGAAAAAGGCTTTATTACCGAAGGAGAGATCCGTCTCAGCGCAAGAAGAATCCTGAATATGATTCTGAAAATTGACTGATGAGTATCATTAATATTTTATACAGGAGCAAAAAAGATAATGGATGAGCGTAAACGAAGTTTACGAAAAGAAATAGTCAGGCTGGCATTTCCGATTGCACTTCAGCAGTTCATGACAGCCCTGGTCGGAGCATGTGATGCGATCATGCTGGGAAAGTTAAGTCAGGATGCCATGTCAGCCGTATCACTGGCTACACAGGTTACTTTTGTATTTAATCTGTTTATGTTTGCATTTATGGCAGGCGAGAATATGTTTGTGGCACAATATTATGGAAAAGGGGATTACACAGGTATTTCCCAGGTGTTCAGCCTTGTGACAAAGATTTGTGGATGTATTGCAGTAGTATTTCTGGCAGGAACCCTTTTCTTTCCGGAACAGCTCATGAGAATCCTGACAAATGAGGAAACTCTGATCGTTCTGGGAAGTGAGTATTTAAGAGTCATCGGCATTTCCTATGTGTTTTCGGGAATTGCACAGATTTTCCTGGCAATCATGAAGAACTGTGGTGCAGTAAATATGAGTACCCTGATCAATGGGGTTATGGTAATTCTCAATATCGCATTGAATGCTGTTTTCATTTTTGGCCTGTCCGGCTTCCCGAAGATGGGGATTAAAGGTGCTGCACTGGCAACCGTACTTGCAACAGTTGTGCAGTTCCTGTGGAGTGTTGGTTATGTATTGTGCAGGATCAGAGCTGTAAAATTCAGTCTCAAAAGCTGTGAGAAAAAGTTATTTGGCCGTTTCTGGCAGAAAACAGTTCCGTTACTGATCAATAATCTTGCATGGGGAATAGGTTTTTCCATGTATTCTGTGATCATGGGACATCTGGGAACGGATGCTGTTGCCGCCAATGGAATAGCGAATATTTCCAAAAATCTTGTTGTATGCTTCTGCCTCGGACTTGGAAATGCAGGCAGTATCATAGTGGGAAACCGTCTTGGTGCAGACCGTCTGCAGGAAGCAAAAGAGGTAGGCGAGACACTTACCAAAACTGCGATTATTGCAGGAATTGTATCAGGCCTTGTCCTGATCGCCTTATCCCCATTTATCACAAAAATGTAGATCTCACCCCGACAGCCCGCGGATATCTGCAAAAAATGCTGCTGATCTCTTCCTATTACATCGCAGGAAAATCAGTAAACTGTATGACAATAGGAGGAATCTTCGCAGCAGGCGGAGACTCCAAATTTGGAATGCTGTGTGATTCTGTAACTCTGTGGTGTATCATTGTTCCTCTGGGATGCATCTGCGCATTTATCCTGAAACTGCCGGTTATGGTTGTCTACTTTGTACTCAATCTGGACGAGATCATTAAACTGCCGGTGGTCTATAAACATTATAAGAAATATAAATGGATTAAGAATCTTACATAATTTTACACGTTTCACAGGCACATATACCGGATATCCGGGACTATGTGCCTGTTTTGTTTTAATGATATTTATGCATCCGTACATAATAGCTGATGCATAAGATCACAGTGGCTCCGCTCCATGCTGCAATCTCTGCAAAGAAAATACCGTCCTGTCCGATAAAATGGGGAAGAATCAGTGCAGCACTGATACGCATGACGAATTCAGCCATACCACTTACCATAGGCATTAAGGTATCTCCCAGCCCCTGAAGTGCAGATCTGTACACGTACAGAAAGTACAAAACCCAGAGCATGGCAGCCATAATAGAAAGGTATTTAAAAGCAATTGCCAGTACCTGCTGCGTCTGCTGCGGTTCACCTGAGATGAAAAGTGAGAGAATATTTTTTCCAAATAAAAACATGGCAGCAGAAATGATCAGTGAGGTAAGCAGGGAAAGCAGCATACTGCTGCGGACGCCTTTTCTGATCCTGTCAATCTTTCCGGCTCCCAGATTCTGACCCACATAGGTAACGATGGCATATCCATAGGAAATAGCTGCCATTTCCAGCAGACCATAAAGCTTGTTTGTAGCTGTAAATCCTGCCACAAAAAGGAAACCGTAGCCATTGATCACATACTGCACTACCAGACCGCCCACACCGATGATGATATTCTGGAATACAACAGGAATACCAAGTTTCATCAGGCGGGCATTCATGCCGGAGGCAGGCATAAAATCTGCTCTGGTCAGATGAACGATATCAATTCTGCGTAAAATCAGGAAACAGTAAACAGCGGAGAAGCTCTGTGCAATCACAGTTGCGATTGCTGCTCCTGCCACACCCCATCCGAAGCCTGCCACAAAAAGGATGTCCAGTGAGACATTCAGCACAGATGCGATGATCATTGCGTCAGCGGTGTTTTACTGTTTCCCATAGCCCTTAGGGCAGAGGCAAACATATTATAGGCTGCTGTAGCGGGGATTCCACAGAAAATGATGCGCAGATATAACAGAGACATTCCGATAATATTGGAAGGTGTATGCAGCCCTGTTAATACCAGCGAGGCAAATGACTGGCTGAGAATCAATACTCCGGCTGCGATGAATGCGGTCAGCCGGTAACTGTGAGCCAGAGATTTACGCAGATTTTCGAAATCCTTTGCCCCATAATACTGGGAGAGTTGAATAGAAAATCCCTGAGTGAGTCCTGTGGATATTCCTGTGACAACCCACATCAGAAAGTCAACAGCACCCAGTGCGGCAAGAGCCTCCACACCTGCAACCTGACCAACAACCATGGTATCCACCATTGTATAAAGCTGCTGACAGATATTTCCCAGCATCAGGGGAATTGCAAAAAGAATGATCAACCGTCCCGGTGAACCGGAGGTCATATCCTGAATCTTGGTTTTCATTAGTATAAAAGTTCCTTTCCGGAGCATATTTGAAAAAGTTTAGAAATGATTATTCGAATATGCCCTGATATTTACATTAATAATTTGTAACTATTCAGTAGTCTGCTATCCCGCGAGGTGTTTTGGCACGTAAGTACCAAAATCCCGAGACATACAAGCCAAAATGCCATCACCGCAGGTGATTTTTAATGCATTTTGGCTCGTAACTGTGAAGGTACTGAACAGTTACGAACAAATAATAATTATACAAGTATATAAGGAGGAACCAAGGTGGCACAGCAGAAGCAGGAACAGGATTTAAACCAGTTACTGAAGGTACGTCGCGATAAACTGGCAGATCTTCAGGCTAATGGAAAAGACCCATTTCAGATCACAAAGTTTAACCAGACTCATCACTCAATGGAAGTGAAGAGTCTTTATGAAGCACATGAGGCAGAACTTCTCAAAGATCGTGCAGAAGTAGATGTAACAGGTCTTGATGAAGAACAGGCAAAGGAAGCTGTTAAGAAAGATTATGAAGAGAGAAGAGAAATCATGGACGCAAGCCCGATCCACGTAGCGATCGCAGGCCGTATGATGTTCAAGAGAGTTATGGGTAAGGCTTCTTTCTGCAATATCCAGGATTTACAGGGAAATATTCAGGTATATGTAGCAAGAGATGCGATCGGAGCAGATTCTTATGCAGATTTTAAGAAATCCGATATCGGTGATATCTTCGGACTGGAAGGTTTTGCATTCAGAACAAGAACAGGTGAGATTTCTATCCATGCAGAAAGCATGACTCTTCTTTCCAAGAGCTTACAGATTCTTCCTGAGAAATTCCATGGACTGACAGATACAGATATGCGTTATCGTCAGAGATATGTAGACCTTATCATGAATCAGGACAGCAAGAACGTATTTATCAAACGTTCCCAGATTCTGAAAGAAATCCGTAACTTCCTTGCAGACCGTGACTTCATGGAAGTGGAAACTCCGATGCTGGTTGCAAATGCAGGCGGTGCTGCAGCAAGACCGTTTGAAACTCATTATAATGCACTGAACGAAGATGTTAAGCTTCGTATTTCTCTTGAGCTTTATCTGAAGAGACTGATCGTTGGTGGTCTTGAGAGAGTTTATGAGATCGGACGTGTATTCCGTAATGAAGGTGTAGATACCCGTCATAATCCGGAGTTTACTCTGATGGAGCTTTATCAGGCATATACAGATTATGAAGGCATGATGGAACTGACTGAGTCTATGTTCCGTTATCTGGCAGAGAAGGTTTGTGGTTCTGCGAAGATTTCTTACAATGGTATCGAAATCGACCTCAGCAAACCTTTTGAACGTCTGACCATGAATGATGCGATCAAGAAATATGCAGGAATTGACTTTGATGAAGTTGCAGATGATGAAGCAGCTAAGAAGCTTGCAGATGAGCATCATATTGAATATGAAGAACGTCATAAGAAGGGTGATATCATCAACCTGTTCTTCGAGGAATACTGTGAAAAAGAACTGATCCAGCCAACCTTTATCATGGATCATCCGATCGAGATTTCTCCGCTGACAAAGAAGAAACCTTCTGATCCGAATAAGGTAGAGCGTTTCGAGCTGTTCATTAATACATGGGAAATGTGTAACGCATATTCCGAGCTCAATGACCCGATTGACCAGAGAGAGCGTTTCAAAGCACAGGATGCTCTTGCTGACGCAGGAGATGAGGAAGCAAACCACACAGATGAAGACTTCCTGAATGCACTGGAGATCGGTATGCCGCCTACAGGTGGTATCGGATACGGAATCGACCGTCTGGTTATGCTGCTTACAGACAGCCAGGCAATTCGTGACGTACTTCTGTTCCCGACAATGAAGTCCCAGGGGGCTGCTAAGAACGAAGCAAACAACGTTGCGCAGGCTAAAACAGTTTCAGAAAAGCCAGTTGAGAAGATTGATTTTTCAAAGGTAGAAATCGAACCATTGTTCAAAGATGAGGTAGATTTTGAGACTTTCAGCAAGTCCGATTTCCGTGCAGTAAAGGTAAAAGAGTGTGTCGCAGTGCCGAAGTCAAAGAAACTTTTACAGTTTACTCTGGATGATGGAACAGGCGTAGAACGTACCATTTTAAGCGGAATCCACGCATTTTACGAGCCAGAAGAACTGGTTGGCAAGACACTGATCGCAATTACAAACCTGCCGCCAAGAGCAATGATGGGAATTGAATCCTGCGGAATGCTTCTCAGTGCAATCCACGAGGAAGAAGGAGAGGAAAAACTTCACCTTCTGATGGTTGATAACCACATCCCGGCTGGTGCTAAACTGTATTAATAAAAGAATATCAAAAAATAACACTATGCTTTGTACCAATTTTCGAGAGTTTGTACCAATTTTGTACCAATCATTCGGAGATTTTTGAAGAAGTATGGTAGGATATGTGAATGGAAGAGACTGGAATGAGAGTTCTGGTCTCTTTTTTGTGTATTCAAATTTGCAACAAGGTGTGAAAGTTTAAATATGCTCATAGAAGGGAGAATTGGAACCAGAGCAGGTTCGGAACATTATGGACAGTATGATAAGAAAATTGTATGACATGGAACTGGAAGAACTGGGACGGAGCGGCTGGCAGGATGAAAAATTACTGTCAGAAGTCAGAAAACTTCTGGAAAAGAACAAGGTTTCTATCCAGGTGGAAGATAAAACTGGACGTGAGGGTGTTGATCTGGCATTTGCAATTGCTGAGATAGGAGAAGAAATTGGTTTTACACAAGGGGTGTGATCCATTTGGTCACACCTCCCTAGCTTTGGGACTATTCAGAAAAAATGAAATATCTGGAAATAAACAGGACAATCGTGGTAAAATATGGTATGATAAATTTTGATTAAACAGTCCTTCATTATTTATGCTTGGGAAAAATTACGGGATTCGGGTGAGAACATATGATTATAGATGAAGTCCTGTATGAGCGCTTCTGGAATGGGGAGAAAACAGCGGCAGATGAGTTGGTGCATAGGCATGGGGATATGCTGGTACTGTTTTTGAACAGTTATGTGAAGGATATCCATGAGGCGGAGGATCTGATGATTGAGGCCTTTGCGCAGATGTTTGTGAGGCGGCGGTCGGTATCGGAGGATGGCAGTTTCCGCGCCTATTTATATAAGACAGCAAGGCGTCTTGCAGGAAATGCGATAAAAAAAACACAGAGTATATATTGGATTGGAAGAACTTCCTTTCGAGCTGCCGGGGGAGGCTCTGGCTGAGACAAGCCTGTTTGAAAATGAACGGAAGAAGCAGCTTTATGAAGCTATGGAAGAACTAAACCGGAATACCAGGAAGCTCTGTACCTGGTTTACTTCGAGGACATGAGCTACCAGGGCACTGCAGAAGTTATGGGCAGGTCAGAAAGCCAGATTAAAAATCTGGTTCACAGAGGGAAAAAGAGTCTGAAAGAGCTTCTGGGGAAAAATGGATTTGAGTATTAGAAACCGTCACAGATGAAATGTGGCGGTTTTTTCTATGGAAAAAATAAAATATTTTAAATTTTTTCATTTTTAGTGAGAGGATTTTGGATTTGGTGCCTTTTATATAGTATAGAATAGTGGGAAAAACATAGGAACGGATTAGAAAGCAGGAATTTGGAGGGAGGAACAAAATGAAGAAAAACGAATTAGCAAAAAAGAGCAGGAAACTATTTTCCGCGATCCTGGCAGGCGCAATGCTCACCACATCTGTGATACCGGAATCCTTTGTCTGGGCGGCTGAGGCAGAGGACGTGCAGGGATTTGGAGACAGTGAGAGCATGGGCTTTGAATCCACACCAGATCCTGTGACTGGAGATGGTGAAGATGGGGAAAATCAGGAAGTTTCAGATTTTCAGGGTGTTGCAGATATTCAAAATGGAAATGCTATTGTGAATATGGAAGAAGGCTTTACAGAGAGATTGCTTCTTTTAGCAGTAATGGCAGCGATATCCCTGTAGAATCTGGCTTCCAGAGCCAGGCATCTGTAGAAGAACTGCAGGAGCGAATCAACACCCTTCCAACTGTGGAAGAATTTCAAAATTTGGCGGATGGTACTACAGTAGAAGGAAGCACCTTAAATCAGGCACAAACAGATGTGTATGCAGAAGCCCAGGATATTGCAGAGAAACTGGATCTGCTTTCAGAAGACGAGCAGGGACTGGTGGATGTAAGTAGGCTGGAAGCGCTGTTTGGGTATTTTACTGGGATGACGGAAGAATTGGAAACTGCAACTAAGGTGATTGATCCGGTGACATCTGGAAGTGTAAGCATTACTTCTGGAGGAACATATACATTAAACGGTGGTGCCTACACTACGCCTGATAGTGCAATTATTATAGATACAGAAGAACCAGTTACCTTGAATATTGCCGGTGATATTACGGCATCAACAGCTCCTAAAGGTTCTGATAGAACACCTTTTATCAATATTAAAAAGAATTGTAGGAAATTAGAAATAATTAATAACGGAAATTTCAAGGTGGAACTTAACAAGGGTAGTGTCAGTCTTTTAAAGGATAATAGCACTGACGGAGTGAATCAAATAATTTTTACAGGAGGCATTTATACGGCTTCAACAGATAAGACGTCTATGATTTATTTCCAGGGAACTATAGAATTTCAGAATGCTGTTTTTAAAGCAACTGGTTCAACAAAGTATTGTGGACACATTGCAACTAGCACTGGAACTAGCACTGGAACTGTGAAGATTCATAGCGGAACACTTATAGATGCTGGAAATTCCCAAATGTCCAAGATGCTTGTATTAATGCGAAAATTGTACAAATGGATGGAGGTACTATAACCGGACCCGTCAAAAATGGTCATATTAGCGGAATAAAAGCAAATAATGTGCAGTTTACTGGTGGAGTAATAGAAAATTTTGAAGCGGCAATTCTATATATGGATTGGAAACAGATAGAAGGAATAAAGATTGGTGGGAACGCAACTTTTAAAAATAATTATTCTGATATTCATCTTTTAGAAGACCAGGTATTTACGATACAGGGTGACTTTAAGGGAAATGCAAGTGTGTATAGTGCGGATTCTAATCCTTCATTTCCCCGTAGAATTACGACTTTTGGGATATCAAAATCTATGCTTGGCAGGATAACCTCGACACAAGGTTATTCGGTAAATTATGCTGAGGATGGAAACGGGGGATACTTGTATTTATGGAAGCATACTCATGCCTGGAGGTATTCATCAGATGGTAATAAGATTATCGCAAAATGTTCTGATTCTGAATGTGGTAATGAGTTGGAACTGTCACTCACAGCGGAGGATTCCGTTTATTCCGGTGAAGCATATAATGGAGCAACAGTAGAAAATAATATAAGTTATGTTACAGGTAAACCGGCTGATATCGTATATTATTTGGGAGATGAAACCACGAAGACAAACGCTGGGAACAGTGGTGCTGCAAGTGAGGGAGCTGCTCCGGTAAATGTAGGAAATTATGTTATAAAAGTTTCGGTTGAAGATCGGACACTAAGTAGTGCTTTTAAAATAGAAAAGGCACTGGTTACTCTAAATGTCAGCCTTGGAGATTGGGAATACGGACAGAGTGAAAATACACCGCAGGTAACGGTTAAGTCAGGTGAAAATGACATTACAAAGTTATACAATAAATCTCAGATTGCCTACACATATTACAAGGATGTAAATTGTACAAATGTAACAACTACGGCAAATGGTGCAGCCACAAATGGAGGAGTACCAGAGAATGCAGGTACTTATTATGTAAAGGCAACTGTGCCAGAAATAGAAAATTATAAAACGGGCAGTGCTGTGGTGCCATTTACCATAAATAAGCTGGCCGCAGAGCTTACATGGGGGAATACAGACCTTACATATACCGGCACCGAGCAGAGCGTGTCAGCGACAGTTACAAATGCAGTCTCTGGCGATACTTTTAACATTATTTATGAGGGAAATACACAGACAGAGGCAGGAGACAGCTATACAGCAACGGTAACAGGTCTTGGAAATGATAACTACACACTTACTGGTGCAACCGGTATTTCAAAAAAATGGAGCATCAGCTATCTGCAAACTCAAAATAAGGCAGAGCTTCCGGTGAAAAAGGTAATGGCGATTGGTTTGTAAGTGCAGTGAAACTTGTACCAAACAGTGGATATCAGATATCAGCAGACAAAACGGAATGGACGGATTCACTTGGGATTATGTCACTCAGGGACAGAATACGGTAGAATATTATCTGAAAGAAATCGCAACCGGCTCTGTTACCGATAAGAAAACGACAACTTTCAAAATTGATACCGAAATACCAACTGGTGAGATTATGATTGGAGAAAATAAATTTAACAGTTCTCCGAATCCTGTTACCTACGGCTACTGGTTCAAGAACAATGCCGCTGTTGATATCACAGGAGCTGATTCTACCAGTGGAATTGCCTCAATAGAATACCAAAAGGTGAGGGCAGAAGAAGCCTATGATGCAAACGGCACATGGAACGCGGCTAATAAACTTTCCCTGACAGAAAGCGGCAAATATGTGATCTATGTACGCATTACAGACATGGCAGGAAACCAGACAATCATCAATTCAGATGGAGTGGTTGTATTTAAAGATTCTGTAGTAGTGGATTCTTCCATCGGCTACACAAGAACAACCAAAGCTTCCGTGGACGCGAAAGTAACATTAAATGGAAACACCGTAGCGTCTGTAAGAAACGGAGAAACCACTCTGACAGAGGGAAAGGATTATACAGTTTCCGCAGACAGGATCACATTCAGCGGAGAGTATCTGGATACTCTGGAAGCAGGCACTTATAAACTGACAGTTGCATATCATCCGCAGGGTGTGACAGAATACAAAGGCGGTGACAAACCTGCCGACAGCCAGATTGCAGTAAATGTCAGCTGTCAGACAGCAAATGTAAAAATCACAGGTACGCTGGATAAGGAATATGACGGACAGCCGGCAGATCTGGCATATACAACAAACAGCAATGCCAATGTCAATGTTGAGTACAACGTAAATGGAACCTGGCAGACAGAAGCTCCGACACATGCTGGTACTTATGAAGTAAAGGTAAGTGTACCTGAAAACGGTGATTTTGCCGCTGCTTCAGATACGAAAATCTATACCATTAAGCCAAGAGAAGTGGTAATCTCTGGAATTACCGCAAATGCGAAGGTGTATGATAGAACTGTGAATGCAGAACTGGATTACAGCAAAGTGGTATTTACAGGCCGAGTTAAGGGAGACACCCTTACGGTAAGTGCAGAAGGCACATTTGCTGACAGTAATGCAGCCAAAGGAAAAACAGTTACGATCACAAATCTGATACTGAGCGGTGTTTCAGCAGATAACTATGTTCTGGCTGCTAACGGACAGCAGACAAGTACCACAGCTGATATCAATCCGAAAGAGATTACCGTTACCATCACACCAAACGGTGGAATCTACGAAGGAACCATTACCCCGCAACAGCCAAATTAAACGGACTGGTAGGAAAAGATGATCCTGCAATCATCCTGACTTATACTGGTACAGCAAATGATGGTACACCAGCGGATGGAAAAGTACCGTCTAAGGCAGGAACTTATACGGTGACTGCTTCCATCAACGACAGCAACTACAGCCTGAAAGAAGAGGGCAGTTCTGCTAAATTTATAGTAGAAAAGGCATATCCACAGTTAAGCATTTCCGCTGTGACAGACAAGAATTATGGAGAAGAAGCCTTTAAGCTGGGAGTAAGCAATAAAGGTGACGGTTCTAAATCCTATGCGAGCAGTAATGACAAGGTTGTAAAAGTCGATGAAAATGGAACCGTAACCATTGTTGGGGCTGGGAAAGCAACCTTAACAGTTTCCCTTGTAGAGTGCGCGAACTATACTAAAGATCAGAAAGAAGTTACCGTAACTGTTAAAAAGATTAATCATAGCCTTGTGGTGACGAAGCTACTTATGAGGTAACTTACGGAGATCCAGTGTTCAAAATTGCAGCAAATGCAGAAGATACAGAGTCCGGTATTCATTTTACAAGTGATAACGAAAATGTTACCACAGTAAGCGCAGACGGAACTGTAACCATAAAAAATGCAGGAACCGCTAAGATTACAGTTTCCATGGATGAAGCCAGAATTTCCTTGCAGTTTCCAAAGAAGTGACTGTAACTGTTGCTCCGAAAGAAATAACCGTAACCCCAGACAATGCTTCCAAGGTTTATGGGGAAAGTGATAAGGAATTTACTTACACTCCAAGCGGCCTGGTAGGAGAAGATACCCTTTCCGATATCACACTGTCAAGAGCAGAGGGCGACAACGTTGGAACCTATGAGATTACAGCAGCCCAGAAAAAAGATGCGAACCCGAATTATAGTGTGAAATTTAACAAAGGAACATTTACGATCAATCCGAAAGAGATCACGGTTACGATCACACCAAACGGCGGAACCTATGAGGGAAACATTATCTCAGCAGCAGCTGTTTTAAATGGTCTGGTAGGAGAGGATAAGCCAGAGATTATTTTGACCTATGCAGGCAAGGCAAACGACGGAACAGAGGTAAATGGAACTAAGACACCGGTTCTTGCAGGAACTTATACAGTAACCGCGTCTATTACAGACAGCAATTATAACCTGAAAGCAGAAGGCACAACCGCGGAGTTTGTTGTCACAAAAGCAACCCCAGGGCTTAGTGTAGCTGCTGTGTCAGACAAGAGCTATGGTGAGGGAGCCTTTAAGCTGGGAGTAAGTAATAAAGGTGATGGTTTAAAATCTTATGTAAGCAGTAATGAAAAGGTTGTAACTGTAGATGAAAAAGGAACTATAACGATTGTTGGTGCAGGAACTGCAACTTTGACAGTATCTCTTGCTGAGAGTGCGAATTATACCGCGGATAGGAAAGCGGTTACAGTAACCGTTGCTCCGAAGGAAATAACGGTTACTGCTGATAATCAGAAGAAGATCGCTGGTGAGGCAGATCCTGTTCTGACCTATACAGCAGATGGCCTGGTGGGAGAAGACACCCTGTCCGGAATTACCGTGAAACGAAAAGCTGGTGAAAAGGTGGGAACTTATACAGTCACAGTTTCCCAGGAAGCAGGCTCCAACCCGAATTACAGGATTACATTTAAGAAAGGTATTTTCACAATCCAGCAGGCTGACCAGTCCAAACTGAAAGGAAAAGATGTTTACCGTCTGAAACTCCCGGTATTTTTGGCAAAAGGAAAAGCAAAGAAGAACAGCATTGTTCTTTCCTGGAAGAAATATACTGGTGCAACAGGCTACGATGTTTACTGGCGCTACTGTGATGGCAGTATAAATTATAAAAAAGTTGGAACTGTCAAAAATGGAAAACTTTCCATAACCCATAAGAAGCTGAAGAAAGACCGTGAATATAAGTACTTTATTGCTGCTTATAAAATGGTGGAAGGAAGAAAGATCTATATTGCCAAATCCAATGGCGTGCATGTTGCCATGAAAAAGGCTGCAACAACAAACGTGGCTTCCATTAAAGTGAATAAGAAAAAGGTTACTTTGGCAGTTGGAAAAACTTTCACGTTGAAGTGCGAGATCAAAGCCGAAAACAGCAGCAAAAATCTGGTTTTCCACACCAGTTCCTACCGCTATTACACCACCAACAGCAAAGTGGCAATAGTAAGTAAAGCGGGAGTAATCAAGGCAAAAGGCAAAGGCACCTGCAGTATATACGTGCTGGCAAACAACGGGGTGTACAAAAAAGTGAAGGTAAAAGTGAAATAAGGAGAATGGAAATGCGAACAGAACAGGAACGGATGGAACTGATTCGTAAAAGAACATTGGAAATACGAAAAAAAGAGAAAAAGCGCAGACAGCGGATCATTGATATGGGATGTGCAGCTGCCTGTGTGCTCCTAATCATCTGTCTGGGCATGTTAATGCCTCAGATAACTGCTCAGACAGAGGGTAAAAGGATGGATGGTGTCTTTGGGGGAGCTGCCAGCATTTTTGGCACAAACAGTGCACAGGGGTATATCGTGATGGGAATAATCTGCTTTTTCATAGGAGTCTGCGTAACAGTCCTTTTATATCGGTTACATAGAAAAGCAGAAAGGGATCATTTCGATGAATTTTGAAATTATTGATAACCTGTTTCAGGTTCTGGTATTGTTTAGCGCAATGGCAGCCTCTGCCGTAACCGCCTGTAAGAGGAAAAGCAGAGATTTTCTGCTCCTTGCAGGCGGCTATGGCTGCTTTATGATGGGGACACTTTACTATGTACTGCATCTCATCATTACCGGGGATATCCCACAGATCTTTTATGTGGCGGAAATCTCCTGGCTGGCGGCATATCTGTTCTTTCTATCTCTTTCTTTATCCAGAAGAAGCACAAAGGGAAATTTTCCAGGTGTTATTTCCATTTTCTGTGCGGTGTTGATTATGTGTTTGATTTTTGTTTTTCAGATATTCGGGCCAGCGTTGCTTTTTTCTCTTTGCTTTGTCGTTACAGAAGGGACAATTGTTCTTAGATGTATGGAAGTGATCAGAAGAGAACGAAAGAAACATCTGCTGGACTCAATCCTGCTGCTTGTATCCTGGCTGCAGGTTGCATTATACATCGTATCTGAATTTTTATCAGATTATACCCGGTTTAATTTTTATTTTGTGGTAGATATGGTGCTGACACTTACGATGGCGTCCATGTATTTTGCCCTTCTAAGAGAGGTTGAGCGTGAATGAGTTACTATATTGAGAATATTTTCCTGTGTTTGGCAGTTCCGCTTATCTTAAGCATGCTATTCCGAAAAGGGAGGCAACGGACATTTACCACATTTGTGATTCTTGGAATGGGATGCTGCCTCTTATCAGCTTATGTGAGCAGCTTTTTTGCCGGATATTACCATGCAGGCACTGCCGCCGCTGTAATGGAAATTACTCCTGTGTGCGAGGAAGTGATGAAGTTTCTTCCGCTTTTGTTTTATCTGCTAGTATTTGAACCGGATAAACAGGAGGTGATATCTCCGGCAATCGGAATCGCGGTTGGATTTGCTACATTTGAAAACGTATGTTATCTTATAGAAAACGGTGCAGCTGATTTTTACGATATTCTGATCCGCGGAGTATCGGCTGGTTCCCTTCATCTTCTGTGCGGAATTGCACTCAGCTGTGGAATTGCTTATGTATTTCGAA
>ENA-OQCN01000793-OQCN01000793.1-human-gut-metagenome-genome-assembly--contig:-NODE-793-length-16668-cov-2.858352_pt1 | contig 16668 bp, 25 predicted proteins | sample MGYA00242497_ERZ504576 | MGnify/ENA primary metagenome ERZ504576 (study PRJEB26092, sample SAMD00036296) | human gut metagenome | host: Homo sapiens | study: EMG produced TPA metagenomics assembly of... | reverse complement strand
ATTTCTCGGAAAAGTTAACACCCGTGTCCCTAAAGCGGTAGGCATTCCATTTTTCCTCGGTGGTTGTGCCGTCCTCATTCTCCACCTTGTCCGTCACTTCGATAGTGGTGACATCCGACATGATGCCTGTTCTTCGAGGATAGACTTCATCGAAGATAACCACCTGCTCGACGGCTTCCTCGGTAGTCATATCAGGATAAGCGTCAATGTAAGGAGTGCCTTCGGGAAGCATCAGCCTGCGCTGCACCACGCCGTTCACAACCACGGTCTCGTCAATGGGGCGGTAGTCTGCCGGTATGTTACGGTGGAACCAAAAGCGTAGATACGGGTGGCATAGGTGGACTGGGATTCTGACTGTGACATTTCCTGCACGTTTTTCCCGATCTCGAAATCCACCGCGTCACCGGACTCACAACGCCCGAAATGGATGATGTTTTCAGTCACCCAACATTCGCAATCCCATTTCTTCGCCATCTCAAAACAAGCGTCAAGGATGTTGATGTTGTCGTAACTCATCAACTGGGACTTGTTTTCGACTGTGAAATCAATGGAGAAAACAAAATCCTGTCCTTTGTATGTGTAACCAAGAGCTTTCAGATTTCTAAGGACTATACCGGCTTGTACGTCAAGCGGAGCGGTCAGGTTCCAGGACGCTTCCTGTCCGGCCGTCTCGGGGTATATTTGAAGATTTTGTTTTTCCATTTCCAGTAGTAAGCGTCAAGCTGAAGCTCATAGTCGTATGCCCCAGTTTTCCTGTTGTACTTGGGTTTGTACAGATCGCATAGTTCGAACCGCCCGAAACGTGTGTCCTCCGTCCAGTCGCCCAGTTTGAAAAAGACAGGAGATTTCAGGGAGAACTTCAAAAGTATAAAGTCCTCCTTCATCAGAGTGAACTTACGTTTGCTGCCTTTTCTGACAACATCCTGGTAACATGGTGTACCAGCTGAATTTCTGATCTCAATTTTCATACAATATCTTCCCTGTCGCCCGGATTGGGCTCTTTGAGTTTGACCATAAACTTACCCCGGCATTTTCCGTAACTTCCATACTTGCCGCAAGACAGATAGTACAGATTGTAAATCTTTCCCAGTGCCGGAATTTTCAGTGCAATTTTACCCTTTACCAGTTCGGATACAAAGGACGAATATTTATCCAGATAGTCACTTTGCGAGTTTCCCGTAATAAAAAAAGGCAGGCTGACTCCCTAGAATCCATCTTACAGATCTCAGGCGATGAAGTAATCTGTACGCCATGTTCCAACCTGCTGTCATTTTCGATATAGTCCTTCACAGGAGGGGGTGTCAGTATAGCCTCCAAAGCTCCGTCCATCAATTCCGCACCCCATGTACTCCAGATATTCCTGCCATTAATAAAAGCATTCCTCTCCATAATCACATTCCTTTTGTGTTTTTTTCTATCTCGGCAAGAGTGTCGTCCATGCCGCTCAATATGCCGGTATATTTCTCAATTTTCTCCAAATGATCGTTGCATTCATGCAATACATCACGCATTTCCGTGACACACACCGAATGAGCAGCAAGTTCCTTTGCCATATTCAATGCCGCCGTGGAAATAATAAGCATATTCGCATTCATTTCCGTTCCTTTGGTTTCCAAACGTACATTAGACTCATACATGGCTGTCAGCGTCCGCTGATCTCCTCACCTGTTTCCTGGCTCATGGTGGTGGAATATCCTTTGGAAGAGGATTGGGAATAAGAGTCTTCGGATGCGTCCCACCCGAAGATATCCGCCAGACTGTCTCTCTCGGCCAGCACTGCTTCAGACAACTGTTCCTGCATCTCACGCAATGCATCAACCTCATCTTTCGTATAACCATCCTCACCATATTCTGCCCAGGTTTTATATAGTTTTCTGACCTCTCCCTTGTACTTGTCGGCCATCATGGCTCTGATAATGGATTTGCGGAGCTGTTCCTCCAGATTCTCGGCCAGTTCTTCATTTCCGTTCTCCAGATCGGATATCATCTCCCAGTAAGAATCCTCAAAACTGTCAAAGGATATACCGGTAACCTGTTCTTTCACCGCCTCCAGTATTTCCTTTTCCGTTTCGCCATATTTGATGATATTTTCCAGATGGTTCCTGAACTCTCCGTCCATAACAGACCAGAGACCGGCATAATTCTCCCTGATGGACTGCAAGACTTCCGGGGACATATTGATCATATCCTTCATCTCGTTGAACGTCACACCGTACTCCCTGGATATCTCCCCGGCGACATCACGCCAGTTCTGTCCTTCCCATTTGTAGGAGCCTTTCCACATCCTGTAACCCTGGCTGTGACTTCCGATACTGCTGCCGGCACTCAGACGTGCCTCGGCAAGTTTCTTTTGTACATCCAGCTCGTTTTTTGCAATATTCAGAGCTTCCTCTCCGGCTTTGGATGCTTCTGCACCGTAACTTTCATTTATATATGCCTTTTTTTTGTCAAGCAGCTCGTCCCAGATATCCAGTAGATTATCATACTGCGCCACCATCTCATTATAACCGGAATAATCAGCGCCATGGAAAATACCACCGGCCCCCTTGATTCCAAAAATGGACCCCACCGTATCGAAAATTCCTCCTACGGCATTGCTCACAGTTTCCAGTATATTTCCCACGAATTTGTCAAGCCCCTGGTCACCGATCTGGTCAAGTATGGCCAGGATGGCAGCAATAATCCCGCCTATCTTCGATCCGGATTCCGAGAGTACGTCAACCAATGACCCGACACTATCCCCGAATGAGGAAAGACTTACATCCGCCTCCCGAGCTGTGCAATGGCATTGGTGACTCCGGTTATATTGTCTATAGCCTTCTTTGATGACTTGTCCACATTCGTTTTCGCATTCGTGACATTCTGGGATGCTGTATTAAGCTTTTTCTTCGCCACCTCCTGCTCGGCATGTGTTCCACTTTCCAAGGACATATTATATTCATCCTGAGCCTTGGTCAGTTCCTCCTGAGCTTTTCTCAGATTGTCCAACTGGTCTGGAAGATCACCAAGCAGTCCGCCTTTGTCAATAATGGCGGATTGTATCCCGTCTAAAGCTTCGTCAACAACCTTTTTTTGCTCTACAGCCATATTCTTATACTCATCGGATTCACGGAACAGTTTCAACTGTGCCCTGACTTTGTCAAGCTCTTTTTTAGACACCTTACTTAAATCCCCGAATATCAACTCCCAATTGATCTCCTGCTTCAACTTCTCAACATCCAGGGCCGACAGAGCTTCCTCAAACTCCTTTTGCAGGGATGCGATCCTGCCTGCATCAGACTCACTATCCATCAAATTCCTGTATTTGCGCGTCAACGCCTCCTTTTTCCCTTGGAAGGTGCCGTATTTGATCAGATATTCGTCCCATGCACTTTCCTGCTCACGCAAACCCTCTTTCCTCTGACGTCTGGTGGTGTTGCTGATGATCGTGTCAAATGCCGACGTATCCACGGACACCGAGTACGAGTCAAAGGATTTTTTCACATAACGCTTGTCCTTCTTCGCCTTCAGTTCCTCCTCGGCCTCGAACTTTTCTTTCTCAAACCGGATTACAGCCTGGATATAGTCATCCTTCTGCCGCCGCAGAAGCGATATCTCCCTGCGGTTGTCAAGTTCCCGCTGTGCCAGTTCCTTTTCAGCCCCGGCCTCCATAGCATCAATACGGGTTTGGGCTATCCGGTATTCCAGTTCCTCCTCCTGACGCTGACGCTCCTGCAAATGTTTCTTCTGCAAGTCCTCCAGTTTCACACTCTGCGCATTAACCGCATTGGCTTTCTGAGGAACCACCTGGATATCCGTCTTGCCGGAAAGAATGGTGCGGGCCATGTCCCTGTACTCGCTGCCCGCATTCTTTTCGTCTGCAAGCCATGTTTCCAGCTGTTTCTTGTTCATCTTGATGAACTCATCCCGCATCTTGATCCTCTTCTCGTTGTCCTCCAGGGACTTCTCCAGACTCTCACCCGCAGTTCCCGGATTCGGAGCTCAGCACCCTTGATCATGTCGCCATACTTCCTGACATCATCATCAATACGTGCCAGTGTGCCCGGAGTATTATCGAACCAGGAGGTGGAATATCCGGTATTGCTCATGGAAAAAGTCACATACACCCCTCCGGCCTGCTGCGCCTTCAGCGCGTTCTGGTATTTCTTCCTGTATTCCTCCAGATTATTCTCCTCTTCCTTGATGGCTTCCCGGTTCATATATTCCAACAGTACCTTCTGCTGCCGCACGAACTCCCTGGCTTTGCCGCTGGAAATATCCAGTGCCTGTCCGTATTCCCCCACTTTGGTTATCACTCCGGGAATATTGTCCGTGATTTTGGTGATGATGGAATTAAGTTCGGCCTGCTCATCCGAGGATAGTCTGGTCTTGGTCTTCAGCTCATCATATCGGTCCAGCAACGGCATATACTCGGAATAAAGCTTATAGCCCGTTCCTTCTGTTCATAAAACTTTTCATTGGCGGTGGATACTGTTGTATTGACAGTTTCAGCCATTCTGTTTTTCAGGCTGATCCATAAATCTCCAAGCCAGGACAACCGTCTTCCTAGTTTCAATTTGGCATTTTCCAGCCTTGCATCAGCCTGAGCAGCCTTGTCAGATGCGGATACATACAATTCGGATTGTGTTAGCTGGCGGTCTATGATATTGGACACCCCTTTCATGAAATCACCAGTTTTGGCAACCTCCTCATTGATTTCTGCGGCGGAAAGTCCCAGGTTGTCCAGTATAAGAAGTGACTTGCGCCCCAGACCGGTTACAATCGAGTCTGTCATATATTCCACACTTTGACCGGTCTGTTGTGCCTTCAACTGGGCGAATGCCAGATATTTTCCCATATCATCAACCGGGATCCGGAAATCCTTTGCCTTGACCGTCGCTTTCATCAGCTCAAGATCCGACAAGGTCCCTTAGTGGCGGTACGAAGGTTTGCAAGAAGATCAGGGCGGTCCAACTTCTCAAATGCATGAAGAACTCCGTCAGCTTGAATGGCCACCTCCACACTTTCCTTGACAAATTCCTTTGCCTTGGACATGCCGTCTTTGAAAAAATCAAGGGCAGCCGCTCCGGCGGACGCAAAAAATCCCACCACCATAGCTTTCATATTCCCCAGTTTCAGGAATGACCCGGAAGTTTCATTGGTTCCGCCACGCAGACGGGCCATCGCCTCTCGTGTTTCCTCCAGCTGCTTTTCCAAGCGGGCATATTCTTCCGGATGAAGGGACTTGACAGTATTGTCCAGCTGTTTTTGAAGCCCGCGGGCTTCTTTGGCCAGTTCCGCATAAGTTTTCTCGGTGCTCTTCATGGAGGAGCGGAGAATCTTCACTTTCGCATTATTATCGGATATGACTTTGGAATTGGATTTCAGCTCTGCCTCCAGACGTTTTGTACTCATCGCTGCCTTTCTTGCCGGAGGCTACCAGTCTGTCATCGAATTGCGCAAGCCGTCATTCGTCCGTTGCAGCTCACGGGAGGACGCGTTTAGACGGTTCAGTTCCTCACGGGCCTCACTGGTATTCAGGGAGAGAGTGAACTTTATATAATCATCTTTCAGTTTCTTGTTCATACGGTTACTTTTCGGCAAAACTAGTAACCGGCAAGGAAGGGGCAAAGGACGGGAGAACATAAGAAGCCCCGCATATCCATGGACAGCGGGGTATTCAGTATAATAAATGTTTCAATCAAAATCAAGATAGAGAAGCTTTTCTTCTAAAAGATATGTCTTCCTACATTTATAATTAATTACAATTATATTTATAATATCAGAAATCTTATTCTTCTTCTTCGATGATTCCTAATATCCAATTAACCCATGATAGAACAGTTGAAGCCCTTCTCCTAAATGTTGTTTCTGAATTAATGTTATAAAGGTTTGAAGTTTTCATAATTCTCACTATTTCATCTTTGGTAGGTTCTTCTGCTTTTTGTATATATAGTGCTAAAGTCCTATTAAATGCCCTATGAGCCAATATTGATTTGATAAATTTCAATTGTCTCTCAACAATACTTCCAGTCTTGAACAAAGAAAGGCCTACATCAGTTAATTCAAAAACGGTTTTATCATTTACTTGGCTCTTTTTGACTAAATTTAAATATATTGCAGCATTCGTGTAATAATCCACCTGCCGCATATCGAAAGAATCCTTTTCCTTAAAATCATAGTTGCAACTTAACGCTTCTTTCGTGTAATCCTCGTCAATATTATTGTATAATATTTCACAAAAATTTATGATCCTTTCAAAAGAATCAGCTTGTGGGAAAGGTACATTTGTGGGTTCATCTACAATAGATATGGACTTTAGTATTTCTTGTATTGTTTCAATATTCAGAAGCTGCTCAGAAGTATCTTTCAGACGATACTTTTTTTCTTTGATGAGTACTATGGAATTGTAATTACATAATTCATTGAACTGATATTCACGCAAATGAAATATACCATTAGTATAAGTAAGAAAAATAGGGCGGATCTTCTTCATTATTCGACCTTGCCATAAGCGATAAGGATAATACAATTGTCTGATTAAGAAGTCAGAAGATAAATTATTTTTAGCTTCAATTAAATTTAATGATGTAGCCCCTCATATCCACCGTCAATCTCAACTTGTGCATTTTGAACATCAACATCAAGGAACAAATTTTTTTCTCCAAACTTTCGGACTTTAAAACTAAATGCTTGTGACCCCATTCTCCCACTGACAGTCGGCACTAAATTTTCATCTTGAGTGAAATCTTCAATGATCCGGGAAACATACGCACAATTAATCGCTAATGCCTCGCTTGTTATTGTTGAAAAATCAAGGCTTTCTATATGCGATGGTATTGCAAACTCTGTAATATCAAGATTAGGAGTTTCTATAAAATTTTCAAATGTTTCGATTTTAGATATTATATATCCTCCTCTTGAAATTGGAAGAATAGAAAGTTGTCTATCTGATAACGTCTTAGGAAGCTGAAAGCGATGATCAAATTTTGTCATTAACCTAGCTTCTCTAAATTCATTTATAACTTTAGAACTAATAATATATTGACCATCTCTACTTATGGCACCATCTATGTTATATTTTTCAAACAGTTGAGCCCATGCACTTTCATTTTTTGAATCACTCATAATTGCTAATTAAAAATTCATTTACTTGTCCTCTTTTGGTTGAATCTGAGTTTACAGCTCGAATGGCTTTTACAATATGGATATTATATCCGGCATAAATTTCTCTTATAAAATCAGCTGATGAATTTGACAACAAGAATTTTATCCCCCTGTCATTTAACGAATTACAAACATTCCTTAAACGAATTTGATCTTCTTCTGACCAGCCTCCTTGTATATACCCCGTAAAATTTGAGCTATCAGAAAGGGGATGATATGGAGGATCCAAATATACAAAAGAATTAATTGGTATATCTTTTAGTACCTCTTCATAGTCACCACTTAATATTTGTATTTTAGATGTATTCAAATATTTACTTACAGCTCTTATTATAGGTTCATTAACAATATTCGGATTCTTATATTTTCCAAATGGAGAATTAAATTCTCCTGCGTTATTTACTCTATATAATCCATTATAACAAGTCTTGTTAAGGTATATAATCCGTGATGCTCTCTCAATCTTGGAAAGATTTTTAAACGATGGTTTTCTATCAATAGCACGAATTTCATAAAAATAATCTGCTGTATTTTCATGTTTTTTCAAGTCTTCTATCAATCATCAGGATTATCCCGTATTACTTTATAGACATTAATAAGTTCTTCGTTGTAATCATTTATAATAGCACGTTTAGGTTGTAATTCAAATAATAATGCCCGCCTCCTATGAATGGTTCATAGTAAGAACAATTTGACAGTCCTTTTGGCAACCTTTTTTTTATTGTTGGTATAAGCTGTCTTTTACCACCAACCCATTTTAAGAAAGGTACTACAAGTCTATTTTTTGCCATTATAAATAAATATATTAAAGTTCTTTACGTCCAACATTATTTTCTATTACCTTCCTTCTTTACTTTTTATTATTCACTTTGTTTTCCCATGTGAGTAACTTTATTACATGATACGCACATTCTAACGACACTGCAAATATATAAAAAGGAAACTACAATATAATTATCAGACTGAAAATAATAATTAATCTATAATGCAAAAATTGCATTAGCACTCTCAAAGCTAATGAGGACGATATCCGGGACGATACGCACTGTCATTCCCGTCCGGCCAGGGAAACAACTTCTCCAGCCGGTTGCGGATTTCCTTGCGGAGCGAATCGGACATGCCCGCTCTCAGATCAGGCAATGCGTTGTTGTATACTATCCCCCATATCTGACGGTTATAGATACGGAGATCGCGTTTCTCCCGCATGTCAAGAAAACGTATATAAAGAGGGTAGCCCGTTTCCAGCATTATCGGATCCACCCCCGTTATCTGAAACTCGGCTGCCGCAAGACGGTCACGCAGATGCCCTGTACGGCCGGGCACAATTTTATCCGGGCGGAATCTCACCTTAAGCTGTCTTCCTTCCCGGTAAATACCTCTTTCCGCAATATCCAACTGCCGTTGATAAATGGTCTTGAAGTCACGGGACAGGGTTCTTTTGAAGAACTCCTCCTCACTGGGTTCCATCCGTCACTCATTCCGTACTGAGTTTAAACGACACACTCCAACCGCTGTAATCCGTATAGAATCCTGTTTCCGGGGTAGTGGTCATCCGGTCAAGATTATGCATAAGACAGCACCCCCTGTTCCTGTCACCACGCATCACATTCTTGATGCTCTCGACAAGGGGTTGTGTATCTTCCAGCACCCGAACCGGACCACGGCGCTGCATATCCATACGGTCCATCAGAAATATAAGGCACAGGTTATCCTCCTCCACATTGTCCGGATCCGTACCTGTCTCCTGTGCGGACGGTACGACCACGAACAGAACCGGAAGCTCGTCAGAACTGATACTTTTCAGACAGTCGCTCATGTCCTGGTCCACATTCACTACTCTGACGGAATGTATGCCAGGTACACGCCGCATGACATCCTCATAATACTCACGATAGGTTTTCAAACTGATCATAGGCTCTATCTTTGGAATGTAATTTTTCAAACTTCTTTCTGTAAAGGAAAATAAGGATATCCCAGAACGGTGTCGCCCTCACCTCTGCATAGTTCCCGAATGCCCCGTTCTCAGCGATATCCATCCCAATGCCTGTCCAGCCGGTATGGTCATCCGCTTCCGGCTTCTCATCTTTTCGGAAAAGAATCCGCAAGTCAACCGTTTCACCGTCAATCTCCAAAGGCTCCTCCCGGATGATGGCGAACACATTCATAAAAAACAGATAAGCATGAAGACAGAGTAGAATTGGCGGTTCCGCACCTTCCCTTCCCGTATAAAGAGCTTTTCCGAACTCCCGTAATATCATGTCCCTGTCGCCGCCACCCTCATCACCCATCCGTCTTACCAGTGCCATGCACTTGCAGAAGGTGTCAAAAGATACTCCGTTGAGCATGTCTTCCGGTCCGTGAAAGCCGTTCCATTCCGGAAGGAGGTTGATTCCGGTACTCAGGTCCAGCCGGAAAGATTTTTCCCTCACGAATAACGAACGGATCCGTCAGGGACAACAGTGCCAGCGTTTCTTTCCATGTGGATGGAGGAAGATGCCCCATATCAACTGGGAGTGCCAGAAAAAGAGACAGAATTTTCAAACGTATCCCGGGTTCCGACAATATATGCTGGTTAGCCATGGTGGCGATCTCCAGATAACGGTAATACTGGGCAGGTGTCAGTTCCTCAAGCGTTTCCGGCACACTCACTTGTCTGTCCTGATAATATATTACACGCATAAAAATCAAAAGGTTATCCCCTTGCTTTGAAGCGTGGGGCCTGAAACATAGAAATCAACCTCCTCAGGCGCGGTGTCCAAAGCCGCCACCGTATCCTGCAATTCCTGAAGATACCGGTCGGCATCGGCTGAAGACTGTCCGCCACACTTTTCCGCGCCTCTTTCTCTGCCCGTAACTTTTCCTTTACAGTTCCGGTCTGCTGCACCTGTACGATACCTTCCGGAATAACCTCTACAGGCAGGCGATCAACCGCTTTCTTGATGGCCAACAGTGCCAGAGGTCGCTGGCATTCCTCCAAAAGAGTGTCACATACGTCCGGATCCCTTCTGACAAGCCAATCAAACCGCTCCTTTCCGACAACAGGCAGAATGTCTGTACGCTGTATTTCACGCAGGATGGGAACCAGTATGAGAAATAGACGGTGGCTGCCGATATGATAGAACTCGTCAAACTCGTCCTTGGTACGGATGAGCAATCCGTCCATCTGTCTTTTAGCCAGGCTTTTTTCCCAGAAGTCAAACTGCTTCTCCTCCAAGAATCCTACCAGAGCATCCACCGACTCATACGCCAGATTAAGTATGTTCATTTCATCCTTATATTCCTGAAGGGCAGTCAGCCCCTTCTCATTCTCTCCCAGTTTCCTCTGCCTTCCGCTACCGCCATGCTGTGCATCCAACGTGGGAACAACCTTTACCCATGCGAAATATGCCACGGCACGCTGCGCCATGAATACAAGTTCCTCTTTCTCTGGATCCAGGTCTTCATCCCAATAAAGGTCGACTATCGCCGAAAGCACGTCCGCCCCGATAATACAGGTCAGCTGGCGTGCGGCCAAAGGCAGTACCGGCTTCCACTTGGAATAGTCCAGGCTGTCGGAAATCATTCCCAGCGCCGCGACAAGCTCCTGGCGCCCTTCTCCGTTTCTGTCGAATATCATTTTCATAACTTATATATTTTCTTTCATACGGTTTCCCGGCGACACGTTCTCTTCCTGACTCACCACATTCCTGTACAGTCCGATACGTATATCTGTTCCCGGCCAGTTAGCGTTGATATACTCCTGCACCGGCTTGCAGAGTATCATGTCCGGAATAGCCGTTTCAGACGCATTGTAGACCTTGATGGAATACAGTTTCTCGCTTCCACTGCTCAGTTTGTTTTCCAAAATGAGGTTCGCCAGCACTGGATCAATTCCGAACCCGGAGGTGGCAGCAGCGTCAGCCTTGTTGCTGATTCTAATCTGTGCCTCGATGTAATCCTTCACCTTCTTATCAATAGGAGTCACCTTCCATCCCTCAAAATCGTTGGCTTCATCGCTCCAGAACCGGGTGGTGTGCATATATTTTCCCACATTCTTCATCCCGGTAATACCTCCGGCAAATTTCTCCATGCATTCATCCTTGTAATCCTCCAGCATCTTGGCCGTATAGGTTTCCCCACGCTTGCGGCATACGGATTTCAAACGTTCCTCCGCCTTGTCCCAATACCCTTGTGGAGATTCTATATGCAGACTGAGCGCGCTGGAATTCAGATTATAGTTATGCAGTAATGGTGCCAAGGTACCGGCTATTTTCAGCCAGTCAAAGGCTCCTAGAAAACGCGGGGTACTAACAAAATCCTTACAGAAGGAATAGATGTTGTAATATCTGGCCGACACCGGATATCGGAAAGGATCTGCCGGATCAAACATGGGATACCTCTCCATATATTCAGGATCCGGGAAAGGGAAATCTCCCACGACAATGCCTTCCGGATCATTTTTCCCAGGGGGAGGGTACAACAGTCTGGCACGCTGGTAAGGGATATGCTCCAACCTTAGTAGCTTCCCCCGCCCGCCAATACGGGGCGCACGGTTGCGGACAAACTTGATAAAGAAGCCCTGCATGTGGGTGAGATCAACCAGACAACGGTGCATACAAATCCGATAATCCCAGGAAGACATGTCCGACTCAATATCAGGTGCAAGCACCCATTTTTGTAGAAACGGTTGTCCGTATCATCAATTGCATCCTCATAGAACCGGGGACCGTCCCCCCATTGCAGACCGGCAATCTTGCAAGAATACCCTCGCCGGCATAGAACCGGTCAAGCAGGCGCATTGACCTCTCCGGGCATGTCATTGTTATCCCCCATCGGAACGATATCATATCCGGCCACACTCATTTTCCTCGTGAAACAGGTGTTACGGTTATGGTTCAGCATGATACTGGAAGGTTCCCATCCCTTACCACGTCCTGAAATGTCAAAGGAATAAAGCGATCCATTGCCGGGGTCCACAAAGCCGAAATTTCCGCTACGTCTTACCTCCATATTACAAAACTGTTTTCTGTCCGTTAAATTCCACTACCAGAATCTGCCAGCAGTTCAATGCGTTGCCTGTTTCCGTATCGACAAGAAACAGTTTATGACTGGCATTTTCTATTTTTTCATCAGAAGCCTTGGAACGAAGTCTGGCCGCTTTCAAAAACACCAGATCACCGCCAGACTGTTTCTGACGGTTGTATTTCCGGAATTTGATACTGAATGTCCCTTCAGCTTTGCTCACCGCTTTCATCTCCTCGACTGCGGTATATAAATTAATTTGTCCCATATTCGCTATTTTTCAAGCAAATATGGGACAAATGCAATATGGGATAAAGGACAGGACTACTTGCTTTGTGGATGCAATTTCTCTATCAGTCCTGCATAGAACCGAAAGAATTGCACCAAATCCAGATTTCTTTTCAAATTGTCCGGTTCCATCAACTCAAAGTCATCCAACAGAATATCCGTCAATTTCTCCGTATGCTCCCGAAAGGAACCGGGCTCATGATCCTGTATATTAGCCAGCGCATCTATCACTTGATCTGTTATGACAGCATTCGGGTTAAATCCTTCTTCTTTCATTTCAGGCCTCCTTCCAATATTTTAGGGTTTGTAGATTCACAGAAACGGAACTCGCCGCGTACTGGATAAATATGAACTATGAAGACAGTATTATACGGATTCTTATCGGGATAGACCTCAATATGTATATCATTGTTTCTGGAAACATCCACACGAAGCGGTTTGGTTCTTGGAAACTCTTCATCCAACATGGACGCTTTGGCACGAATACTCTCAATAAAGGCATCACGTGACAGTTCATCAGGAATCAATACATGAGTGAAAGTGGAAATCCACTGGTTCATAGCCCTGCCTTTATTGTTGACAGACAGGTAAGTTTTGGGCTCATCAATAAAGAATTTCATTTCAGCCCTCCTTTCTTGCAAAGATGTAATGACACAACAAACCAAGCCAGGCAAAGCAATGCAGGAACAGCCGACACAAAACCGGCACATACCAATGCAGAAAAAGCTAAGGAAGCATGAGCCATAAGGCACACCTGACGGTTAGACACTGATTCTTCAAGTACGGAAGAAAATAATTGATTTTCACGGTTCAGCCACATAGTTAGGACTGACGATTTGCTCACGACATTTATGTCGGTAGCAGGAATTGAAGCTGTTTGTTTCATACGGATATTGCTTTAGCGTTTCGGCAATAATAGAACGCAAGAACGGCCGCCGTTTCCCGAGTTCGCTAAAACAATCAATCCGTAGTCACTCCGTAGAGCAATTAAGTTGATGGGAAAGGCAGCCGTAACTTTTGCACAACAAGTTGTGACTTCTACAATCTCCTATATATCATTTTGCTGACATCTGCAAAAATGAACCTGTATGGGCATAAAAAAAGCCCATTAAACTATCATGAGCATTAACCGCGCTCTACGTTCCTGACCAACAGAATTGAATTGTTTTAGCACTGCAAATATGAGGATTATTTTTTAATCCACAAACTTTTTGGGATTTTTTTTGAAGGCGGAGCACTGTCAGTGCCATGAAGGTAAGAGAAGCATGAGCCATAAGGCACATCTGACGGTTAGTAAACTTTCTTCCGAAATGAAAATTCTCTGATTTCAGTCATATAGCTGACCTCTCCACTGCTCTTACGGATAACGATAAATAATTAAGTGATTAAGAAACAACCACAAAAAAGCCCCGAACTTAAATAGTACGAGGCATAAAATCTTAAATGTCATTCATTTATAGGTACATAAAATGTAGTTTTTGACGGAGTATAGATACCACAAGTAATAACCTCCAAAAAACCATTTAAAAAAGTATGGTGGTTTTTGATTGCATACTTCTGACGATCCCCAACATATTGCTTGATATCTTTCTTGTTTGATGCTGGTGATATCAACCCGAAAAGAAAATGATTGTTTGTCTTTGAGTTCAAAACTCTTTTAGGTTCGTCAACTTCCATGCCACCTACATACAATTGAGAACTATAACATGAAGACAACAATAAAGATAATGTGCTAACTAATACTAAAAGCATTACTTTTTTCATGATTTTGTTTTTTACGAGATTATTATTTAATTGGAACAGCAAATGTAATGATAATATCCAACAACCAGGCATTACTAATGGATTTTTACTAGTCTTATAGCAAAATTCAATTTAATAAATTATGAATGAGGAAGAGCACATCCAGTGAGAAAAAATGATAATAACCAGTTTAATATCCATTTTACCTGATCTGACAACAGAACTCCTACTATAAAGCTGACAATACTACATACCATATTTGCTGATTTCAAGTAATTGGAAACAATCGTTGATTTCTTTACTTTTGAATCCAAAACCTTTGCTTTTTCATTATCAACCTGTTGTCTCCTCTTCGCTTCAACATATTTAAGATAATTCCCATAACACAGAAATGCGTCCCCCGCCTCTTTTGTCACGACAAAGCTTTCCCCCTCTCTTTTTATCATCCCTTCTGATTCTAACTGCATTAAAGCCGTGTCAAATAAATATTGTTGTTCCTTACCCTTGTAGAATCGTTTTATATCCTCTATCGGCACTCCATAATAAAACATTGCCAATATTTGTGATTTATCTTTATCGTAGGGTCTCATACATTAAATGGTGAATCCCTTATCAAAACGCGCCCAAAGGTATTAGTGTAACCTTAACCCGATTTTACGGATTACGTTTTGAAAAGGGGTTCATGTCCTGTTTCACCAATTTTTATGACTCTAATTTTGAGGGCATCACAAATGTATGAATAATATTCAACATTCCGAATTTTCTAGCGGATTTTTATTACCTTTGCTGATGCATCAAAAATATGAACCATGACAAAAGAACAGGAAGATATCAAGCAGTTACAAAAAGAGGTAAGCCTTATTTGTATGCACCTTTATCAGATCAAAAAGCTGATAATAAACAGTCTAATATTCCTTTTGCTTGGTCTGATAACAGGACTTCTGTTATAAATGCACATCCTGTTCACAGATTTTAATATCAGGCAGCCAAATCTGAAACATCTTTTTTACCTTGTTTACACAGCATTATATCAGTATAACAGCTACTGTAATTCACACAGGCATTGAATTCCACTTTCACACAATCCTTAAAAGGATTACCGATTGAGGGATTATCCCCAATCCAACTGCATAATTCAAGAATGGAAGATTTATTGGATGTAAAATACACAAACGAATGCTCCTTCAGGACATGCAGGACATTCAGATAATCAGCCAGATGCCAGTACATTTTATATGTTCCGACTTCTGTACTTAAATAAGGGGGATCAACCAGGAAAACCACCCCCAGAACATCCTTGTAACGTTTGAACACTTCCTTATAATCTTCACTGACAATGGTTAGTCCTTCCAGATAATCCTTCGCATCGGAATAGTCAGTCCGGTGGATAGTGTTATAAAACGTTTCTTTCCTCATATTATCCAGATTCAGCACATATTTCATGGAAAACAACAGGGATGACGACAATGTGATATAATCAACGTAGCCATGTTCCTTTTCCTCCTTTTCAATACGAGCCAATATTCTTTCACGGGCTTCACCGGTTATACGTTTCTTTCTGGGGAGTTCCGCTGTTATCCTTCGCAAATCTGCCAGCAACTGATTGGTATTCGGTATATTGTCAAGCCGTTGCCGGTAGTTGTCGAAATCATTATATACCACAACAGCATCAGGTCTTACCCGTTTGGTGATGTGGGACAGCAGCCCCGATCCGCCAAAAAGATCCACAAAAACGGTACTGTCTGGGAATCGGTCCAATACTTTGATGAATTCTTTGGCAAACATACGTTTCTGCCCCACAAACGGAAGCGGGGCAGACAGATACATATTTCTCATGTTACTTTCCATTTAAAAAAAACGCCGCAAAGATCTTCTGAATTTATGAGAAACAGGCAGGATCAGGAGCGTTACCCACTGCACGACACATGCAGCAGATCAGACATTCAGTTCGAAACGGACAGTTTCGTCACCAGCAAGCAGTGCACGGGTACTCGGGATATTGTTCTCGTAAATATGTACATTTCCCAAATAGAGGGTGATCGACTTCAGGGGAAGTTCTATCTGCCGTGCCATCAGGTACAGATGATAAATGTCAGCAGGCAATCCGAGATTTGCATCACTGCTACGCTGGTATGCGGACAACACCAGTTCTCCATTGTCAATCTGAAACTGCACCAGGCTCAGGCAGGGTGTCTGGTTGCTTTCCACACCGGTCTCACCTAGGAAAAGCACATAATTCTTACTGTTACGTTTCTCCCTGTTGATTTTGTCTATGAGTGGCGGCAGCTTCTCAAAATAGGTGGGATAAGAGTTCACAAGAATGGATCCGCAATAATCCCACCAGTTGATACCTGCTTCGCGGTATTTTTCCACCTGGCGCTCACCCTGCATAAACAAATGCAGTTCATTACGAAGCTTCTTGCGGGCAATATGATGCCCTTCAAAGATGTCCAACAGAATCCGCTGGTGTAGGTACCAGAACCTCATTCA
>ENA-OQCN01000792-OQCN01000792.1-human-gut-metagenome-genome-assembly--contig:-NODE-792-length-16670-cov-2.010881_pt1 | contig 16670 bp, 19 predicted proteins | sample MGYA00242497_ERZ504576 | MGnify/ENA primary metagenome ERZ504576 (study PRJEB26092, sample SAMD00036296) | human gut metagenome | host: Homo sapiens | study: EMG produced TPA metagenomics assembly of... | reverse complement strand
TGCTGTAATATTTTACTATTATTGTCTAATTTACAAAGCTGACAGGGAGGAGATTCTATTGAGTTTAAATTATACAATTGGTGATCTGTTTTTGCAAGGTCTTGACGATTACGGAATATCTTCCCAAACAATTCGTGAAGGTGTTTTAACCGCAAAAAAATTCAGTAAAATCGAACATGATGAAGGCTTGGGAGATAGAATGATCTGGGATTTTTTATTGGAAAGAATGTCTGTGTCACCACTTATTTACAAATGCTATATTACAAAAGATGAAGAAACATTACTTCAAAAAAGAAAGGTATTACGATCTATTACAGACGAATTAAGAAGCATTCCCTTAAATGCTACACAGCAGCAGCTGGAAAAGAAAAAGGAACTATTAAAAAAAGGAAAATTATTAGTTTTTGATTACTCTAGTGCATGGCAAAATACAGATGCCGTTATTCAAGGAAGCGGCCGCATTCATGATCTATTTGTACAGGTAATCTATGGCTGGCTTTTGAAAACTGCTCTAACACAAAAATCAAACACTGTTTTATTTTATACAGAATGCACTTCAAGCACTTTAGAAATTATGTACTTAGCTCATCTAAGAAAAACATGGAAAACTCTTCATTCCGTATCAGTTGAAGAATGGTGTAAAAATGGTCATTATTTTTTAGCTGAGCTTGAATTAGAGCTTATTTATTTAACATCAGATGCCTTATTATACAACCAACAGACATCTGATGCAAAAGAAATTTTAGAGTGGCTTTGCAGACCTTTTTTGTTTGCCTGTATGCAAAAACGTAACAAAGAAGTATTCGTATTCTTCCACTTGCAGCAGTAAAACTAGCTAAGTTAGAATTTATTGAAGGCAACATTAAGCAGGCATGGAATATCTTAGAACAGACAAAAAGACTCATGAAGCGTGAGCAAAACAACGGTGCCATATGGTTAATACTTAATTGTCAAAAACATTTTATCTCTGCTTCACGTAATACGCAATTCTCTGTTCAAGAAAAAATTTTAAATGAATATAAAAAAATATGACTTGATTGTCAGTTCTTCAGCAATAAATCCTTATGCTATATGGGAATCATCTACCGATAATCACATATGGATTTCAAATGATGTCATCCGAAATGCACGCTTACAAAAAGGCTTGAACACAGCATCAGGCATGCGAAGGAATTATAGAACCTGAAACCTACAGCAGATTTGAAAGTGGCAAATCGCGTCTTCGTTGGGAAAAGCAGAAATTACTTCTTGAACGATTAGGCCAATCTTCAGCAAGAGTACAATTTATTGTTGACAGTCCACATCCAAAAGTACTTGTAACAGCAAAAAATATTTTGACAGATATTCAATTGGGCCGACTAAATATGGCAAACGAAAAATATATTGAATTAAGCTGTTGGCTAACAGAAAGCTCTGTTAACGATAAATTCAATCAACTTGTAACAGACCAATTAGATTCAATGTTCTGACCTGTTTCACAGCTTATATTATTGTCTGTTCTAAGAATGTTTTACATCTGCCTCTTTTTATGATTCATGCGCTCTTGGCACCAGCTTCCTATCTCAGTGAGACATAAAAAAAGGAGTATTAAGAAAAGACCTGGAATCAAAATCATCCACCATGCGCGCATGACAAACGCATTCTGGGCAAGTGCGAGCATACTGCCCCACGAGATTGTCTCTATTGGAAGGCCAAGCCCCAGAAAGCTAAGTGTTGATTCTTCAGCTATTGCTGTTCGTACACTCATAATAATCATAAATAAAATGGATGGAAGAAAATTTGGAGCAAGATGCCAGTAAAGCACATGAAAAAAACCGCCGCCCATGCACTGTGATGCCGTGACAAATCCACTTTCTTTTACTGTTTTTGCCTGTGTGCGCACGATTTTTGCCATTGAGAACCATCCACAAAGTCCTATCGCTGCACTCATTCCTATGATATTTTTTCCAAATACTGCCTGCACAAATAAGACAAGCAAAAGCGACGGAACAGAAAGAAGCACGTCTACAAGACGCATCAAAAGCCTATCCAGCCACGCAGGTGACAGTGCACTTGCTGTACCATACAAAACTGCAATAACTGCTGATATCGCAGCAGACAAAAAGCCAATGGTAAGAGAAACACGTCCGCCATGCCATATACATGAAAACAGATCGCGTCCCATCGTATCTGTTCCAAAGAAAAATTCACGTCCCGGTGCGCAGCTGCAGTTCATAAGATCCATATAGGACGCATCTTTGCAAAAAAAATGGTGCAAACACACATCCCATAATCAAAATACCAAGCAGCACAAAGGAAAGAAACGGTACTTTTTTTCTCTTCGTTATATGTTTTTCAAAGCTCATTTTCCCTCCTGCGCATATATGGATTTAACCTTGCGTTCACTAGCTCTGCAATCGTGTTTGCTGCTATCATAACTACTCCCGTTAAAAGGCAATAGTACCATAAGCATGTTGTAATCAGATGTTTTGGCACTTTCATACGTAAGCATACCAATTCCCGGATAGCCAAATACTGCTTCTACCAAATAAGTACCGCCAAGAATATGCGCCACTGAAAACTGCCATAAGACTAATATAAGCTGGCAGCACATTTTTTAGGCAGTGACGAAATAATATTGTGCTGTCTTTTGTTCCCTTTGCCCGTGCAAGCACGATATATTCTGAACGTGTTTCTTCGCATAGCATATTTCGCACCATATAGGCAAAATACCACAAATGACCAGCCACTGAGGCAATTAATGGCAGCACAAGATGACGCAGCCTGTCAAGTAAGCCGCCTCCTCCAATTGAATATGCACCGCTTGCCGGGAGCCAACCTAGCAATACGCTAAACACAAAAATCAGCATGAGCGCCATCCAAAATTCTGGAATGCAGCTTGTAATCGTTCCAAGACGCACAATAAGTCTGTCTGCAAGTTTATTTTCATTCCAAGCACATAAAAATCCTAACAGCAATGCTCCAATAAATAAAATCACGTAGCTTAATAAGCCTAAAACGAGTGTATTTTGGATACGTTCTTTGATCACAATAATAACGTCCTGCTTATATTTGTAGGAGATTCCAAAATCACCGGACAGCGCCAGCTTAAGCCAGCGCACATATTGTACCGGAATTGGATCATTTAATCCAAGACGTTCTCTGGCACTGTCCTTTTGTTCTTCACTCATTTTCTCTACGCGCTCACCATAGTACGACTGCAGCGGATCAATCGGCGTAATTCGTGATAAGAAAAACACAATGGCAGACAGCACCCATATGCTGATAAAAAATGCAGCGATCTTTTTGAAAAGCACACTAAGCCATTTGTTCTTCATCGCTTGTTTCCTTTCGTTTTGTTACTGATTTTCAATTGTCCAGTCACAGATATTCCAGAAAATGCTACACCGTGATGACCTAATACAGTATCTTCATCTATTCCCTGAATCGTATTCTCTGCTGCGTAAAGCGCATCAATATAGCAGAAGAATGTGTAAGCCGGTGTCTCTGCTAATGCTTCCTGAAACTTTGCATAAGCCTCCTTACGCTCGTTTTCATCCTCTGTTTGACGTGCCTGTGTTAAGTATTCATCTACAAGTGCATTTGAATATCCAGAATAGTTCGCTCCCTTATCTGTACCAAATACCTTGTATGTATGATCATCTGCATCAAACGGAGATCCCCATCCAATGATGCAACACTCCTGTCCTGCCCAGTCGATTCCGCCTGCCGGTACATCTGCTTTTACATCAAGTCCTGCCTCGCGAAGCTGCTGTGCTGCAATCTGCGCCATATCAATGCGCACCTGATCACCCGGTGTCGCGTTAATTGTAAAGCTAATTCTCTCCCCGTTTCTGCACCAGTAGCCATCTGCATCTTGTGTGCATCCTGCTGCTTCAAAAATCTCTGCTGACTTTTCTAAGTTGTAATCGTAGTGCTCCACATTTTCATTGTTATATTTATTTCGCTGCAGAGGACCATATGCCACTTCACCCTTATCTAACAGCACTGCATCAAGAATTGCCTGACGGTCAATCGCATAATTGATTGCCGGGATCAGATCGGCATTTTCCTGCCAATACTCGTTATTAAAGTTGTAGAGAATGCCCCTGTAGTCAGAAGTTGTCATATCGTACACTTTAAATTCGTCATTATCAGCAAAAAGTGATTCTTCCTTTGGTGTAATCTGCGCCAAATCAAGCTCGCCGCTTAATAGCTGCATTGCCTTTGCATTATCATCTGTCACAATCTTAAATACAATTGTATCAATATTAGCTGCACCGGCAAAATACTCCTCATTCTTTTCCATTGTAATAGTCTGTCCTGCATCCCAGCTTACAAACTTATATGGTCCTGTTCCAACTGGTGCACGGAAAAAGTCAGATGTCTGCCAATCTTCACCCTCTAACAGATGCTTTGGCATAACAGGTTTTGTCATATATTCCAAAAAAGCGGTATTAACGTTAGAAAGATGAAAAGCTACCGTATGTTCGTCAATCACCTCAATGCTCTCTATATCCTCATAATCAGGTGCATTCTCTGATTCATTTGCCGGATCCATAATTGCTTCAAATGTAAATTTTACATCCTCTGCTGTAAAAGGCTCACCATCATGCCACTTGACACCTTCCTCAAGATGAAACGTGTATGTTAAATTCTCCTCATCATACTCCCAGCTCTTTGCCAGACGCGGAATAATTTGATTATCACCATCATGATCAGTAAGACCATCAAATAACAGCACATTTATTTCGCAGTGCTCATCCATTGCCGGGTTAATGCGTGTATAGTCAGTGCTTCCATATACAAGTGTAGTTTTGTCTGCTTCGTCTGCAAATGCTGTTTTTGAAAAGCCTGCTGAAACTACAAATGCTGCCGCCATAAACGCAGCACAGCCTGCCGTTAAATTTCTTACATGTTTTTTTCTCATATCATTCTCCTTTTTGTAAATAAAAATTCTAATCAGCTTTTTTATTTATCAAAGTCACTTGCAGTCTGCCTTGCTTCGCGAATGGATATTCCCTGCTTTCTTGCAATTGATGCCAAATCTTCATACTCATACTTTTCATGTGAAGTACCATAGCCTGTCGAAACTTTCTTTCTCACATCACCATATGGAGTCTTTATTGTCTTTATAGAGCGTGTCATAGTATAGCGTCTTGAAAACTGCTCTCTAACACCAAGCGTAGTTGTATGCAAAAATATAAGTTCAATCATGCGGTCGCGGTCTTCCTCACGGCACATCACCTCAAGTAAAATGCCTGGTCTGGATTTTTTCATTCCTGTGGAGACAGTAAACACTTCCAGAGCACCTGATGCTAAAATTGTCTCTGTTGCAAAGCCAATCTCCTCTGCAGTCATATCATCTATGTTGCAGCAAAGCTCAGAAACACGGCTTACATCATCTGCTGTCTCTCCTAACATCGCACGGACACAATTTGCCATCTCAAAATCCTTCTTGCCCATTCCATAACCGATAGCCTTCGTCTTCATAACTGGCATATCACCAAATTTTGTAGCAAAATGTTTTAAAAGTGCTGCGCCTGTCGGTGTACAAAGCTCTCCCTGAATCCTTCCTCCATAAATCGGCACATCCTTTAAAATATAAGCAGTTGCTGGTGCTGGTACTGGCAAAATACCATGTGCACAGCGTACTTTTCCGCTTCCAACATGACTGGTGATACAATCACCTGATCAACAGAAAGCTCCTCCATAAGCATACAGACTGCTGTAATATCAGCAACGGCATCCATAGTTCCTACTTCGTGAAAATGAATTTGATCAACTGGTACAGCATGTGCTGCACTTTCAGCCTGAGCAATCAGCTGATAAACTGCCATTATATCATCCTTTACGCGATCTGATACGTGCAGATGATCTCTTACGATATGCTCAATATCATGCAGGCTGCTGTGGTGATGATGTGCACCATGCGCATGATCGTGGTCATGGTCTTCATGATCATGATGGTGGTCGTGGTCATGGTGATGGTCTTCATGGTCATGATGGTGGTCGTGGTCATGGTGATGGTCTTCATGGTCATGATGATGATCGTGATCATGATGATGCACATCAAGGCTTTCCTCTTCCTCACCATTTACTGTCACCTTACTGTGTGTTCCTGTAATACCGCATTTTTGCGTTTTTTCTTTCTCAAAATGAACTCCCGGGATTCCAAGTGCATTCATTTTTTCAAAAAATGCATCCTGATCAGGCAAAAGCTCTGAAAGTGCTGCTGTCAGCATATCACCTGCTGCACCCATTCCACAATCTAAATATAATGTTCTCATTTGTTTTTTCTCCTTTATTTCAAATGATTAATAGTTACATATGATTCATCATTCCTGCCAAGTAGCCGGCGCCAAAGCCATTGTCAATATTTACTACAGATACACCGCTTGCACAGGAATTAAGCATTGACAAAAGTGCTGAAACACCGCCAAAGGATGCACCGTATCCTACGCTTGTAGGAACTGCAATGACAGGCAATCTGCTAAGCCGCCTATTACACTTGCTAGTGCGCCTTCCATTCCGGCTATTGCAATGATTACACTTGCACTCATGATTTCATCCATATGATTTAATAAACGATGCAGTCCTGCCACTCCAACATCATATAGGCGCACAACCTCGTTTGCATGAATTTCTGCTGTCAGCGCTGCTTCCTCTGCTACCGGAATGTCAGATGTTCCGCCTGTCGCCACAACAATCTTTCCCTTTCCAGTCGGTTTTGGCATTTCTCCGATAATGCCAACTCTTGCATCTTTGTGATAATGTAATGGATGCACCTGACTAATCATATCTGCCGCTTCTGATGATAAACGTGTAATTAAAATGTGATCCTGACCATTTTTTAACATAGCAGATACAATTCCAATCATCTGCTCTGGTGTCTTTCCTGCACCATAGATTACTTCTGCTGCGCCTTGGCGGATTTTTCTGTGTAAATCCACCTTTGCATATCCAATATCCTCAAAAGGCTCTTTTTTTTATTTCAAGCAGTGCATCATCTATACTCATACTTCCTGCCTTCACTGCTTCTAGTATCTGTCTTGCCTCGCTATTCACAACTTTATCTCCCCATATAATCAAATTTTTTATCTGGCCTGCAAATCAAGCAGCACTTCTTTGTAATATTTTTTCAATTCTATAAGAATTTCCTCTCGCATTTCTAAAAGCTTTGTCATCTGTGCTGCCGGCATCTGAATCTTTGCAGAATCATTTAAATAACGCACACGAAAATCTGTAAAGCCAAGAGAGAACAGATAATTTTCTGCTTCTTCCGTCTTTTCAAGCTTTTCTGCAGTGATGCGCTCGTTTGTTGGGATACGGGTTGCCAGACAAGCATAAGCTGGCTTATCCCAAGTGAAAAGTCCTGCCTCTTTTGAACGTCTTCGAATTTCCGTCTTTGTAAGACCACAGATACGAAGTGGTGAGTAGACACAAAGCTCTCGAAGCGCACGCATTCCTGGGCGGTCATCTTCTGCATCAGATGCATTAGTTCCATCCATCAGTACGGTAAAACCATCCTTCTTCGCCTCTGCAAGAATCATATTGAATATAACATTTTTGCAGTGATAACAGCGGTCTGAAGGATTCTTCACTACTGTTTCATTTGAAAGAACATCTGCTGTTAATACCTTCATATCAGCATTTAGCTGTTTTGCAAGACGCATCGCATCATCAAGCTCAAATTGTGGCTGAAATGCAGCATTGACATAGTAAGCACGCACCTGCGCTCCACTATTAATTGCTGCATAAAGCAGATAGGAAGAATCTACTCCTCCAGAAAATGCCAATGCTACTTTATTGTGTTCTTTGAAAAATTCATTTAAATCCATTTTTGCATCTCCATTTCTGTCTTTTTATATCATTCTAGCATTTAATTTTGTCTTATTAAACAAAAAAGAAGGCATATTATCTCCCTTCTGGGAAATCATATACCTTCTTAGTATATTTATTTCTATTATATGTAAGCGTCAACACACGCCCCAGTTTACTGAGGCATTTATAACGTTTTAATTGTAAATAATATATGTACTCTTCTGAGTACAGCACATGCTTCATGCATGCCACAAAGTATGTGTATTTTACCATATTTTTCTTTGTTTGTAAACTATAACTAAACTGGTCCGTCGACAAATCCATTCACCTTCGGGCTTTGCTGCAAATACGAAAAAAGCCACAGGCATATTGCCTGCGGCTCTCTCATCTTAATGTGCCCGAAGGGATTCGAACCCCCGACCCACGGCTTAGAAGGCCGTTGCTCTATCCAACTGAGCTACGGACACATTTTCATAAAAAATAACTGAAGCGTTATGTAACAGATCAGTTATCAGCTCCCCGAGTAGCTCGAACCTACAACAACTCGGTTAACAGCCGAGTGCTCTACCATTGAGCTATCGAGGATTATGTGCTTGTCGGTTTCGTTTGTTCTGTGTTCTCTCAACCAACATCCTTATTATAACACATCTTGCAAATTTGTCAACACTTTTTTTAAAGAAAATTCAATTTTTTTAATTGCATGTCTAATTTGCAACGATTCAAAGCATTTCAAAGAAGATTACACCCTGAATCGCTGCTATTTTCCTTTAAATAAGATGCATCAGCCAGTAAATTAATCCGAATAGCCAGCTTGCAAACACACCGTACAAAATTACTGGTCCTGCAATCGTAAATATCTGCACACCTTTTCCAAAAATCTCACCCTCTGGCGCTGCTTCCACTGCAGGTGATGCCACTCCATTTGCAAATCCTGTTATCGGAACAAGGAGACCTGCTCCTGCATATTTGTCAGCTTTCCAAATAAATGCAGTCCCGTCAATATAATTGCAGCTAAAACAAGAGCAATCGAGGTCCACGTACCTGCTACCTCTTTTCCCATACCCATTTTTTCAAAAAATACGCTAAGGATCTGTCCTATCACGCAGACCGTTCCGCCTGTCCAGAATGCTCTAAATATATTTCTTGGTGTGTTGTGCGTTGGTGTAATTTCCTTTACGTAATCCTGATATTCTTTTTTCTGTTCTTCACTTACCATATTTTCTCCTTTTTGTTTTAAAGATTTGAGAAGTACAAATATGCACCTAACATTTTTCCAATGCCAATTGAAAGCACCATCCATGGAATACCGCTCTGAATGCGTCCTCTCCTGAGAAGAATTGGAAATACATCTAATACCTCTGCTAGTGACATAATAAGCCCTCCTACAAAGATCCCCATAAAAGTCCGGCTGCTGCCTCAAGAATTTCTTTTCCAGGCAATGATGGTTGCAGTAAAAAAATAAGATTCCCCGCCGTTCCGCCTAAAATAACACTCCATTCATACAAGCTTACATGGCGGGCTGTCCTTGTGTGACCTGCCCACCTAGGCAAAATTCCAATTACTGTAATCAACGCAAATACGCCAGCAGAGGCTGCGGCACCTGCTGATAAGCCAACTAATACCTCTGCTGCCGCTTTTATTGCTGCAAACAATTTTATTTTTATACTCATACGCGCTCACCCCTGCGCTTTTGTTTGCTTTTTATGCGTTCATTCTGGTCAAGGATTGACTGATTAACAGTTCGTTCATACTCTCTCATCTCTACTTCAAGAGGTGTCGGATCCATCACGCGTTTTTTTGTTCTAAAATGATTGTAGAAAATCAAAATGCCAAGAAACAATCCCGCTGCATATCCACCCTCTAACCAGGTAATGGCAGTTCGCTCCTGCCCTGTCATCAGCCTGTGCAAATCACCAAATACCTGATCTACACTGACGTCGGCATTAAATGTCATAATAGAAAATGCTGAACCAAAGAAGATCATCATACAGACAAGCACTACCTTAGTATACTCCCACACAGGTCTTTTTTTTTCGCTCCTGCACATACTCAATAATAAAATCAGTTTCTCCAAGATTTTCAACTTGAACTGCTGGATACTCTTTTTGAATCAGCTGTGTTACCTTTAGGATATCTCCGACAGCGCGCTGCCCATAAACATTCGTATAATGAAGTGCCTTGCAGTGTGCCTGAATTGATGCATTGGCGCACCATAAATCTCCCAGCTCACCAATGCTTACAGATGGCTGCGTCACCCGAATTTTCTGTCCTATTTTAATATACATAGTATCTGCCAAAACAAGCCTCCTGCCGCTTGTTCTTTTTTTATTTTGCGGCTATATTTAGTATGTGCCATTCGTTTCTTTTCATCCAATCTTAAAGCTACATTTCCAAAAGCGCCCTCATTTTCTTTAATACACGTTTTTCAATCCTACTGACTTGTACCTGTGAGATTCCGAGGCACTTTGCAGTCTGCACCTGAGTCTGTCCTGAATAGTAACGCATAATAATAATTTTCTGCTCCTGATCTTGAAGCTCACACATTACTTTTTTGAGTGCCAGACGATTCACAAGTTTTTCCTGTTCATTTTCCTTTGACTCAAGGCGATCCTCAAGTAAAATTGCATTGCCATCACTTTGATATATCGTCTTTTGAAGACTTTCTACTTCCTGTGAGGAAGACAGCGCTGATGCCAATTCCTCTGGTGCAATCTGCATAAGACTTGCCAGCTGACAGATAGTAGGTTCAATCCCATACGCAGCCTCATATTTAGCCTGCAGCTGTCTGGCACGCACCGCCGTCTCCTTTACAGTACGGCTGACCTTAATCATTCCATCATCTCGCAGAAATCGCCTGATCTCTCCAATTATCATTGGCACTGCATAAGTTGAAAAACAAACGCCAAATGTCTGATCAAAGCGATCAATTGCCTTCATAAGACCAATACAGCCTATCTGAAACAGATCCTCCTGCTCGTATCCTCTGCCGCGGTATTTTTTCACCACACTCCATACAAGCCCTGTATTATCAAGCACTAGCTGATCTCTTGCCTGTGCATTACCATTGCGGGCCTGTTCAAACAGCTTTGACAAACACTCCAGAGAAAACACCTCTATTCTGTTCTCTTGCCGCCGCAGATTTTTTTCTTCATCTGTACTAACGTTCCGTTTCCAACTGATGAGGACACCTTTAAATCATCCATAAATGCTTCCATAAAGCAAAAACCCATTCCAGAACGCTCCGTTCCGCGTACAGATTGACTGTACATTGGCTCCATTGCTTTTTTGACATTTTCAATGCCACGCCCCCAGTCACGAATCTGAACTGTCAGCGTATCTTTTTCGATTGCACACACAAGCCGAATCAATCCTTTTTCATAAGGATAGCCATGCACAATAGAATTTGTCACTGCCTCTGATACTGCCGTCTTTACATCATCAGTCTCTGCCACTGTCGGATTCATACGTGTCATAAAAGATGCCACACATACTCTGGCAAAGCTTTCATTTCTCGAATCACTCTCCAACATAACCATCATGCGCTGCACACCCTCCTGCAGCCATTTGCCATCCAATTCTTTTTGTTGTTCTTCCATATCTCCTCCATCTGCAGCAGCTGCTGCGAACCTTACTCTTATTACAGTGTTCCCACCACCTGATACACACCGGAGATGCGAAGAAGTCTTCGAATTTTCGCATCCTCACCTGTCACAAGCACTTCGCCGCCCATATGATGCATGCGCTTGTAGCGTCCAAGCAAAATTCCAATACCTGAGCTGTCCATAAAGCCAGTCTTAGAAAAATCAAAAATCAGCTTCTGCACCTTTCCAGCTGAAATATAGCGGTCTGTCTCCTCACGAATGCCATTGCATACATGATCATCAACCTCCTCTGGCAAACCAATAATCAAAACAGGTCCAGCCTGCATATATGTTACATTTTCCATTTTTTCCATTTCAAATTCCTTTCCCTTATTTTTTCTAACAAAAAAGACACAGAAACAACTTCGCTTCTGTGTCTTATCTTTCGTACATTTTTTTAATTTGCTGCTGGTTCTGCTGCATTTGGATCTGCTGCGTTTGGATCTGCTGCTGCATTTGGATCTGCCGCTGGTTCTGCTGCGTTTGGATCTGCCGCTACATTCGGATCTGCCGCTGGTTCTGCCGCGTTTGGATCTGCTGCCGGTTCCGGTGCTGCATTTGGCACCTCTGGTTTGCATCAAGTGACCGAAGTACCTGCGGTGCAATAGCATTTAAATTTACACGCGCATCCTGAATCTGAGGTCCAACTGGGAATCGCTGTATGTACTGCGTATACATGTCAATTGCAAGGTCGTTTTGATTTAACTCCTGCGCACTGACGGCAACATAAAAATATGCTTCACTGTATGATGGATCAAGCTCAATGATCTTCTGGCACAACTCTATTGCTGCCTGACGATCACCTTCATGCTCACGCTTCCAGATCGCTTTCTCGAAAATACGATCATTTAAGTGATTTTCCATTTGTTCCTTGATTGACTGATACATTTCTTTATATGTATCATCATCTACTGCATTTGCATCAAGCGCTGCATACAGATCAATTGCCTGCGCATAATCTTCCTCAACAAATGGCTTTGCCACTGCTAAAAGAGCTTGATATGCATTGACAAGCTGCTCACTCTCACTGCTGCTGTGCTGATAGCTCTCAGCATCCTGATCTTTCTCATTCTGAAGCTTCTCCAGCTTATCTTCTAACTCTGTGATATCAGCATTTAATGACGCATACTTGTCTTCATACTGCTGAATCTTTGCCTGACTCTTTTCATCAAGCTGTGCCTCCTTGCCTGGCATAATAACATAATATAATACTCCAAGAGATAGCAAAAAGCCAACCAGCACATAAGCTGCTGCTGCCAGATAGCTTCCGTAGTCGCGCATGCGGACTGGGATGATTACTTCCTCACGCTCAAGCTCGCCTGCCACACCAATAGAATTCTTTTTCTTTGAAGCCTTATAGGTTGTCTCAAGCTCTCTCTTATAAGAAAGTGCACCTGGATTTCCTCTGTCGATCTCAAGGCATCGGTCAATGACGTCTAATGCCTGATCATATTTTTGATCTTCCATATAAAGAAGCGCCAGCAGCTGATATGCCTTTATCATACGCGGGTTAACGTTTATGACCTTCTTTAACTGAATGACTGCCATATCCTTTGATCCAGTTTTCGCGTATTCAAGTGCCTGATTAAACTTTCTTATGCTGTGATCTGCACTGTCTAATGACTGACGGTTGTCACGCATATCTCTTATATAGTCATCAGCAGATATTTCCTCTGTGACGAAGATTTTTACTGATAACCCATTCCTTTAATGCCAGCGCTGCCTCACCCATCTCATAATAGACAAGTCCGAGCAGATTTCTGGCGCTTATATTTTTCTTATACAGCTGCAGACTAGTTCGAAGACATTCTGCCGCTCCCGTCAAATCTCTTGCCTTAGCTCTCGCCAGACCAAGATTGTAATATTGATTGGATGCGTAAATAATCTTACGGTACAGTCTAATGTCAGCTCCGCATTTTGGGCAGGTATCCCGATCCGGGGACAGCCTGCAGTTACAAGCATAGCACTTCATGCATTCCTCCGTGTGTTTATCTTTAACTATTTCTTAATCTCGTTCATCAGTTCCTGAAGAATATCGGTAATATCTACCATCTTATCATTTAAGATAGCTTTTTCCGTTTCATCCACTTCAAGACTTGGCTTAAATTTAGCCAGCTCTTCTTCAAAATTTATCATACCTTTATACCTTTCTTCATATAGTCTTTAGCCTTCTGCATCATAATACCTATTTGCAAAAAATCAACCCTCAAACATTTTCAGTATCGCATCACGATAGATTGCCTTCGCAGTGATGTACTGTTTCTCACCTGAGGAAGCAAAATGCTCCATCATGACACCAGCGTTGACCTCGAGTACCTTCCAGCCTGCCTCAGTTTTAATCATATCAATCGAAGCAAAACGGATTCCTAGTGCCTTGGCAGTTTTCTTTACAAGACTGACAAGCTCTTCCTCCAGATCTGGAATGGAAAGTGTGAGTGCGCTTGCTCCCTGTCCAAGATTGTGCTTCCAATTTAACAAATAAGTCTTACCTTTTTCCGGTACCTTGGAAAGCTCTGCCTCATTTGGCACAAGAAAGCTGTGAATCTGTCCCTTTGCAATAGCCTCTGCCAGCAATTTGCCAACTGTTGACACACCATCACCAGTAAGTGACGGACGAATCTTTGAAAAGGCAAGGCGAATCTCGCCGTCTAATACAACAAGACGATATTCGCTTTGAATGTCTTCATAGCGACAAACAGCCATTGCCTCTGATGATTTATAGATATCAGAAGCGGCCTTCTCAAGCTCTGCCTGTGTCCTAACTTTAAAAACAAGATTGCCTCCCGTTCCATAATTGTCCTTGCAGACAAGCGTTCCCTTCTCTAGTTCTGCTAAAAGTGCTTTCCAGCTGCCTTTTCCTCCAGTATACTGCAGCATAGACGGTGCCATAAAACAGGCGTGATATACACTAGGAATATCTTCCTCCTTTAGTACCTCACTTGCAATATTTTTATCATTGCATACCTGCTGCACAGACGAAGGATTTAATCCAAACTGATACCCCAAAATGAAGGCACGCTTTTGATCCTTTCTCAGACAAAATGCCCAGTCATAGGAATAGCTGCTAAGCTTAATTCCTTCTTCTGCGCAGATCTCATTTATTATCTTTACATAACTACTCTTACTGTTTTCCATTGTCTTATTTTCCTCTTGCTTTTGGAATACTTGTATTATAAAATTAAATCTGTGAAATAGCAAGAACAACTTTTCGCAAACATACACAGCAGATTCTGTATCATTCTGCAGAAAGAAGGTTTTTTATGTCCGATCTACAGTCACTCTTTACTGACTGCCTAAACGAAACGCTTATAAGAGTCATTTTAAGCAATCCTTCGTCGAAGGATGGTGTCATTAAAATTTGTGCCCGTCCGATGCTAAAAAATAAATCGTTGCTTTTCCAGATAGAAGAATATACGAAAACTCAGGTTTTCCATAAAAATTTGACTGCCGGTGACGCTGGCTCTTATTTAACAGGTAAACTGTCTTCTGATACTTCGTCACAAACAGCATCATTTAAAAATGCACTCGTAGAAACAAAGAGCTTTACCGCCAATGTTCTTGTGAGCAAAAAAGGAACCATTACTATTAAAAAGAAAATGAATGCCTCGGCCAAACAGACAAAAATTTCTCTTTCTCATAACCGCAAAAAGAAATATATTCTTGAAGAAGGTATTCCTGTACCATTTTTAATTGATCTTGGCGTAATGACACAAAATGGAAGCATCGTTAACGCTCACTATGATAAGTTTCGTCAGATCAACCGTTTTCTTGAATATATTGAAGATATTCTTCCCTCACTTCCTACAGACCGTGAGCTTCGCATTCTTGACTTTGGCTGCGGAAAATCTTATCTGACCTTTGCAATTTATTATTACTTAAAGGTCTTAAAGGGATATCCTGTGCGCATTACAGGTCTTGATTTAAAGGAAGATGTAATTCGCCACTGTAACGAACTCACTGTTAAATACGGCTATGATAAGCTTGAATTTTTATGCGGTGACATCGCTTACTACGATGGATGCAGCTAGGTCGACATGGTCGTTACGCTTCATGCATGTGACACAGCCACTGACTATGCACTTGCAAAGGCCGTCGGCTGGGGTGCAAAAGTCATCCTATCTGTTCCTTGCTGCCAGCATGAATTAAATAAGCAGATGAAAAATGAGCTGCTCTCCCCAGTACTTCATTATGGCATACTAAAAGAGCGCATGGCTGCACTTATGACTGATGGACTGCGCGCCCAGATCTTAGAGGCGAATGGCTACCGTACCCAGATTTTAGAGTTTATTGATATGGCGCATACCCCGAAAAATCTGCTGATTCGCGCTGTGTATAACGGACACTGTGCTGACAACAAAGCACAAATCAATGAGCTTCTCGCTGCCTTTGATGTTAATCCGACGTTATATCGCCTACTATGTAAAAAAATAATACTATCTCAGAATAATATAATTTTTCTTCTATGCTGCACAGCACACAAAAAGCCAATCCCCAAGGCAAAAGCCTAAGGGAATGGCTTTTTTAACTTTTAAGTGTATTTGATTTACTTCTTTAAAGCAGCCAATCTTTCCTGTACCTGCTTCATAGTTGCCTCATACTTTTCAAGCTTAGCCTTCTCCTCGGCAATTTTTTCTGCCGGTGCCTTGCTGATAAAACGTTCATTTGACAGCATGCTGTTAGAACGCTTTAATTCGCCTTCGAGCTTTTTCTCTTCTTTTTCAAGACGCTCAATCTCCTTTGCCACATCAACTAACTCTGCAAATGGCATATACATAGTTGCGCGTGCTGTTACCGCAGATACGGCATCCTCAGCGATTCCTGCCTTATCAGACTGAATCAGAACCTCATTTGCATAACCAAGTGTTGCAAAGAATATCTTATTATGTTCAAAGATTTCTCTTACCTTTGCATCCTCAGATACAACATATACAGTAGCCTTCTTGCTCGGCGGTACATTCATGGAAGTACGAACTGTACGGATCGCACGAACTGCTCCTTCATCATCTCTACTGCTTCCTCTTCCTCTGCAAAGTTCCACTCTTTTTTGCTTACCGGCCATGCAGATACCATTATGCTTTCTTCCTCATCCTGCAGGTTGCAGAAAATTTCTTCTGTAACAAACGGAATAAATGGATGAAGAAGTTTCAAGGACTCAATCAAAACAGTCTTTAAGGTCCAAATTGCTGCTGCCTGAGACTTATTGCCATCGTCCCACAGACGCGGTTA
>ENA-OQCN01000791-OQCN01000791.1-human-gut-metagenome-genome-assembly--contig:-NODE-791-length-16699-cov-2.536688_pt1 | contig 16699 bp, 21 predicted proteins | sample MGYA00242497_ERZ504576 | MGnify/ENA primary metagenome ERZ504576 (study PRJEB26092, sample SAMD00036296) | human gut metagenome | host: Homo sapiens | study: EMG produced TPA metagenomics assembly of... | reverse complement strand
ATTCAATGCCAAATTATTTGCAATCTCTAAAACTTCTTCTTTTTCCCCTGTAACATTGGAATAGATTTTAATGCTTCTTTTGCTTGTTTAGGCAATTTTGTATCTTCTACAGCATTAGTTAAATCCACTAAATTTCTCTGTTCTAAAGCTTGTCTAATTTGTATTTGTTTTTCTTGAGATAATCCCATCTGTTGCATGATGCCATTGATAAAATCAACTTGACCTATACATACCTCAAAATTTTTCAAGCCAACTTTTTGTAAACTATCCACAGCTAAAGCAATTACCTCAGCATCACCTAAGGCTTCAGCTACCCCCATCAATCTACGCCAGCTTGATAAAATTCACATTGACGACCTTCTTGTGTCTGTTCATAACGATATACATTACTAATATAAGAAAGTTTATATGGAAGAATATCATCACTCATTCTACTAGCTGCTACACGCGCAATTGGTGTTGTCATTTCATGACGAAGAGCTACTGTTTTATTATTTTTATCAAAAAATTTAAATAGATGAGTTTCTATGCCACTACGATTATTAATCGTTAAAGTATCTACATATTCAATTGTTGGTGTAACAATTTCATCATAACCCCAAAGACTAAAATTTTTTGCCAATTTAGATTCAATCTCACGTTTTACTTTTGCATCTTTTGGCAAATCTCTTGTTCCATACGGTATTTCTAATAATAGACCTTTGTTCATAAAAAATATTCCTCCATTCATTGCCTTTGTTATTTTAAACGGTTCAATACCGTATCATAACCATCTGCTCCATAATTTAAGCATCGCTTTACTCGACTGATTGTCGCTGTACTTGCTCCTGTGCGTTCTACAACTTCTTCATAAGTATGACCAGCACGAAGCATTCTAGCTACTTCTAATCTTTGAGCCAAAGCTTTCAATTCACTTACTGTACAAATATCTTCAAAAAACTGATAGCATTCTTCTGTATCCTTGAGTGTTAACATAGCCTTACATAACTGATCCGTTAAATTATCTCTTAATTTAGGATTTACCATTTTTATACTCCTTTTACTTTTTTACTTTATCACTTTAACTTACGAAAATTTTATATATATAATAATCCATCTATATCTAACTGTCAAGTATGAGCTAAATTACTGTAAATTTAAACAATTAAGAAGAAATATCAGAAAATTCATATTTAAAATATTTTTTTATTTTTGTGTTGACAATATGGGGGTATAAATGCTATTATATGGGTGTCGGAACAAATGATATATACTATCACATATGTGATAGTGCATGTTTAGACAGCTTAGTTTATAATAACTATAGATATTTAAACTTTAATATTTATATTTTGAAAAGAGGTCTTAACATGCAACCCGTATCTAGAAGAATTTTAGTCAAAGTCACTCATATGTATTATGGAGCCGACATGAAACAAAGTGATATCGCTAAAAAATTAGGAATTGACCGCTCTACTGTTAGTAAATATCTAAAAAGAGCAAAAGAAACTGGTATTGTAAAAATCTTCATAGCTCAAGACAATTTTGAAACAATTGAATCTCAGTTAGAAGAAAAGTTTAATTTAAAAGAAGTCTATATCGTCCCATCTAGTGAAAATAAAGATGAAGTTTATTCCAATTTAGGTAAAGCCGGACTAAATCTATTAAAACGTCTAATCAAGGACAAAATGGTAATCGGCTTTAATTGGGGTCGTTCCATGGGGGCTATTGGCTATCAAGCAGCTATCGAAAATTTCCCAGCTGTTGATGCTGATTTCGTACCTTTGGTTGGTGGTTCTGAAAGCTTAGATGTTGACCTTCATGTAAATACAATTTGTTACAAGGTCGCAAATGCGTTCCAAGCTAGAAGCCATTATCTTTATGCTCCAGCTATAACGAAAAATACAGAAACAAAAAAAGCAATTATAAATGATACTAATTATTTAAGAATTCAAGACTTATGGGATAAATTAGATGTAGCCTTTTTAGGTATTGGTTCTCCTACATCTGCTTCCAACGTAATTTGGACTGATGGACTAAAATCAGAATACATCACTTCTTCCTTTGGTAATCGTATCATCGGTGAAACTTGCACTCGTTTTTATGATAAAAATGGTAACGAAGTACCAACTGAAGTTGTAGATAGAACAATCTCCATACCTTTTTCTCAATTACATAAAGTCAAATATGTAATCGGAGTTGCAGCTTCTGACGAAAAAGTTCCAGCTATCTATAGTGCATTAAAAGGAAAATTAATCAATATTTTAATCACTGATGAAAGCACTGCAAAAAAATTACTTAATTTTAACAGTTGATAAATAAAAAGGAGGAAAGCTCTCATGTTCTGGACATTTATTGTATTAGGTATAGTAATGTGGCTTCTCCAAGGTTTATTGAATATTTACCAATTAAAAAAATTTAATAAGGAATTAAAAAATCTTCGTCAATCTGCCGAGTCGCAATCGGCAAGGCCAGAGGCAGATTTAAAGCAGGTTGTCTATTACTCTTATGTATAGATGATGACTGTAAAATCATCACCGGAAAAAAACTACAAGGTGTAACAAGTTTTGCTAGATTTAAAGATTTCAATGAATTAAATGGATATTACCTTCCAGAAATCACTGAAAAAGACTGCCAAAACTTTGACAAACAAACAAGCTCTGCCATCTTATCTGCCGTTGAAGAATATAAACAATATACAAAACAACAAAAAGAAGCGTCCACATGCATTGAAAATGCATCACAATAATCAAAAAATTCTAAATTAAAGGAGAGAATATTTATGGACACTTTAGTACTACTAGCTCAAGGTTTTATTGGTATGTTTAACAAAGGTGGCGAAACGTTCATCGGTCTTGTTTCTGGTATCGTTCCTACCCTCATCTGCTTATTGGTAGCAATGAATGCAATTATCCTCTTTGTCGGCACTGATAAAGTTGAAAAATTCGCTCATCTCTGTGCTGGTAATGTTATTTCTCGTTACATGATTTTACCTGTTATTGGTACATTCTTCTTCTGTAATCCAATGACTTTATCTCTTGGTAAATTTATGCCAGAAAGATACAAACCATCTTATTATGCAGCAGCTTCTCGTTCTTGCCATACATTAAATGGTTTGTTCCCACACGTAAATCCTGGTGAATTGTTCGTATTCTTAGGTGTTGCTAATGGTATTACTCAACTTGGTTTATCTACAGTAGACTTAGCTCTTCGCTATTTCTTAATCGGTATTTTAATCAACTTCATCGGAGGCGTATCACTGACTTCACTACTGCTTATGTATCTAAACAACAAGGCGTAGTTTTAAGTGATAAAGTAAAAACTACTCATTAATTTTTATCAGGCAAATTTAATTCGTATATAAAATAAAGGAGATATTTATCATGGCTCAATATAAAGATGTTATTGTTAATGCTGGTGCTGGCGGATTTGGCGGACCTCTTGTATTAAAACCAGATGATAAAAAGAATAAAGTTGTTAATATTACAGGTGGGGTTATTTCTCCTGTATCTCAAAAAATTGCAGAATTAACAGGTTGCGAACTTGTTGATGGTTTCAAAACTAGTGTTCCTGATGATGAAATTCTCTGCGTAATCATTGACTGTGGCGGTACACTTCGTTGCGGTATCTATCCTAAAAAACGCATCTATACAATCAACTTAAATCCAACTGGTGCAAGCGGTCCTATGGCTAAATACATCACAGAAGATATTTATGTATCCGCAGTAAAAGAAAATTGTATCTCTTATGCTTCCGCTGAAGATGCTGCTAATGCTCCAAAAGTTGCACAAGCTCCTGCAGAAGAACCAAAAAAATCTACTTACGATACAAGCAAAAAAATCACTGAACAAACTAATGTAGGCTTTATGGCTAAAGTTGGTAAATTCATGGGTTATATCACAGCTACTTTATATCAAGCTGGTCGTGATACTATTGAAACAATCTTAAAAACTATCTTACCTTTCATGGCATTCGTTTCCATGCTCATTGGGGTAATCTTAGCAAGCGGTATCGGTGATATCATCGCTCATGTACTTACACCTCTTGCAGGCTCTGTAATCGGTCTTGTTATCTTAGCATTAATTTGTTCCTTCCCATTCCTTTCTCCATTCCTCGGCCCTGGCGCTGTTATCGCTCAAGTTATCGGTGTATTAATCGGTGTTGAAATCGGTAAAGGCAACATTCCTCCTAGTCTTGCACTCCCTGCATTATTCGCTATCAACGCTCAGGCTGCTTGCGACTTTATCCCTGTTGGTTTAGGTCTTGCTGAAGCTGAACCTCAAACTGTTGAAGTTGGTGTTCCTTCTGTATTATATTCTCGTTTTATCACAGGTCCAATCAATGTTGTTTTAGCATGGCTCGCTAGCTTTGGTTTATACGAAAGCTAATTTATCAATAATCAATACAAGGAGATTATCTCATTATGAAAAAAATATATTCTACTATTGTTAAAGATTTAGGTCCTATGGCAGAAGATTTTATCGGTGAAAAATGATTATTCTCTTCAACGAAAATGCTCCTGCTGAACTCGCTGAATTCTGCGTACTTCATACTGGTAATGAATTAACTGATACTGTAGAAGTTGGCGATATTTTAAAAATCAACGATACTGAATACAAAATTGTAGAAGTAGGCTGTGAAGTTCAAAAAAATCTTAAAGATTTAGGTCATATCGCTCTTCGTTTCAATAATAATGAAGAAGGCGAGTCCTTAGAAGGTAGTCTCTATCTTGAAGATAAAGCAGTTAGCCTTCCTTCAGTTGGCTCTGAAATAGCTATCTTCAAAGCATAATAAATAATAATAACAAAATTATATAAATTTGGAGTGATTTTATATGTCATGGTTAGCCCTTGAAGGTAAAACAGCTGTTGTTACTGGTGGTGCTTCTGGCATTGGTAAAGCTGTAGTTCAAGCATTCTTAGATAATGGTGCAAATGTTGTTGTTTGTGATATGAACCCACAAACTCCTGAATATGATTTACATGAAGGCAGTGGAGAATTCCTCTATGTTCCTACTGATGTTACTAAAGCTGATAGCGTAAAAGCTATGGTAGAAGCTGGTAAAGCAAAATTCGGTAAATTAGATATCCTCGTAAACAACGCTGGTATCAATATTCCTCGTCTTTTAGTAGATAAAGATGATCCATACGGTAAATATGAATTAGATGAAAATGTTTTTGATAAAGTTTCTGCTGTAAATATCAAAGGTGTTTATCTTTGTGCACAAGCTTTAGGACATGAATTCGTAAAAAATGGCGAAGGCGTTATCATCAATATGTCTTCTGAAAGTGGTCTTGAAGGTTCTGAAGGTCAGAGCATCTATGCTGCAACTAAAAATGCTGTTAACTCTTTCACTCGCTCTTGGGCTAAAGAATTAGGTAAACATCATGTTCGCGTTGTTGGCGTAGCTCCTGGTATCTTAGAAGCTACAGGTCTTAGAACATTAGCTTATGAAGAATCTTTAGCTTATACTCGTGGTATTACTGTAGAACAGTTACGTGCTGGATATACAAATACAAAAACAACTCCACTTGGACGTGATGGAAAATTAACAGAAGTTGCTGATATGGTTATGTTCTTAAGCAGTCATCGTGCTTCTTATGTACATGGTGTAACATTCAACGTTGCTGGTGGTAAAACTAGAGGTTAATAATTATATTATTAAAACTATATAGATAGGACAGATACTTATGCTTAATATAAATAAAAAAGCCACCATGAAATTGCCGTTTCATAGTGACTTAAAGCCTAATCATTGCACAGACCTAGGCTAAGTAAAGCATATGATAAAGATTTTATCCTGTCAAGCAAAACTAATTTATCCCCATCTTAAAAACAGTCAATATTAATTGGCTGTTTTTTTTTGTTCTTATGGTTAACTAAATATTTTTAAAAGTTGACAATTATATGCATATATGATTTAATAACAATAAATTATTGTTTATATGTTCATCTTCTTTATTGGTATAAAAATTAATATAAAAAATGAACTGCTTAACAAATAATTAAATGAGAGGGATTTTTATGATATTAACAAAGAAAAAAGAAATCTTATCCACAAAAAGTATGATTTTATCGGCTTTATTCGTAGCTTTAATCGCAATTGGTGCTTTTATTAAAGTTCCTGTTCCAGTTTGTCCTTTTACTTTGCAATTATTATTTACTACCTTAGCTGGACTTCTTTTAGGAGCTAATCTTGGTTTTGTCAGTGTCTGTGTTTATATAATCATTGGCTTAATCGGTATTCCTATTTTCACTGAAGGCGGTGGCCTTGGATATATTTTTCAGCCAACATTTGGTTATTCTAATTGGTTTTGCCTTTGGTGCTTATGTCGCTGGATATCTCACACAAAATCGCACTAAATTATCTTTCATTTATCTACTATGCGTTAACTTCCTCAATCTTTTAATCGTCTATGCCTTTGGTATGGTCTATGTATATATCATCAACAATTTTTATTTAAACACTCCTATTGGTATTTGGCCTGTAGTTTTATATTGTTTCTTATTAGCTGTTCCTGGCGATATAGTTCTTTGCATTCTCGCTGCCATATTAGGTAAAAAATTAATACCTAATTTAAAACATTATAAATAAATTATTTAGAAAAGAGATGTCTTATGAGTAAAGGTATTTTTATTACTGCAACTGGTACTGATATCGGCAAAACTTATGTTACTGCTTATTAGTAAAAAAACTTCGCGAAGCTAATTTCAATGCTGGATATTATAAAGCAGCTTTAAGTGGTGCTGATAATATCGCTGAAAGTGATGCTGGCTTTGTCAATCGCATTGCCAATATCCATCAAGATGAGCAAACTCTACTATCTTATTTATATAAAAATGCTGTATCACCTCATCTAGCTGCTAAAATCGAAGGCAATCCTGTAGAAAAAGATACTGTAATTTCTGATTATGCTACTGTACAAAAAAATTATGATTATGTAACAGTTGAAGGCAGTGGTGGTATAATCTGCCCTATTCGCTATGATGATAAAGCTAAATATTTTCTCACAGATATCATAAAATGGCTACATCTTCCAACATTGATTATTGCTGATGCTGGTCTTGGCACGATAAATTCTGTAGTGTTAACAGTGGAATATTTAAAACATCAAAATATTAAAAGTACAGGGAATTATTTTAAAATAATTACACTGGTGGCATTATGCAAGAAGATAATATCAAAATGATTGAAGATTTAACTGATATTCCTGTCATAGCTTTAGTAAAACCAAATGATAAAGATATCGACATTGATGCTAAATTTTTAGCAAGTTTATATTTATAATTAAAAATTAAATATAATTGAATATTAAATTCAAAAGAAATGGATTGATTTTATGTGTAATATTAATTGGATAGATGAAGATTTAAAATATATCTGGCACCCTTGCTCACAGATGAAAGATTATGAAGAATTAAAACCTATCGTTATCGACCATGGGAAAGGTTCTTATCTTTATGATATCAATGGCAAAGAATATATCGACATCATCAGCTCATGGTGGTGCAATCTCTTAGGACATGCCAATCCTAAAATTAATGAAGCTATCAAAAATCAATTAGATAATTTAGAACATGTTATTTTTGCCAATCTTTCACATAAACCAGCTATCAAACTTTGTCAGGAATTGATTAAAGTCGTGCCTAAAGGTTTATGCAAATTCAATTTCAGTGATAATGGCTCTGCTTCTGTAGAATGTGCTTTAAAGATGGCTTTCCAATACCATTATCAGACAGGCAATCCACAAAAACAGCGTTTCATGTGTTTATCTGAAGGTTATCACGGTGAAACAATCGGTGCTTTATCCGTAGGTAGCATGGATTTATATGCAAAAATCTACAAACCAATGCTCATGAATGCTGTACATACATCAGCACCAGATTGTTATCGTTGCCCTTATCATCAAAATCGTGAAACTTGCAAATGTGAATGTTTCGTGCATGCCGAAGAAGATTTCGCTAAATATGGCAATGAATTAGCAGCTGTCATCGTTGAACCACTCATTCAAGGTAGTGCTGGTATGCGAATTTATCCGCCACTTTATTTAGAAAAACTTCGCAAACTCTGTGATGAATATAATGTATTATTAATCGCTGATGAAATCGCAACTGGCTTTGGTCGCACAGGTAAAATGTTTGCATTTGATTATACAAATGTTTCACCTGATATCATGACTATTTCCAAAGGTTTGACAGGTGGCTATATGCCAATGGCGATAACTATAACTACACAAAAAATCTATGATGCTTTTTATGCAGATTATAATGAAGGCAAAGCGTTTATGCACAGCCATACTTATAGTGGCAATCCATTAGGCTGTAGTGCTGCTTTAGCCGTACAAAAAATATTGCGTGAAGAAAATATTTTAGCCAAAGCTCAAGATACGGCAAAATATCTCCATGAAAAATTACAAGCAACTTTTGCTAATCATAAAAATGTCGGTGAAATCCGCCATTTAGGCTTGATAAATGCCATTGAACTTGTAAAAGATAAAGATACAAAAGAAGCTTTCGACAGCAAAAAAACGTCTTGGCTATCAAATATATAAAAATGCCCTCCAAAAAGGTTTGTTACTTCGCCCTCTAGGTGATGTATTGTATTTCAATCCGCCATTAAATATCGATAAACAAACATTAGACAAAGCCATTTCCATTTGCCATACTTCCATAAATGAAGTTTTAAATTCCTAAAATTAAAGACTATATTTAGACTAAAAATTTCTCTTAGTTTAAATATAGTCTTTTTTTATATATCTTTCCCTATAATTCCTTGATAATCTAGTTCTAAAAATTATATACTATAAAAAAACACATTTTTAGGGTATCTATATGATTTTACGCAAACAACAAAAAAAATTTAAATTACGCTTTCGTGCCTTTAAACGAAAACCATTTTTATTTTTACGTCATTTTTTACTCATCATTATTTTTCGTTTTTTCGGTGTCATTATTTGTTTGTTTTTCACAGTCTTACCTTTACCACTCAGCAACTTCATTCAACATTTGATGAATTTAAATCTATCGCTTAATTCACTAAAAGATATCCTCTCATCTGTAAAACAACTCGCTACTAATTTTTATACCATAATACCTTCAACCAATGATATTATGCGTTTTATCAAATCATTTTTGCTGAATTTTTCACCTAGCAATTTTTTATAATATCTTACGCAGTTTGCCACATGACTTACGCCAATTATTTTTACAGATATTTGATTACTTACGTCAACGCTTAAAAGATATACGCTTATTTATCCGGTCTTTATTCCCCTTGCGACAAGCTTTCTCGCGATTTCATAAATTCATCATTACTCATGCTAGATTAGCTAGACGTCTATTTCGCAATCTATTAATGGTATTTTTTAACGTATTATTGATAAAAATATTATTCTTAATCATTATCCCATTACTTGGTATCAGCACCATTTATTTTATTGGTGTAGATATCACTTTAATCATCATCGCCACTTTGAGTTTATTGACTTCACAATTAGGTACTTTGATCGGTAAATTAATTACTAATACGCTCATTCATCTATATGATTTAATTCAAAGACGAACTTCAAAGATGAATATATTCTTATTTCTCATGGCTTTAATCTATCATAAAATATCATTATTAATCAAAAAAATCCGCTTAAGATTAATCTATCTTTGCAGTTATTTTCTACGAAAGATATGTTCATATCTCATTGTTTTTTACCTTTATTATAAAATCCAACGACAAAAATTCTAATTAAGGAGCATCTTCTATGTATTACAAAAAATCTCTTTCTTTATTACTAACTCTCAGTGCATTTGGCTGTTTTATGCCTACTACATTTGCCAATGAAACACCTAATGCTCATAGCTTAGTTGAAAATAATAATCTCATTGCTTCACCTAATTACACTACAATTATCACTAAAGAACAAATACATGATAATCACTATAAAAATCTAGCAGAAGCTCTTTCTTATGCTAATGGTGTAACTGTAAATTCAGGCTCACTTAATACTTCTCATATGGTAGTACGCATTGATGGAGATGATAGAGTAGCTATCTTCGTTGATGGTCGTCGCATGAATATGAATAAAGGTATCATGAGCGGTCGTGCATCTTATGATTTAGATTTATTGCCATCTATAATGAATGTAGAACGCATTGACATTCTTCATGGTGCAGTTGGTTCTACATATCTAAATTATGATACTCCTGCTGGGGCTATCAATATCGTTACTAAAAAAGGCGATAAACGTGAAACAACAGTTGATTTAGCTGCTGGTGAACACGGCTCTTGGAAAGTTAAAGCCATAACAAGTGGTAGCTTAGATGATTGGTCATGGGTAGCTACTGGTGGCTTTGATAATGTCGATTATATGAAATATAAAGGTACAGATGACCACACTCATGAAATGCCAAATTCCGACAACAATCGCCGTGAAATGGCTTATCGCATTGATAAGAAATTGACCGATAACACTTCTTTAACTTTTGACTATGGTCATCTAAGCAACGATACAGGCACTTGGATATCCAAAAGTTATCCACAGGATTATAATTATGAAAAATTAATCAATCATTTCGCACTCACTTATAATTATAAAGAAAATACTGAGACTCCAGCATTTTTAGCAATTTATCACTATTATACTCAAGGAGATAGCTATATCCCTACTGGCTTCATCAATCAAGAAGATGAAAAAACTTATAGTCGCTGGGAAAACACTACTCAAGGTATTGATTGGCATGATGCTTGGAAAATCAGCAAAGACCATACTATTTCTGCGGGACTTACTTATCGCAAAGATGAAGTTGATAATATCAACAATGATTACAATAATATTTTCAGTGGCAATTATAATAAATCTATGGATAATTTTTCCGTTTATTTACAAAGCACTCGCCGTTTTGATAAATTAACACTAACTGGAACATCTGCTTACAATAATAATAGTGAATTCGGTGGAAAATACGTTTCTAATGGTGCTTTAGATTATAAAGCTGATGAAAATACTGTTATCTATGCTTCTTTAAGTCAAATTTATGCTACACCATTTTTAGATGATTTATATTTTAATAATGCTCATATTCAAGGAAATCCTAATTTACGACCAGAGACAGGTTATAAAGCAGTCTAGGTATACGCTATAAATTAAATCCTACAAGCAATATCAATTTCAATGCATTCCTAGAAAATATAGATGATCCATTGGGCTGGAGATATGAACATAATAAATTTCATGCTGTAAATTTTGAAAATCAGAAAAAACGCGGTTTCCAATTAGAATATAATAAAATTTTCAGTCCAAAATACGATATGTCGCTTGCTTATACTCGTACAATCACACATACTGATTTTGCTGATGGTAACGGCAATCAAACTGATGTCAATGCAATAGCTCCAAGTAGCTATAAACTTCGCTTTAGTTATCATGATGATACATGGCATAATAATATTCTACTAAATGCTGTATCTGGTAGAGATACAAATTATTATAGCGATAGCAATTATTATATACTTGACGCTAATCTCAATTATAAAATCAATGACCAATGGTCAACATATCTGAAATTAGCCAATATCACCAATGTATCTTATGAAACTATCGGCTCTTTCTTAGATGGAGATTGCCCTGCTCCTGGTAGAACTGTACTCATGGGTATGGAATACACTTTTTAATTAAAATCTAAAATATAAATAATAAAAAGGTAGATTAATTCATATATTTAATCTACCTTTTATTTTTTGCTTGTTTATTTTGCGATATTTAATTTTCAAATCATTTAATAATATTATTAAGTGTTTTTAGCAATGATAGCACCGATTACACCGCCGATTAATACTGCAGCTGTGATATCGCCTTTATCATAATCTTTGTCGCTATCATCATCGCGGTCATCTCTATCGTCACGGTCATGACGTGGAGGTCTATCTCTATCCCAATCATCGTCATCATCATCATGACGAGGTGGTGTGGAGTCCAATCATCATCGTCTCTATCATGACGAGGTGGTCGCTTATCATCTCTGTCATCATCTCGAGGTGGAGGTGGTTTTTTCCAATCCTTATCCTCATCAGAGCGACCCCTATTCCAATGATCATCTTTATCAAAGCCGACTGTATTGAATTGCTGTTCATAAGCAACATTTGTATTCAAAGCTGCTGCTGAAGCTTGATTCATACTACAAACATAACTCACTGGACTGCATAAGAAACAAGATAATGATACAGTTGTTATAATTTTTTTCGCTCGCTTAGAAAATAATTCTTTCATTTTGCTATCCTCCCTATCTAAAAGTTATATACATATTAAATTAAACATCAAGTATTTTTAGCAATTACTGCACCAATTACGCCACCGATTAACACGGCAGTTGTGATATCTCCTTTATCATAATCATTATCATCATCTTTATCGTGTCTATCATGTTTTGGTGGAGGAGGTGGTGGATCATGTCTTTCTTCATGACGAGGAGCTGCACTTACTGTAGATAGTTGTACAGCATAACTCACAGGGCTACACAAAAACATGCTAGGGCTATTATTCCTATAAAATTTTTCAAACGTCCTTTAATTAATTTTAACATATTTACACAACCTTTTATACATCTTTTTTTATTTATGTACATCTTATATATTAAATATATCATGAGAAAATTAAATTATACTTAAAATATTATTTAAAATTAATTAAAAAATTCTAGCTTATCCTTGCCAATAAAAAAGCCATTATCTATAATGAAAAAATGTATTAAATATTTTTAAAGGAGTATTTTTTATTTATGATAAATTTAAACAATCTCTTAACTGAAAAAACGCAATCCTTATACATTAAATATTGATAATGTATCCACTTTAGAAATGTGTATGCTTCTAAATGAAGAAGATAAACGCGTAGCTATCGCTATCCGTAATGTATTGCCACAGATTGCCATGGCTGTTGATGAAATCACATCTCGCCTCAAAGACGGCGGACGCTTATTTTATATCGGTGCTGGCACATCAGGCAGACTTGGCATCTTAGACGCTGTGGAATGTCCACCAACTTACAGCACTGACCCTGAAATGGTACAGGGAATTATCGCAGGTGGTTATAATGCAATCTTCAAAGCTCAAGAAGGTGCAGAAGATTCTTTGACTCTTGCTCAAGAAGATTTACAAGCAAAAAATTTATCCGCCAAAGACTGTGTTGTCGGTATCGCAGCCAGCGGTAGAACTCCTTATGTAATCGGCGGATTAGATTTTGCCAATAGCATAAATGCCTTGACTATCGCCATCAGTTGTACTAGTAATAGTGAAATCAGCTCCCATGCAAAAATCGCCATTGAAGCTTTGACTGGCCCAGAAGCAATCACAGGTAGCACACGCATGAAAGCAGGTACTGCCCAAAAAATGATTTTAAATATGCTCTCTACTTGTACCATGATAAAATTGGGTAAAGTCTATAGCAATTTAATGGTTGATGTAAAATCATCTAATAAAAAACTCGAAGAAAGAGCAAGACGTATATTAATGGAAGCTACTAATTGCGACCGACAAACTGCTATTGATACTTTAGCTATCACTCAAGGCAAAGTAAAACCTGCAATTTTAATGTTACTTGCCAATATCTCCTATGAAGAAGCACTCTCTAGCTTAAATAATAATGAAGGTTTTATCTCCAAATCATTAAATAGTATGAAAAAATAATTGCGAGGTTTCTATGAATTTACAACAAACAGCTTTTGCTATCTATGAACTTATGAAGTCATTTTCTATCTTAAAAATAACTAATTGTATGACTAGACTTCGCTTACAATTAAACACAGAAGATATCGCTAATTTACCCTTAAAAGAATTAAAAAATATTCCTAACGTCTTAGGCGTAAACTTAAATGATAATGAACTACAAATCATCTTAGGCCCTGGAAAAGTAAATGAAGTAACTTCTGAATTCAAAAAATTATATGCAAATAAAAATCTTGAAACTAATGCTCAAAATACAAATCAAGATACAAATAACAATCAACAACAATTTGGCAATGCCGAAGAACTTCATCAACAAATCCGCAAAAAAATGCTACACCTTTTAAATTATTATTGAAACGCATTTCTAATATCTTCATGCCACTTATACCTGCATTTATCGCTTGCGGTTTAATCACAGGATTATTAAATATCGCTTTTAAAATTGATCCTACACTTACAAACTACCCTGCAATCCAAGTTTTACAAATAGCAGGAAATGCTGTATTTTTCGGCTTAAATATCTTTGTTGGCATCAACACCGCCAAAGAATTCCATGCTTCTCCTATGCTCGGCGGTACTATGGCAGCCATTATCACACACCCAATGCTCAACAATATCAGCCTATTTAATATAGATTTACTAGCAGGTCGTGGTGGTATCGTTGCCGTCTTATTAGTGGTAGCTTTTTCCTCATGGTTAGAAAACAAATTGCACAAAATCGTGCCGAAAATTTTAGATTTATTCTTAACGCCACTACTTGTAATTTTAATCGCCACCTTCCCTGCTCTATTCATCTTACAACCTATCGGCGGTATCATCGCTGAGACTATCGGCGTACTTGTAACATCTGCAATTAATTCCGGTGGTGCTATCACTGGCTTTATCATCGGCGGTATCTTCTTGCCACTCGTTATGACTGGTCTTCACCAAGGACTCACACCTATTCACGCCGAACTGCTCAATCAATACGGCGTTACTATCCTTTTACCTATATTAGCCATGGCAGGCGCAGGGCAAGTCGGTGCTTCTATCGCTGTATATCTAAAAACTAAAAATCAAAAACTAAAACAAACCATAGCTTCTGCCTTCCTGTCGGCTTCATGGGCATTGGCGAGCCTTTGATTTACGGCGTAACCTTACCACTTGGCAAACCATTTATCTCCGCTTGTATCGGCGGTGCTTTCGGTGGTGCAGTGCAAGCATTTTTTCATGTAGGTGCTACTTCCATTGGCTTATCTGGTCTACCACTTACAGCAAGTACAGACAAAATGCTTTATTATCTAATCGGACTTTTCACAGCCTATATTTTCGGCTTTATCGCCACATTAATAATCGGCTTTAACGATCCTATCGAGGAGTGATATTTTGCAAAACGGCATTTCCATTTATCTTGGCTTAGATAATACATTAGAAGAAAATTTAAATCTAATTCATCTAGCCCATAAATATAATCTCAATCGCATTTTTACCTCATTTCATATACCAGAAACAGATATTTCCCATTTTCAACAAGATTTACAGACAATTTTAAAACTCACACAAAAATATAATATGGAAATAATCTGTGATGTATCGCCAAATACTTTAGCTCTATTAAATTTAGATACATTAAATATCCAAGAATTATCTACTCTTGGCATAACCACACTTCGCTTAGATTTTGGCTACAGTGCCAAGCAAATAGCCAAATTAAGTCATCAAAATATAAAATTACAATTCAATGCCTCAACTATCACTCAAGAATTTCTTGATGAATTAAATCATTACCAAACAGATTTCCAACATATTGATGCACTCCATAACTTTTATCCTCGTGAAGGTACAGGTCTAAACGTAAAAAAATTACAGCAACAAAACGAATTACTTCATAAATATAATATTTCCGTAGGTGCTTTCATACCTAGCTATAACAAAGCTCGCTCACCAATCAAAAAAAGGCTTGCCAACATTAGAAATACACCGCTATCAAACAGCCAGCCTTGCCATGCGACATCTAAAATTACTAGGTATCGACTCCATTTTTATCGGCGATAGCCTACCTACAGAAGACGAAATCCAAGAATTAGCCAATTTAACTGATGAATATATCTTATTAAAAGCAAAAAAATTAACACAAAATAAAGATATACTAAAAACCTTACAACAAAACACCTTCACTGCTCGCCTAGATGAAGCAGACGGAGCCATTCGCACCCAAGAAAGCAGAGCATTATTCAAACAAATATATATCTGCCCTGAATATATTGTCCCTAGAGAAATAGGCTCTATCACCTTAGATAATGCCCTTTATGCACGCTACGCAGGAGAAATGCAAATCATCACCCATGCACAAAAAAAAGATAATAAAATCAATACCATTGCTAAATTATTAGACAGCGAATTAATTTTATTACCTTATATACAACCAAATAGCAAATTTAAAATAAAAGTTTAAATTAGTTTTAAAAATATAAGATTGGAGGTTGATATATTGAATATACCAAAATTAAGATTTAAAGATAATAACGGCAATGATTATCCACAATGGGAAAAGAAAAAATTAGGTGATATTGTTCAATTTTTAGATAATAAAAGAAAACCATTAGAACAAAGTGAACGTATACATGGTAAATATCCTTATTATGGTGCTTCTGGTATTATTGACTATATAAATAATTATATCTTTGATGAAGAACTTGTTTTATTAAGTGAAGACGGAGCGAATATTATAGATAGAAATTATCCTATTTGTTATATAGCTACTGGAAAATATTGGGTAAATAATCATGCTCATGTTTTAAAAACAAAATCACAATATTTAAATAAATTCCTTTGTGAAGCCTTAGAACGTTTAAATTATAATAAATATAATACAGGTACTGCTCAACCAAAATTAAATCAAGATATTTGTAAAAATATCTTACTCAATATACCAATTTTACACGAACAAGAAAAATTGCTAATTTTTTAGTACAATAGATAAAAAATAAAAAACCTAGCAAATACTATCACTAGCCTAGAAAATCA
>ENA-OQCN01000790-OQCN01000790.1-human-gut-metagenome-genome-assembly--contig:-NODE-790-length-16724-cov-2.962102_pt1 | contig 16724 bp, 20 predicted proteins | sample MGYA00242497_ERZ504576 | MGnify/ENA primary metagenome ERZ504576 (study PRJEB26092, sample SAMD00036296) | human gut metagenome | host: Homo sapiens | study: EMG produced TPA metagenomics assembly of... | reverse complement strand
CCGAGCTGCCTGCCCGTAAGGAGGAGGTCGAGCACGCCGAGGAGGAGGGCATCGTCTTTAAGACGCTGACGAACCCGACGGAAGTGCTGGGCGACGAGAACGGCTGGGTCAAGGGTATGACCTGCGTCGAAATGGAACTGGGTGAGCCGGATGCGTCCGGACGCCGCCGCCCCATCGTCAAGGAGGGCAGCGAGTTCGTTCTGAACGTTGATACGATGATCATGGCGCTGGGCACCAGCCCCAACCCGCTGATCCGCTCGACCACCCCCGGTCTGGACGCGACAAGCACGGCTGCCTGATCACCAACGGTCCCGACGGCCTGACGAGCCGCCCGATGGTCTACGCCGGCGGCGACGCTGTCACCGGTGCTGCCACGGTCATTCTGGCCATGGGTGCCGGTAAAGAGGCTGCCCGCGCGATTGACGCGGCCATCCAGGCGAAGGAACAGTAAAAATTAAATTTCAGCCCCCGTGCCGCGAGGTGCGGGGGTGTTTTTGTTAAAAGGCTTCCCCTGAGGGGGAAGCTGGCCGCGAAGCGACTGATGAGCGAACTTTGCCAGACTATCCCCTGTATGGTATCACGGTATCTCCGCCCCTCATCCGTCTGCGGGCAGGGCCGCAGACACCTTCCCCCAGGGGGAAGGCACTCTTACCGAACAAAGGCGTCAACCATGTATCATCCTTTCTTCCAATTCGTTCTTCCGCGCCTCGGGCAGGTGGCGCTGGATGCTTTGCTGTACCTGAACTTTTTGCAGCTGCCGCCCTTACAGCTGGTGGCCCGGTGGCCGGTGCTGTATTACGGACTGCCGCTTGTGCTGATGGGCGTGCTGGCGTATATCAGCCGCGACCCGCTCGGGCTGGGCATCGTGTTTGCCGGACATCTTGTGACATTCTACTGCATCGGTACCGCCATCGGGCTGGCGCTGCGGCGCATCGGCGGCACACCGCTGACTGTTTGGCATATTGTCTGGCTGGACGGCATAACGCCGTGGCTGTTGACGGGCCTTATCATGTGGTGGGGGCGGCGGCGTGCGCTGCGGCTCTGTACGACAAAATACAGCCTTACAACGCGGAAAAAACTGCCGAACGGCAGGCTGACCATCGTGCAGGTCAGTGATGTCCACCCGCGCGCTGTGCGGCGATGGATCACACCCGTATCCCGGAGCTGAAAGCAAAAATCGAGGCGTGCCGTCCCGACCTGCTTGTGCTGACCGGCGATATTTTCGACGAGTTCACCGAGCCGGAGGAGCTGGACGCCTTCTGCAAGCTGTTTGGCGAGCTGAACGCGCCGCTGGGCAAGTATTACGTCCTCGGCAACCACGACCTTTTCCACCACTGGCGGGAGCGAGCTTTGGCCGCGCGGATCTGGAGCGCGGGTTCGCCGCCGCGGGCGTGCGCATCCTGGAGGACACGTCCGTCCTGCTGCCCTGCGGTGTGCGCGTCGTGGGCCGCAAGGATTATCTGTACACGAACGGCAGCCGCTTTACGGCGGCGCAGCTTATGCCCGGCGGCCCCGACGACCACTACACGGTCTGGCTCGACCATGAGCGCGGGACTTAAGAACGCCGCCGCGGCGGGGGCGGACCTGATTTTGAGCGGCCACACCCACGGCGGGCAGGTCTGGCCTGCGGGTGCGGTGGGCATGGTTGCCAAAAATGAGCGCAACTACGGCAGAAAGAACATTGCAGAACATTGCGATGCCATCGTCAGCGGTGGCACGGGCACTGGGGCTACAAGTTCCGCACCCAGGGCCGCACGGAAATTGTCTGCGCGGAAATCACTACCGAAAGGGAAAACTGATTTATGAACGAACGCGAACGCCTGAGCAGCCGCCTGGGCTTTATCATGCTGTCGGCGGGGTGCGCCATCGGCTGCGGCAACGTCTGGAAATTCCCCTGGATGTGCGGCCAGAATGGCGGCGGCAGCTTTATGCTGCTCTACATCCTCTGCCTGCTGGTGCTGGGCCTGCCCGTCATGGTCATGGAGTTTGCCGTGGGCCGCGCCGCCCAGGCTAGCCCCGTTACCATGTACCAACGCCTGGAAAAGCCCGGCCACAAGTGGGGCGTATTCGGCGTCGTCAGCCTCATCGGCAACATTGCCATCATGGCGTTCTACACGGTGGTCACGGGCTGGATCTTGTACTATTTTGTCAAGTTCCTGACCGGGCAGAATGCGGATTTCGGCTTTGCGCAGATGATCGCCGACCCCGGGCTGAACGTGACCTACCTGCTTGTGGTCCTTATAGCGGCGTTTGTGCTGCTGAGCTTTAATTTGCAGGGCGGGCTGGAGCGCGTGACCAAATACATGATGAGCGCGCTGCTGGTGCTGATGCTGGTGTTGGCCGTGCACAGCCTGACGTTTGCCGGTGCGGCGGAGGGGCTGCGGTTCTACCTTGTGCCGGATTTCTCGGCCATTGACGGCGGGGTCATCGTGGCGGCCATGAACCAGGCGTTTTTCTCGCTGTCCGTCGGCATGGGCGGCATGGCGATCTTCGGCAGCTACATCGGCAAGGATCACGCGCTCATGGGTGAGTCGCTGCGGGTCATTTTTCTGGACACGTTCGTGGCCGTGCTGGCGGGCATCGTCATCTTCCCGGCGTGCTTCACCTACGGGCTGGAGGTCACGGCAGGCCCCAGTCTGCTGTTTGACACGATGGCGGGGGTGTTCGGCAATATGGCTGGGGGCCGCTGGTGGGGCGCGCTGTTCTTCCTGTTCATGGTGTTTGCGGCGCTGTCCACCGTGCTGGGCGTCTGCGAGAATATCCTTGCCATGGTGCGTGAGCTGACCGGGTGGAGCCGCCCGAAGGGCTGCGTGGTCTGCGGCGTCGGCATCTTTCTGCTGGCGCTGACGACGGCGCTGGGCTACAGCGTGCTGCACTTCCAGCCGTTTGCGCCGGGCAGCGCGTGGCTGGACTTCTGGGACTTCATCGTCAGCAACAATGTGCTGCCGCTGGGGTCGCTGGTGCTGGCGCTGTTCTGCTGCAACCGCTTTGGCTGGGGCTGGGACAATTTTGTAGCCGAAGCCAACACCGGCAGGGGCCTGAAGGTCCGCCCCTGGATGAAGCCGATTTTTAGGTATTTTGTGCCGGGTGCGATTTTGTTTATTTATATTTACGGCATGGTTACGTTTCACTGGCGGTAAAAAGGAAAAAGTCCTGTCTCCGGGAAAGGGAGGCAGGACTTTTCGGTTTTACGCTGGGATGCGCGGGCAGAGCCCGCTTGCGGGTGCTACGACACCTTGCGGAAGTAATTTATCAAAATGCTCTTGATATAATTATACCGCCGCGCGTAGCTGTTCTCGACGCGGATCAGCTCAAAGCCGTGCTCGCGGCAGATCTGGTCCTTCTTGCGGTCACGGCGCCGGACGGCGGGGTCGTCGCGGTGCTCGCGGCCATCCAGCTCGATGGCTAAAATCGGCATCAGGCGGCGGCCTCCCGCTGGTAGACGACGAAGTCGAACCGCCCGGTGTAGAAAAGGTCGGCGCAGCCGGGGTTATCCTCAAACACCTGGGCGATGGGCACCTCCTTGCGGACCGTGCAGCGGCTGCCGTCGAGGAAGGCGTTGTCCAGCGCGTGGTTCAGATTTTCCAAAAAGGCATCCTCGGTCTTGGTGCTGTAGGGCTTGATGCCCAGCGCACGGCTGGCGGCGGGCTTCTCGGTCACCTCGGACTGGCCGTTTTTGCGCACGTACTGCACCAGCTCGTAAATATCGTCGTCGGTGCTGTCGGCGTGCAGGCGGTCCAGCGCGGCCTGGTTCGAGAGGATGACCAGCTGCTCCCGCGCGCGGGAGGTCGCCACGTTGATGAGCTCCTTGTTCGTTTTCAGCCAGTCGTAGGTGCGCGGGCGGGTCTGGTCGGTCAGCGCCAGGGAGAAGATGACCACGTCTTTCTCGTCGCCCTGAAAGGCGTGCACCGTGCCGCAGGCGGCGTTCTCAAAGTGCTTCGCGCGCAGCATGGCCTCGATGGCGGCGCGCTGCTTCGCAAACGGCGTGATGATGCCCACCTGCTTGTCCGGGTGCGCGGTCAGGTATGCCTCGATGCGGCGCACCTCCGTGCGGGGCGGTGTTTTTCTCGTCGGTGGTGTCGTTGGGCACGTCCACATAGACGAGCGGCGTGGGGTCGGTCTCGCGGCTGGCAATGTGCAGCTTGTGGTTGTAGTATTTGCGATTGTTGAACTCGATGATCTTGGGGCTGCACCGGTAGTGGTAGCTCAACAGCGTCTCGTCGCTGACGGCGTCGCAGGCCAGAAAGCATTTGTAGATCGAGTTTTCGATGTAATCGTACTCCTGCGTGACACCGTAGCGGCGGCGCAGCGTGCGGTTGTCGGCGGGGTCCAGCAGAATGACAGGCGAGAGCTGCTGCGGGTCGCCCACAAGCATCAGCGACGCCCCGCGCAGGATGGGCACCAGCGACATGGCCGTGCTGCACTGGCTGGCCTCGTCCATGATGACCATGTCAAAGCTCGGCTCCGGGTCGCCCAGGCGGTGGGCGGAGATGCAGGTCGTGGCCACAATGGGAAAGACGCGCAGCAGCTTTTTCAGGTTCTCCGGCTCCGAGAGGTACTTGTTGAACTGCGTGACCCGCTCCTTGTCGGTGTCGGGGCTGTGGACGATGCTCATTAAATCGTTGTATTTCGGCTCCTCCAACCGGCGGATGCAGCGGGCCGAGGTGTAGTAGAGGTAGCGCAGCAGCTCGTCCTCGTTGCGGTCCAGCAGAGCCAGCGCGTCGGCAGAGTCGATGCTGCCGTAGGCGGCCAGCTCACGGTCCACCTGCGGCAGCTGCCCGGCCTGCAGCTCGTACTGGAAGTTCATCTGGCCGCGGGCGTCCAGCAGGCGCCGGATGGTCTCCCGCCGCTCCCGTAAATCAAGGATGCGCTCATACCGTTCCAGCAGGGCGGTCAGCTGTTTGGCGCGGGCCGTGCGGTCCGCGTGATTTTTGTCCAGCAGCCGCTCCGGCACGGGGATTTTTTTGCACTGCTCAAACAGCTGGTCGATGGTGCGCAGGGCCTCGGCGGTTTTCTCGTTGTTGCCAAGGCGCAGGATCGGGAACGGCACGGTCTGGCCGTGGTAGGTGACGGCCTGCAGCTTTTCCACAACGCCGTCAATGGGATGGTTGTTGTAGCTGGAAAAAAGCACCGTGCGATCGTTGAAAAACGCCGTCGTCAGCGTGTTGACGATGGTGTTGGTCTTGCCGGTGCCCGGCGGGCCCTGCACGTAGGCCAGCGGGTAGCGCATGGCGTTGTTGATGGCCAGCAGCTGGTCCAGATTGACCTTGTTGTTCAGCAGCGCCAGCGGGTAGGACTTGCGGCGGCGCGGCTTGGCGGTCATCTCGCCGAAGAAGGCCCGCAGCGGGGCGGTGGCCGTCTCGCCGGAGGGGTCCTCGAACATAGTAAGGATGCCGCGGTACTCATGCTCCAAGTCCACGGGGCAGTCGCGGCTGATGGCGACGAGGTAGGGCAGGTCATCGACCGCACCCGCGGGTTGCTGCGGGTGATGCGGTCCTTGATGGTCTCGGCGTGCTTCGTGAACTCGTCCAGCAGCGTATAGTCGTCGGCATCCAGAAATTGATGGATGCTCAGCTTGCTGCCGTTGACGGTGAACTCCCGGCAGATGACCGGCTCCGCCTCGGCCCGCAGGACGCGCTTTTTCACGTCGAGCCGCAGCGGGCGGTAGGCCAGTACGTACAGCCCCTGCCGGGTGTCAATGCTGATAAGGTTCAGCCCCAGCGTGGGCAGGCTGGGGCGGGCGGCGTTCTGGCGGCGGTCCTCGACCCGGCGCTGGAACGGCCCACCAGCTCACGGAACTGGTCGTCGGTCAGCTCCAGCGTGTCCTCCTTATAATCGGCAAAGCAGTCGGCGTCAATTTGATGGATCAGGCTGTAGTTGGACTGGTAGGGCGTGGCGTCCAGCCGGTTGCAGGCGGCCAGATAGTCCAGCACCCGCAGGTTGGCGGCGTTGTCAAACAGCGCCGCGTACCGCCCGGGGTTGTCGCGGATGTCGTCGATGAGCGTCTGGTTGACGGGGCACCACGAGCCGTCCACGACCTCGGCGGTCTGGATGCGGTCAATGCTGATATGGTCGAGCGCCTGCACGCTTAATTTGCCCAGATGCAGCCCGTCAACGTTCAGGGTGCGGGTCCTGGGGTTCATCCCGCGGATAGCGACCCAATATTTGGTCTGCTGGGTCTGTTGGTTTTTGTATTCAATGCTCAACCACCGCCCCTCATGAATGGCACGGAAAATCGAGCGCGTGATGTTGTTCAATTTTCCGCTCCTTTCGGGTTACTTCGACAAGCGCCGGTATTCCAGCGGGGTCAGGCGGAACTGGTCGTAGAACGCCTGGGCAAAGCGGCCCTGGCTCTCGTAGCCGACCCGGGCGGCGATGTCCTGCACCCGCTGGGGGGTCGTGCGCAGCAGCTCGGCGGCTCTTTCGAGCCGGCGGCGGCGGAAGTAGGCGAGATACCCCTCGCCCAGCACGTTCTGGCAGTACAGCTTGAAGCCGCTCTCGCTCAAACCAAAATGGTCGGCCAGCTCCCGGGCCGGGCGGCGGACCGAAAGGTCCTGCAGGACCAGCGTCTCGGCCTCGCGCACACATTCGACCTGCCGCGCGGGGCAGCGGGCCGTGTCGGCCTCGTCGGGCAGGCGCAGCAGCTCATACAGCAGCCGCACGGCGGCATAGCGCAGCTCGCCGGGGGCGGCGTAGGCGGCGTCGTCCCAGACCTCGTCCACAATGGCCGTGATGGCGTCGCTCATCGGGCAGCAGTGACGCCGCCGCGGCAGAAATAATCCGCGATGCCGCCTATTTCCAGCCCCATCAGCGTCAAAAAGCTGTCCGCCTGCACGGCGTCGGGGTCAATGAAAAGCTGCAGCGCCTCGTACTGGCTGCCGGGCAGGTAGAAGTCGGCGCCGGGCACAGCAAAGCTGACGGCGGCATGACCCTCCGTCACGATGGCATATTGTGCGCCGTCCGGGATGGCGCGTCGTCCGCTGCGGCAGAAATCAAAGACGAGCAGCCGCGGCCAGTCCAGCGGGGGCGGGCAGAGCGGCGCGTCCAGCCGGGTGAAGCAGAGCTGCACGCCGGGTGCAAGCTCCCGCCGGTCAAGCGGGGCTGCGGGGATGAGGTTGTCTGTTTTCATGTTTGGTTATACAGTAACTAAATATTTTGAATTTTCGAAAAACTGTGCGCAAAATTCCGATACTGAAATGCACTGAAACGGCCAAACAAGCCGAAAATGTGCGGATAGAAAACTGCTAAAAAGGCAAAATGTGCGAAATCGGAAAAATGGCAAAATAAGGGAAATACGTGCCAAAAAACCAAAAAAAATCAGTCTGTGACCGGCACATCCAGCCCGAACTCCTGCGGGCGGAACCGCGGGCAGACATTCTCCGAGATGCAGATGACCGACGCGGCCAGGCGGCTGCCGATCTCGCAGGCCTCGGCCAGCGTCTTGCCGTAGGTCAGGCCGATGACCGTCCCGGCGAAGAAAGCATCCCCCGCGCCGGTGGTGTCGATGACATCGACCTTCTTGGCGGGCACCATGCCGCTCTCGCCGTCGGTGCGGCGTAGACGGCACCCTGCTCGCCCATCGTCACGACCATGCAGGGAATGTTGGCGCTGCGCACATTGGCGGCCAGCGTGGCGCACATCTCGTCCGGCGTCAGGTGGTCGTAATCGTCGGAGAACATCAGCCCGGCCTCCTGCTGGTTGCAGACAAAGCAGTCGATCTCCTGCAGGAGGCTGCGGCGCTCCATGGCAATGCTCATGTTGGAGACCGCGGCGTAGACCTTTTTGCGGTACTTTTTGGCGAAGTGCAAAATCTGCTTGACGGTCTCCTTCTCCAGATCAAACTCGATGGCGATGCCGTCGCAGTCGAAAAGATCTCGTCGCCCTTTTCCTTTAATAATGCGGTCAGCGGCGTCGTGTCGGGCCGCTTCGAGATGGCGGCGCAGACATCGCCGTCGTTGTTGAACACGGCCAGCCAGGTGCCCATGCCGTCCGGCATGCGCTGGATGTAGCGGGTGTTGACCTTGTGCCGGGCCAGCTTGTCAATGACGTCCTGGCCGGAGCCGGTGTCGTCCACCAGACTGACGAAGGTGGGGCGCAGCTCAACATTGGCAATGTCCTCCGCCACGTTGCGGCAGACGCCGCCGTGTACCTGCTCGACCCGGCCTGCGTTGCGCCCGCCCGGGATATAGGTGGACAGCGGATACCCCTTGATGTCCACAAAAACCGCACCGATGACTACAATGCCCATAAGATGACCCCCCAAAAGCTGATTTTACCTGTATTTTACCATACATTCGACATTTGCGCAAACCCCGCCCGAACGGGCAAAATGCGTACAAAAATCCGCCCCCGGATGCTGAAGGATTCGGCGTCCGGGGCGGTGGTTGTTTTTTGCTTTTTAGGACAGCGGGAGGATCGTATCCTCCTTCTCGGTGTAGCTGCCTCCATCCATGCGGGCGCGCACGAAGGGCACGCCGTCACGCAGATAGAACGTGTTGTGCTCCAGCAGGGCGTCCGGGTTCTGGGAAGGGCTGATCGTACCGCCGAGGTCGTCGTAGCTGACGTTGCCGCGGAAGGTGTTGTGGATGGCCTCCTCCAAACAGAACATCACGCAGCCGCCCTCGTTCATGCGGCTGTAGTTGTGCTCGTACACCGTGCCGTCGCCGGAGTCGGCATCGTAGGCCATGCCGTCCTGATTGAGCCGCGTGTCAACGGCTTCGTTGCAGCGCAGCAGCGCATCCTTGCACTTCCACGGCCAGATGGCGGCGGCCACCTTGCCCATGCGATTGCCCGGCTCCCGATAAACACGGTCGTTCATCTCGCAGGCGACGGAGTCTGCCGTGTTGTGCTCGACCAGCGGGCGCAGGGCGTACATGACCGTCAGGCCGTCGCCGCCCGCCGCTTTCACGTAGTTATCACGGAGAACGACATTCTCGTGACCGTACTGCAGAAAGGCTTTTTCTGCCAGCTCGGCACCCCGGAACTGCGCGTGGGCGTAGGTATACCCCACCGCAATTCCCCAGCGGCTGACGCGGGCCACATAGCAGCCCTCGACCAGCACGTCGGCAAAGCGTGCCGCGCCGGTAGCAGTCTCATCTGCGGGCTGCAAGGCGGTCATGTAAATGCCGCCGTTGTTCATGTGTTTGTCGTACACGTTGCCGTGTACATCATGGATCAGCAGGTTTTGCAGTGTGATGCCGCAGCGCGTGCCCCTGTCCTTCGCCACCACAGCCACGCCGGTGCGCTCCAGCTTATCCGGCTGGGAATATTGCTCGCCGATGACAGCGTCGGCGCGGTTCGTCAGTTCCAGATCACGCACTGTGACATAGGCTGCATCATACAGCAGCACGGCGGAGGATACATACCCGCGGTACACATGTGGGTGCGTCCAGTGCGCAGCCATAGTCCTGATACCAAGCCCCTGCCCGTCGGCGTCAATGCGCGGCGCGGGCCCCTCGCCATAGGCGGCAATCGTGATGGGGCTGTCTTTTTGCCGCAGCAGCGCAGGTGCAGGAACTGCTTTTCAAACACGCTGCCGCATTTCAGCAGCACCGTGTCACCGGGGGCCAGGGCCAGCCGGTTGACGGCAAACAGTGTGGCCAGCGGTTTTTCCGGCGTCAGGCCGTCGTTGGTGTCACGGCCTGTCTGCGGGTCCACGTAATAGGTCTTGCACAAGGCTGTCGTACACCTCCTCCCGCATCCGCTTTTCGATGATTTGCTTTACTTCCTCATAGGGGAAGCTGTCGCCGGCGTACCGCGTGAACAGATCCGGATTCGCGTCATACCAGGCGCGGGTCTGTGCATCGGTGAAATCCGGGCAGATACCCAGCGCACGGATCTTTTCGCACGGCTCCGCGAAATCCAGCTTGAAGCGGGTCAGCTCATATTGCAGGTAGGCAGGGGCAGAGAAGCGCCGCATGCCGTACACGGGCTTGCCGTCCTGTTCCGCTCTTTCCGCCTGCGCGTTTTTGGCCGCCCGGCGGCGTTCCAGCGCCTCGGGGCTGTCGTCGCCGATCAGCCCCAGCGCTTTGCCAGCGTCAGGCAGGCTTTGGCGTGACGCCACTGCTCCGGCGTCAGGCAGTAGGTTCGTTCGTCCATCACTTGACTCACCCGTGATGCCGTTGGCAAAGCTCTTCTGCAGGCAGAGGAAGATGATCGCGGTGGGCAGTGTGCAGATCAGAACGCCCAGCATCAGCATACCGTAGTCCACACTGTAGCCGCTCTTGAGGTTTGCGACCAGCATCGGCATTGTGATGGATGCGTTGCTTTGGAATACGATCTTCGGCCAGAGGTAGCTGTTCCATGCGTTCATAAACGTGACAGTCATCGCCGCGCCGTAGGTAGAGCGCATGATGGGGACAAACATCCGAAAGAAGATGCCGATCTCGCTCAAACCGTCGAGACGCGCCGCTTCAATAATGTCATTGGGGAAGGAACGCGATGCCTGCCGGAACAGCATGATCATAAACGGCGTCGAGATGGACGGCAGCACGAACGCCGCCCAGCTGTTGACAAGCCCCCAGTGGGACATCATCTTGAACAGGGGGATCATAATGGCCACGAACGGCAGCATCATCGCCAGCAGCAGGACGCTCATCAGGCGTCCTTCGCCTTATCGTGGTAAATTTCAAAGCCATAGCCCGCGATGGAGCAGACCAGCAGCGTGATGAGTGTCATCAGGATGGCGTTGCGGAAGGAGTTTGCCATTGCCAGCCCCAGATTCTGGTTGGCAACCAGCGATTTGAAGTTTTCTACCAGATAGGTGCCGGGGATCAGCTTGCCGCGCACAACATCAATGCTGGTGTTCGTTGCGCCGCACAGCATATAGTACAGCGGGAACACAGACAGGAAGCTGGCCAAAATCAGCACAGCGTGCGCCAGAATCTTTTTACCCTTAGTCACGCTTATCACCTACTTTCATCTGGATGGCAGACAGCACTGCCACGACCACAAGGATAAACACCGACAGCGCCGCCGCATAGTTGAACTTGGGCGTCTCGACAAACGAGATGTTATAAATATAGTGGGTCAGTGTCATGGTCGCCTTGCCGGGACCGCCCGCAGTCAGGTTGACGGACTCATCAAACAGCTGCAGCGTGCCGGAGGTGGACATGATGGCAGTCAGCAGGATGGTGGGCTTCAGCAGGGGAATCGTCAGGTGAACAAACTGCTGGAGCGGGGAAGCGCCGTCGATGCGGGCCGCTTCGTAGATCGAGTAGTCGATGTTCTGCAAACCGGCAAGATAAAAGACCATGTTGTAGCCGGTCCAGCGCCAGACCAGCGCAATGACGATGACCCAGCGTGCCGCCCATGCGTTCTGGAACCAATCCACTGTGGGGATGCCCACGGTGGACAGCACCCGGTTGACCAGACCATCGTTTGCAAACAGGGATTTGAAAATCATCGAGTAGGAGACAAGCGACGTGGCGCAGGGCAGGAAAATCATCGTGCGGTAGATGCCCTTGCCCTTGATGTCCGGGCTGTTGAGCAGCTGCGCCAGGATCAATGCCAGGATCAGCATAATGGGCACCTGGATCACGAAATAGAAAATCGTGTTAAACAGGCACTGCTGGAACGTGGCATCCTTTAAAATGCGCACGTAGTTGGCAAAGCCCGCAGGCTGTACAGCGCTGCCGGTGCTTTCTGGAACGAAAGGATCAGCGCCTGCACCATGGGGTAAAAGCAGAATACAAATATCAGGAGTGCTGCCGGCAGCAGGAAGGCCCAACCCGTCAGGCTGCGCTTCTGCTCCATATTCAGTCCTTTTTTCTTCATCGTAGTGTCTCCTATTTTGCCACAAAAGCAAGGGCGCGGCTTGCAGCGGACGTATCAGATGCAAACCGTGCCCTTGGCAAATTCTCAGTTGTAACCGGACACAGTGTGTGTCATGTTTTGCTTAGCCAGCGATGTTGAACTCCACGGTATCCTGGGCGTTCTGCATCTCGCTGTCAATGTCGGCGTTGTTCTGGACGATGTTGGTGACGGCATCGGTCAGGGCGCTGCGCACGTCAGAGTAGTAAGCGCCGCAGTCGAATGCGGGGACCTTGCCTGCAAACTCAACGATGTCCTTGTAAACGGTCTGGCCGCCGTAGAACTCGGAGGGCTGGTTGTAGACGTCGCTCTCGGCAGCGGGCAGGTAGCTGGAGATCGCACCGGCGTTGGGCAGCAGATCGTCATACAGCTCGACGCTGGAACCGAAGGTGCTCTTCAGGAAGTCGAAGGCCAGCTCGGTGTTCTTGCAGTTGGAGGAAACGGCCCAGCTTGCGCCGCCGCAGTTTGCGTAGTTGGTGGCACCGTCGATACCGTCCAGCTTGGGCATATTCACGATAGCCCACTTGCCGGACTGATCCGCGGCAGCCTGCACGCTGGACATGATCCAGCAGCCGTTGATGACGCCGGCAGCCTTGCCGTCATTCATGGAAGCAATGTACTGGTCCCAGTCGGTGTACTCGGCCAGAATGCCCTTGTCGACCATGTCCTTGTAGACGGTCAGGGACTCTTTCAGCGCGGCATTGTCGGCGATCTTGACCTCGCCGTCCACCACGGGGGAGGCACCGGCAGACTGCATCATCTCGATGATCAGCTCGGAACCGCCGGAGGAGGTCAGCATCGGCACGCCGTTGGCGTCCACGACCTTCTGCGCCTTCTCCTCGAACTCGCTCCAGGTCAGATCCTTGAAGTCGTCGACGGTCAGACCGGCATTCTCGATCATATCGGAACGAACTGCCATGACGGAAGCGCCGTTGTCGAAGGGCAGACCGTAGTGGTGGCCATCGACGGTAGAATCAGCCAGCTTGCCGCCGGAGAACTTGTCCCAATCCAAGCCGGAGTCGGTCAGGTCGGTGTAGATACCGGGGAAGTTGGCGACCATCTTGTGGTAGGAGTAGTCCTGCATCAGGAAAAGATCAGGCAGGGTGCTGTAATCCTCGCTGGTGGCAGCGGTGATGAGCTTGGTCTCGATGTCGCTGTAGACGTTTTCTTCAATGTTCAGCTTGAAGTTGGGGTGGTCCTTCTGGTAGATGGCCTCCGCCTGCTTCAGGGCGTAGATGTTGAAGTTGGGGTCCCATGCCCATACGGTCAGGGTCTCGTCGCCGTCAGCGGTGGTGTCGGCGGCAGTGGATTCTGCGGTGGATTCGGCAGGTGCTCTCGGCGGTAGAGGCAGCTGCGCTGCTGGAAGCGGCACCGCCGCCGCAGCGACCAGCAGGGATGCTGCCATAGCTGCCGCCATAAGGGCTGCTGCATTCTTCTTTTTCATGGGGATTTCCTCCTTAAAAATGTTTCTCCATTCTTTGGCTGTATAACGTATGTCCCACGGCGGGGCATAAATTATCGGGTGTTATTCGGCATCGTCTACCCAGCGCATCTCGCGCGGGGCCAGCGTCAGGCTGTCGATCAGATGCCCCTTGATGTACAGGTCTGTCTTTTCCTCGGCATCTGCGTTGTTGATGACCGCGATGCGCTTCGTTTCGGGGAATACCGTGACCTCGGTATCGACGTTGGTCACGTAGTAGTGCTTCATCTCCTCCGGCATACCGGCGGCGTAGTAGATGGCGCGCAGCAAAATGCGGCAGTTCTGCGGGGAGTAGGGCAGCCCGGCAAAGTAGACGCTGTGGCCCTTGCCGTACTCGTTGACGACCAACTGGCTGTACTCGCCGTCCTGCGCCAGGATCTGATAGTGCTTGCCCTGCGCGTAGATGCGGCTCGTGCCCTCGCCGAAATCAACGGCGGTGTCAATATCCTCCAGGATAAAGTGGTGCGGGTCGCAGGTGTTGTATTTGTCGGTGCTTAACGAGAAGCCCATCTCGCGGTCCACGCCCATCACGTCGGACAGCTGGAAGTACCGCCCCTGATGCTGGCAGGCGGTGGGCTCGCCCACGCCGATGAAGCCGCCGCCCTCGTCCACAAATTTGCGGATGGCGGTCACGACCTTTTCGTCGATCCAGTTCTCGGCACCGCTGAAGGCTGTGTACGCATCGCCGACATTGATGATGACGCCGATGTCCTTGGGAATGCCGCTGCGAATGTCATCGAAGTCGATGAACTCCACGTCAAACGGCATGCCGCTCAGGCATTCGAGAACACCCTCGGCGGAGTAGGTCTCGCGGTGGTAAATGGAGTGATGCACCTGATTGCTCATCCACTTGCGCAGGCCGCCCCAGCAGTTGAGGATGGCCACCTTGAACGGGGCCACATAGGACTTTGTGCCCTGCATATTTTCGTGGATCTGGCGGAACTCGCCGACCACGTTTTGAATCTCGTCGATAAAGCCGGGCCAGTTGCTGGCGAGCTTTAAGTAACCGCCGTAGCCGATGCGGTCCAGCGGGCTGCGCAAAATCGCGCGGCGGGCCTTCATCCAGTTGGTGCGGGCCTCACCGATGGGGTCGCCGCCCTCGGTGAACACATCGGGGAAGAAGTAGGGCAGCAGACGGCCTTCGGTGTACTTGACGCCCTTGATGTCGGAGATCATCCGCAGCGTAACGCCGCTGCCGACCGAGCCGACCACGCGTCCAGCCCGATGGAGCAAAATACTTGCCGTAGGGCTCGGTGCCGATCCAGTGGTCGCCGAGGAACATCATCGCTTCCTTGCCGTAGGAGTGGACGATGTCGACCATCTCTTTGGCAAGAGCGCAGACCTCCTGCTGCTGGAACTCGATGAAGTCGCGGAACTCCTTGCTGGGCACGCGGAACATCGTGTTGTGGTAGCCCTGATCCACAATGAACTCGGGGCGGAACTTGTACCCTGCCCACTTTTCAAATTTTTCCAGAATGTAGGGGCTGACGCTGGCGCTGTAGCCGAACCATTCGACGAATTTCTCGCGCTTCTGGTCGTCAAAGGTCAGCGTGAACTGGTGAAAGAAGGTCGTGAACCGCACCACATCAATGTGGGGGTTGGCCTCGCACCAGCGGCGCAGCTTTTCTTTTACATAGGCCTGCGTCTTTGGCTGGCGCACATCGTAGGTCAGCTGGTGGGGCGTATCCTTCCAGTCGTTGGTCAGGAAGTTGTACATGTGTACGGGGTCCCAGATCAGGAACGCCAGAAAGCTGACGGTGTACTCGTGATAGGGGACGGTTTCGATCTCGACCTCGCCCGTCGTTCGTCGAAGAACCAATTGTCGGTGGGGACGACCTCGCCCGTCGTGCGGTCAATGACCTCCCACCAGCGCTTGGGGTCATCCAGCGTGTTGACCTTGAGCTGCTGGGTGTGGAAGCCATCCATCAGATGAACGCGCAGCTTCGTGCCGCGCGCCGTATGGCGGTCACTGATCAGATACTCCTGCTGGACCTCGTCGGGGTTTGCCTCCGCCCAGGCGTTGTCCTTGCGGGTCGTATAATAGGTAGCGTACTTTTTGGCGGGGTCCGTCAGCAGCTCCTTCGGCATTTCGGTGCCGTCGCAGTCGCGCAGGGCATCCGCGCCCAACAGATTCTTCAGCCGCAGGGTCTCCGCAACCACATCTGCGTCTGTGGGAAGTGTCAATCTTCCGGTCTGCTCCATCTTCATAATCCCTTCTCTGTCCGTTTTGTCTGCCACGGCAGGCATCGTTTCATTGACATCATCATACTTGTTTCTGCCCTCTTTGAACAGTAGGTATATTGTTGCGCATTTGTACTATCTTGCTTTGTTTTCGAATGTCGGCGGCAACATCAGAAAATACAGAAAAAGCTGCACAAAAAGTAAGACTATTCTTTGTGCAGCTTGCTAGTTTTGGGCCTGTTTGCAGCGAAACGTGCCGGTATTCTGTTTTGCATCGTGATTTTTTATGGAAAGCTCTTGCCATGCGCCCCAAATGCGTATATAATAAGGACGGAACCGGAAACGGCCCACGGCTTTTTACTTTTCCGTTCTTGCTTAATTATGTAACGATGTTGCTCTGCATACTTTGGATTTTTTGTAAATATTTTGTCATTCGGAGGCGCACCGCCTATGAACACACGGTATGAATTCAATATGGACGTTCCCCCGCGGGAGGCCATCCGCCTGCTGTACGTGAGCAAGAGCCGCTTCGGCGGGGACTGGAACTCGGTGCCGCATACCCACTCCTGCACCGAAGTGTTCTACTGCGTGGATGGACGCGGTCAGTTCAACGTCGAAGGCAAAATGCTGGACGTTGCCCCGGACGACATGGTCATTGTGAACCCCCGCACCCTGCATACCGAGTTGAGCTACCGGGCAAACCCGCTGGAATATATTGTGCTGGGCATCGAGGGCATTGAAATTTTGTTTGACCAGAAGGACCACGGCTACACGATGCTGAAATGCGGTCCCCAGCGGGAGGAGCTGCTGAGCCTGATGCAGCTGCTGCTGCGGGAAATCGACGCGCGGGAGGACGGCTGCGAGATGGTCTGCCAGGACCTGACCGAGGTGCTGCTTGTCAGGATCGTGCGTATGGCGTCGGTTTCGCTGCGTCTCACCGCGCCGCCCGCCGAGAGCAAGGAATGTGCCACTGCAAAACGATATATCGATGAAAATTACAGTGAAAGCATTACCCTGGACAAGCTGGCGGAGATTGCCCACGTAAACAAATATTACCTGTCCCACTCGTTCAAGAACGAGTATAAGTCTCCCCCATCGACTACCTGATGAAGCGCCGCATTACCGAGCCAAAGCGCTGCTTACCAGCACCGATTTCAGCCTGACCCAGATCGCCGAGCAGATCGCTTCGGCTCTTTGGCTTATTTTTCCAAATGCTTCCGCAAGGTCGAAGGCATCAGACCCAATGAGTACC
>ENA-OQCN01000789-OQCN01000789.1-human-gut-metagenome-genome-assembly--contig:-NODE-789-length-16730-cov-2.014576_pt1 | contig 16730 bp, 27 predicted proteins | sample MGYA00242497_ERZ504576 | MGnify/ENA primary metagenome ERZ504576 (study PRJEB26092, sample SAMD00036296) | human gut metagenome | host: Homo sapiens | study: EMG produced TPA metagenomics assembly of... | reverse complement strand
CCCTTTCCGACCGGCTTCACCCCGTGGGAGGTCATCCAAAGCGGCTGGCCTGCGCCGCGCAGGGAGATTTCTGCGCTGCACTCTATAATCCTTCTTCCAAGGGCAGGCCGGACTACCTGCAAAAGGCAGTGCGCATCCTGCGCGCAAACGGCAAGGCGGATGATACCGTCTGCGGCCTTGTGCGCAACATTGGCCGCGAGGGCCAGAGCGCCCGGGTGCTGACGCTGGCCGAGCTGGAAAACACGCCGGTGGATATGTTCACCACCGTGTATATCGGCAACAGCAATACCCGCGCCTTTCGGGCCGGATGGTCACGCCGCGGGGGTACCGTAAGTGAAGGCGGTCGTGTTCAGCGGCACCACCGAGGGCCGCCGCTTCTCCAAAAAGCTGGCAGAGCTTGGCGTTGCGGTAACGGTGTGCGTGGCAACGCCGCTGGGGGCCGAGGAGCAGGGCGAAATGGCGGGCATCACGGTGCACGCCGGGCGGCTGCAGCCGGATGCCATGGCGGCATTGCTGGCGGGAGCTGATCTCTGCGTGGATGCCACCCACCCTTATGCAGTGGATGCCACCAGGAACATCCGCGCTGCAGCGGTGCAGGCGGGCGTGGAATACCGCCGCCTGCTGCGTGCGCAAAGCCCCTTGCCGCCCGGCTGTGCGGTGTTTGAAACAGCAGCGCAGGCTGCAGAATATCTGGCCGGGACAGAGGGCAATATCCTGCTTGCCACCGGTGCCAAGGAGCTGGCTGTGTTTGCCGGGCTGGAACCGGCGCGGCTTTACCCGCGCGTCCTGCCCACGCCGGAGGGCATTGCCGCCTGTGAAGCGGCCAATGTCCCGCACCGGAACATCATTGCCATGCAGGGGCCGTTCAGTCTGGCGCTGAATAAGGCGTTGATAACACAGTTTCAGATCCGGTACCTCGTCACCAAGGACGGCGGCGTAGCGGGCGGCTTTGCCGAGAAGGTGCAGGCCGCTGCCGATACCGGCGCACAGCTGGTGGTGCTGCGCCGCCCGCCGGAAACTGGCGAGACGGAAATACAAATTTTAGCGTATTGCAAGGAGATTTTGCAATGGTCACACTGATCGGCATGGGCAGCGGAAAATGGGAAGCCCTTTCGGCGCAGGCGCAGCAGGCTGTGCGCAGCGCGGGCCTTGTGTTCGGTGCAAAGCGGCTGCTGGCGGGCCTGCCTGCAGACTGCATGGCCCGGCAGTTCGCGTTCTACCAGCCGCTGACATTCTGGAAACACTGGCACAAAACCCCGGGCAGGATGCTGCCGTACTTTACAGCGGCGATACCGGATTTTACTCCGGTGCGTCCGGTCTGCTCACGCCGCTGCGGGCGCTGGGCATCCCCGCGCGGGTGTATCCGGGCGTTTCCAGCATCCAGCTGCTTTCAGCGGCGCTGGGCCGACCGTGGCAGGACTGGAAGCTGGTCTCGGCCCATGGCTGCGCCTGCGACCCGGTGGCCGAGTGCATGATGAACCGTTCGGTGTTCTTCCTCACCGGCGGCACTGAAACGCCCGCCTCTCTGTGCCAGAAGCTGACCGATGCCGGTATGGGCGAAGCCCACGGCGTGGTGGGCGAAAACCTTGGCACCGAGGCGGAAGCCATCCGCTACGGCTCTGCTGCAGAGCTGGCGGGGCAGAGCTTTGCACCACTCAGTGTGCTTCTGGTGGAAAACTTTGATCTGCCGCAGCTGCGTGCGCCGGGCTTCCCGGACGAAAGCTTCATCCGGAGCGAGGTGCCCATGACCAAGCAGGAGGTGCGCGCTGCTGCGCTGGCAAAGCTGGCGGTAATGCCCACCGACACTCTGTGGGATGTGGGCGCAGGCACCGGCAGTGTGAGCGTGGAGCTTGCGCTGGCGGCACCCAAAGGCCGCGTTTACGCCGTGGAGTGTGAACCGGATGCCTGTGAACTGATCCGTAAAAACCGGGCAAAGTTCCAAACTTACAACCTCATCCTCATCGAGGGCCGCGCACCGGATGTGCTGGCAGACCTGCCTGCGCCGGATGCCGTGTTCATCGGCGGCACCAAGGGCGGCATGGAAGCCGTGCTGGATGAAGTGCTCGGCAAGAATCCGAACGCACGCATCTGCATTTCGGCCATTGCGCTGGAAACGCTGGGCGCTGCCATTGCCGCCCTCACGGCCCGGGGCCTGACCGCAGAGGTAACGCAGATCGCCGTCAGCCGCACAAAACCGGCGGGCCGACTGCACCTGCTCATGGCCAATAACCCCATCTTCCTCATTACGGGTACACGCAAATGATGCAATTCCTCATCGCCGCGCCTTCTTCCGGCAGCGGCAAGACCACTGTTGCCTGTGCAGTGCTGGCGGCGCTGAAAAAGCGCGGGGCCGACCCCTGTGCGTTCAAAAGCGGGCCGGACTACATCGACCCCATGTTCCACCGCTCGGCTCTGCAGGTGGACAGCCACAATCTGGATCTGTTTCTTTCCAACAGGGATATGGTGCGGGCCATTTTTGCCCGCTATGCCGCCGGGCATGGTGCCGCCGTGTGCGAGGGCGTATGGCTTTATGATGGTCAGGGCCTGACCACCCGTGCCAGCGCTTGGGAACTGGCGGATACGCTGGGCCTACCGGTGCTGCTGGTGGTACAGCCCAAGGGTGCAGCGTGACGCTGGCCGCGCAAATTCAGGGCCTTGTGAACTTCCGCAAAAACAGCCATGTTTCGGGCATCCTGCTCAATGATTGTTCCGAAAAGCTGTATAAAATGCTCAAGGCCCTGCTGGAAAGGGAGACCGGCCTGCCGGTGCTGGGTTATCTGCCCCATTTGCCGCAGGCAGCGGTAGAAAGCCGACACCTCGGCCTGAAGACTGCAGATGAAATTGCCGACCTGCAGGAAAAGATCGCCCTGCTGGCCGATGCACTGGTGCTGGATTGGCAGCGCCTTGCCGTGCTGACCGAAAAGCCTGCGCCGGAAGCTTTGCCGGGAGCAGCTGCACCCACATCCGTCCGCATTGCGGTGGCAAAGGACGAGGCGTTCTGCTTTACCTATGCCGAAACGCTGGACGCACTGCGGGATGCCGGGGCGGAGCTTGTGCTTTTCAGCCCGGTACAGGATGCGGTTTTGCCGGAAAATATAGGTGGCTGTATCTGCCGGCGCTACCCGGAGCTGTACGCCAAAACTCTGAGTGAAAACAAAACCATGCTGGCTTCCATCCGGCAGGCCGTGCAGGCGGGCCTGCCCACAACGGCCGAATGCGGCGGCTTTTTGTATCTGGGCCGGAGCCTTGAGGATGCCGACGGTAAGGCGTGGCCCATGGCAGATGTTCTGCCGGGCGATGGCATCCGGGTGGGAAGCTGGTGCGCTTTGGCTATGCCGAAATGACTGCCAAGGCGGACAGCATGCTCTTCTGCGCCGGAGAAACGCTGCCCATCCACGAATTCCACCACTGGGATTCCACCGCAAACGGCACTGCATTTACTGCCTGCAAAAACGAAAAAATGCAGTGGGAATGCGGCTTTGCAAACGAGAATTTCTATGCGGGGTTCCCGCATTTATACTGGGCGGGCACGCCCCTGCCGGGCCGCTTTGTGCGCGCGGCAGAACGATACAGCAAAACAAAAGGATGACCTAAATGACCGAAACGGAACTGAATGCACTTTTGGCGGGTATCACCCCTGCCAACGAAGCTGCCCGCGCGGCGGCACACGCCCACTGGGCCAGCCTTGCAAAGCCTCTGGGCGGGTTGGGCCGGCTGGAGACCATGCTGGAGGATGCCGCCGCCCTTACCGGCAGTGCGGAGCTTGATCTTTCCCGCCGGGTGGTGGTGGTGCTCTGCGCGGATAACGGCGTGGTGGCGCAGGGCGTGAGCCAGACCGGGCAGGAAGTGACCCGTGCCGTGGCCGAAAACCTTGCCATGCGGCGCACCAGTGTGTGCCAGATGCCCGCACGGCCCACTGCGATGTTCTGCCGTGGATATGGCATGGCAGGCGAACCGGTGCCCGGCGTGCGCAGCTGCCGCATTGCCGCAGGCACGGCGGATTTTACCCAAGGCCCTGCCATGAGCGGGCCGAGGCCGTGCAGGCCGTTGGGGAGGGCATTGCCCTTGCCCGGGAACTGGCAGAGGATGGCTACAGCTCATCGCCACCGGTGAAATGGGCATTGGCAATACCACCACCTCCAGCGCGGTGGCGGCAGTGCTGCTGGGCCAGCCCGTGGAGCTTATGACCGGGCGCGGTGCGGGCCTCTCGGACGAAGGGCTTGCCCGCAAGGTGGATGCCATCTGCCGCGGCATCCTTTGCAATGAGCCGGACCCGGAAGACACATTGGATGTTCTTGCAAAGCTTGGCGGCTTTGATATCGCGGGCCTGTGCGGTGTGTTTCTGGGCGGTGCACTGGCCGGTGTGCCGGTGCTGGCAGATGGCTTTATCAGCGGAGTGGCCGCGCTGTGCGCCGTGCGGCTGTGCCCGGCGGCGGCAAAGGCTGTGTTTGCAAGCCACTGCTCGGCAGAGCCTGCCGCGCGCATCGTGCTGGAAGCACTGGGCAAGGCACCCATCATTACGGCGGGGCTGCATCTGGGCGAGGGCACCGGCGCGGTGGCCAGCATCCCGCTGTGGGATATGCGCTGGCCGTATACGGCGGGTGCTACTCCTTTGCGGAGGGCGGCATTGCGCCGTATACGCCCCAATGTTGACGCTGGTTCTAGGCGGCGCGGCCAGCGGCAAAAGTGAATATGCCGAGAGCCTTGTGCTGAAAACCACCGGCCCGCGCTACTATCTTGCCACCATGCAGGTGTGGGATGCCGAGTGTGCCGCCCGGGTGGAAAAGCACCGCAAAATGCGGGCCGCAAAGCAGTTTGAAACGGTGGAGTGTCCCTTGCATCTGGACAATGTGCGCCTGCCTGCGCGGGGCACCGCCTTGCTGGAAGACCTTGGCAACCTTGCCGCCAACGAGCTGTACGACCCGGCGGGAGCAGGGGAAAACGCGGCCAAAGCCATCCTGCACGGGCTGGAAAGCCTTGCAGCCCAGTGCGAAAACCTCATCGTTGTTTCCAACGAGGTGTTCAGCGGCGGGGCCGATTATGCCGGTGACACAGGTCGCTATCTGCTGGCACTGGCACAGGTAAACAATGCCTTTGCCGCCCGGCAGATGCAGTGGTGCGGGTGGTATGCGGCATCCCCGTGTACTATAAAGGAGTGGAAAAATGATCGTTTTGCAGACCATTGCGGTGGCCTTTGCCATGTTTTCGGCCATCCCGGTGCCGCAGTTCGACTGGAACGAAAAAAATATGCGCTACGCCATGTGCGCCTTCCCGCTCATTGGTGTCGTTATTGGTGCGGCGTGGTGTGTGTGTGGCGCGCTGCCCCTGCCGGGCTTTGCCAAGGCGGCGGGCTTTGCGCTGATCCCGGTATGGATCACCGGCGGCATCCATCTGGACGGCTATGCCGACACCTGCGATGCCCTTTCCAGCTACGGCGACCGAGAAAAGAAGCTGGAAATATTAAAAGACCCCCATTGCGGTGCCTTTGCGGTCATCCGACTGTGCAGCTATTTTCTGGCCTATTTTGCCTGTGTACCTGTGTGAGTTTTACACCCCGCGTGGGTGTGCTGTGGGTTCTGGCACTGGTGCTGGAACGGGCGCTTTCGGGCCTTGCGGTGGCATCGTTCCCCATGGCAAAAACACCGGTCTTGCACACACCTTGCCACTGCAGCAGACAAAACTGTGGTGCGTCGGGTGCTGGCGGTGCTGGCCGCAGTGCTGTGCGTGGGCATGGCGGCGCTGGGCGGCTGGGCGCTGGTGCTGGCAGCGCTGGTGGTGCTCTGGCGCTACCATGCCGTGAGTTGGAAGCAGTTCGGCGGCATCACGGCGACCTGGCCGGGTGGTTTTTACAGCGGGCCGAGCTGTGGATGCTGGCGGCGCTGTGTGCCTGCCAGTGGGGAGGGCTGCTATGATCTTTATTACCGGGCCGCTCTACAGCGGCAAGCGTACCTTGCGCAAACACTTCCCGCAAGCGTCTTTCGGACGTGCAGGTATTGGCTGCCGATGCCGCCGACCTGCCTGCCTTGCAGACAAGCTTGCCCATGAATACGATATCCTCATCGCCACCGAGGTAGGCGGCGGTGTTGTGCCGATGGATGTCAAACAGCGCGCAGACCGCGAGGCGGCGGGCAGGCTTGCCTGCCTGCTGGCCGCACGGGCAGAGTGCGTGGTGCAGATGTTCTGCGGCATCCCCACGGTTTTGAAAGGAGAATTGTCTCAATGCTGATCTATCTTCTACGTCATGGCCAGACGGAATACAACGCCCAGAAGCGTTATCAGGGCCAGCGCGACATCCCGCTCTCACCCGAAGGCGCTGCTCAGCTGCGCCGGGCAGATTTTGACCCGATGTGTCTATGTTTCCACCCTGCAGCGCACCAGCCAGACGGCGCGCATCCTGTTCCCGGAGCAAAGCTTGTGCCGGTGGACGGCCTGAAAGAGATGTGCTTTGGCAGCTTTGAGGGCCGCAATTTCATCGAGATGGAAAAGGACCCCGAGTATCAGGCATGGGTGAAGGCCAACTGCGAAAGCCCCTGCCCGGATGGAGAGCGCAAGACGGATTTTTCAGACCGCATCTGCCGCACCGTGCAGAGCTGATCGATAAAGCTCTTGCCGCAGGCGAAGAGCGGCTGGTCATTCTGGCCCACGGCGGCACCCAGATGGCCGCATGGAGCGGTTTGCCGTCCCCCACAGGGACTATTACGCATGGTGCGGACCCAACGCGGGCGGCTTTGTGCTGGATGCAAAGGACTGGACGGAAAAGCATCTGCTGTATCTCGTGAAGACCGTCCAGTACACAAAGGAGAGCAGGGCATGATCCTTCAGGCAGTTGTCGGCGGTTTTGTGCTGGACGCGCTCTTCGGCGACCCGGCGTGGCTGCCGCACCCGGTGTGCTCATGGCAGATGCATCTCCCGGCTGGAAAGTTCCTGCGCGCCCGCCTGCCCGGCACCCCGCAGGGCGAGCTGCTGGGCGGTGCCGTGACGGCGTTCTGCCTGCCGGTGGGCACCTTTCTGGTCACGAGCCTTGTGTGTCTGGCGGCGGCAAAGCTCAGCCCGTGGCTGGGCCTTGCGGTGCAGATGTTCTGGTGCGGGCAGGCGCTGGCGGCAAGGGGCCTTGCGCAGGAGAGCACAAATGTGTATAACGAGCTGGTTCGGAACGACCTGCCCGCCGCTCGCAAAGCCGTGAGCCGCATCGTGGGCCGCGACACCCAGGACCTGACCGCCGAGGGCGTGACCAAGGCCGCGGTGGAAACGGTGGCCGAAAATGCCAGCGACGGCGTCATTGCGCCGCTGCTGTATATGCTCATCGGCGGAGCACCGCTGGCGCTGACCTACAAGGCCATCAACACCATGGACAGCATGCTGGGCTACAAGAACGAAAAGTACCTTTATTTTGGCCGCGCAGCCGCGAAGCTGGACGATGTGGCAACTACATCCCCAGCCGCCTTGCCGCCCTTTTGTGGGTGGCGGCTGCGGCCTTTACCGGCAACGATGCCAAGGGCGCATGGCGCATCTGGCGGCGGGACCGGCACAACCACGCCAGCCCCAACAGCGCCCAGACCGAAAGCGCTGCGCCGGTGCACTGGGCGTGCAGGCTGGCCGGCCCGGCTTACTATTTTGGCGAATATTACCCCAAGCTACCATCGGTGATGCCCTGCGCCCCATTGAGCCGCAGGACATCCTGCGCGCCAACCGCATGATGTATGTGGCAAGCGGCTTTGCGCTGGCATGGGGTGCAGCAATACGGGGGTTCCTTGCATGAAACAATTGACCCATGGCGGCGACTGGGCGGGCTACCGCGCCGAGTTTGGCCGCGACCCGCTGGATTTTTCGGCCAATGTCAGCCCGCTGGGCCTGCCGGAAGGGGTGGCAAAGGCCATTACGGCAGCGCTTGCCACGGCAGACCGCTACCCCGACCCGCTGTGCCGGGCCCTGCGTGAAAAACTGGCGGTGGCTGAGGGAGTGCCCGCCGAATGGCTGCTGTGCGGCAACGGCGCGGCAGACCTCATCTTCCGGCTGGCGCTGGCTGCAAAGCCCCGCACTGCACTGGTAACGGCCCCCACTTTTGCCGAGTATGCCACCGCCCTTGAAACGGCAGGCTGCACGGTGGAACGGCATTTTTTGCGGGAAGAAAACGATTTTGCGGTGACGAAAGATCTCCTGAACGCGGTGCACCCGGGTACAAATATGGTGTTCCTCTGTCAGCCCAACAACCCCACCGGCCAGCTGGCAGAGCCTGCCCTTGTGGAGGCGCTGCTGCGCAGATGCGAAGCCGTGGGTGCGGTACTGGCCGTGGACGAATGCTTTCTGGATTTTCTGCCGGAGGGCGAAGCCTTTCGGCAAAGCATCTGCTGAAAAACAGCAAAAAACTGATTATTTTAAAAGCCTTCACCAAGCTTTACGGCATGGCAGGCGTGCGTCTGGGCTATTGCCTGTGCTCTGATACAGAGCTGCTTGCCCGGATGCGGGCAGCGGGGCAGCCGTGGGCGGTTTCCAGTCTGGCACAGGCGGCGGGCATTGCTGCGCTGGACGAGACGGAATATGTGGCGAAGGTGCGTGCATTGATCGAAGCACAGCGGCCTGTGCTGGCAGACGGCCTGCGGGCGCTGGGCCTGCGGGTGATCGAGGGCCGGGCTAACTATCTGCTGTTCCGCGCGCCGGAAGCGCTGGGCGAAGCGCTGCGCCGCAAGGGTGCGGTACTGCGCAGCTGCGGCAATTATCCGGGCTTGATGCCAGCTGGTACCGCACCGCCGTGCGCACAGAAAACGAGAACCGGCAGCTGCTTGCACTGCTGGCCGAAACCCTGCCGGAGGTGGCACAATGAGCAAGGCAAAATGCATTATGGTGCAGGGCACCATGAGCGGTGCGGGCAAAAGCCTGCTGTGCGCGGCGCTGTGCCGCATCTTTGCGCAGGATGGCTACCGCGTGGCCCCTTTCAAAAGCCAGAACATGGCCCTGAACAGCTTCGTCACCCGCAACGGTGCAGAGATGGGCCGTGCTCAGGTGGTGCAGGCACAGGCTGCAGGCGTGGAGCCGGATGTGCGCATGAACCCATCCTGCTCAAGCCCAGCAGCGATGTGGGCAGTCAGGTGATCGTGAACGGCAAGGCCCGGGGCCAGATGCCTGCCGCCGCCTATTTTAAAATGAAGCGCAGCCTTATCCCGGACATTCTGGAAGCCTACAACAGCCTTGCCGCCGAGAACGACATTATCGTGATCGAAGGCGCGGGCAGCCCGGCGGAGATCAACCTGAAAGCCGACGATATCGTGAACATGGGCCTTGCAAAGATGGTGGATGCGCCGGTGCTGCTGGCGGGCGATATCGACCGCGGCGGCGTATTCGCCCAGCTGTACGGCACTGTGGAGCTGCTGGAAGCCGACGAGCGTGCCGCATCAGGGGCTCATCATCAACAAGTTCCGGGGCGATGTGGAGATCCTGCGGCCCGGCCTTGCCATGCTGGAAGAAAAAACGCACCTGCCCGTGCTGGGCGTAGTGCCGTACCTGCGGGTGGAGATCGAGGACGAGGATTCCCTCTCCGACCGGCTGGATACAAAAGCTGCGGTCAAGCCGCTGGATATCGCCATCCTGCGCCTGCCGCATGTGTCCAACTTCACCGACTTTATCCCGCTGGAACAGCACCCGCTGCTGGGCGTGCGGTATGTGCAGCGCACCCGCCAGCTGGGTGCACCGGATCTCGTCATCCTGCCCGGCACCAAGAACACCATGGACGACCTGCGCTGGCTGCGGGAAAGCGGACTGGAAGCGGCGGTGCTCAGGCTTTCGGCAGCCGGTACGCCGGTGCTGGGCGTGTGCGGCGGCTATCAGATGCTGGGCGAACAGCTCTGCGACCCGGCAGGGAGGAGAGCGGCACCCCCTGCACCCTGCGGGGCCTTGGCCTGCTGCCCACCACGACGGTGTTCGGCACCGAAAAGCACCTGACCCAGACCGCAGCCTGTGTGACCACAGAACCCTTTGCAGGCGCAAAGCTGACGGGCTACGAGATCCACGCAGGCCGCACCGAGGTGCGGGGCAGTGCGTTCTGCATCCTTGCAGACGGCACGCCGGAGGGCTGTGTGCAGGACGGTGTATTCGGTACCTACCTGCACGGCCTGTTCGACACCGGCGAACTGACCGAAAAACTGACCGCATTTTTGTGCAAACGGAAGGGCATCGATCCGGCCGGGGCCGAGCTTATCCCCATGGAGCAGTACCGTCAGCAGCAGTTTGATCTGCTTGCCGATGGTGTGCGCGCGGCACTGGATATGCCCGCCATCTATGCCGCCATGGGAATGCAAAAAGGAGACAACACATGACACCGCAGCATCATCTGCCCGCCGACATTGAACGGACGAGCATCTCCATTATCACAAGGGAACTGGACGAGCTGGGCCTGACCCCGCCGCCGGAGACGGCTGCGGTGGTCAAGCGGGTCATCCACACCACCGCGGATTTCGACTATGCCAAAAATCTGCGCTTTACACCCGGCGCGGTGGAAGCCGCAGTCAAGGCCCTGCACGCGGGTGCTTTCATCGTTACCGACACCAATATGGCGCTGGCGGGCATCACAAAGCCGGGCCTGAAAAAACTGAACGGTGAAGCCATCTGCTACATGGCAGACCCCGCTGTGGCCGAAGCCGCAAAGCAGGCGGGCACCACCCGTGCCGTTGCCGCCATGCACCGCGCTGCCCGGGAGCACCCGGGGGCCATTCTGGCCATTGGCAATGCGCCCACGGCCCTTTTGACCATTGCGGAGGAAATGGAAGCCGGTCTGCGGCCTGCACTGGTCATTGGCGTGCCGGTGGGGTTTGTGAATGTGGTGGAAAGCAAGGAAGTACTGTTTGCCGCCTGCGAGCGATACGGCGTGCCTGCCATCGCCGCCATGGGCCGCAAGGGCGGCAGCAATGTGGCTGCAGCCATCTGCAACGCCTCATTTACTCTGCCGCCGAAATGCTGGACCCCTCTGCCAGAGGGTGGAACGGATAAGGCGGAAACAGCATAACATCAAAAACCCGGAACCCTTTTTGAGCCGTTTTGGCCGAGAAAAGTTCCGGGTTTTGTTCATGATTTTTTCAGAGAGCTATTTTGCAACAGCCCCATTTTCACGGAAAAGGTCCGAACCGAGCACGGCATCCACACTGCCGGCATCAGGCTGCGGGGAACGCCTTGTTCCACACTTCGATCACCTTGAACTTCGGGGTCCAGCTTCGGGCTCAAAGCGGTCGCCCTTGGCACTCATGGTGCCCTGCTCGGTGCACCACTGTGCGGCCTTGGCCATATCAGGGTCGGTCACATCCGCAAAGGCGGGTGCGCACACGCTCAGCACCATGCACAGCGCCACGAGGGCCGAAAGCAGCCTTTGGGTCAGGGCCGTCTGCTTCATATGGAATTCCTCCTTTTTGCTTACAGGGGGGTATGCGTCCGCCTTGAAAATACCATATTTCACCTTCTTTTTCAATAAAACCTGCGTGAAACGCCCCAAACCTGCGTGAAAAACGTTTTGCACCGCTGTGCGCGCCTTTGCCCCCTCTTGCAATTTGTGCGCAAAGGGTGTAGAATACAGTCACAATCAAATACAGGGGAGCTTGTGAAGCAGGCTGAGAGGAAGTACCTAAACTTCGACCCTTTTACCTGATGCGGATAATGCCGCCGTAGGAAGTCAGAATGGATGATTTTTTGCAGGAGGCACCGCGGAAGGTGTCTCCTGCTTTTTGTTGTGTACCTATTACCATTAAGGAGGATGCCTTGTACTTTTCTGCGGAAGTGCCGCAGCGGGCTGAGGGGGAGCGCCCTGAGCTTTGTGACCGTCAGCGATGGGAAGCCGTGTTCCGGCGTGAGAGGAGACCAGAAAGTCTCGACCGCTTCTTATAGTTCCTGCGCCGGGTCTGGCACCGGGTGCGGGTTGTTTGCGGAGGCGCTGTATGGTTTTTGCTGCTTCCGCAGGTTTGGAAAGGAGCCTTGCCTTATGAAAAAACTCTCTGTGAAAAAGCTGGCGTTGGCCGGCATGCTGTGCGCTCTGTGCGTGGTGGGCAGCGTATTCAGCTTCCCCATGTTCGGCAGCAAATGTGCACCCATCCAGCACATGGTCAATGTGACCTGCGCGGTGCTGCTTGGCCCGTGGTGGGGCGTGGGCGTGGCCTTTGTGGCCTCGCTGCTGCGCAATCTGCTGGGTCTGGGCAGCCTGATGGCCTTCCCCGGCAGCATGTTCGGCGCACTGCTGTGCGGCCTTGTGTACCATAAGACCAAAAACATCCTTGCCACCATGGTGGGCGAGGTGTTCGGCACCAGCATTCTGGGCGGCTGTGCGCTTACCCGGTGGCCATCTTCCTCATGGGCAAGAGCGCCGGCGACATCGCGTTCTATGCCTACATCGTGCCGTTCCTCATCTCACTGCAGTGGGTTCCATCATTGCGGGCGTGCTGGTGTACAGCCTGCAGCGCTCCGGCGCACTGCGCTCCATGCAGAACAGTCTTTCCTGACGGAGGGGCACCCGAATGTTCAAAACAGAGTTTGAAAATGTCCGCCGCACCTGCCCGCTCATCCATAACATTACCAACTACGTCACCGTGAACGACTGCGCCAACATGGTGCTGGCCTGCGGTGCTTCGCCCATCATGGCCGACGATGCCGCCGAGGTGGAGGACATCACCACCATCTGCGGCGGTCTGAACATCAACATCGGCACCCTGAACAGCCGCACCATCACCAGCATGCTGCTGGCGGGCAAAAAGGCAAACCAGCTGGGACATCCTGTGGTGCTGGACCCGGTGGGTGCGGGTGCATCCCGCCTGCGCACCGACACGGCTTTCCGCCTGCTCAGGGACGTAAAGTTCACCGTGATCCGCGGCAACATCTCGGAGATCAAAACGCTGGCCTCCGGCGCGGGAACCACCAAGGGCGTGGATGCCGATGTGGCCGATAAAGTTACTGAGGAAAATCTGGATTCTGCCGTGGCCTTTGCCAAGGCCTTTGCAGCCCAGACGGGTGCTGTTATTGCCATTACCGGTGCCATCGACATCGTGGCGGATGCCCACACCGCCTACTGCATCCGCAACGGTAATGCTATGATGAGCAGCATCACCGGCACGGGCTGCCAGCTTTCGGCCCTGACGGCGGCGTTCGTCACCGCCAACCCCGGACATCCGCTGGAAGCCGCTGCAGCCGCAGTGTGCGCCATGGGCCTTGCGGGCGAGACCGCCACAAGCGCCTGACCCCGCTGGACGGCAACTCCACCTACCGCAATTATATCATCGATGCCATTTACAATATGACCCCGGATCAGCTGGAAGAAGGAGCAAACTATGAAGTGCGATAAGCAGAACATGCTTCTGTATGCCGTCACCGACCGCGCATGGGTGGGAAAGCAGACCCTCTATGAACAGGTGGAGAGCGCCCTGAAGGGCGGTGTCACCTGTGTGCAGCTGCGTGAAAAAGAGCTGGACGACGAAGCTTTTCTGAAAGAGGCTGTGGAGATTCATGCTCTGTGCCAGCGCTACGGCGTGCCGTTCTTTGTGAACGACAATGTGGACATTGCCATCCGCTGCCACGCCGAGGGTGTGCATGTGGGGCAGGAGGATATGCTGCAGCGCAGGTGCGCGCCCGTGTGGGCGAGGGAATGATGATCGGCGTTTCCGTCCACAGTGTGGAGGAAGCACGGGAAGCCGTCAAGCACGGCGCAGACTGCCTTGGCGTGGGCGCAGCCTTTGCCACCCACACCAAGACCGATGTGGATGTTCTGCCCACGAGACCCTGAAGGCCATCTGTGATGCCGTGGACATCCCGGTGGTGGCCATTGGCGGCATCCACAAGGAGAACATCCTGCAGCTCAAGGGCACCGGTGTGGATGGCGTGGCCCTTGTGAGCGCCATCTTTGCAGCAGACGACATCGAGACCGAGTGCAAAGAGTTGAAAGCCCTGTCGGAGCAGATCATCTGACCGATCCCGCGGCAAACCGGGGACACCACCTTGGGCCGCGTTATAAAATTCATGGAGAAAACCAACATGAAAAGCGTATTTTGCGCAGGTGCCGGCATCCAGAACGTTCTGTTTTTTCTGAATGACGGCTGCCTTTCCCTACCCTTGTATGACCAGCACCCTGCTGTTCAGAGATAAACTGTCATTTGGAGGAACAGAGCGTATGCAGACTTATACCACTCAGATGGATGCTGCCCGCAAGGGCATCATCACGCCGCAGATGGAGATCGTGGCTAAAAAAGAGTATCGCACCACCGAGGAGATCCGCCAGTGGGTGGCCGAGGGCAAGGTAGCCATTCCGGCCAACAAGCACCACGAGTGTTTGAACCCCGAGGGTGTCGGCTCCATGCTGCGCACCAAGATCAACGTGAACCTTGGTGTCTCCCGCGACTGCAAGGACTACAACGTGGAGATGCAGAAGGTGATGAGCGCCGTCAACATGGGTGCCGAAGCCATTATGGATCTGTCCAGCCACGGCAACACCCAGCCCTTCCGCCAGAAGCTGACCCACGAGTGCCCGGTGATGATCGGCACCGTGCCGGTGTACGATTCGGTCATCCACTACCAGCGCGATCTGGCTGAGCTGACCGCACAGGACTTCATCGATGTGGTGCGCCTGCATGCAGAGGACGGTGTGGACTTTGTCACCCTGCACTGCGGCATCACCCGCAAGACCATCGAGCAGATCCGCAAGCACAAGCGCAAGATGAACATTGTCAGCCGCGGCGGCTCTCTGGTGTTTGCATGGATGAGCATGACCGGCAACGAGAACCCCTTCTACGAGCACTTTGACGAGATCTGCGAGATCTGCGCCGAGCACGATGTGACCATCTCGCTGGGCGATGCCTGCCGTCCCGGCTGTCTGGCTGACGCCACCGATGTGTGCCAGATCGAGGAGCTGGTGCGTCTGGGCGAGCTGACCAAGCGCGCATGGGCACACAACGTGCAGGTGATGGTGGAAGGCCCCGGCCATGTGCCCCTGAATCAGGTGGCTGCCAACATGGAGGTGCAGAAGAGCATCTGCATGGGCGCACCCTTCTATGTGCTGGGACCCCTCGTCACCGATATCGCCCCCGGTTACGACCACATCACCGCTGCCATCGGCGGCGCTGTGGCTGCAGCCAGCGGTGCAGCTTTCCTGTGCTATGTGACCCCCGCCGAGCATCTGGCTCTGCCCAATGTGGACGATGTGAAGCAGGGCATCGTGGCCTCCAAGATCGCTGCCCACGCCGCCGATATCGCCAAGGGCATCCCCCACGCCCGGGACATCGACGATAAGATGGGCGATGCCCGCCGTGTGCTGGACTGGGATGCACAGTTCGCCTGCGCACTGGACCCGGAGACCGCAAAGGCCATCCGCGATGCCCGCCTGCCGGAGGACGACCACAGCGACACCTGCAGCATGTGCGGCAAGTTCTGTGCCGTGCGCAGCATGAACAAGGCGCTGGCCGGTGAGTACATCGACATTCTGTAAAAATCTTCTGTTTTGCGCGCAGCAGCGTGCATCTTCCTCCGCCGCCCGGGATGACCGCCGGGCGGCTTTTGTTGTAATTCCCAAAAGATTGTGTTAAAATAACAATAAGGCGCTGATTGCAAAATTGGTGGTCATGCTTTCTATCCCGTATCGCTGGTTTTTCTATTTCTACATAGAACAAGCAGAGGTCCGGGAGGAAACTTTTTTTGAAAGTACCCTGCCCGGAGCCTTGAAGGCGAAGAGCAACGGCAACGACCGCCGCCAGTGGCGGAAACAGGGAGTTGCTGTTGGGGCCGCGGCCTGCAAGATGCGAGTGCCGCCCAAGGCACGAAGCAGATGCAGGGAGCCGCAACCCGGATATATCGAATGAATCTGCTGGAGACTCTCGCATTGCTCACGTTCATTCTCGCGTTGTTGAGCTTGGTCGTGGATGTGATCCGTCTGACCGTTGAGGTCATGGCAAAGTTTTCCCAGATGAAAAGCGATGATAACAAAAAGATTGACCGCCTCACAGTTCCCCAACTCGAGCGGTCAATCTTTTTGACTAACGGGATGGAAAGCTGACCTTTGCAGTCAGCGCCCCTTCTGTTTGTAGTATAATCGAAGCTATGTGATTTGTCAAGTTATCCTGTTCCATCGATTATTTCTATCAATATTTTAGATTTTACAATTCTTCTGTACTGTACTATAATGAAGTTATCGTCTTCATTCCATTGATCTACAGGAGGAATCTGCCTTGCTGGTAAATCTTATCGAATCCGTCTATCGCCTGCTGTGGGGCGATCTATTCACCATCCCGCTGGGCGGCGGCATCGGCATTTCCTTCATGGTGGTGCTGCTGTTCACGGCGGGCATCTGGTTCACCTGCCGCACCCGTCTTTTGCCGGTGCGGCTGTTCCGGGATATGATCGCCGCCGTGTGCGAGAAAAAGCAAGGCAGGAACGGCCTTTCCTCCTTCCAGACGCTGGTCATTTCCACCGCCACCCGCGTGGGCATGGGCAATCTGGTGGGCGTGGTGGCCGCTGTTTCTGCAGGCGGTGCCGGTGCGGTGTTCTGGATGTGGGTCACTGCCATTCTGGGTGCGTCCACCTCCTTTATCGAATCCACCCTTGCCCAGAAATACCGCCAGCCCGACCCGCTGTACGGCGGCTGGCGCGGCGGACCGGCCTACTATCTGCATGTGCTGGCGGAGCGCAGGCGCGGCAAAAGCTCAAACGCTCTGTGGTAGCGGCGCTGTTTGCGGTGTCTGGTCTCATCTGCTGGTGCGGCATCAGTCAGGTAATCTCTA
>ENA-OQCN01000785-OQCN01000785.1-human-gut-metagenome-genome-assembly--contig:-NODE-785-length-16755-cov-3.751684_pt1 | contig 16755 bp, 25 predicted proteins | sample MGYA00242497_ERZ504576 | MGnify/ENA primary metagenome ERZ504576 (study PRJEB26092, sample SAMD00036296) | human gut metagenome | host: Homo sapiens | study: EMG produced TPA metagenomics assembly of... | reverse complement strand
CTGGTGCTCGTTCATGACAAAAAACTCCTTTCCGGCGGCGGGACATCCGTACAGCTCAGTATAGCAGGAAATAGGTACTTATAAAGCTTTTTTATCAGGATGCTTAAGATTTTTTAATTCCCTTTTACTTCGTTATATTTTATACTATCTCTCGGAAGAACGATTTTCTGCCTGAAAACGTCGAAAGAAGAAAGAGTAAGGAGCATTCCAGATGAAAAAGATCTCTCGTAAAGGCTTCCTGAAGGTTGCCGCCGCTGCCGCTATGAGCGGCGTTACCGCCAGCGCACTGGCCGCCTGCAACGCAGGCTCTTCCAGCAGCACCGCCGCCTCCACCGGCGAGGCCATCTACACCCCCGGCACTTACACCGGCACCGCCACCGGCATCGGTGAGGTGAAGGTCACCATGACCTTCAGCGAGACCGCCATCACCGACGTGGTCATTGACGCCTCCAACGAGACCGAGAGCATCGGCGGCGTGGCAGCCCCCACCCTGAAGGACGCCCTGATGGCTGCTCAGAGCACCGAGATCGACAACATCTCCGGCGCTACCATCACCACCAACGCCGTCAAGAAGGCCGCCGCAAGCTGCATCGAGCAGGCAATGGGCGTCCACACCGCAGGCGGCGACACTGCTGCATCTTCCTCCGATGAGGACTGGCTGGGTACCGAGCCGGAGATCGACGAGAGCAAGGTCGCCAAGACCGTTGACGTGGATGTGGCAGTCGTGGGCTGCGGCATCGCAGGCGTTGCCGCTTGCCGCAGCGTCGCTGAGGAAGGCGGTCTGGTGGCTGCTTTCGAGAAGGCCGACGGCCCCAGTGCCGCAGCGGCGAGTACGCCGTCATCAACGGCAAGGTGCAGGCCAAGTGGGGCCGCGACACCTGGACCCGTGAGCAGATCGACGACATCATCGACTCCCACATGGTGGAGAGCACCTACCGCTGCAAGCGCAGCATCATGAGCAAGTGGGCCCACAACATCGGCGACGCCTTCGACTGGTGGGTGGAGGCAAACCCCGACCTGTACTACGCCGAGACCACCCGCAGCGCTATTCCCGACGAGAGCGCGGACAATTTCATCATCCCCATCTTCTACCCGCTGCCCGAGCACTACGACTGGAAGCAGGAGCGCTTCCCCTGCTACCCCACTTCCGTTGAGTTCAAGCCCGACCAGCACGTCACCGTCGAGGCCAATATGCAGAAAGCCATCGACACCGGCAATGTCCAGACCTTCTACGGCTGCTTCGTTGAAAAGCTCATCATGGATAATGGCCGCTGCGTGGGCCTCTACGCCCGCGATGCCGCTACCGGCGAGTACATCAAGTGCAACGCCTCCAAGGGCGTCATCCTCTCCACTGGCGACTACTCCCAGAACACCAAGATGCTCAAGCACTTCTGCCCCGAGGTCATTGAGAACAACATCCAGTGCCTGTTCACCAATGTGGACGTGGAGGGCAACTTCACCAACCAGGCGACGGCATCCAGCTGGTATGTGGGCCGGCGCTCAGGTGCAGCAGAGCCACGCCCCGATGATCCACCACATGGGCGGCGGCGCCGACCTCGCCGGCGTAGGCGTTATGGGCAATGCAGGCTTCCTGAACCTCGACCTCAACGGCAAGCGCTTCATGAACGAGGACCTGCCCGGCCAGCAGCTGGAAAACCAGATCGAGCTGCAGAAGAACCGCGAGAGCTGGCAGATCTTCGACTCCAACTGGCCTGAGCAGCTGCCCTATATGCCCGCAGCCCACGGCGGTGCCTGCTACTATGAGGACTACGCCAGCGAGGACGAAGGCCCCAAGAACAACACCACCTACCGCAACTACAAGAGCCCCTATCAGCTGGAAGCTGCTGTGGCCGATGGCCGCGCTGTGAAGGCCGACACGCTGGAAGAGCTGGTGGCAAAGATCTACCCGGACGATACTGCCGCCCAGCAGACCGCTCTGGACTCCATCCAGCGCTACAACGAGCTGGCCAAGGCCGGTTACGATGAGGACTTCCACAAGTCCGCTTCCCGTATGTGGGCAGTCGAGAACGGCCCCTTCTACGCCGACAAGTTCACCACTGCTCTGCTGCTGGTCTGCATCGGAGGCCTCGAGAGCGACGAGGACTGCCACACCTTCGACGCCGACCGCAATGTCATCCCCGGCCTGTACGTCGCCGGCAACATCCAGGCAACCGCTTTGCCACCGAGTACCCCATCGGCCTGAAGGGCGTCAGCCACTCCATGGCCATGTACTACGGCTACGTCGCCGGCAAGAACGCCTGAAGGACATCTGAGCCTGAAATCGCAAAATAATTTCCAGAGCCCGGAGCAGAAAATGCCTGCCCCGGGGCTTTTTATGTGACTTGCTCACGGAAAAACGCCGGAGTTTGGGGTATACTGTCCCTGTCAGATGAAAAAACACTCTTTATGGAGGTAAACGATATGGCAGTCATCACCATCACGAAAGAAAACTTTGAGGCCGAGGTGCTGAAGAGCGCTCAGCCCGTCCTGCTCGATTTCTGGGCCGCCTGGTGCGGCCCCTGCCGGATGCTGAGCCCCATCGTGGACGAGGTGGCCGAGGAGCGCACCGACGTCAAGGTGGGCAAGGTCAATGTGACGAGCAGCCCGATCTGGCCGCCGAGTTCGGCGTCATGAGCATCCCCACCCTGCTGCTGTTCGAAAACGGTAAGCTGGTTCGTCAGGCCGTCGGCGCACGTCCCAAGAGCGGCGTGCTGGAACTGCTGGGCTGAGAATAAAACGGCGAGGAGCCGCTGCACGGAAAACGCTGTGCGGCGGCTCCTTTTTTGCGCCTGCATCATCTCAAAGCGGGCTTTCGTGAAATCATTTCGCCTTTCTGTACAAACGCACAGAAAAATCGTATCATAAAAATGAAAACACGGTCACTTTCACACTTTACAACTTTATCTGGATAAAGTAAAATAACCTTATCATAAGACAAAAGCGCCCGGGAAAAGGCGGGGCGCAGGGGCCGGGGCGGGCAAGCGCCCGGTGAAAAGTGAGGGAAAAGGTATGAAATTTGACATCTCCTGCTTACAGCCGAAGGAGCAGGCCTCTTTCGCGCTGCGGGCGCTGTATGAGGCGGCGGGCTGCCGCAAATATCACATGGGCCGGTTCGAAGAGTACGGGCTGTATCAGGAGAACCGCAGCTTCCTCTCGTCGGAGCAGGTCATCACCTTCACCGATCTGGACGGGCGGCTGCTGGCACTGAAACCTGACGTGACCCTCTCCATTGCCAAGACGGCGCAGCCGCGCCGGGCGAGACACTGCGCTACTACTATCACGAAAACGTCTACCGCCCCTCGGCAGAAAGCCACACCTTCAAGGAGATCGGCCAGATGGGCCTTGAGATGCTGGGCGATGTGGGCGAAGGACAGGTGCGGCAGGCGGTGTTGCTGGCGGCACAGTCCCTCGAGCAGCTGGGCCGGCCGTGGGTGCTGGAAGTGAGCCACATGGGCTATCTGTTCGGTCTGCTGGATGCGCTGGACGTGCCGGAAGCTTCCCGCGCCGCCCTGCTGGCAAAGCTGAAAGCGAAAAACCTCCACGAGCTGAAAGCGGCGGCGTCCGCCGCCGGGCTGGATGAGGCCGGTGCCGACGCGCTGGCGGGGCTGATGAGCCTCTGTGGCAGCTGTGAGGATGTGCTTCCCCGTGTGGAAGCCGCCTGCCGGAACGAGCGGATGGAAACCGCCGCTGCCGAGCTGAAAGCCATCACCGAAGAGCTGGCTGGTGCAGGCGGCAGCATCCGTCTGGACATGACGCTGGCCGGTGAGATGGAATATTACAATGGCCTTGTGTTTCAGGGCTATCTGGAGTCGCTTCCCCGTCCGGTGCTCAAGGGCGGGCGGTATGACCTGCTGATGCAGAAGTTCACCCCGGGCGCGGGGGCCATCGGCTTTGCGGTCTATCTCGACGAGCTGGACCGCCTGAGCGCCCCGCTCCCGCCGGTACAGCAGCAGAAAACCGAAAAGACCATGCTGAACGTAGCTCTGCCGAAGGGCCGTCTCGGCGACAAGGTCTATGACCTGCTGGCTGGTATCGGCTACGGCTGCCCCGAAGACTACAACGCCACCCGCAAACTGGTGGTGGAGAACCCCGCCGCCGGCATCCGGTACTTCCTCGTCAAGCCCAGCGACGTTGCGATCTACGTCGAGCACGGCGCGGCAGACGTGGGCATCGTGGGCAAGGACATCCTGACGGAAGCGTCTGCCGATGTCTACGAGCTGCTGGACACCGGCCTCGGAAAGTGCCGGATGTGCGTCGCCGCCCCGGCAGATTACAAAGACGACCCCAGCCGCCTGGTGCGGGTGGCAACCAAGTTCGTCAGCATCGCCAAGAGCTATTATGCATCCATTGGGCGGGACATCGACATCATCAAGCTGAACGGCTCCATTGAACTGGCCCCCATCCTGGGCCTGTCCGACGTCATCGTGGATATTGTGGAGACGGGTACGACCCTGCGGGAAAACGGTTTGCGGGTGGTGACGGAGTTCATGCCCATCTCGGCCCGCTTCATCGCCAATAAGGCCAGCTACCAGTTCAAGCACCGCGAAATGGACGAGATGCTCGAAAAGCTGCGTGCCGCCCTTGCCGCAAAGGAGGAGAAAAAATGATAAAGCTGTATAACTTCGATGAACTGAAGCCCGAAGAGATATTGAACCGTGACATCCGCGCGGAGAAGAATGTGGAAGACGTGGTGGACGGCATCATTGCCGATGTCCGCGCCCGGGGCGACGAGTCCCTGAAAGAATACGCCCTCAAGTTCGACGGTGCCAAGCTGGATAACATCCAGGTGACGCAGGAGGAAATTGAAGAAGCCTTTGCGAATATGGACGGCTATTTCCTCGAAACGCTGCGGGAGGCCGCCGCCAACATCGAGGCCTTCCACCGCCAGCAGGTGCATAAAAATTTTGTGATGAACGACAAGCCCGGCATCGTGCTGGGCCAGAAATACACCCCCATCGAGAAGGCGGGCGTCTACGTTCCGGGCGGCACGGCGGCGTATCCTTCCACCGTCCTGATGGACGTCATCCCGGCCAAGGTGGCGGGCGTTCGGAAATCGTCATGACGACTCCCGCCGGTAAGGACGGTAAGATCGATCCGGTCATCCTCGCCGCCGCGGCCACCGCAGGCGTGACCAGGATCTTCAAGACCGGCGGCGCACAGGCCGTGGCCGCGCTGGCCTACGGCACCCAGAGCATCCCGGCGGTGGATAAGATCGTCGGCCCGGGCAATATCTATGTCGCCACTGCCAAGAGGAAGGTCTTTGGCAAGGTGGGCATCGACATGATAGCAGGCCCCAGCGAGATCCTGGTTCTGGCCGACGGCGGCTGTGACCCCGCTGGGTGGCCGCCGACCTGCTGAGTCAGGCCGAGCACGACAGGCTGGCAAGCCCCGTTCTCGTCACTGACAGCGCTGAGCTGGCCAAGGCCGTGCAGGCAGAGCTGGAAGTGCAGATCCCTCAGCTGCCCCGCGCCGCCATCGCCCGCGCCAGCGTGGATGACAATGGCAAGATCATCGTCTGCTCTGATTTGCGCAAGGCCATCGAAGCCTGCAACATTATCGCACCCGAACATCTGGAAGTCTGTGTGGACGACCCCTTCAGCGTGCTGAATGAAATCAAAAATGCAGGCAGCATCTTCCTCGGTCGGAACGTCCCCGAAGCACTGGGCGACTACTTTGCCGGCCCGAACCACACCCTGCCCACCAGCGGCACGGCACGTTTCTCCAGCCTCTGGGCGTGGACGACTTCGTCAAGAAGTCCAGCTTCATCTACTACACCCGGGAGGCGCTGGAAAAGGCTGCGCCCCGCATCGCCGACTTTGCCGAGCGGGAGGGCCTGCACGCCCACGCCCGCAGTGTGACCATAAGATATGAATAAACCTCTCAGGCGCTTCGCGCCAGCTCCCCTAATAGGGGAGCCTTTGGCAGAGAGGTCAAGTTGCAATAAAAACGGAGGCTGGCAAACATGAGCCGTTTTCTTTCTCCCACGCTGGAAGCTGTCACTCCCTACACCCCGGGCGAACAGCCGCAGGACCAGCAGTACATTAAGCTGAACACCAACGAAAGCCTTATCTCCCCTCTCCGGCCGTGGTGGGGGCGGTGAGCGAGGCTGAGGTGGAAAAGCTCCGCCTCTACTCCGACCCTGCGTGTGCCGAGCTGCTGCGGGCAGCGGCGGCACACTTTGAGCTGCAGCCCGAGCAGATCATGCCCGGCAACGGCAGCGACGAGAACCTGTTCTTCGCCCTGCGGGCCTTCTGCGACGAGAACCACCCGCTGGCCTATGCAGACATCACCTATGGCTGCTACGGCGTCTGGTGCGCTGATGCACATCCCCAGCCACATCATCCCGCTGAAAGAAGATTTCACCCTCGACCCGGCAGACTATTATGGCCTGAACGAGACCATCGTCATCGCCAACCCCAACGCCCCCACCGGTCTGGCCCTGCCCCGCAGCGCCATCGAGGAAATCCTGAAGAGCAACCCCAACCATGTGGTCATCGTGGACGAGGCCTATGTGGACTTCGGCGGCGAGAGCTGTGTGCCGCTCATCGACAACTACGAAAATCTGCTGGTGGTCCAGACCTTCTCGAAGTCCCGTCAGCTGGCCGGTGCGCGGCTGGGCCTCGCTATGGGCAATGCGAAGCTCATCGCTGACCTCAACCGGGTCAAGTTCAGCCTCAACCCCTACAACATCAACCGGCTGACCCTGAAGGCGGGAAAGGCCGCGCTGGAAGATACGGACTACTTCGACAAGACCCGCGCCGCTATCGTGGAGACGCGGGGCTGGACAAAGCAGCAGCTGGAAGCGCGGGGCTTTGCCGTGCTGGACAGCCGCTCCAATTTCCTGTTTGCTTCCACCGACAAAAAGAGCGGCGGCGAACTTTACCTGAAACTGAAAGAAAAAGGCGTGCTGGTGCGCCACTTCGACGCACCCCGTATTTCGAACTGGCTGCGCATCACCATCGGCACGCCGGACGACATGACCGCCCTTCTGCGGGCGCTGGATGAAATTTTGGAGGGCTGAGCCATGCGGGAAGTGACCATCGAGCGGAACACCAACGAGACCCAGATCGAGCTGACCCTGAACCTCGACGGTGCAGGCCGGTATCAGGTGGACACCGGCTGCGGCTTTCTGAATCATATGCTGGAGCTGTTTGCGCGGCACGGGCGCTTTGATTTGGTGCTTACCTGCCACGGTGACGTGGAGGTGGATTATCACCACACCACCGAGGATGTGGGCATCGCGCTGGGGCAGGCGTTCGCCCAGGCGCTGGGCGATATGCGGGGCATCCACCGGTACGGCAGCTTCTATCTGCCCATGGACGAAGCCCTCATCCTCTGCGCCGTGGACATCTCGGGCCGCTGCACCCTGAACTGGGACATCCATTGCAGCACCGAAAAAGTCGGCGACTTCGACGTGGAGTGCGCCAAGGAATTCTGGCTGGGCTTTGCCCGCAGCGTGCCGGCCACCGTCCACTTCGTTCAGTTCGCGGGCGAGAACAGCCACCACATCCTTGAGGCCGCGTTCAAGGGCGCTGGCCGTGCGCTGGCCGATGCCGTCCGCATCGATGCGGCCCATCGGGACGAAATTCCTTCCACGAAAGGACTGCTGGTATGATATGCATCATCGACTACGGCGTGGGCAACCTGTTCAGCCTGAAATCGAGTCTGGCCCATCTGGGGCTGGAAGCGAAGGTCAGCGCGGATGCCGCCGACATCCGCGCCGCTGACCGGCTCATCCTGCCGGGCGTGGGCGCTTTCGGGGACGCGATGGCAAAACTTGAGGCCACCGGCCTTGTACCGGTCATCAGGGAAGAAGCGGCGAAGAAGCCCCTCCTCGGCATCTGCCTCGGGATGCAGCTGCTGTTTGAAAAGAGCTACGAGTACGGCGAGCACGACGGCCTTGGCTTCGTGCCGGGGCAGGTATGCCCGCTGGCTCCCGACCTCGGCGACAAGAGCCTGAAAGTGCCGCAGATCGGCTGGAACGCCGTCCACATCCTGCGGGACGACCCGCTGTTCAAGTACGTCAGGGACGGCGAGTATTTCTACTACGTCCACAGCTATTACGGCAAAAACTGCGCCGCTAACACACTGGCCGTCAGCGACTATTCCCTGCCCGTCACCGGCGTGGTGAAGGCGGGCAAGGTGTACGGAACGCAGTTCCACCCGGAGAAAAGCGGTGACGCAGGGCTGCGGCTGCTGAAAGCGTTCAGTGAGCTGTAAATAACCTCTCAGTCTCGCATACGCTCGACAGCTCCCCTACCGAGGGGAGCCTCTGGCGAAGAGGCGAAGCTTCACGAAATGCCAAAGCCTCTCCTACTAGGAGAGGTGGCTGCACCGAAGGTGCAGACGGAGAGGTTGTATGAAGGAAAGCCTTAGATTAGGAGTAATAATATGCAGCTATTCCCAGCCATTGACCTGCGGGGCGGCAAAGTCGTGCGCCTGACGCAGGGCGATTACGACCGGATGACCGTCTACGGCGAAGACCCCTGCGCCCAGGCGCGGGCTTTTCTTGAAGCCGGGGCAAAAAACCTCCACGTCGTTGATCTGGACGGCGCAAAGGACGGAACCCTTTCCAATTACGACACCATCGCCGCGCTGGCAAAGCAGGGCGGCCTGTATATCGAAGTAGGCGGCGGCATCCGCACCGAAGAGCGCATTGAAAAATATCTCTCTTTGGGCGTGGGCCGGTGCATCCTCGGCAGTGTGGCCGTGACGAACTTTGACTTCACGGCCCGGATGCTGAAAAAGTACGGCGAAAAAATTGCCGTGGGCGTGGACGCCAGGGACGGCTATGTGGCGATCCACGGCTGGAAGGACGTCAGCGCTGAGCCGGGCGTGGCCTTCTGTCAGCGTCTGGCTGAGGCTGGATGCAAGGCCATCATCTACACCGACATTGCCTGCGACGGCGCGATGAAAGGCACCAACCTCGCCCTCTACCGCCAGCTTGCAAAAGAAGTGCCAGGCGTGGCCATCACGGCCAGCGGCGGTATTTCCTCGGAAAAGGAGCTGCTGGAACTGGAAAAGATGGGGACTGCCGCCGCCATCCTCGGCAAGAGCCTGTACACCGGTGCGCTGGACCTTGGGCGCTGCGTCGCGCTGGTGCAGAAGTAAGGAGCAAGACCATGATAACAAAACGCATCATCCTGTCTGGACGTCCGGAACGGACGGGTCGTCAAGGGAACGAACTTCGAGGGCATCAAGGATGTGGCCGACCCGGTGGAGATGGCCCGGATGTACAACGCGGCAGGCGCCGACGAGCTGGTGTTCTACGACATCACGGCCAGCGCCGAGGGCCGCGCCCTCTTCACCGACATCCTCACCCGGGTGGCCAGCGAGATCTTCATCCCCCTCACGGTGGGCGGCGGCGTCAACACGCTGGACGATTTCGACCGGGTGCTCAAGTGTGGTGCCGATAAGTCAGCGTCAACTCGGGCGCACTGAGAGACCCCGGCCTCATCCCGGCGGCGGCCAAGCGGTACGGCGACCAGTGCGTGGTCCTCTCCGCCGACGTCAAGCGGGTGGACGGCCGGTTCCGCGTCTTTGCCAAGGGCGGGCGCGAAGACACTGGCCGGGACGCGCTGGAATGGATCAATGGTGCGTGGACAACGGTGCAGGCGAAGTGTGCCTCAACAGCATCGACACTGACGGTGTCCGGAACGGCTTCGACCTCGAGATGCTGGACGCGTGGCGGCCCGGGTGAACGTCCCCATCATCGCCAGCGGCGGCGCGGGCAAAAAGGAAGACTTCCTCGAGCTGTTCCATCATAAAGGCATCGACGCGGGCCTTGCGGCGGGCATCTTCCACCAGAAGCTGCTCACCATCCGGGAGCTAAAGGAATACTTAAACGAAAATGGCGTGGAAATGCGGCTCTGAGCCTTGCGTTTGCTCGCCGAATACGCTAAACTATAGCTGTCCCCCTGCGGGGAAGGAGAAACATTATGGATCTGAAATTTGACGAAAAGGGCCTCATCCCTGCCATCGTGCAGGACCACTACACCAAAGAGGTGCTGACCCTCGCCTACATGAACGCCGAGACGCTGGCGCTGACCATCGCGGAGGGCCGGACGGTGTTCTGGAGCCGCAGCCGTCAGGAGATCTGGCGCAAGGGCGAGACCAGCGGCAACGTCCAGCGTGTGGTGTCCATCACCGCCGACTGCGACGCCGACGCGCTGGTGGTTGAGGTCGTCAAGAGCGGCCCCGCCTGCCATACCGGTGCCGAGAGCTGCTTTTTCAACGAAGTGTATGTTTCCCCGGAGCTGAAGCAGTTCAGCTGGCAGGGGCTGTATGACCTCATCAAGGGCCGCAAGACCAGCCCCAAAGAGGGCAGCTACACCACCTATCTCTTCGAGAAGGGCAAAGAAAAGATCCTCAAGAAGGTGGGCGAAGAGTGTACTGAGGTCATCATCGCGGGCGAAAAGGAAGACAAGGCCGAGACGGTCTACGAGATCAGCGATTTGGCATACCATGTGCTGGTGCTGATGGTGCAGGCCGGCATCACGGTGGAGGACATCACCCGCGAGCTGGAAAAACGACACGTTATCGACCACAAGGTCAAACAGGAAAGGATGCAGTGATTCACTATGGCAGATTATAAGAAGTCCAGTGTCCATTGTCACTCGACGATGTGCGACGGCAAAAACACCCTACAGGAGATGGCCTCCGCTGCGTGTGCGCAGGGGCTGACCACACTGGGCTTCACGGGCCATAGCTATACCCAGCGCGACCGTGAATACTGCATGAGCCCAGCCGCACGGCCCAGTACAAGGCCACCATCGCCAAGCTCAAGACCGAGTACAAGGGCAAGGTGGACATCCTCTGCGGCATCGAGTGGGACCTGCTGAGCGAGGACAAGCGCACCGGCTACGACTACTGGATCGGTTCTGCGCACCACCTCTACGGCAAGAACACCGGCAAATACTACGAGATCGACTTCCGTCCCCAGGACCTCCACGACTGCATCTACGACGACTTCGACGGCGACCCTCTGGCCGCTGTGGAGGCATACTTCGCCGAGGTGGAGAAGGTGGCGGCCATGGGCCCGACATCCTCGCCCACATCGACCTCATCAAGAAGCTGAACGCTGCCGGTGAGTTCTTCGACGAGGAGTCGCCCCGCTATAAGGCCGCAGCCCTCAAGCGCTGAATGCTGCCAAAGAGCACGGCTGCCTGCTGGAAGTGAACACCGGCGGCGTCTACCGCGGCTACCGCAAGGACTTCTACCCCGGCGCATGGCTGCTGGGTGAGTGGCAGAAGATGGGCGGCAAGGTCATCATCACCTCCGACGCCCACGATGTGGACAGCCTGACCTTCGGCTTCGACGAGGCTGCTGCCGCCGTCAAGGCCGCAGGCTTCAAGAGTGTGGAAGTGCTGACCATCAACGGCTTCGAGACGCAGGAGCTGTAACGATCTGAAAATATTGAAAAGGGCTGTTGTACAGCGGAATCAACCTCTCCGTCAGCGCTGACGGAGAGGTTGTACCTGTACAGCAGCTCCTTTTTGTGACTATGGAGGAACGCTTATGACCCAGTCCCCCGCGAAAAAATCATTCTTCAACCGGAACGTCGATTTGATGAACGGCCCCATCTTCAAGAGCCTGCTCATCTTTATGCTGCCCATTCTGGTGTCGTGCCTCTTCCAGCAGCTCTATAATACCGTGGATACCATGATCGTCGGCAATGTACTGGGCGATACCGCCTTGCCGCCATTGGCGCTGCGGGGCCATCTACGAGCTTCTGGTTGGATTTGGCATCGGTATCGGCAACGGCCTCGCCATCGTCGCAGCGCGCGCCTACGGGGCCGGAGACGATGACCAGCTCAAACAGACCGTGGCGGGTTCCATCGTCATCGGCATCATCGCGTCGGCGGTCATCACGCTGGCAGGCGCGGCGGGCCTGCATCCGCTGCTGGAACTGCTGGACACCCCGGCGGAAATTTTAGAGGACGCCTACGGCTATATCATCATCATCGACTTCGGCGTCATCGTCATGTTTGCCTATAACCTCTGCGCCGGCCTGCTGCGGGCCATCGGCAACAGCTTCATGCCGCTGGTCTTCCTCATCCTCTCGTCGGTGCTCAACGTCATCCTCGACCTCTGGTTCATCGCTGCGCTGGGCATGGGCGTGGCCGGTGCCGGTGTGGCGACGGTCATCTCTCAGGGCGTATCGGTGGCGCTCTGCATCCTGTATGTTTTCCGCAGCGCCCGGCTGCTCCTGCCTGAGAAAAAGCACTTCCATGTGGAGAGCCGCCTCTATTGGGAGCTGTTCAGCCAGAGCATCTCCATGGGCCTCATGAGCAGCATCGTCTCGGCGGGCTCCGTCGTTTTGCAGTACGGCATCAACGGCCTCGGTACGCTGGTCATCGCGGGCCACACCGCGGCCCGAAAGCTCTTCGCTTTTACGGATATGCCCCTGACGGCGATGGCCTCTGCCTGCTCGACCTACGTCTCCCAGAACTACGGCGCGAACCATCCCGACCGCGTCCGCCGCGGAATGCGGGACATCTATTTCTACGGTGTCGTGGTGGCTGTGACGGCTATCCTGCTTATGAGTGTGGGTGCGGAGTGGATGGTGAAACTGGTGTCCGGCTCTTCGGAACCGGTGGTGCTGGAAAACGGCGTGCGGTATCTGGTCTGGAACGCACCCTTCTACGCCGTGCTGGGAATGCTGCTCTCCACCCGCTACGCTCTGCAGAGCATGGGCGAGAAGGTGCTGCCCCTGCTGTCCAGCGTCATCGAGTTTCTGGGAAAGATCGTCTTCGTCCTGCTCTTCATCCCCCGCTTTGAGTATAACGCGGTCATCCTCTGCGAGCCGGTCATCTGGTGCTTCATGACCATAGAACTGCTTATAGCATACCGGCATAATTCCTTCGTGTTTCCGAAGATGAAAAAATAAAAACAACGAGGCCTTGTGTTCGCAAAGCCTTGTTGTTTTTTGTCAGAAAATATGTTATCATGAAACTGCCGCTTTTGGCGGCGGGGCGCTGCGCCACAAACGCAGGCGGCTTTCTCCTTACCGGCACCTGAGTGCGCCGGGCAAGGCGATTTTCTTGGATTCTCGCTCCCCTGCACGCTCAAGGGCGGAAAGGGGGGATGCACCATGACGTTTGAACAGGTCGTATTATTGCTTTCACTTCTCGGTGGAGCAATTTTTGTGACGTTTCAAATCACATGGACTGTTTCTCACAGTAATGATAAAGACAAGAAAATGACCGCCTGACTCTCTACATCTGTGCGGTCATTTTTTCTTGATCCACTAAGGTAAGGAGCAAGCCGTTTGCAGCTAGCGCCTTTCTTATTTGTAGTATAATCATTTTTTAAATGGCTGTCAAGGGCAATAAAATGCCTTTGACGGCTCTTTTTTATAATAGAACTCCCCGCCATGCAGCTGCACAGCGGGGAGAAAGAGGGAGGAAAATTTCAGATTCAGAGGGCCGAATAGCCGAAGCTGTTCACCAGCGCGTCGATGTGCTGGCCGGCCTTGCACATGGGGCAGTCGCGGCTGTCGAAGCTGGCGTAGTCGGGCAGGCTGGAGGGGTCGAAGATGGAGGTGACCGGGATGCCCAGACACTCGTGGGTGGTGGCGAAGATGGCCGACAGGCCCGCCACGGTGCCGCCGTAGTAGTTGACCGCCTCGATGGCCGCCTGCACGGTGTAGCCGGTGGTGATGGAGGCCGACAGGATGAGGACGTGCTTGCCCCTGACCATCGGGGCGAGATTGTCGCGGAGAATGATCTGGCTGCCGCTGGTGTACTCGGGGTGATGACGTAAATCGTCTGGTGGGCATTCATGTTGGCAAAGCGTCTTTGGTCAGCTCGTTGGCCAGACAGGTGCCGATGACCTGTGTGCCGTCCAGACAGAGCACGGTGTCCACGATGGTGCTGTGCTGATAGGCGGCCACCAGCTCCTTGGCGACAGCCTTCGCCTCCGAGAGGCGGGCTTTCTGGGTGGTGACGTCGATGTAGTAGTTGATGTGGCTGTGGCTGGTGGCGAAGTGGCCCTTTGCCACGCGCAGGAACAGACTGCTCTTGTTGGTGGGAAGCTTTACCATATTGATCATAACTGCACACTCCTGTTCTTGTGAAATCAGGCAGGACGCCCATCCCTCAAAAGGAAACAGCGCGGCGGCACATCTGTCCGGCCGCTGCGCTCCCCGGTTGGTATGCTCTTATTGTAGCAGGAAAAGTACCTTATGCACAAGACACAAAACCACTAAAAATCCTTGCCTGCGTTTTGGCAGAATGACGGAGAGGGGCAAACAAAAAGCGTCTGAGACAAAAGTCTCAGACGCTGAATGTTTTTATGATAAGAAAATCACTTCAGGTATGTATTGCCGGTAGTAACAGTGCTGTCAACAGTCATCTTCCAAGTGCAGAAAGCGCGGGTGTAAGCCTGAGTACCCTCGCTTGCCTGAGGACGGGGCCAGAACTTGACCTGGATGGTATCGCCATCAGCGACGCTGATGTTCGTAACCTTCAATACGGTGTCCAGGGACTCGTCTTTTTTCAGATAGTTGTTGCTGTTGCTCAGAGAAACACCGCCAGTGCCGTCGGTATTATAAGCATGATAAGTCGTGACCTTCTTCGTTGCTTTGGAAGTGACCTCGACCTGGAAGTTTGCAGGAACGATATTCAGACCATACTTGGAGGTGCATTTCAGACTGAAGTTGCAGGTCAGAGTCTTATCTGCTTCTGTGGTGGTGGGAGCGGAATCCAGCTTGGCAGCCTCAAGTTTGAAAGCACCCATCAGCTTCAGGGTGCTGCCGATTTTGCCGGTCTTCTGGTACTCATCCTCACCACAGCCGGTCAGCAGGCTGGAACCAGCCACAGCCACGGCAGCGGCGGCGCTGTACTTCAGGAAAGAGCGGCGGTTGAATTCTAAGGACATGATCGTTCCTCCTTTATGTAGAAACACAGAAATCATTGTACTGCCCCGAAGGGCGTCTTGCCTATACAATAGGCGAAAAATGAGCAGATGTCAATGCTTTTCACAAAAATTTGTGGGGAAACTCTGCCCTTTATGACGGAATTTCGTCTCAGAAAAATGCCTCAGACCTGCGTCAGGTCAGAAGAGTTCAGAGAGAAGGTAAGGCTCTTGTTTGCCACAAAGGTCGGGGTGAAGGTGACGCTCAGCTTCTGCCAGCCGGTGGGGACACAGCAGATCAGCTGGATGTAGCCTGCGCCCTGCGGGGGCAGATTGGTGGACTCAGAGAAGCTCTGAGCGGCGGCGTCATAGAGCTGGATGTAAGCGCCACCTCGGCCTCAGCGCCGTCGCAGACAGCGGTGAAATCGGTGGTGGAGGCGGCCAGAGCGTGGAAGTACTGACGGGCGACATCAAGCTTGGTAGCCTCATCGTCCAGCGGATAGGCGGCATCCAGTTCGGCGAGGTTCTGTGCGCCGATCTCAAAAGTGGTAGCACCGGAGCGGTTCACAGCGGTGACGAGCACAGCGACATACTCGTGGTCGGGCAGGTCGGGGGTGTTGGCCATGGTAAAGACGCTGGTGAGCTGGACGCCCAGATTGTTCCAGTTGCTGACCTTGTCGCCGACCTTGACTTCGATGGCGTTACTGGTGCTGGAACCGCAGCCGCCCAACATGGCAGCAGCGCCCAGAGCTGCTGCGGAGGCACCGGTACACTTGAGGAAGGTGCGGCGGGAAATTTTATTGGACATGGATGTGTCCCTCCTTGAATTCGCTTTATTATGAAGTACGATGAAAATGTTCTGTCTTGTTTATAACATCTTTTGCACGCAGATGCAAGCAAAAAACGGCAGAATTTACACTAGTTTCACAGAGACTTAAGTGCGGTCCTCTCCGGTCAGCTCCCGGGCGCGGGTCTCGCTGGTCTTGACCAGATTGAGCAGGCTGGGAGTATACAGCGGGTATTCCCGGGTCAGGCTCTCGGTGGTCATGGCGAGGCAGGACGGGTCGGCCACGCCCTCGCCGCCGGGCAGCTCTTCGCCGGCCAGCAGGGCCTCCACATTGGCCTGAGCCGAGTGCATCACAGCGTCGGAGTAGCCGGGCCAGCGCCGGGCGTCCACGCTGAACATGCTGGGGGCGTTATGGGGTTCGGCGGAATAGAGCAGACGGAACATCTTGGCCACGGCGGTCATCAGGTAGGCGCTCACCTCGGTGGTCAGGGCCTTGCTGTGGCACTCGCCGATCTTGGCGTAGAGCACGTTCAGGCTGTTGGAGATGAGCTTTTTGTTCATCGTGGGCAGGACGCTGCCGTGGTAGATGTTGTCCTTCATCTTGTCGGGGTTGGGGATGTCCTCTGCCGAGAGCATCATGCCATTGCGCTCTGCCGAGCGGCCCAGCAGATAGTCGCAGGAGACATTATAATAGTCTGCCACCCGTACCACAAAATCCAGGCCGCACTCCCGGATGCCTTTTTCGTAGTGGGAAAGCAGGGCCTGCGAAACGCCCAGATCCTCTGCCGCCTGTTTCTGGGTGATGCCGCGCTCCTTGCGCAGCAGTTTGATGATACGATTGAACTCCATGATGTTTGGCTCCTCAGATAAAAATAGGACTTCCTTGATTTTTGGTTTACAGCACGTTGATTATACACAATGGAAAACGACTTGTAAAGCGAAAAAGTGACGGTTTTTCCGCCGGAAATTCAGCGTTTTTGTCAAAGGGGTTGCTCTTTCTACCATATCTATGTTAAAATAAACCTTACCGGCATATATTTAGTGTCTGATGGTGCCGGAAAATCAGCAGAAAAGCAAGATTTGTGCGAATCAGCACAGGAATAGATAGCTCA
>ENA-OQCN01000784-OQCN01000784.1-human-gut-metagenome-genome-assembly--contig:-NODE-784-length-16755-cov-6.152093_pt1 | contig 16755 bp, 17 predicted proteins | sample MGYA00242497_ERZ504576 | MGnify/ENA primary metagenome ERZ504576 (study PRJEB26092, sample SAMD00036296) | human gut metagenome | host: Homo sapiens | study: EMG produced TPA metagenomics assembly of... | reverse complement strand
CTTCTCCTCCTTGTTCATAAATCCCAGGCAGACATACAGGCGGTGTGCCAGCGTGGAGAATACGTTCAGGAAACGGAGGGGCGGATAGTACTGCCCTTCGTTACGGTAGGAGAAATAGATGTCGGATATGAACAGCATGACATGGCGGCACAGCATGCCGATGTTCACGGCAAGCGGGGTCTGCTTCTCCGCATTCTCCACCTTGGCGAGAATATCCGACGAGGCTTTCTCGATGGAATCGACCAGCTGCCCGAATTTCAGATAGTAGTTTTTCAGGTCCGGATGGCTGGACATGCTGGTACAGGGAGGGATGAAGTTCCCGTCCACCTCGCAGCGGTTCCCGTTTTTGCGCAGGCGGCCGATTACCAGGAAGTGCCTTCCCAGGTTGTTGCCGTCAATCTGCCCCGTCGGAACGACGCTCAACGCGTAGTCAGGCAACGCGTCAGGCTGGCGGGGGCTGGTCTCCTTTTCGTCCGGGACGCCCGAAGGCAGACGCTCGAAAGGGTCTGCCATCAGAATGACATCCCACCGCTGGTCCTTATCCTCCGTCTCGTCAATGGCGATATGGAAACTGGCGGTCAGCTCGTCGTCTCCCCCCGCGTCATAATCTATCAGGTAACCGCCGGCGGTAAGGGCGAGGCAGCGTTTCAAACGGACTTCCAGAGTGCCCGTGACAAGTTCCGTGATGCTGAAATCACCGGAAACGGCTTCTCCTTTCCTGAAGGGGAGCAGCCCGTAATTGGCACGGTTCAGCTGGAATGACTGGTATTCGCACAGCCGGTCCGTGAAATGGTCCTCCAGCTGGATAAAATGCTTCTTGTTGACCGGCATTCCGTCCGCCCAGTTTACCAGCGGATATCTCTTTCCCGGTTTCTGTTTTCCTGTATTCATCATGTCTGTTTTTTTTAATATTCCTTGTAATTCACTATTTCGTTCGCCACGCGCTTGGCTATGATCACATCATGGCTTTTCAGCCGGTTCTCGGCAAGCGTGACGTCCGGGTCTATATAGAACCTTCTCTTGAAAAAGGAGGATTTGGTATAGAACACCCATTCGTAATAGGCGCCGCCGTCATTCTGATAGACAATCGGGGAAGACGGCGATTTGAGGTTGCAGTCGTCAATCATGCGCTGGAACCAATGCCCGAAAATGACATCTTCGGACGCCTTGCCGGTAATACGCTCCGCGGCGGAATCGTCCACCTTGCGGAAAATTTCCACATCCACCACGATGCTCCGCTCACGGTTGATGTACAAAGAGTCCGAATCGTACTCTTCCGAATACTTCCAGACCTTGTATATTTCAAGGGGTATGTCAAAATAGCTGTTTACCGTCTGGGTGTACAGGAGCGGGAAGGCGAAAGGCAGCAGGCAGGTGGAGGCCCAGATGCCGTACTGGAGTTCGTTGCAGAGGTTGAACACTACGGAGAAGAGTCCCGCGCCCAGCAGCACGACCGTAACCGTCAGCAGGCACGGATACCGAAAGAGGGTGTCTCCTTGCCCGAGGCGAACACTTTCCGCAACAGAAACCGGTTGTAATACCCGGCGGTCCAGTACAGGATGGCAAGCAGGACATAGATGTAGGGCATGAAGTTGTAGTCCATGAATCCCGACAGGCCGGGCAGGGCAAGTACAATGCCGCACAGCAGCAGATAGACAATCAGTTTCTTATTGTTGAGCAGTTTGTTCTTCCGTGCGATAAAATAGGCTGCAATCCCGAAAATCACAGTCAGCACGGGCATCAGCAGGTACGATGAAATCAGATGTTGGGTGACAGGGTCCATAAGTTCTATGTTTATGCGTTATTGTATTCGATGAATATGCGGTAATTGAATGTGTCCGGCGAGCAGGCGGACAGTCTGGTGTGCAGGCTGTCCTTCATCTGTTTTTCCTGCGACGGCCCGTCCAGCTTCGTTCCCAGGACCAGATGCACTTCTTTGGTGCGTATCAGCCCCTCGGTGGGCACCGGGCTGATTTCCACCCCGTTGCGTATTTCTGTCCGCAACAGAAGCTCGCCAAGCTCTTTCTTGCAGAAGCTGGCTATGTCGTTTTGCGTCAGCACACGCCCGTGTGAAATGATCCCGTATTTGTAGATATCGATCAGTTCCCGGTTCTTGGGGGCTTGCTTCCCGCCGTAGGTGGTACTGACAAGCGCGAGTGTCTTCGGGTCCAGATAGGTGGTGGCGTATGGCGACAGCTCCACGCCGGCCTGTATTTGGTTGCCTGTCTCGCAGTGGGTGGTCCAGTATTTCACGGTGACCTGTCCTTTGCCGGACATCTGGTCGATCATCAGGTAATAGGGGGTCTCCCTGTATTCGTTCATGTTGTCGGTCGTCTGTTTCAGCTGCGCCGTCAGTTGCTCCATCTGGCCGGCGAGCGCTTGCAGCTTGACACTCGAAACGGCATGGAAGGCGTGGGTCTCGTCATCCAGCAGGTCCAGCAGATAGCCGAGCAGTTCCTTGGCGGAGCGGGAGTCAAAACGCTCGCAGCCTCCCTTGCGGATGGAATAGGTGCCGTAACTCTCCGTGGAGCCGGGTACCGGATACTGGAGTTCATGATAGCTCTTTCCGTCCGAGTCCTTCACGCTGTGCACGGACAGCAGGGACTCGTAATTGCCGGTACGCAGGGGAATCACCCTGAACGTGTCTTCGAGGGAGGTGGTCTGTTCGTGCAGCAGCTTGTTTTCCACAGGCACGATGTTGATGCCCGCATGAAGCTCCTCCAGGATTTCCGGAGTGAAATGGGCGGGGAATACGATTTTCACCCACACCAGCTTCTCTTGCATCTTTTCCCGCACACGCTCCCCGAAACAGGAAGACAAGGCTTTCGGCAGGGGCTCCTTGTCAACCTCATTGAGGGGAACCGGTTGCGAAACCCGCAGGAAATGCTTGTTGTAGAGTTCCATCACCTCCTTGTCTATGACGGACATCACATCATAGCTCCGGAAGAAGGCACGGGTGTATTCCTCCGGCAACCGGCTTTTCTCATAGATGCCAGGCTCATCCGGATGGGGGTTCCGACCGGCGGACCATTCCGTGCACGGAAGCAGGAACAGGTATTCATAGCTTTCGGTAAGGTTGGGGAAGTCAAGATAGAAAGAAATGTTTTCCAGGTCCGTCAGCGAGTCGTCCACCGCCAGGCCGAGCCACACCGTGCGGGCGGGCGTCCTTGTTTCCGTACGGGCAATCATGGTTTTCGACAGGGTATGGTCCACCTGATAGAGAATGTCGTCACACACCATGTATTTCACATCGGCTTTGTACAGCAAGGTGTCACAGGCCGGATAAAAGGAAATGCTTCTGGCGGACAGCTTCTGGGTCAGCAGGTCATTCTCATAATACATGCCCGACTCTTTCGTAATCAGGTAGCCGGGCTCGATGGGAGAGGCATGCACGACACCATGTGCGGGAAGTGCCGAGGTCAGTATGTCCGGTGTCAGAATGCGGGCGGTTTTTTCCAGCAGCCGCGTCTCGATGGCCGTGAAGTCTTCCCCCAGCATATACAGTTCGTTGGACAGCGCCTCCAGCATCAGTTTGACGACAGGGTCAAAATTTTCCGCTTTCTTGATTCCCCAGAATGCCGCCGCGTATTTCAGCATACGGTTCCTGATCTGCTCCTTGTTATATTTCTCCATACTCATACGCTTGTCATCGGGTTGAAATGGGTCCTAAATAAATCACATAGTAAAAACAACGCTTCTCTCCGGTATGCACCAGATTGCCATAGACATATACCTGCACGCGTTTTTTTTATGGTCGAAGCCTCGAACACATTGTCCTGCCGGGTGGTATCGTCGATAATGACCCGGACGTTCACATTCGTAAGACGCTTCTCGTACCGGGTGATGGCTTGGGTGATATAGTCGGAAAACTGCCCTTCCCAACGGGTATGCGAAATGATACTCTCAAAATCAAGATAAAAAATCTCACAGCCGAACTCCTTGTCAAAGGCGTGCTCCCCGGGAGCCGTGTCAATCAGCATCTCGATGAACTGGTCGATGGACTCTATCTCCGTACAGGACGCAAGGCGGCTGTTTTCCACATCCTCGCTGAGCAAGGCTCCAAAATCCAGAGGCAGTTTGCAAAATTTCGTTTCCATACTTGTCAGCGCCATTCGTTATTCTCAAATTCGTCGTCACTGAATTGCAATATCCTTGCGGCAAACAGGAGGGTAATGCTGCTTTTTTGGTTCATACGGTCAACCTTACGCTGCAAACGGATGCAGTTCCCTTCCACGAAACGCAGGACGAATACGGCTTCCTGGTCCGGCTTGTCTTTCCGGTAAACCCGCAGGTCACCGTCCTCGCATGGTTGGCTGTAGGCGCCCCATCGCAGCAGGCCGTCACCCGGCATACCCGCAAGGGTACAGGTAACGAAACCGCCGTATGCCTCACCTTCCGGCAATCCGTCACGGTCGGTATTCCGTTTGAATTGCAGGTCAAATTCTTCTACCGTGTATGTCTCGTGACATACGGACAGCTTCATCGCATAACGGTCATTCACCGTTCCGGGCTCTTTCCGTTTAAACAAGGCAGCAAACCAGTTCATAATCTCATTTCAAATTTAGGTGACACGAATCGCCGGCTTCCATTTCCCTGAAATGGATAAGCAGCGAGGTACAACTCTCTTTTACGGTCGAATGCACATGGAAATCCAGACATTGGGCTCCCTTGAACCTGATCGTTTCCTTCGGTGTCCCCAGCTTTCCCGAGGTGTTCATCACTTCCCCGCTTTTCAGGATGCGTGAATTGAACATCCATTCCAGCAACTCCTTCGAGGGAAATCCGGCTATGCTTACCTGCATCTGTCCCCCGATGGTCTTTCCGGCCGCTTGCCCGCATGGGGTCATCGGCTTCCGGAAGTCATATTCATAACTCAACAGGTCGTAAGCCTGCACCTCATCATGTTCCGAGGGCTCGGCGGTCCAAAATTTGATATACGATTGTGCACTCATAATATCCGTAATCTTTTATTCGTCCTCACTCATCAGATTGGTTTGCAGCATGGCAGTCAGGGTCCGTTCCGGATTCATGCGTGATTCCACGAACAATACTGTGTCCTGACTGTCCAGATGCTTGCGCGAATAGGCTCGCAGGTAGGCTTTGAATGCTTGTACCTTCGTGCGGTATTCGTCTAAGGGAAGTGCGAAGATGTCTTGCTCTCCCAATCGCTCCAGTCCGTATTTTTCCAATTCACTTTCCAATGCCTGTTTTTGTTCAATACCAGAAACGGCATAAATTATTATGGTTTTATATTGTTTCATCTAATATATTAATAAGAAATATTCTCTATGATTAAATAAAATGTAAAAATATATCGCAAATACAACTATCGTTAGTATTACGAATAATAAATTTTTCTTCTGCCTGCTTATCTCTCTATAAATACCTCTTTCCAATCTAGCTTTTTTTTCTGACCAAAAAAGAAATCCATTAAAGAAATAAATAGCTGAAAACAATATTAAATGAGAATAGATGTGACATAAATTTCTCATCAAACTACAACCAAATATAGAATATAAGACACTATTGATTATTGCAATAATTATATATATAATTACACTAAATAATTCAACAGCAAAACTTTTGTTTGATGCTTGATTTTTACATATTGAATCATAAATAAAAAAAATCGTATAATACCAATATTTGTACCAAATCATATTTCTCATTTTTTATTTTCCGAATATCCATGGAGCCATCATTACCCCATCTTCATTTACTTGGTTCATGTACATTTCATATAAATGTTTTGAAATGTCATCAAATAAACCTTTCCATCCATTAGGGTAAAAAACATCAACAGCTGTATAAGTTGTTGAGATTATGAAACCCGGTAATGAGAAGAATCCTATAATATTAAAGATTTCATCTACAGCAACTTTTTCCCATGACGAATCATCATCAAAAAAATTTGTAGCTGTTAATATAATTCCCAATCCTCCAGAATATCTTCCCCATCTATTTAGCTTTTCAAAACTTTTCTCAACAAATTGACCGGAAATAGGTCCCCAATTATATCCTGGTAAAGCAGGTTTAAATATGTGGCCATCAGAATAATAGATAGGTCTAAAGGGGTGAATTTTCTTCGCTATAGGATTTAAACCTGTTTCAAGCGATCCTATGGCAACCCCAATACCTGTATTATAATTCCCAATATTTTTTAAAGTCTCCAACGTATTATCTAACGCACCATGAGATGGCTCACTTACATTATCAACTATTTCTTCACGATACGTTATTGTCTTAAAATAAGATTGGTTATTTTCATTGTTATGGATACCTATGCTTACACTATAAAAATCAGATGATTTATTTATTTCAACACCAACCTTGTATTTACTTGGGTCTGATGGAACTGTAATCTTATCCATGCCTATTTGAAAAGTTATAGTTCCATCACCATTATCTTTCTTTATCTTGTTTATTATATCCTCAGGAGAATAATCCATGCTCCTAAACACAGCTTGAGGAGATGTATCCCAAACTTGTTGCCTAACAGGATAATTTACCCAAGTATTCCACTGTACTCTATTATTTTCTATGTGAGGCATCTGTACAGGTAGATAGTTAGGAAAAGTATATCCCATGCCTTTGACAAAACCGGTATAAGGAAGTCCCATGTTTTGCAAAAAAAGATACTCTTCAAATGATATTACTTGATTTGTTTTATATCGCATAATTTCTTATTTCACCCACCGATTATCAAATTCAATACCATTCACGCTTACACTTTCAGGAGACAAAATCAAGGTAGTTGACAAGCCTTGCCCCAAAGATTCAATAACCCGTTTCAAATTGACACAATACGCATTCGTAAACGCCACCTCAAATATCACCCCGGACGTACCGGTCTTGAACAGCACCGCCCCGTTCTTTTTCATCCACGGTTTCACAGCCCATCCGTAGATGTTGTTCTTCACTGTTTGCGAAAGGGTTATCATGATGCGTCCGCCACGCACTTCCCCTTCCGGCTGGTTCTTTATGCCATCGACAGGCTGGTGAAAACCGATTTTGAACTGTTCCACTGCATACTCGTCACCGTCAACACTGAATATGACATTCACATTGCTGTCCACTTGCGGAAAACTAAAGAGTCCCATAACATTGTTGTTTTTAAAATACCCACTGATTTTCAAATTCCTCCGACCCGAACGTCAGCTTCTGAGCCTGCACGGTCAGCTTGGTTGCGATATAGCTCTTCCCCTGCCGGATATAGCTGATTTCCATATCCACACAGGTCGCTTTCTCAAAGAGTATCTTTTCGAGCGTGGAACCCTGGTTGTCATGGACCACGATGGCTCCGTTCTGATACTTGCGGGCATCCAGCATCCACTGGATCATGTCACGGTTGGGAAGATGGGGGTAAGTCACATAGAACGTACCGCCTTTCACTTCGGTCTGGGCCTGTCCTTTGATGTCTATCCCCTGGGCGAACCCGAACTCACAGCCGATAAGCTGGTAACTGTCCTTATACATATCGACCAGTGAGGAAGCGGCAAGATTGCCGATCTTTAAGAATACTGTATATCCAAACATACTGTACTTGATTATTGGTGAATATTCCAGGTTAATTCATTCTGTTCGTCCAGACCCACCTCCAGATTTTTTCCTTTGCACAGCTCTTCATTGATGATAAGCCGCGAAATCGGTCTGCGCAGGTAGTTGCGGATAACCCCGGCAACCTGGCGGGCGCCGTATTTGGGAGTGAATCCTTTGTGGGCTAGCATTTTACGGGCATCGTCACTGATGGTGATACCGATACCTTGCTTGTCCAGCAGTTTCCTGACACTGTTGAACTGTATATCGAATATCTTCAACAGGATGTCTTCACGGATAGGAGAGAACGGGACGATTTCCGACAGACGCGCCAGGAACTCCGGACGGAAATACTGCCCTATCACCTCCATGATCTGGGTGGTAGCCGGCACATTGCCCGATTCTAACTGCTTCGTCAGCCATTCGCTGCCCACATTGGAAGTGAATAGCACGATGGAGTTGGAGAAGTCCCCTTCCTTGCCCAGACGGTCATGCAGTTTCCCTTCATCCATGATTTGCAGGAAAATATCATAGACGGACGGATGCGCTTTCTCTATCTCATCAAAGAGGACCACCGCGTAGGGTTGCTGGCGGATTTTATTCACCAGCATACCGCCCTCCTCATAGCCCACGTATCCCGGAGGCGCCCCGTAAAGCAAGGCGGCGGAGTGCTCCTCCTTGAATTCGGACATATCAAAACGGATCATGGACTTTTCATCGTTGAACAGCGCCTCTGCCAGTGCTTGGCAAGTTCGGTCTTGCCGGTACCGGTAGGCCCCAGCAGGAAGAAGGAACCGATGGGCTGGCCCGGCTTGTTCATACCGCTGCGGGATTCAAGAATGGCATCGGTCAGCGTTTTCAGCGCCTGGTCTTGACCGACAACCCGACGGCGCAGGTAGTCTTCCATGTTGAGCAGGCGTTCCTTCTCCTGCGACTGTATCTTGCCGATAGGAATGCCCGTCTTGCTGGCGACAACGGCGGCAACCTCATAAATTCCTACCTCCTCTATGCTCTTTTCCGCAAATGACAGGATGGCAGCCAGTGCGCTCCGCAGGTAAGCCGCCAGCTCTTCATACTCCTGCAATTCATGGATATCCGCCTCATCGGAAACCACGCCCAGAAGGATGGGGCTTAATTTGTTGTGCATCAGGAAAAGCAGCGTTTTCAGCTCTTCCACCTTTTCTTGAGGTGCTTTTTCCTCCTTTTCTATCTCGTCCAGTCGGGCAAGCAAGGCTTCCGTATCCTTCTTTCCTGTTTCATTGACCATCTTGATGGCCGAAAGTGTCATGTCCAGCAAGCCGATGGCGGAGTCGGGCAAACGGCGGTCTTTCACATACCGCTTGGCAAGGCGCACGCATTCCGCCACGGCATCGTCGCTGATTCCCACCCGGTGGTACTCCACGTATGATTGCCGGACGGAATGCAGCATCTGTATGGCGGACTTCAAGTCAGGCTCATTGACCTGCACCACCTCAAAACGGCGGTTGAACGCATGGTCAGGCTCTATAATCTTACGGTATTCGTCAATGGTGGTGGCGCCGATAACGGTCAGGTCGCCGTGCGACAATTCGGGCTTCAGCACATTGCCGGCACCGGAATTGCCCTGCCGGCTGTCCAGCAGGATATGAATCTCGTCAATGAACAGGATGGCGTTGTCAATGCCGCGCAACTCTTTCACGATGTTTTTCAAACGGTCCTCTATCTCCCCCTTGTAGGTGGCGCCTGCTATGAGCGAGGCATTGTCAAGCTCAAACACACGGGCTCCCTCCAGGAACGAAGGCACCTTATGGTTGACTATGTTCCATGCAAGCCCGTACACTAGGGCTGTTTTCCCCACCCCGGCATCACCGACAATCAGCACGTTCGATTTGCTGCGGCTGCCCAGCACCTCCATGACCATGCGGTTCTCCCGGTCACGGTTGATGGTCGGGTAAAGTCTGTCTGCCGCGGTGGCGGTAAGGTCCACGCAATACTTGGCGAGAAAGGAAGTGGAAGAGGAAACGGAGCTTTGAATGAAACTCTCCGGCACGTTGCCGGAGACTCCCGCCGGTTCGTTGCCTGTATATATGGAATGGATATCTTTCTCCAGGATAGGGAAAGACCTGAGCTGGTCACTGGAAAAGGCGATGCCCGGTTTCGTCAGTGCCAGCAACACGCAGATGGGATTGATGTCAAACAGCCCCATCTGTATCCGAGCGTCGTCAGCTGCACGGAAAACGGCGTCAATCTTCTCCGACGGCTTGATTTCGGCGAACCGGGTGATTTCGGACATTGTTCGATATGGACATCCGCCCATTCCTCCAGATACCCCAAATCCTTACCTATACTTATTATAAAATCTCTTAGCCCTACATCTTTATGAAGTAGAGCCTTCAACAAATGCGAGGGAGTATAACACTCGTTCGCATTTTCACGAGCCACTGCAAGTGCTATGTTAAGCGCAATTTTTACAGAATCATCAAGATTAATGAAACCAACTCCTGTATCCATAATCAATAAGATTTAAAAATTGCGCAGGAGAACATTGCAAATATAAGGCAAAAAAATAAGCCCGCCACTTTTCTAAGCAGTTTTTTTTTATGTTAACGAACATAATTTTTGAAAAAACCAAAAAATATCGCAAAAAATTTCCCGAAAAACTTTTGTAATTTTCAGAAAGCTCCATATATTAGCCGCCGGAAATTGAAAGCTAAAGGTGAGGAGGCGCCGAACCGCCGGTAGCCGGAAATTCCGTAATCAACTTTTTTACAAACTTTAAAACTTTGAGAATATGGCATTTAAAGCGTCATTTAAGTTTTCAGACTCAAGAGAGTTTGATGTATTGAGATGGGATGTCAAGTTCAATCGCGATGTGGATCCCAAAGGCCGTCCGGCATCTGACATCTATGGTGGTAAAATCTATGTAGAAGTTGAATCTACTCCGGACACCATTGTGTTGGACAAGATGTTCAAACAGTATCAGCCCGTAAACGGAAGCATCGTCTTCAAAAAAGCGGATGAGGATGCCAAGATGAAAGAATTGGTATTTGAGAACGGTTACGTGGTGGAATACGAGGAGGCACTGAATGTGGCCAACCCCTATCCGATGACAATCAAGTTCGCCATTTCCGCACAGACAGTGAAGATGGACGAGGCTACATTTGTACAGGATTGGCCGGAAAATAACTAACGGTTGTTTTCTAATCAAAGTTTTTAAGGTGCCGGAATATACCAATTCCGGTTATTTCGGCACCAAAAAACATACCGACTGGTCGGATTGATTAATTAATTTTCATAGCAAAAGATAGTATGGGAGCAAGTTTTCTGAATTTGGTAACTACCAAGGTGACAGTGAAAGGAGAGGAACAGAAGTTCGTTTCACTACGGCTTCATCAGCGGTTTAACCGGCATCACGCCTTTACTGTAATTGTGAATTACCTCTCGCCCGGCAATACGTTCAAGCAGACACCTGAAAAATTCATCAATTACATCGGGGAGACTGTCAGCATCTCGTTCGCTCACAAGCAGACGGGCGAAAGTTATGACTTCGAAGGGGTTGTCACACAGGTGGAAATGGTCGGAAGCATGGGTGAGGCGGGCGGAGTGGCCATTCACGGAGCAAGCCCCACGATATTGTATGAGAACAACGGGACGCTTGACTCGTGGATGGACCAGACCCTCTCCGCCATCATAAAGGAGGCGACACAGGAATACGGGAAGGTCCCGCTGGCTTCCAATCCCAAATACTCCGCCAAAATTCCTTACATGGCGCAGTACAACGAGAGCGTCTTCGACTTTATGAATCGGCTCTCCGCCCAATATGGCGAGTGGTTCTATTACGACGGGAAAAAAGTCTATTTCGGCAAACCCGACAAGGACAACACGGAAAAGATCATGTACGATGTGGACTTGGAAGAGTACGTCTGGTGGCAAATCTGGTGCCGGGCAAATCTGCAAGATACGATTATGTAGCGCAGGAGAACAAACAACATAATGCAGACACGCCCGCCAAACCCGATGGTATGAATGACCTCCAGTCCATTGCGCATGACTGTTCCGAAAAGGCGTATGGGGCCAAGACGACTGCCGCCGCCAATCCGCACATCGTTGACAAGGCGGGACTGGACGGGCAGATGAAGGTCCTCAAAAATGAGTCCGGTGCCAATTTGTTGAACATAAGGGCATAGGAAAGACATGCCGGATTCGGATAGGCGAAGTCATTGAGGTCTCTTTCCCCGGTGATATGAACCTGCCGCCTCTGGGAAAATTCCGCATCACCGAAATCACGCACGAGGTGCGCCGTGACGGGCATTATGCCAACACGTTTGCCGGGATCCTGACGGAACGGTAAACATCCCTGTTCCCGACGCAAAACTCCCGCTGGCATTGCCCGAGCTTGCGACGGTGAAGAAAAATGACGACGAAAAGGAACAGGGACGGGTGAAAGTGAGTTTCGACTGGCAGAAAAACGGGAAAACAACCAACTGGATCAGGGTGCAGAGCCCCAATGCGGGAGTAAGCGACGCCGTATCCAAAAACCGCGGATGGGTGTTTGTTCCCGAAGTCGGTGACCAGGTCATGGTGGGGTACGAACACGGCAATCCGGACCGCCCCTATGTGACCGGAGCCATGTTCCATTCCGCTTCAGGAAAGGGAGGGGACAAGGACAACAAGACCAAGAGCATTATCACACGCAGCGGAAGCGCCATCGTTTTCGATGATGAGACGGGAAGCATTGTCATCACCGACCAGACGGGAAAACAACTGATCCTGCTGGACGGGAAGGACGCCATTACGATTATGGCGAAAAAGAGCGTAGTCATCACCAACGAGGACAAGTCCGTTATCGTAATGGACGAAAAGTCCATCGGTATGCAGGCGGACACGATTTCCATCGAAGGAAAGAAAAACATTACATTGGTCTCGGGCAACGAAAGTATGGTATTCAGCAGCGAAAAAAACATCATCAACGGCAGCGCCACCAATATCAAGCTGGAGGCGGCCAAGGAATATGACTTGAATACACAGACCGGAACCATGAAAGGCACGAACCTCACCGTGGAGGGAACGGCAAACATGACCGTAACGGGAGGCATTGTGAAAATTAATTCATAAACGGATTGGATATGGGAGCATCAGCATCTGTAATACAGGAATACTACAAGGCGGTCGATTACTGGGCGGACATAGCCGGAAAGAAAGACTGGAAGCTGGCAATATGGATTGTCGGAAGGAACGATGTGGACCTGGTGGACAAGTTCCTGGAGATAGAGCGTTCCCCTGTAGGACAGTTCGATGACATATTTTTCCGTTTCGAAACGCCCTACAGAGGCGATGACGACGAATATGCCGCACAGCTTTGGCAAGAGTATGCCGGATGGTTTGAGGAACAGGCGGAAGAGAAGGATGACATGCTCAAGGCGTTGCGGCACGACGGGCTGCTCAGGACGGAGTACCGCCCCGACACATCGGCCGAGCCTACGGCGGCAAACCTGTGGAAGGAGATGTTGCGCTTCAAGGAGTGCATATCCCGCTTGGAGAATGCCTTCTTCTGCATCTATTTTCCTCCGGAACAATCCGGGGAGTTTCCCAGGACGGAATGGTTCGGACAGTTGCTGAAAGAGGGTGTCCCGCAGGGCATCCGTCTGACAACCATTGATTTGAAAAAGAACAGGAGTGTCGCTTTGGACGAGTCGCCGGAGGTGGTCCACATACGCCCACGCTTTGACATGGCGGCGGCATTGCATAACCGGATGGCACGGGCGGATGCCGGCAACGACTTGATTGCGCCCGAGAACCGGTTCAAACAGCAGGTGACGGCGGTCATGGACTGCACGCGGAAACAGGATTTGAAACCGCTGGAAAAGGAAATAAGGAAGCTCCTGGATATCGCCGGGGAACTGAAGGATGCGAATATTCGGATATCCGCTCTCTTCATCGCTTCCGAAGCCTGCTATGCTATCCGTGAATACAAAAGCAGCATGAAATACAGCGACAAGACCATCCGCGAGGCGGAAAAGGCGATGAAGGATGGCGAGGCGGCGGGATACAGCTACTGGAAGATGGCTGTTTCCATGAAGGCGGCAATCCTGACGGCCGAAAAAAAACGCGAAGAGGCGGTGGCTTTATACGAGGGGATAGCCGGGAAAGCTGTCGAACGGAAGGACCCCTATTATGTCATGGAGGCTACCGGATGTGCGGCTTCCTGCGGTACGAGGAAGGGAAGCTGGAACAGGCGTTCGAATATTTCCTGCTGGCACTGGCGGGAGGAAGCTATCTTTCCGAAGACATCAGACGGGGTTCCACCTTCACCTACGCGGCACACCTGGCGCTCCATACGGGCAGGCAGGTGCGTGCGCCGATTGACATCGAGGTACTGGAACACCAGCTTCACGAATGGCTGGGCGAGGACTGGAAGGAACTGGTGGAGAACCCCTCCATGCAGCAAGCAAAAGCCAGAAGAAAAGGAGGTATTTTCAACTGAAAGAGAATTTAATCAACATATAGTTTAAACTTAAATATCGAATTTATGGATCTTGGAAATTACGGAATCGGCGGAAACGAAGTGAAGATTGACGCCTCCGAAGGCATTGCGGAAATTCCACAAAACCGGACATTATTGGTGGAGCAGTTGACTAAAGACGAACCGGTGGCTCCCGAAGTGATCACGGGGCTGACCAATATCGACCAGGTCTTCGCGCATTTCTTACCGGAGATAGATATTGAGTTCACCGATGCGGAAGGTGCTCCCGTGGAGGAAAACTTCCGTTTTCACAATGTGGGGGACTTTTCTGTCAAGAAAATGACGGAGCAAAGTCATTTCCTGTCAGGACTGAATACGGAAAAGCAGTTCGCTGACAGAATGGAGAAGTCGTTGCGCTCCAACAAGGTGCTGCAACGGGTATTGGAGAATCCGGCAACACGCGAGGCATTCGTCAATTCGCTTTCTGCCATGCTGGACGATTTAAAGAAAAACGAGAAGTCTAACCCTGCAAATGAATGACAACAGCTATGAGTGAACAGAACACACACAGGGAGGCAGCCGTACAACAACAGCAGGCTGCGGCACAGCCAGAAACCTGAACGCGGAGCTACAGGTCCTGGCTAAGTTTGGTGGTTTCAATGTCCTGGAGTCCTCTGTGGACGGCATACAGAACCTGAACCCGGAGCGCAAGGCGCGCCGTAACATTTTCCTTACAGACCCCGAACGCGCCTGAGCGCAAGGAGCTGGAAAAACGGCTCGAAATGTGGGTGGACATGCTGCAAGGCAACAAGTCCATCAGCGAAATGATCGAACTGTGCCAGAAGAAATCGGCGGCCGTCTCCGACCTGCTTTCCCAGAACCAGCTAAAGGCGGTGGAAGAGGTGAAACAATTGGAGAAGTCATACCGTACGGTCATGCTTTTCTACAAGAATACGGATTCCGACAAGATTAAGAACATTTCCATCGTCAATGCTTCCATGGACAGCTCACCGACCTGGACAACTCTTTCTTCATCGATGCCATTGCGGACGAGCTGCGTGCCAACTACGACCGTCTGGACCTGCGTACCAACTATTCCTTGCTGGTCATCCCCGGCTACCTGGGTTCCAACAAGGTGATTGAGAAATGGGCGAAGATAGCGCATGACAACAAGGTGATGATTTATACCGACTTCGCCGACCTTGAAAAGCCGGACGATGTCATCGAAATGTTCTTCGACTCCAACCTGTCGGGAGGCGATGTGTACAAGTCCAACGTATGTATGGCCTGCAACTACCTGGTCGGACGTGGACGTTATGCCGAACTGGGCGAGACGGAGGACTTGCTGATTCCGCCTTCCGCGGCACTGGCGGGCAGCGTGTACAAGACAGTGATGGCACAGGTCACCGCTGGCAAGAAATACGGTTCCATGAGCGAGGTGGACGGAGTGGCTTTCAACCTGAAGAAGAGCGAGATTTCCGAACTGGAGAAGATTGGTCTGATTCCCATGGTGAAGGAATACGGCAAGGTGATGGCGTTCTCCGCCAAGACGTTGTTCAACGGCGACAACCTGGGCTTGCAGACCTATTCGGTGGTACGTGTGTTCGACTGGGTGACCAAGGTATTGATGGACTTCCTCAACCGGCGCGCTTTCGAGAACTGGAACAGCAAGGCGGAGAGGGATTTGCGCGGACAAATCAGCAAGTTCCTGGACAGCATCCAGGGTCCCGGACGCCTGATTGAAAAATTCAAGATCCTCCGCTTCGAGCGTGACCCGAAGCAGAAAGACCGCATTTTCCTCGACATTCACCTGACTCCTTACTTCCCGGCAAAGAGTTTTGTCATCAAGCTGGAAGGTACCAAGGGGGATGACGAGAATGACTGGAACAGCGATTATGCACAGGATGCATAAGCAATCCCTTTTCTGAGACAGCCGGAGGACTCCGGTTAACCCCTCCGGCTGTTTCCTTTCTTTACTCTTCTAAACCGTTCTCACTATGTCAGATGTGTTGAAAAATATAGCTGATGCCGTTGACAACAACAGCACCAGACGGGGATTCTCCGACCTTTTCGCCGACTCAAAGGCTGCCCTGGACAAGCTCCAGGCAGGACTGGGCGGACTGCTCCCATCCATGCCGGGCATGCCCGTAGCCAAGTTCGGCGACCTTGCCATAGGGATAGATATGCACCCTACGGTCACACCGCCGTCACCCGTCATGCCCGTGCCGCATGTGGGGAAAGTATATGACCTCATGGCGGACATCATGGCAGGCATTGCCGCCGCCATGCCGCCCGTTACCGAAGGGGTGGCGGGAGTGGCGTGCAACATTCTCAAGGGGATGGCACCTACGGTGAAGGTGCATAACCAGTGGATTGCGCAGGCGGGCATAGGCATCGTGCACCTGCCTGCATTCGTCCTGCACCCGGCACCGCTGGTCAGCGGCATGTCCGAGTCGGAGATGTGGATGGGCAGCGCGACCGTGCTGGCGGACGGTGCCCCCTGCTCCACGCTGACACATCCGGCGCTCTCCTGCAACCTGGTCGGCATCCCGACCATTCCCCGCAAGGGGAAGCCCAAGAAGGTGAGCAAGGCGTTACTGGCACCCACTTCCATGCTCTCCACCATCACCTCCGTAGCAAGCCGGTGCTCGTGGGCGGGCCGCCCACCATCGACATGTTCGCGCTGGCAATGAAGTTCGGGCTCAAGGGGCTGGGAAAAATGTGGAAGAAACTGGGCGACAAGTTCCAGGACCTGATTGACAGACTGAGAAAGAAAG